>Ga0182030_10005177_pt1 | contig 27732 bp, 25 predicted proteins | sample 812S3MmetaG_FD_121299 | JGI IMG/M metagenome (GOLD analysis project Ga0182030, IMG submission 121299) | Permafrost microbial communities from Stordalen Mire, Sweden - 812S3M metaG (Illumina Assembly) | ecosystem: Environmental > Terrestrial > Soil > Wetlands > Permafrost | place: Sweden... | reverse complement strand
GTCCGCTCGCACTCCTATACGCGTCCCGGCGAGGCGCTTGAAATCGTCCCCGGTCTGCTGATCACCCAGCACAGCGGCGAGGGCAAGGCCAACCAATATCAGCTACGCGGATTCCAGCTCGATCACGGCACCGATCTGGCGATCTGGTACGACGGCATGCCGCTAAACATGCCGACGCATGGCCACGGCCAGGGTTACGCCGACGCCAACTTCCTGATCCCGGAACTTTTCGACACGATCCTTGCGCACAAGGGCCCGTATTTCGCCGATGAGGGCGACTTCTCCGCCGCCGGCGCGGTGCATATCAATATCATCGACAGCATGCCGGGAGGACTGATCTCCGCTACCGCAGGCAGCTATGACTATGGCCGCCTGCTTGGCATAACCTCCAACAAGCTCGAAGGCGGCAATCTGCTGAGCGCGGTGGAGCTGGGCTATTACAATGGTCCGTGGACCATTGGCGACCAGATGCACAAGATCAACGGCGTCTTGCGCTGGTCGCAGGGCACGCAGGAGAACGGGTTCTCGATCACCGGCATGGCCTACGCCAACGACTGGCATGCGTCGAACCAGATTCCAGAGCGCGCCGTATCGGAAGGGGTGATCCCCCTCTGGGGCAATATCGACCCCACCGACCGGGGCGATACAACGCGTTTCAGCCTCTCCACCCGCTGGAGCGAGACCGACGCCAACAGCCATTCGCGGATCGAAGCTTTCGTGGCTCACACGACGCTCGATCTCTATAACGACTTCGATTACTACCTGACCCAGCCAATCATCGGCGACCAGTTCCGTCAGTTCGACCGCCGCACGACGATGGGAATCAACGCGGAACACGGCTGGAAATATGGGTTCGCGGGCTACCCCGTCGAAACGCGCATCGGCTTGCAATCGCGCTACGACAACATTCGCGTCGGCTTGCAGGACACCACTCAGACAGTGGCTTACGCGACCGTCGAAAATGATCAGGTCGCGCAGGGCAATATCGGCGTCTGGACCGACACCACCGTGAAATGGACGCCCTGGCTGCGCACGACGACGGGCATTCGCTACGACTTCTTCGCTGCGGCCATCGGCGATTATCAGAACCCGCTCTCGGCGCCGACGGGCGTGCCCGTCGGCACGCCGGGCGCGCTGCCGATCTGGACCGGCCCCTGGAATTCCGGCCACAAGGCGGACGGGATGGACAGCCCCAAGCTCGCCATCACGCTGGGTCCGTGGGAGAAGACCGAATTCTTCATCAACGCGGGTGAAGGCTTCCACTCCGTCGACGCGCGCGCGACAGTAACGACGCTTAATCCCGGCGACGGCACGGTCGCTGCGACGACTCCGTTCCTGGTGAAGGCGCGCGGCGCCGAAGTCGGCGCGCGCACCAAGTTCCTTGAAGGGCTCGACTCGACGATCAGCCTTTGGGGGCTGAATTTCGACTCCGAAAGCCAGTTTGACGGCGACACGGGAACTACGCTCTTCGGGCGTCCGAGCCGCCGTTACGGCGTCGAACTAGCCAATCATTATTCGCCGACGGATTGGGCGCATTTTGATGGCGATCTGTCGCTCAGTCATGCCCGCTCCCGCGGCTTCGACACGCCCCAGCTCGCGGCCTGGTCCCAGCTCATCACGCCGCAAACGATTGGCTATTTCACTTATCTCGGCAATGCGCCGGGCAATTATATCCCCGAAGGCCCGCCAGTCATCGCCTCGGTCGCGGTCGAACTGGGCAAGCAATATGGTTGGTTCGCCGGGTTGAAATACCGTTTCAAGGGCGCCTATCCGTTGACGGAAGACGGCTACTTCAAGGCGCCGGCCACCGGAACGGTCAATCTGCGCGTCGGCTACAAATGGGAAAACGGTCTGAAGCTGCAGATCGACGGCTATAATGCGCTGAACTCGCGTTCGGACCAGATCACTTACGCCTATGGCTCGCTGCTGCCGACCGACCCGCTTTACGCGCCATGCGTAAACGGAACGGCGCCTGCCGCCGTCTGCGCCATCGGCCAGATGGATCGCCACTTCAAGCCGATTGAACCGGGTGTCATCCGCGTAACGCTGAGCGGCCCCTTGTCGCCGCATGCCTTCGATCCGATTTTCGCCGCCGAGCCCAGCGCGCACACGCCTTACAAGGACTTCCTCGCATTGGCTTCCGATGTGTCCAACGGGAACGTATTGGCGTCTGACGAGAGCGCCTCTCTGCCCAACAAGAAGGGACCGCCGCCGGTCGCCCAGAGTCTTGTCTCATGGACTGGACTCTACGTGGGCGTAAGCGCTGGCGACAATTTCGGCAGCAGCAATCTCAACGTCGTCGCCAGCCCGTTGGCTGCAAGCGGCGATCTTGGCGCCGCAGCGGCTGTCTCCGGCGCCGCGACAAGCGGGCTGGGCAATTTTGGCGGCTTCATTGGCGGCGGTCAGGTCGGCTACAACTGGCAGTTGGGCGACGAGCAATCGGGCCGCAAAAAGTTTGTTGCAGGTATCGAAGCGGATATTCAAGGCACGGGTGGCGCCGGAAACACCTGGCCTCTCTCGAACGGCGCCCCGAGCACACTGGTCCCCGCCAACAATATCAGCGGCAGCGTGGCGACGTCCTACAGCCTCGACTATATCGGCACCGTGCGCACGCGCGTCGGCTATCTCCTGACGCCTTCACTGCTCGCCTATGGAAGCGGCGGGCTCGCTTACGGGCAGGCCAATTTGATCACGCAGACGTCCCTGTTCGCGGCTGCTCCGTCCGGCGCCTTGGCCGGTTTCGCCGCTGGTTCGGCGAACTACTCGAACCTGCTCGTCGGCTGGACCGCCGGCGGTGGCATGGAGTGGATGTTCCACCCGAACTGGAGCGTGAAGGCGGAATATCTCTATTACGATCTCGGGGCTGTCTCGACTTCCGGCCCGGTCGCGGGAACGAGCCCCTCGGGAGCGCCCTTCGCCGCCTTCACTCTTGCGAGCCAGGCCAGCGCCCGCTTCAACGGGCACATCGTGCGCGGGGGCGTGAATTATCACTTCGACTTCGGCGCTCCGTCTCCGATCCTCGCCAAATATTGAGCGCGTATCGGGCGGACTAAAGCCGCATCTTGCGGCAACATCGGAGACAAGCAACCCTATGGGCGCGATTATCGCTTCATTCGAAGACATGATCGCGCCTACTTCTTTGGCCGAGTTTTTTTCGAAATATTGGGAAAAGCAGCCGCTTTTCATGCGGCGTTCGAGCCCACATTATTACGAACCGCTCCTCACGCTTGAAAATGTCCAAAACGCAATTTCCGCTGGCGGCCTTCGCTATCCCGCCATCCAATTGTCAAAAGGCGGCGGCTTCCTGCCGCCGGAGGCCTATTGCCAGGATATCCGCTCGGGCGACGTCGTCTTCAGCGGCGTGCCGAATATCGGCCGCTTGCACGCGGAATATCAATCCGGCGCGACAATTTCACTGCCCGGATTCCACCGCGCATGGGAGCCGCTCCAGCGACTCACAACCGCCGTCGAAGCGTATCTGGACCATGCCATTCACACGAATGTCTACCTCACGCCGGGCGCGGTCTCAGGCTTTGGTCCGCATTATGACGTGCATGACGTCTTCGTCTTTCAAATCTCCGGCTCCAAGCACTGGAAGATCTACAGCCCGATCTTCGATCTGCCGCACGCCAGCCAGCCGTTCCGCCCGCAAATGTTCACGCAGTCGGCTCCGCTGCTGGAGCTCGACATAGAGCCCGGCGATCTTCTCTATCTGCCGCGCGGCTTCGTTCACACGACAAACACCACCGACCGCGCCTCGGCGCATGTCACGCTTGGCGTCACGGTCTATACGTGGATGGAGCTGCTGGCGATCTGGCTGCAATCCAGCAAGAACGACGTCGCCTTTCGCCGCGCGTTGCCTCCCGGCTTCGCCTCCCGTCCGGAGTTGAAGCAGGGACTGAAAGCGGAATTCTCAAAGCTTGTCTCGGGACTCCACGACAAGCTCGATGGCGAGAACGTGATCGAGAGCTTTTTGCAGCGGGTCAGGGAAGGATATCCCGGACAACGCGGCTCGAGTGTGGAGTTCGACGCGAATGCAGTGGCGATAGGGCCGGGGAGCCAGCTGCAAACGCTTCCGCGCGATCGTTATGCCCGAGCCGAGGAAGGCGGGAGCCTCATTCTGAGGTTCGAGGGCAAAACCATACCAGTCTCGGTTCGCGCCCGCGCCACGCTTGATGCGATTTGCGAGAGGTCTTCATTCAAGCCTGCGGAACTCCCCTCCGAATTGAGCGAGGAAACGAGGCTCTTCTTGATCCGCCATCTCTACAAAGAAGGTTTTCTGAATTTAGCCGGATAAGCCATCGACATGACCGCGCGGGTTCGCTCGGTCATGTCGAACGTGGAGGTGGCGCATGGCGTGACGGAAGGGCGACTAGTTCTCCTCCATCGCCTCCAGTTCGGCGATGAGCCCCTCGATCATCTCCAGCCCGATGCTCCAGAACGCCGGATCGCGCGCATCAAGCCCGAAGGGCGCCAGAAGTTCGTTATAGGGCTTCGATCCACCCGCCTCCAGCAAATGGAAGTAGCGCTCGGCGAAGCCCTCATGCGCCTTCTGATAGACGCCATAAAGTGAATTCACGAGGCAGTCGCCGAAGGCGTAGGCGTAAACATAAAATGGCGAGTGGATGAAATGGGGAATATAGGCCCAGAAGCTTTCATATCCCGGCCCCAGACGGATCGACGGGCCAAGGCTCTCGGCCTGCACGCTCATCCATAACTCGCAGATCTTCTCGGCCGTCAGTTCGCCATTGCGTCGTTCCAGGTGAACCTTGCGCTCAAAGGAGTAGAAGGCCGTCTGCCGCACCACCGTGTTCAGCATGTCCTCGACCTTCGAAGCGAGCATTGCGCGGCGCTCCTGCTTGTCGCCAGCTCCTTCCAGCAATTTGCGGAAGGTCAGCATCTCTCCGAACACCGACGCCGTTTCGGCTAGCGTGAGCGGCGTCGGCGCCATCAGCGCGCCCTGCCGTGCGGCGAGAACCTGATGCACGCCATGGCCGAGTTCATGCGCGAGAGTCATCACGTCGCGCGGCTTGCCCTGGAAGTTGAGCAGCACATAGGGATGCGCTGACGGCACGGTAGGATGCGCGAAAGCTCCCGGCGCCTTGCCAGGACGAACTGGCGCGTCGATCCAGCGTTTGTCGAAAAAATCGCCGGCGATCTGCGCCATGCGTGGCGCGAAGCCGCTATAAGCGGAGAGCACGACCCCACGCGCCTCGTCCCAGGAGAAATTTCTGGCCGGGGCCATCGGCAAAGGCGCATTGCGGTCCCAATAGTTCAGCGCGTCCTTGCCGAACCACTTCGCCTTCAGCTTGTAATAGCGATGCGACAGGCGCGGATGCGCCGCTTCGACAGCGGAGACCAGTGCGGCGACAACCTCTCCCTCGACCCGGTTGGACAAATGACGCGCATCGGCGACGTCCTTGAATCCCCGCCACCGGTCGGAAATTTCCTTGTCCTTCGCCAGAGTGTTTGTAATCAGGGAGAAGATGCGCAAATTCGCCGTCAAGGTCTTGCCTACAGCCTCGGCGGCCTCGCGCCGAACCTCCTCGCGCGAATCCTGCATCAGATTGAGCACGGGCTCGATCGCCAGTTCCCTGCCATCCACGGTAAACCGCAGGGAGGCGATGGTCTCGTCGAACAACCGATTCCAGCTGCTCGCGCCAGTGACGGATTTCTCGTGGAACAGCTCTTCAAGCTTGTCGTCGAGCTCGTAAGGCTTTTCCTTGCGGATGTCTTCGAGCCAGGGGCGCCAATGGGCCAGCGGCGAATGTTGCGCCGCGCGATCGAGAATCGCGTCGTCGATGCGATTGAGTTCGAGCTGGAAGAACAGCAGCTTCGTGGAGGCGTCGACAATCTTGTCGCGCGCATCCGCGTAAAATTTCGCGCGCGCCGGATCGGTGACATTGCCGGCGTGCAGCAGGCTGGCGAAGGACATGATGCGCCCCAGCAGATCCTGCAGCGCTTCATAGCGCGCCACGGCTTCTCCCAGTTTTTCGCTCGCCTGCTTGTCGACGGCCAGCTCGGCGAGCCTGCCTCGGTACTTCGTGGCGAAGTCGTTCGACTCGCGTGCGGCGCGTTCAAAGTCGACCGCCAGCGCCGGCGAATCGACGCCTGGGTAGAGATCGGCCAGATTCCATTCGGGCAGGGTGCTGGCGTTAGTCTGGGTTTCCTGAACGGGCTGCATTTCGAAAACCTGGATAAGAGGGAGGTCGGAGCGACCGATTGACCGTTAATATGTTCAAAGTCGTAGCAGGATCAACCAAAGCGGAAGGAACAGCACGAAAAAGTTGCGACAGATGCGAGATTGCTCGCATTTCGACTGTTCTCGTCCGCTCGGGGAGCGTCGCGAGTGCGATTCCAGTTAAAAATAGATAAAGAGAAACAGCCGTTTATATTTAATAGTTGAGTCATTTGCTCAGCATCCATTAACCCCGCCTTTACCCTGTTCCCCGACGATAGTCATGGGCTCGTCTCGTCTGGCGACGCCGCAACGCTCAATATGAACGTGGACCCGCGACGCGCCATGCGTCGCTATAAAAGGGCGCAAATGACTTCCATTGTACTCATTGCCGATGACGATCCGGTGCAACGCCGCCTGCTCGAGGCAATGACGCGGCGCTTCGGTTATGAGGTCGAAACGGTTGAAGGGGGCGAGCAGGCGCTCGCGCGTTTGACCAACGTCGGCGCCGCACCCATCGCCCTGCTGATCCTCGACCTTGTAATGCCGGATCTCGACGGGATGGGCGTGCTCACGCGAATGCGCGAAATGAAGCTCACCACTCCGGTCATCGTGCAAACCGCGCATGGTTCGATAGAAGCGGTCATATCCGCGATGCGGGCTGGCGCTCACGATTTCGTCGTCAAGCCAGTCGGAGCTGAACGCCTTCAGATCTCCATCAAGAACGCCTTGTCGGTCGACGCGCTGGCCGGCGAAGTTCGGCGTATCAACCGGCGCTCGCAAGGGGTTCTGACTTTTAAGGATCTTGTCTCGCGCAGCCCGGAGATGGCGCGCGTGATCCGACTCGGAGAGCGGTCCGCGCATTCCACCATTCCCGTTCTGATCGAGGGCGAATCGGGCGTAGGCAAGGAATTGGTGGCGCGCGCCATTCAGGGCGCTTCGGATCGGCGAGGCAAAGCGTTCGTCACCGTGAATTGCGGAGCTCTTCCGGCGAATCTCGTCGAATCCATATTGTTCGGCCACGAGAAGGGCGCCTTCACCGGCGCCACCGAAAAGCACGTCGGCAAATTCGTCGAAGCCAATGGCGGCACGCTTTTTCTCGACGAAATTGGCGAACTGCCGCTTGATCTTCAGGTCAAGCTGCTGCGGGCGCTGCAGGAAGGCGAGATCGATCCAATCGGCTCAAAACGACCGATACGCGTCGATATCCGCCTGATTTCAGCCACCAATCAGAATCTCATCGAACTGGTGAAACGTGGTCTGTTTCGTGAAGACCTGTTCTATCGCCTCAATGTATTTCCTATCGGGATTCCGCCGCTGCGATCTCGCCGCGAGGATATCCCGGATCTAGCGAGGCGCTTTTGCGCTCGGTTCTCCGCGGAGGAAGGCCGCACGATTCGTGGCATAACGGCGGAGGCGCTTTCGCTCCTTTCCACCTACGACTGGCCCGGCAACGTGCGCCAATTGGAGAATGCGGTTTTCCGCGCCGTCGTGCTCTGCGAGGGCGACGAATTGACGGTGGCCGAATTCCCCCAGATCGCCTCACATGTGTCCGGCTTTGACGTGCGCGTCCCCCCGCTTCCGGCGCCGGTCGCCCAATTGGCTCCCAGGGAGCGGGAAGTTCTGCACATTGAAGTGCGTGATCCGAACGTCTTGCCTTTGCTCGGACAGGCTGGCGAGATGCGCAAGCTTGAAGACATCGAAGCGGAAACCATCCGCTTCGCGCTCCAGCACTACCGGGGCCAGATGTCGGAGATCGCCCGCCGCCTCGGGATTGGCCGCTCGACTCTCTACCGCAAGATGAAGGAATATGGTCTCGGCGAAGAAGCCTCCGAGGACCATGGGGAGGAATCGAGTATGGTGGCGTGAACCGCTAAAATGTGCGAGCCTTCGCGATGGCGGAGGGGGACAGATGACGCGGCTTTACGAGATCGAAGCACAAACAATCGACGGCAGACGGCAGAAACTTGCGGAGTTCTCCGGCAAGACGCTGCTCATCGTGAATGTCGCCAGCAAATGCGGCTTCACGCCGCAATATGCGGGGCTTGAAGCGCTCTACCGCAAATTCGCCGACCGTGGCCTCGTCGTGCTCGGATTTCCCTGCGATCAATTTGGTCATCAGGAGCCGGGAAGCGAAGCGGACATCGCAGCTTTCTGCAGCCTTACCTATGACGTTACTTTTCCGATGTTCGCCAAGATCGAAGTGAATGGCGAGCATGCTCACCCGGTTTACGCCTATCTGAAAGCGCAGGCGCCGGGGCTGCTCGGCACCCAAGCCATCAAATGGAATTTCACCAAATTCTTGGTGGACCGTCAGGGCAATGTCAAAAGACGCTATGCCCCGAACGACGCGCCCGAAGCAATTGGCGCCGACATTGAGGCGCTGCTCGCAGAGTCATAGGCGCGATATTTTGAGACTGCAAAAAGCGTAATATTTGTACAAGCTTTTTTATCGTGCTGTCCGTTATAAGAAAAATCACCTGCAAACTTGCGGGTTCATGCAAAGGGCCGCGACGGTTTCGTCAATATCCATGCAAGAACAAATCGCGGCGCGCGCGCCAACTTTCGTTGAAAGCTTCACGCCCAAACTGATCGCCACGATGCGCGAGGGCTATGGGCTGACGCAGTTGCGCGCCGACGCTCTCGCCGGATTGACTGTCGCGATTGTCGCGTTGCCGCTGTCCATGGCGATAGCGATCGCCTCGGGAGCCAAACCGGAAAATGGCCTGTTCGCGGCGGTTATCGGCGGATTTCTGATTTCGATGCTCGGCGGCAGCCGGTTCCAGATCGGCGGCCCCGCAGGCGCGTTCATCGTGCTCGTCGCGAAGACAATCGAGAGTCACGGCTACCAGGGATTCCTGGCCGCGACGATGATGTCCGGACTGATCCTGATCGCGATCGGCTATCTGCGCCTTGGCGTCTATGTCAAATATATCCCCTATGCGGTGACGATGGGCTTCACCGCTGGCGTCGCCGTCATTATTTTCGCCAGTCAGATCAAGGATCTGCTTGGCCTACACGTCGAACGCGAGCCGGCAGCCTTCGTTCCCAAGCTTGAGGCCTTCTGGCCCGCGTTGGGCACGGCTACGCCGGCGGCCTTCGGCCTCGCCGCCGCCTCGCTCGCTTTCATCATGATCCTGCGTATCTGGAAGCCCCGCTTCCCCGGCCTTTTGGCGGTGATTGCTCTCGGCGGCCTCGCGGTCTGGGCGCTGGACCTTCCGGTCGAAACCATAGGCTCAAAATTCGGCGGCGTGCCGCGCGGTCTGCCGGCGCCGGCGCTGCCTCAAGTCTCCCTCTCCGAACTGGCCGCACTGGTTCCGTCGGCGGTCGCCATCGCCCTTCTGGGCGGCATCGAATCCCTGTTGTCGGCCGTGGTGGCCGATGGGATGACCGGGCGTCATCACCGCTCCAACTGCGAGCTTGCGGCGCAGGGTTACGCCAATATCGGTTCGGCTCTGTTCGGCGGACTTTGTTGCACAGGCGCCATTGCGCGGACCGCGACGAACATTCGCGCCGGGGCGCATGGTCCTGTCGCGGGGATGCTGCATTCGCTGTTTCTGCTTGCGTTCATGGCTCTCGCAGCCCCCATGGCGGCGCATATTCCGCTCGCGACGCTCGCCGCCGTCTTGACCATCGTCGCCTGGAACATGATCGAACGCGAACAGATCGTCTCCATATTCAAGCATGATCGGGGCGAGGCCTTCGTGCTTGGCGCGACCTTCCTGCTCACGGTCTTTGAAGACATCACCGTTGGCATCGGAGTTGGCGTCACGCTTGGCTCGTTGCTGTTCATGCATCGCATGGCGGAAATTGTTGAAGTCGAGGTCAGCGATGGCGCCGGGGCGCGTAATGATGACCTAGAAGACGAGGATAAATGCTACGTTCCATCGTCTCGCGCCGACGCGGTCATGACCTATCGCATAAACGGCCCGTTCTTTTTCGGCGTCGCGGCGACGATCTCGGCCGTTCTGGACGCTATCGGCCCCTCGCCCGAGGCCTTCATCCTGGACCTTACCCGCGTGCCTCTGGCTGACGCCGCCGCTGCAAACGCCCTTTTGTCCTTCGCGCAAAAGGCGAAGCGGCGGAAGACCGTCGTTTATATCGTCGGGGCAAATCCGCGCGTGAGAAGCACTTTGGCCGCCAATGGAGTGGACGCCGATATGGCTCGTTTCGAGGAGACGGAGTTTGCCGCGCGCGTCCGAATCGGGGTCTGAGTTTCTTCCTGGTCCGGGGGGATGCGCGACCTTCCGCTGGAACGTGCTCATCACGCGGGGATGCCTTGATTTGTCATCAGGAAATCGGTTTCGTGGACGTGGCGCGCTTTTTGCTGTTTTTATTTCGTAGAACCAGATCCCCGAGGGCGAAAAAGGCGCGTAAGCAGAGTTCTCAACTATGGATAAAGTCCAACGATCAGCCAGGAGCAGCGACTTTGGAGTTTAACGGGGCGCAATTCGACGAAATGAGCGGTACGGGGGGCAAGACACGCCAGCCCTATGAAAAACTCGCCCAGTGGCTTGCGAAGACGCCACAGGATTTGCTTGTGTCGCGCCGAGCACAGGCGGAGCTTTTGTTTCGCCGCATAGGCATCACCTTCGCCGTTTATGGATCGCAAGAGTCGACAGAGCGGCTGATCCCATTCGACATCCTGCCTCGCATCATCGCCAGGGCCGAATGGATCGCTCTGGAGAAGGGGCTGATCCAGCGTGTGCGGGCCCTCAACTTGTTTCTTGCCGACCTGTATGGCGCAGGAGAGATATTGAAGGCCGGCGTGATCCCCTCGGAGCTGGTTTACCGCAATGCCGCATTCCGGCCGGAGATGGCGGGGCGCCGGGTGCCACACGACATCTATGTCCAGATCGCTGGCATCGACATGGTACGCACGGACGATGACAGTTTCTATGTTCTGGAGGACAACGCCCGCACGCCCTCCGGAGTCTCCTACATGCTGGAGAACCGCGAGGTGATGATGCGGTTGTTTCCGGATCTTTTCGCCATGCATAAGGTGGCGCCAATCGAGAATTACCCCGACCGGCTGCTCGCGACGTTGCGCTCGGTGACGCCGCGCAGCGCCAACCGTGACCCGGTAATTGTCTTGCTCACGCCAGGTCAATACAACTCGGCCTTCTATGAGCACTCCTTCCTGGCGGACAAGTTGGGCATTGAACTTGTCGAGGGTCGAGATCTCTTCGTGCGCGATGATGTCGTATATATGCGCACCACCGAGGGGCCGCGTCGCGTCGATGTGATCTACCGCCGCATCGACGACGATTTTCTTGACCCGCTGGCCTTCCGCCCCGACTCGGCGCTCGGAGTCGCCGGTCTTATGGGCGCCTATTATGCAGGCAATGTGACGCTTGCCAATGCTGTGGGGGCAGGGGTCGCCGATGACAAGGCGATGTATACCTACATTCCAGATGCGATCCGTTTCTATCTTGGCGAGGAGCCAATCCTGAAAAATGTGCCGACCTGGCGCTGCCGCGAAAAGGAAGCGCTCTCCTACGTTCTCGATCATCTCGATGAGCTGGTGGTCAAGGAAGTCAATGGTTCCGGCGGCTACGGGATGTTGATAGGACCGCATGCTACCCGTGCACAGCTCGAAGAGTTCTCGAAAAAGCTGTCGGAGCGTCCCGACAATTTCATCGCCCAACCCACGCTGGCGTTGTCCACCTGCCCGATTTCGACAGCTGATGGCCTTTCGCCGCGTCATGTCGATTTGCGCCCCTTTGTCCTGCAGGGCGCCAATGACATCTGCGTCGTGCCCGGGGGGCTTACGCGAGTCGCGATGACCGAAAAGTCTCTCGTCGTGAATTCAAGCCAGGGCGGCGGAACAAAAGACACATGGGTGATCGACGACATTCCGGCGCCCTCGCCGATTGTTCCCAACTGACGCCTCGAAGCCCTCCAGGTCGCTTACCTCATCAGAGTTCAATTCATGCTCTCTCGCACCGCCGACAACCTTTACTGGCTCGCCCGCTATATGGAGCGTGCAGATTTTCTGGCGCGCGTCATCCAGGCGTCGCGGCGCCTTGCTTCGCTGCCCAAAGCCTATGGAGGGGCTGAAAGCGAATGGGAGAGCGTGCTGCTCTCCTCTGGCGCGGCCACGGCGTTCACCGCCACCGGGCGCAAGCTCGACGAGGCCAATGTCATCGAGTTCCTGGCCTTTGCGTCGGATAATCCAAGTTCGATCCGCAATTGCATTCATCAATCGCGAACGAACGCCCGCGCGGTCCGCACAGCGCTGACTGTCGAGATGTGGGAGGCTATCAACGATGGCTATCTGGAGATGCAGGCCATCGAACAGTCCCGCAAGGCCCGTTCGGGTGAAGACCTGACCCGCTTCCTTGATTTCGTGAAGCGGGTGTCCCTGACTTATGACGGCGGAGCCTACCGCACGATGTTGCGCAATGACGCCTATTGGTTTTCGCGGGTAGGGCTGTTCATCGAGCGCGCGGACAATACGGCGCGGCTGCTCGACGTCAAATACCAATTGCTGCTGCCGGAAAAGGAAGTGGTCGGCGGCTCCCTCGACTATTTCCAGTGGATGGCGATTCTGCGCGCGGTGTCCGCGCATACCGCCTACCACTGGGTCTATCGGGAGAGTCTCAAGCCCTGGCTGGTGGCTGACCTGCTCATCCTGCGTCCCGAGATGCCCCGCTCTCTGATCTCCTGTTACGAAAGCGTCGTGCGCAATCTTGACCGGCTCGCCAATACGCATGGGCGACAGGGACAGGCTCAACGCCACGCCCGCGCGGTCTATGGCAAGCTGGAGAAAATGTCGACGGACAGCCTCTTCCAGGACGGGCTGCATGAATTTGTCGGGGGATTCATCCTGGACAACACCCGGCTCGGAACTCTGGTCTCCGAACAATATCTTTTTTGAAAGAAAGCAGGCGCCTGTCATGTTGATGCGCATTCGGCATGAAACCATTTATCGCTACAGCGAGCCGGCGAAGGCGGCGGTGCAAAAGCTACTCCTCACGCCGCGCAATTATTCCGGACAGCATGTTTTGAACTGGCGCATCGACGTCGACCGCGATTGCCGCCTACGTCAGAGCGAGGATGCATTCGGCAATCTTCTTCAATGCTTCACCGTCGACGGTCCGTTCGAAACTCTGACGACTCTGGTTGAAGGCGAAGTCGAGACTTTCGACACCGCGGGCGTCATCGGCGATTCGATCGAGCGTTTTCCTCCAGAGCTTTATCTGCGCGAAACTCAGTTGACCGCGGGCGATCCACAAATGGGTGAATTCGCCCATGCCGCAACGGAACGCGAAAAGTCGACGCTCGACAAGCTGCATGCGCTCATGGCTGCCCTACATGACGCGATGCGTTTCGACGCCGCGGTGACGCAAGTGGTCACGACGGCGTCGGAGGCCTTTAGCCAAAAGGAAGGCGTTTGCCAGGATTTCGCGCATATTTTCATTGCTTGTGCCCGAGCGCTCGAAATCCCTGCACGCTATGCGAGTGGCTATTTCAAGCGATCGGACGGTCAAGACGCCCAGGCGGCCGGTCACGCCTGGGCCGAGGCCTATGTCGACGGTCTTGGCTGGGTAGGCTTCGACCCCGCGCACAAGATGTCGCCCGACGACGCATATGTGCGGGTCGCAGTGGCGCTGGACTATCTTGGCGCAGCGCCAATCAGGGGCGCGCGGACTGGTGGAGGCGATGAGGCCATGGAGGTCCGCCTGCGCGTGGCCATGGCCCGCGCGCAGTCCCAGAGCTGAGAGAGACGCGGGTAGGCTCGCTCAGGCGGCTCTGTGCTCTTCATCCTGCGCCGCCAATGGGCCTGCCTCAAGCTCGCGGGCCAGTAGCGCGCGCAATGGCGCGTAATTAAGCCTTCCGTCCTGGAAAAAATATTCGCATTCCGAGTCCTGCGCGAGGTCTGAAAAGACGCCCGGCCAAACGCCTTTTTTCGTCCACCTGCGAAAGCGGGTGTAGGCGGTGTACCATTTGCCGAATTGTGCCGGCAAGTCGCGCCAGGGGGCGCCAGTTCTTGCGATCCAAAGCACGGCTTCGATGAAAAGCCGGTTGTCGCGCCCGTGGCAGCCGGGGTCGCCGTCCTTCCCGGGCACACGCGTGGCGATCAAGGCCCAACGCTCGTCTGTCAGATAGAATTCAGTCATGACACCCTCTGTTGGATCAATGGCGAGCGCCATTGTTCGCGCCTCGCGGCGCGCTGCACGCAAATTGCGCGTTTCGAAATCCGCGGATCCGCTCAGTCCAATTCGCGCCGCAAACGCGACACGCTGGTTCCACATCTGATTCGCAATCTACCTAAGGTTGTAATAATAATCAATACAACCTAGCGGCATCGCCTGCACTCCGCTTGGGCGGCGTCAATGGCGCAGCGTTGCGGAGATCGGATATCTCTTCCCGTGAAGGGAAGAAGACAGCTTGCCAGTGGCTGCCGCCTGTGGCACAAGGCCGCCATTCCAGCGCTGCAGTAGCTCAGTGGTAGAGCACTCCCTTGGTAAGGGAGAGGTCGAGAGTTCAATCCTCTCTTGCAGCACCATTTATCCTTCATTTTCAAATAGATATGATTTCATCCTGCCAAGCTCAAGCCGTATTACAATCATATTACGGTGTCATATCCCCAGAACCCGGGTTATTATCGACCCATGGCGGTATCCAGGGTCATCAACCAACAGTCCTTCCACGACGGCAGACTGGTCCTCTACCAACTGGAAAACCGGCCCAAGCAGCTCTGGCTCTGCCGGATCAAAGTCCCCAATGGGAGCGGCTACATCTACCGGGGCACGGGCACTTCCGACTTCTATGAGGCAAGGAAGTTCGCCGACGACCTGCTCGACGAGATCCGAATCAAAACCAAGATGGGGCAGTCCATCACCGGACCGAGCCTGGCGAGGATGGCCGAGGAGTTCGAGACCCATGCCAGGGCCAAGGGAGACCCGACCAAGCGGGATCTCGCCATCATCGCTTTCCTACAGACCTACGCCGTTCCCTATTTCACCAAGAACAAGATCACCGACATCAATCCCAAGGAGATCGCCAAATTCTTCGACTGGCGGCGAGAGAACTCGAAGCGGAAAGCTCCAAGGGAAACGACGATCCTTCACGAGACCAGTCAGTTCTCGACCTTTCTGAGATGGTGCTACCGCCGGGGTCATCTGGATCGTGAGATCCGGATCGAGAGACCCAAGCAGGACGGAGCCCGCCGACCCCACTTCGACGCCGCAGACTGGCGGAAGCTGACCCGCTTCCTGCGGGAATGGGTCAAGCAGGGCGAGCACAAGTCGGGGCCGATCCATCGTGATCGGGTGATGCTGACGAACTACGTGCTGATCCTCGCCAACACCGGCGTTCGAGTCGGGGAGGCGAGGGGGCTTCGCTGGAGGGACGTGGAGTCCGAGCCGAGCAGCGATCCCGGCGAGGTCAACATCATCGTCCACGTCACCGGAAAGACGGGATCACGGGAGGTCGTCGCCCGCACGCCGGAGATCCAAAGCTATTTCCGCCGGATCTGGGAGCTTCGCTGCGCCGAACTCGACGGCGAGACGCCGTTGAAGGACGACTTCATCTTCTGTCACAAGGACGGGACGCCGATCCACTCGTTCAAGAAGGGCTTCCAGACCTTGATCGTCGAAGCCGGCGTCGAGAGGGATCGAGAGGGCGAGCGGCGGACGATCTATTCGCTGCGGCACACATACGCCACCTTCCGCTTGCACGAGGGCGTCAATCACTTCGTGCTCGCCCGCAACATGGGCACGTCGGTGAAGATGCTGGAGCAGTTCTACGGTCACACGTCGAACCGTGCGATGGCGAGCGAGCTGACCAAGAGTCGAGCGAAGGAGAAGAAGACGCTGCCGTGGGAATGAAAATACCTTATACTTCAAACTGAAATTCTCGACGACTCGAATGAGTGCATTTTTTTCCGAGCAGGAAACCCATTAATGACGACTCAGGGCCGCACAGTTCGTTTGTTCTTGGTGGACGGAACGCCCACAGGCTTGCTGACGGCGGAAATTATGAATTGGACCGGTCACGTGCTTGTGTCATCACGGTCGAGACTCCCTGATGCACTACGTCGAGACGAGGCAGTTCGGACGGGGATTTATTTTCTACTGGGCGATGATCCCGATCATCCTAACCGAAATCGAGTTTACGTAGGTGAGGGTGACAATGTGGGAGATCGATTGCGTATGCACGTCAAGGACCCGAGAAAGGACTTTTGGTCACGAGCGTTTATCGTAACATCAAAGGACCAAAACCTGACGAAGGCACACGTTCGCTATTTGGAAAGTCGATTAGTCGAACTAATGAGAGCAGCGGATCGAGCCAACCTCGCAAACGGCAACGAGCCAAGTTCTAAGCTCTTGCCGGAGTCGGACATCGCTGACATGGAATATTTTTTAGATCAAATGCAGGTCGTGCTGCCAGTGGTGGGGTTTGATTTTCTCCGACCAAAGATTGCCATACCACAAGCGGCAGGGGTCAATGTACCCATCTCGCCGACGTCGGCAATTGAACTCTTTCTGGTCAGCAAGAAGCACTCGATTGAGGCAAGGGCTGTCGAACAGGATGGCGAAGTGACGGTTTTGAAGGGATCGAAAGCGACCGCAAAAAGCGGGTTTGCGGTGAATGTATGTCAAGCCTTGAGAGACTCTCTTATCCAGGACGGCAGTTTGAAGCCAACCACCAATCCTGAGGTTCTCGAGTTTACGAAGGACGTGCTGTTCTCCAGCCCCAGCGCAGCAGCGGCTGTTATTTTCAATCGGAACTCGAATGGACGCACAGCATGGAAGCTTGCCTCAACGCAGCAGACGCTGAAGGAGTTTCAGGATGCTGAACTTATGGGGGACGATGGCGAACACGAGTCTATTTCGACACCCGAACCAGTTGACGATTAGGGCTATCATCATGCCGGGGCCGCTCGACATGGCGAGCGAGCTCACTAAGAGTCGAGCGAAGGAGAAGAAGACGCTGCCGTGGGAATGAAAATATCGTATACGTTTACGGGGCCGGGCAGGGGTCTTGGCATGAATGATGTTCCAAGGAACATGCGGATCGATGCAAATGATCCAAACTTTTTACGAAAACCGCCGCAGATTCGGGCTGCAAAATTTGGATCCCACTGGTCTGGCGAATGCCGGCTTAATCGGGAAATATAAAATGAATACAAAGCACTCTTTGCGGAAGCGATCACGCTCCCTTCTTATTTCTGCGTTCTTTTTTTATTCAGTACCTTTTGTTTTTGACGGGTCGGCGTCTGCCTCAGATGGTGCCAAGGAGCATTGTGTCAGCGTTAGAAATGACGACACAGTTAAGAAAATTCCTAAGGAACTTCTGAACGATGCTCGCAAACTTTATGGCAGCGATGATCACTGGTTGATGGTGAGCACTGTCTACCGTTGTATGAACGGGCGAGTGAGGTTGTGTAACGCTGGTGCTAATATCATCTGCGCAAAACCTAATCGAAGGCGGGGATCCCCCGAGATTAGCGCATTTTGTAGAGAGAATCCCGGTGAAGATGTTCCGATGGCAGTTACGGGGCATGATGCGTTATATGGCTGGAAATGTGTAGGAAGTAAGCCTGTAATTAACTTTACCGCCGAATTGGATTCTCGTGGGTTTATCGAGAACGTGTGGACGCCAATTGATTGAAAGAAAGATCAAAATACGGGAATGCTACGTCCCTAACTTGACCGACGCTCCTTCAATCCCATCCGTGGATCGCCGGGAAATTCACCCTTCGCCGCCGCCAGCATGAGCTCCTCGGCCCGCTCGACGTAGCGACGGATCGACCTCAGCACAGTCACGATGTCGGGGTTATTCGGATCGGCACTGAGCCGTTTACTAGGTAAGGCAGACAAAGAAAAACCCCAGAGCAGCTACCCCGGGGTAAAGGCGTTCACGAGGCGACTTGGTCCGAACTGCTTTGGACCATCGCCGGGTCAAGCTGCGAGCGATCGGTGCCTTTGACTATAGGGTCTCAGGATCTTTTCATAGACGCTCTCGGCGATAACTTTGGTCACGAACGGCGCAACCATGTTTCCGATCCGCTCCGCAGCTTGGCCGAGCGTCCCGGTGACCATGTAGTCATCCGGCAGCCCGAACAGCCGCTTGAGTTCAGACAACGTGAATTTGCGATCGGCTTCGGGATGGATAACACCCCCGAGCCCGCCGCTCGGCTTCTGACCCGAGCAGGTTAGCGTCGGGGCGGGCAAGTCCCAGGAGCTTCGGATCAGGTTCCAGTTTCGGTCCTCGATCCCCACGTGCCGAAGACGGATGAGCTTGTGGGGATTGCGAGGAAGCATCAAGACGTCTCGATACTGGGACGACGTCATCATTGACCGCCTCCATGTCTGCATCTCCCTCACGGGTTGGTCGAGATCCTCAAGCGCCTGTCGAACGCTCACGTGCTCACTCGTGGGCTCCGGAAAGACGCTAAGGATGTCCTCATCGCTGAAAATACCGAGCGTCTCGGCGACATCTCGGCGGATGCCGACGAGGAACATCCGTCGACGGCTCTGGGGCACGCCGAAGTCGGCGGCGTTGAGAACCTTCCAGTTGGTGTAGTAGGCACGCTGATTCTCGGTCCCCGGCTTTCGGAAGTAGCGAGACGCCTCGAGGAAGTCGCCGAACAGCGCTGAGTTTTTCTTGCTGGTCGCTAGGTCGGGAACGTTCTCGGCGATCACGACCTTCGGCCTGGCCCGCTTGGCGACATAGAGGAAGTCATAGAACAGCATCCCGGCACCCCTCTGACGGCTGTCGGAATGCTTCTTCACGATCCATGTGGCGGCAAGTCCCTTTCCGGCCCGGCTGAACTCCGTGCAGGGAGGCGACCCGTCGAGGATGTCGAGGTCCATCGGAGCGAGTCCGGCCTGAGCTATGAACTGCGTCACACCGTCGTGCCTCCCCTCGACCTTGATCCCGTTGATCCTGCGAATGTCACGACCGTCGACGATGGTCTCGGGAAAATTCTTCGCATAGGTGCGACAGGCTTCCTTGATGAACTCATTGACCATCAGCACCTGTCCCCCGGCGAGGCGGTAGCCGATGGAGGAGCCTCCTCCACCGGCGAACATCGAGACGACCGTGAACAGTCGACGAGCGGATGAAGCATGAACTTCATCCATAGTGTAGGATTGATAAGTCATCTCCGTTTCCTCACTCACGTCACGCTTGAATTACCCAGGCTGCCTTGCCAATCAGCGAGCACCATCCCTCGGTCTCTTCTTCGGCAAAGACGTGAAGCCTGCGCTTCAGGTCAGGAAACAGCGTGTCGGCGATCGCCGTAGGATCGACCCTTCCTCGGCTCTCGCTTTCGTCCTCCCACAGCGGCTTGGACAGCGCACCGAAATCTGCATCGCATCCCCGATGGGCGACGACGATCACGAGATCATCGGTGATGTCCGGGCCGCTCGGCTTCTTGAGCAGAAGGACGTGCGTCGACTGGCGATTAAACCCACACTCGGGAAGGAGACGGTCGATGACGACTGACAACCATGATGCCGGCACGACAACGATGGCCGCCGTCTCACCTTCGTCAGCGAAGGCGGAATGGATCGGAAAGCACGTCTCAAAGATGTCCTCGGCATAGTCCTCAGCGAATTGACGAAGCACCTTCTCGTTGGGCGTCATGAGCACGAGGTCGAACTTCTCCTCGGAGTCGATTACGCCAGCGAGAGTGGTCAACGCAGCGTCGCTATCCAAGTCGGCGACGATCTTCGAATCCAAGGACGAGGCTTTAGACCTTTTCTGCGAAAGCCTTTGACTCTTGGCCTTTTCCTTCTTCGTTTCACTGGCGAAAAAGTTGCGGCTGATTTCAGGAGCGTTGGCAACGACAGACTTCAGCTTTTCCAGTCGCTGTTTCTCATCCGTGAGTCTCGCTGACATCTGCTTGTCGAGCACGCAGAGCTGATACATCGTCGAGTAATCTGAGGTGAGACGAGTCCCCAACTCGGCATCCCGCAGCATCGGGGCTCTTTCTCCGATGGTCCTCAGCTTCGAGAGCTGCGGGCTCTTGATGCCCTTCGCCCCCTCGTTGGGCGTGAGGACGCCGCCCTCGACCAATCCGTCGATGAACTTATTGAGTTCCGCCTCGTTGTCTCTGTAAGCGGTCGTCACCTCGTGGATGCGGACGCAGGCATCGAGTAGGGACGACGCACTCGCCCTCCAGGAAACGACGACCTTTTTAGCCTCTCTGGCGCCGTCTTCGACGGGGTTCACGGTCAACTGCGTAGTCATGATCGATAGTCCTCTTTTACCGGGTAAAACGGCTGAATCTCGTTCGCCGCTATGAAGATCCACTCTTCATGATCCGATAATCCCACGTATCCGGATTCAAAACATCGGATAGGTTAAATGGAACATTTAGGTTGTTAAAAGCCATGCTTTTGAGCATTTAGGATGCTAAAAGTATTTCGAGGCGAGCGGTTGGTCGATAGGACGACGAGCAGGCCGCCGAATCTCAATCGGAGAGAGAGGCGATGCCGATATTCAGGCGACACTTCATCTTCAAGCATCCGCTGTTTCGGTCGATGGAGACGTCCACGGGCGTCCCGTGGCGGCAGAGCGTCTATTACCTCTGGTGGGAGTTCCTTCGCCGCCACGAGGGCTACAGGAAGACATGCGAGCAGGGCGGCGGTGGCCGCCTCGCCAAGCTCTACGCCGACTTCGGCGATGTGCACGCCAAGGGGTTCAAGGAGTGGTGGAGTGAGGGCGACCGGGGCGCACGCCTCTTCGCCGAGCCGGCGGTTCCCGTCACCGTTTCTCCGCTGACCGCCGGGGACCTCGCCGACCTCCCGCCGAATTGGGACGAGGGAGAGCTGATGGTGGTCGCCGTGCCGCTGACATTTCCCAAGCGCTTCATCGAGAAGAAGTTCGCCGAGCTACTTCGGGCGCATCACACCCGCAAGCGGGGGCAGCGGCTAATTAAGACGAGCCGGGCGCTCTATCTCGTGCGGGCGCAGTTCAACTTTCACAGCCTGGAACTCGCCCTGTGGGTCTACGACCTGCGGCGGGCCGAGCCGGACCTAAAGCTCTGGGAGATCGCCCAGCGGCTGAAGTTCACCACCACCCTGACGGACGACGAGCTCGCCAAGCGGGGCGGCGCTGGGACCGCCAAGCGGGCGGTGATGGCCGCAGTGGTTTCTCGAAAGCTGAAGCAGGCGACCGAGATCATCGAAGGCGTGGGGAACGGAATTTTTCCGGCGGGTTGAGCCGGCCGAGCGAGAGCTTTACCAGTGCCGTGGCGAGATTTTTACCGGGTAAAACCGCCGCTCGGGAGCTGCGGCGAGCGGCTTTTCTGGGCGTCGAGAAGGGCTTGTCGAGGATAAGGGCCGAGCTGCCTGCGGGAGGCAGAATTAAAAAAATAACCTCTCTCTCGCCGAAACGGGCGATTTCGCTGCCTAAATAGATACGACAGATCACCCAACATGCAGCGCCAAACCTGTCGAGGCTGTCCGTGGGCGTGACAACCCAGACCGTCGGAATTTCAGTGAGGGCGCATCCAAGGTAAACTTGGATCCCATCGATCTGTCAAAAGGGGAGGGCGGCACGTCTGCCTGAAGCACGATGAGGGCAACGCTGACACTTGCGCCCCTCGAGCACTCGGCCATCGCCTGATTGGTGCCGATGCTGCTGGCGTTGATGAACTGGACAGAAACGGGAGATCGCTCAACCGCCCCGTACTCGTAACGAGTGTTCCAAATCAGGGTGTGTGACGGGGGCGCAAGTTGCAGGCGAATCTGAGCACAGCACTTCGGCCGGATAGCCGAAGTGTGTTCAAAAAACGCTGATGCAGACGATACTCCATCTCGATCGAGATCCTGATCCCAATTGAATCCAATTAATCGATTCCATTCAATTTCCTTCATCGATCGAACCAAGAAATCTTGAAGGATGGTCTACCAGATTCCATTGATCCGATAGCCCTCGCCAGTGACCAATAAGTAGCTATGGGTGGATAATCGAGACATCGAAGCGACCAGATCAAATCTATTCCCGACAAATCCCGACAAAGCACTTTAGACGAGGCAATATATGGACAAGGCAAGATTGGTGAAGATGATGATGTTGGCGAACGTCGAGGCGATCACGATCCCGTCGACGGCGAGCAGACCCGAGCGAGATCGGCTCGTTCGAGACTTCGTCAAGAAGGCCGAGAGAACTCACGACGGCGAGGTCGTGCTGGTGATCGTCCGGACCTGACTCCCCGTTCGTCCATCCCAGAGGTCATCAGTCCGGAATCTCCACCGGCAAAATCAATCCCACGCAATTGCCCTCAACGCTTATCGGCTTCTGGAATTCAACGCCAAGCCGCTGCTCGCATCTCCAAACCACTCTCGCAACGTGCTTGATCGTGCCGATGTGCAAGAAGAACGTGTCGGGCAAAGCGGATTCGCACTGGATCGTTAGTCCGGCTCCGTCAGTAGAGATATCAAGAACCCTACAGACGGTGGGCACCGCTTTTCCACCTGGATCCGCCCAAGCCTCTCCAAATGATTTTGTGCGGCTTGTCCGCCGTCTTTCACCGCCGGACCGGTATTCCAAATAGCCTATCGTGTGCGCTAGAGTGATCATAGCCGCCTTCATGGGAAGCCTGAAACTTGTTTACGTCCCAACATAGCGGGGAATGCATTGCCGATTCCCCACCTCGGTCCTCCAAAAAGAGTTAAGCAAAATTACATCTTGCTTGCCCGCAACGAGGCCCGCCGCTGGATCGATGATTCAGTCGGGCTCTTGCGCCGTCTTGACCCATCCGATGGGGACAAAGCCCTCGCTCGCCGCATCGTCCTTCGGATTCACTATGACTCCCGAGCGGCGGCCGGAAATGATGGTATGAAGGGATAACTGTTTTAGCTCGACCGGCATCCTGGGATGCTCGCCCGATTTTGATGTCGCATTCATGGAGAAAGCAAATTGCGCACCTGGATATTTCAGGGCAATCCCGAGATCTTCGACATCGATGGATATCTGAGCGAAGCCGTCGAGGAAATCTCATGGCGTGTCGCCAGGTATGCGGATGAGATCGGCGTCGGCGACACGGTCTATATCTGGAAGTCACAAGGTGCCGACAAGCAGAACGCCGGGATTATCGCCGAATGCGAGGTCATAGAACAGCCACGCTCTCAGCTCGACGATCCTGTTGCGCAGCCCTTCTGGAAGCCATCAGTTGAGGAATCCGGCGAAGCGTTCCGGACTCGGTTGAGGCTGTTGCGGGTGGCCAACAAGAGAGAGGTATTGAAGCGGGACTGGCTTCGTGACGACAGCGTCTTGCAGAGCCTCCTCATTCTCCGGCAGGCGGCGGGAACAAACTTCCCCGTCACGGAGGCAGAATCCCGACGACTAAGAGTCTTATGGTCCAAGGTTGGACAGGATTGGTCCCGAGATGAAGTCGTAGCAACGATGCACCTCTATGTGCGCCTATGGGACAGGCCCATCTCAAAGACGATTGGTGCGCCGGTTGAGCAGCTGTCGCAGCAGATCGGCCGGGTTCCGACCGGGGTCTACAACAAGCTCATGAACCTGCGTGCTCTCGATCCGAGAGTCGATCAGAGAGGGTTGGCGGGTGGTTCAAAGATGGACCGGGAGGTCTGGACAGAATTCTTTGACGAAACCACGAACACCATCGACAGCCAGAGGGTGGCTCAAGAATACGAGCGGCTCTGGCAATTGATCGAAGTTGCGGAAGCGACCGAACCCCGCTTGCAGGAGGAGGTTCGACGACTCGACCATAAGCCCCTCGACGAGCTGATAGCGGCTTATCGCAACAGAGTGCCGGTCGAAAAGCCGAGACGTAAAGAGGCCCAGCAGCTGGTATATGATCGCAACTCACTGGTCATCGCCATCACCCGGAAACGTGCTGGATATGTATGCGAGGTTGAAGGCTGCACGTCGCCGACATTCGTGACTGACGACGGCGAGAGATTTGTCGAGGTCCATCATCTTACGCCGCTTGCTCAGGGCGGAGTGGACAAAATCGAGAACACCGCTTGTCTGTGCCCGACTCACCACCGAGAGATTCATCACGGAAAACTGCGGCAGGAGCTAACGGCGTCGTTGCGAGCGAAACGCTCCAAAGACGGACACTGATGCAGCAAAGAGTTCCGGACATTTCCGCTCTGGGTCAACGCCGGAAAGGGATCACGTTTCCGTTATCGAGAAATGTCTGCATTCCCTCCTCGGCGACGGTTCGGAGGAACTCCTGGTAGGCATCATGATCGCTGGGGAATTGATCGTCCCAAACGATAGACGTTCCCGCCCCGTTGACGACTTCGAGTGACCAAGTCGTCTCGTGCTCAAGCCGGTAGATATCGACCTCGACAGTCACGTCATCCCTGGTGACAGGACCAGATAAGTTCGAAATCACGAGGTTTGGTGTGCGCTCTGCCATAGCGTCCTCCGATCTGGGACGATGATATGCGAGCAAAGCGAATGGATCAATGAGACGGCGCAATTGATGACGAAACGCTGACGACGGGAAATGATTTCCGCCGTCAGCAGCGTCAGTCAAACCACCCTTTGTGATGATGATGGTATGGATGGCCGGTCTCGTGTGCCCAGGCCGCCGCAGGGGCAAAGGCGACCGCAGAGGTCACTAACATAGCCATGAGAATCTTCTTCACCATTGATTCCTCCTTCGAGGCACGTCCCGCCCTCGGTAGTGCGGCAGACGCATGTAATACCCGCAGATAAATACACATCAAGATCACGAACGTCCGACGATGAGAGTCATCGCCGATGAGCGGATCCGTCCATCAATGACCAATAGGACGTCGTCAACGGCGGCCTGATCTTCAACTGTATCCAAACGACAGCAGTAGGACGGCAGTCAACCGGCGGACGAAGGCAACAGGATCCAAAACGGATTCCAAGCAGCCAATCAAACGGCAACAGCGGCTGGAGACGATCAAGACGACCGCCGTTCAACACCAATCGAAGGAAAGACATGATCCAACCAAACCTAACCGGCGACAGAGCATCCGTTAGCCGAAGGCAGCGGGTCATAACCATCCGGCTAGACCAACCGACACGTGATCGGATCAACCGCAAGATTCCATCCGAATATCGAACGCTGTCGGCGCTCGTTCGAGCGGGCATCGACGAGATCCTGACGAGGCAGGAAGCGACCAAGCGGAGGATCGACCAATGACGGTCGATCGCAGCCGCCTCAGTCGACTCGTAGCCTCGACTAACCGGGTTCAACTCGTCTCGTTGAGCCCCGCCGACTCCAACCAGATCCGGCAGGATCAAGTCCGGAGACTGACGGCCGACGCCGTCAAGTCATCCGACAAACGGGCAGTCCTCTTGATCCTCGTGGAGCAGTGACAATGAACAGGTATCAATACAACCGATGGGTCGACGAATTCACCGACTGGACGATGGACCGCATCGATCGTCTTGCCAAAGATGATTCCCGACCGCCGCTTATCGTTCCGCTGACCGTCACCTTTCAGATCGGTGCCGTCAGACCCGACCGGATCCTGCTGGAGTTCGAGAGGCTTTACGTTCGGATGTGCCGCCTGCTGGTCAACAACCCCGAGCGGCGGTCCAAGCGGCGCCTGCTGCCCTTCGTGATCGCCTTTCGAGACGATCCGTCGACCCGTCCCGGCAAGCACCGGAGAGCAGCCAGCCTGCTGTCGACGCATCCCTCCGTGGCCGAGCACGTCCACTCGATCATGGTCGTCCATCCGGCTCTCGCAGACAGGTTCTTGGAAATTGCAGGCGACCTGGAGGGCGTCTGGCGCAGTATCCCTCGAAGGGGCAGCGGAGCGGCGGAACTGTACCCGTGCGACAACGGCAGCCTTCAGATCGAGCTGGAGTTCGCCCACAGGGTCCGGGCGATGATGGCTGCCGACCCCGTTGGCTCTCGAGCGAGGGTCCGAGACGAGGTCCGTCGCTGGATCGACTATTCGGCCAAGCTCATGCGCCGACGGAGCGCCGCCGACGAGGGCGAGCTGTTCACGGCGCTGCCGACCGAGACGAGCTCGCCGCTGACCGGGCGACCGGCTCTTGCCGGACGGAATGGTGCGGGGGTAGAACTATCGGCCGGCATCTGAGACGCTAGCACTCAACATCGTCGGTAAAATTCGAGCCCGTCGGATCGCCATGATCCAAAGGGCTCTAACGACCCATCGCAGCGCTTTTCCAACGTTCATTTTCAAGAAGCCCAGTTCGGCCGACAGTTATCCCCGCACAGTCAGGGATCGAATGAATTGTCGCTTTGACGGCATCAACGAGAGGATTCGGCAGCCATGGGTTCAGTGTAACCTTGGCTATACACCCCAATTTTATAGGTAATTCCTTCATTTCTAAGTTCTCCGCATCGTTAACGTAAACGATGCGGAATTCTTTTTCATCCTTATAAGGTAGTCGTTTCATAAACGGCAACCTATTAACCACAGGCTTGAGTTTATTGATCTCGTCAATTCTCTTATATACAATCCTTTCCGCACGAACGTTTTTGACATGGCAAACAATTTTCAAAAGCCTTTCACGATGGAACGTGATGCGCACTCCGTCAGATTGAGGAGTGTAGATTTTCCAGTGATGGTATGTTTCGTTAGCCTCTGAAAAACATAGCGCCAGCACGGTCTTCAGCTTTTTCCTCTCTTTATATTTTTCCATATAAAATGCATCATTCTTATCGTCCCAGTTATCATAATTTAGGAGGGTTAAGCGTTTTTTGTTTAAAATATCAAATAGGGATGACAAACTCGTGTATCTATGTAGTAGTTCAATATCATTGCCGGCTGCTTGTTTCATAGTAAGTACTCCTTGGCGTATATCTCGTTTATGTTTAGGACATATCCAACAATTTTGAATTAAAACCTTAGATAAGGATATGATAAGCTCCCATTTTCAGAAAAACTGATTCTGGGTTCCGATCGTTAAGCAACGGCTGGGGTGTGATTCGAATTTCCCTTCCAGCCTCATCAGCGCTGCTCCGCCACCAGAGACTACGCCAACCAAATTCCAACCACTCCCGAGACGGCACCTCCGCCAATCTCTCATCTCAGTCATTTCCGACGATAAAATCGCAGACCGAATGATCGGGCATCGTCATCTGAGCTTGCACGTTGAACGCTTTTTCGTTCCATGCGAAGCGTTTCTCTATGCACTCAAATTTGTCTGGGTCACTGCCTTTGTAAATTTTGAAGAAGGCAAATAACAGCCTGCTTCCGATATCATATTTTAGAACCACTTGTTGCTGCTCCTCCCCTCCCACCGGGACCGCAAACACCTCACCGGCCGCCACGTCGATCATGTAATTATTTGTGCACCCGGTGCCGCAACCGATCTGTAGGATTCGATATCGACCGGCAAAATTCGGGCCTTTTTTTGCGGCCTCAGAAAGACGTGTGCGGTAGCTGTTGAATTTGCGATCACGTCCTCGAAAATCAGGGAGTTGTGGAGGACCGTTATAAACATCGGTTACGGCAAATTCGGGGGAGCCAAATTCTTGCCTGCCGATTCCGACGAAGCCGCCCGTCTATAACGGGATAATGCCGCCCAGGATTCCTGGATGATGCCGCCCACCGTAACGGAATGATGCCGCCCGGGTGGCGAGGCTTGCTGGCCGATGGATT
>Ga0182030_10005176_pt1 | contig 27734 bp, 24 predicted proteins | sample 812S3MmetaG_FD_121299 | JGI IMG/M metagenome (GOLD analysis project Ga0182030, IMG submission 121299) | Permafrost microbial communities from Stordalen Mire, Sweden - 812S3M metaG (Illumina Assembly) | ecosystem: Environmental > Terrestrial > Soil > Wetlands > Permafrost | place: Sweden... | reverse complement strand
GCCAGTGAGCGGGCACGGGCCTTATCGCGTGGAGCCCTTGCGCTACTACTTTGAGCATGCGCCGGAGAAGTTCCACAGCGAGATGGGCTCGCCCAACGTGGTGGGAATGGACAGCCTGAACCGGACCATGCCTGCCAGTGCCCAGTGGCCGCAGGGCTACCAATGGCCGCTGCATGACTTCCACGGGGAGAATCCGTTTGCGACGGCCGTCGACCATGACTACGGCGGCGCAACGAACATCGCCGACTGGGACGGCCTGGCGCAGTTCGTCAACTACGACGCGTACCGCGGCATGTACGAGGGGCAGAGCAAGCGCAGGCTGGGGCTGCTGATCTGGATGAGCCACCCGGCCTGGCCGTCGCTGCTGTGGCAGACGTACGACTACTTCTTCGATACCGACGGGGGCTACTACGGAGCAAAGAAGGGCGCCGAGCCGCTGCATATCCAGTGGAACGCGGCGAGCAACGCAGTCGAGGTGGTGAACTACAGTGCTGGCGCGCAGACCGGGCTTTCGGCGCGCGCTGAGGTCATCAACATGGACGGGTCGGTGCAGTGGCAGAAGTCCGCGACCCTGGACAGCGCCGAAGACAGCACCCAGGCACCGATCCAGATGGAGTTTCCGGCGGGGCTGTCTTCAACCCACTTCATCCGATTGGCGCTCAGTCGCGCTGGCAAGATCGTCTCGTCGAACTTCTACCTGCGTGGCATTACGGAGCAGGATTACACCGCGATCCGCACGCTAGCAAAGGCGAAGGTGGAGGCCAGGTCGACGATCACGCGGAAGGGCAGCCGGTGGTTGATTACGACGCACTTGCTGAATGCCTCGACGGTGCCGGCGCTGATGGTGCGGGTGAAGGCAGTGCGGGAGAAGACGGGCGACCTGATTGTGCCGGCGCTTTATGACGACAACTACGTGGCGCTGATGCCGGGCGAGCGTAAATCCATAGAAATCGAGCTTGAAGATGCGGACACGCGGGGGGAACGGCCGCGGGTGCGGCTGGAAGGCTATAACCTGGCGGAGCGGTAATGAGGAAGCCGCGCCTGACGGCGACAAAATCCCAACACGAATTGGGGGTTTGGTCAGCATGATGGAAGGTTCTGCGGCCGATCTGAACGACCGAGAAAGGTCCCTCACGGGCTGAAGCCCAGGCTTATTTTGCGGGCCTGCGGCACGACTAAAGTCGTGCCCTGACGCTTCTTGCCTCTGCCAGCGAGTTTTTTCAGCAGAAGATTCGGGGTAGCCCCCCGGTTTGACCTGCTTTCGGCCGCACGGGTATACTCAGTACTGCAACAAGCGGGAGTAGCTCAGTGGTAGAGCATCGCCTTGCCAAGGCGAGGGTCGCGAGTTCAAATCTCGTCTCCCGCTCCATTCCGCTCCGCCGTGGCGGACGCCAGTCCGGTTGGCTGATGTGGAATGGAGTGACTCAAATTCAAAGGCAGCCCTGCCAAAGGCGCGGTACCCAAGTGGTAAGGGAGAGGTCTGCAAAACCTTTATGCGCCGGTTCGATCCCGGCCCGCGCCTCCAACTTATTCCTACCGGTCTCAAGCGTTTACTATCCGGCTCTCTCGAGCCGTTGCCGGCCCTGCGCCGCCCGCTCCTTCGACTCCCTTCCTTCTCCCCGATTCTCAGGCGCGAGCACAACGCTTCGGCAGCCCGCCGAACCTGCCGCGAATTGTCACTCCCGGCTGCAAATGTCCTGTAAAATCTCTGCACCGCGCTAATTAGAGATATGGAGAGCTACTCATCCATTTCGATTGAAGAGCTGCTGCACCGATGCGCCGTTGAAGGCGACGCTGATGCATGGAACGAGTTCGTGCGTCGGTTCCAGCGCATCATCGCCACCGTGGTCATCCGCAAGGCCGCCCAGTGGGGCGATGCATCGCGGCAAACTGCCGATGACCTGGTGCAGGAAACCTACATGAAGCTGTGCGTGAACAACTACCGCACCCTGCGCCAGTTTGAGCATCGCGGCCCGGAGGCGTTTGCGGCCTGCGTCAAGGTGATTGCCGCCAACGTGGTGCGCGACCACTTCAAGGCGTCCTACTCACAGAAGCGCGGCTCCAACAGGATTGATGGGTTCGACGAGGATTCGACGCTTGCCGCCAGCGAGAGCAGCGCCGGCGGAATCGGCTTCATCGAGCGGGCCGTACTCATTCAGGACGTGCAGCGCCACCTGGACGTCTGCGTAGCCGGCCCTGGCAGTGACCGCAACAACCAGATCTTCTGGCTCTACTATCGCACCGGGCTTTCCGCTGCAGCCATCTCCAGGCTGCCCGGCGTCGGCTTGACCACCAAGGGCGTGGAAAGCCTGATTCTGCGTACCACAAGGGATCTGCGCGCCCGCATGGCGCAAGGCAGGCCATCTGCTGGCTCAACCGAGGAAGGACCATGTAAAGGGATTCTGCCAGCGGAATCGTTTTAGAAAGGAGAAGCAGACTTTGGAAGAACATTTGACCGACGACCAGATCGAGGAGCTTCTTCGCCAAGACGAGCGTTGCCTTTACGGGAACGATCTTGAGGGGGGCGATGCGGTCCGGCAAGCCGGCAGGCGAGAGGTCTCCGCCGCCGCTGAGCTTCATCTGACAAGCTGTGATCTATGCCGTTCAAAGGTGAAGGCGATGGAAACAGCCGTCGAGCAATTTGAGTTTTTGAAGGCGTCGCCCGCCGCAAAAGCAGGCACGCCGTGTCCACCCGCCGATGTGTGGTTTCAGATTGCGGCAGGAGTTGAAAGTGCCGACGCGGAGAACTGCTTGAACCACGCCATCCATTGCGAAGTATGTGGCCAGATGCTGGCGCATGAGGCCGCCGACCTGTCGGCTGAGTTGACCCCGCAGGAGGAGGAGCAGATCGGCGCGCTCTCAAGCTCCTCTGCAGACTGGCAGATGCGGCTCGCGGCAAAGCTGCAAAGCGGTGGCGCTGACGCGCAGACAGTCGGCCCCGGCCGGCATCCGTGGTTTGCCGCGGCGGTTGCTCTCTTTACGCCCTCGCGCATGGCGCTGGCAGCGGCGTTCATGGCGGCCGTGGTGCTGGGCACGCAAGACTACCGGCTGCAGGACCATCTCGCCGACCATGCGCAGAGGACCGCTGCGGAGATCCACCGGCTGGAGTTGAATAGCGACCAGCAACAGGCCCAGATTGCCGAGCTTACCGCGCAGCACGCTACCCCGGCTGCGACCGCAAGTCCCGTCGCGCAGCTCGCTGAGCGCGATTCCATCGCGTCGCTCAGCCCATCCGTCACCCTCGATGCCGGCCTTACCCGCGGCTCCGGAGAGATGAAGCGGCTAAGGATTCCCGCCAGCGCGCAGTTTGTCAGGATCACTCTGCATGCGAGGCAGAGCACTGAAGGCATCGTGCGCGAGGAGCTACTTACCGTCGACGGGCGCAAGCTGTGGGCGCAGGAGTTACAGCCCTCTGAGGCCGAGAGCAAAGCCGGGAGCCTTTCGCTGCTGATTCCAACCTATCTGCTCTCGCCGGACGATTACATCGTCCGGCTCAGCCATCAAGCCGCCGGCGGATCTGAACAGATTGCAAGTTATAGCTTTCGCGTTCCGAGATAACCGGCAGAAGTTAGCCCGTTTCTGCAGGCAAAGAGCTGAAGGCTGTAAATCTGAATAACTTTCGCTAACTGGGCCCGTCCAACCAAAAACTCTTTGCAGGAAACTTTCGCGCCGCGGAGCATTTTTCCGTGGGTTAGCGCGGTTTCGATTCACATGTTGCCATTTCAAGATCGTGCGAGGTGGCATTTTCTTAAGAAAAATGCCACTTGGCAGCACGCCTTCTGTAAAGAGCAGAATCGAAACCGCTGCAGCGCTCGCTCCGAGAACGGAAGGGGTGTCGACGATGCTCTCTGCCCAACGGGAGTGGACGGTCCTGCTCTACACCATGGCCGACGATACGTCCCTGCGCGCCTGCGCGGACGAAACCCTGCTCGACATTCATCGCGCCGCTACCAACTCCGCCGTCAAGACGGTCGCGCAGGTCACGCTTCGCTCCAATCTTCGCCATCCGATCCGCCGCTTCGACTTTGAACCGGCCGCATCGCCTGCGCATCGCATCGACGTAAAAACCGGCCTCGCTTACATGCAATGCCCCGACGAAGGCCCGCGTCACAATCTGACCGACTTCCTCCGCTGGGGCCAGCAGACTTACCCTGCCAAGCGCTACTGCGTGGTGTTGCAGGGCCACGCCTGGGGCGCCGACTACGACATTCCCTCCCTCAATCATGACCTCCGCCATCGCTCTCAACCCTGGCACGACCATTACCGGCTCATCCTCGGCAGTCCGCAGTCAAAAGATCACCTCACCAACAAAGATCTCGAGCAGGTTCTCACGCATGCGGCCCAGCCGGGAAAGTTCCACGTGCTCGGCATGGACAGTTGCCTGATGAGCATGGCCGAGATTCTTTGCGAACTCAGCGGCTGCGCCGAGTACACCGTGGCTCCCGAAGGCCTGGGCCCAGTGCGCGGCTGGCCCTTTTACCCCATCCTGACCCGGCTTAACCTCCAGCCCGAGATGGGCCCCGCCGCGCTCGGAACCGTCATTCTGGATGCCTATGCGCGCCAGTACCGGAGCTGGGGCGAAGGCGTGAAGCTCACCATCTCTCTTTGCGAGCTGGCCCACGCTGAAGAGTTGATGCGCGCTATGGAGGCGCTGGTCCAGGGCCTGCGCGCGGGACTGCGCAGCCATCCGGTTCTTGCCTCCATCATCCGGGCGCGCCGCCAGTGCGCCTTCTTCCGCATTCCAACCTACGTCGATCTTTACCAGTTCTGCGCCCTGCTCCGGCGTCAGCGGGCAGTCGGCCGCTCCTCGGCACTGCACCTGGCCTGCCGCGCTGTCCAAACGGCGCTGCGTGGCCGGTTCGTCCAGAAGGTAGCGCTGCGCCGCGGCAGCAACGACGGCCACGGGCTCTCCATCTACTTCCCGCATTGGCGCATCGGCGGCCACCCCCGCCCGTCGCCCTGGAAACGGACCCCATGGCCCAACCCCATGGCAACGCCGGCCAACTATGACGAGGCCGTGATCAAGGTCAACGCCGCCTATCTCAACCACGAGTTCGCCGACCGCTGCGGCTGGAAAGAGTTTCTCCTGGAGTTCCTTCGGGCCCGTCTCGTGATCTAGATTTCTGGCGTGAGCGAGTGGCCTGATCGGCTGTACCACCCCAACCGGCAATGCTCAACCGGAAGGCCTTGCCGCAACTCAACCGGAAAAGGAGATTCCCATGAACCAGTTAATGGACCAATCGATCTCGTTCTCGCCCATAGGCGACGCACGCAACCCCGTCCGCAACCCCGGCCAAACTCCCACCGGCGGCTCCCAAGCGGGTCCCGTCTTCGCCAACATAGTTAACTCCACCCATGGCCCCCACGCCCCCAAGCCCACTTTGAAAACCAAAGCCCCTGCCGGCGCTATAGTAGGAAAGGAAACTAAGCCTGCCGCTCCTGGCAAGAAAAGCTCGCCAAAAGCCAAGGGCGCTGGCAAAGCCAAATAGGCGGCTCACTCCCCGCCTGTTTGGTAAAGGAAGAGCTCCTTGGATCAGGACGGGCCAGCCATACCGCAGAATGCAAGTCACTCAAAGCGCGCTGCATTGGCGCTTCTGCTTCTGCTCTTGATTCCCGCGTGCTCCCCCGCGCGCGGCCATCGCGTCCCTGCTCTTGATTCGAACGCATCTCCGGTCGAGCTGCGTCTCGCCAGTCCCATCGCCACAAGCTATTCGTCTGCATCGCCGCTCCTCTTCCGCATCACCCCAACCCAGCCTTCCGTCTTCCGGCTGGATATCGCACAGCGCGACATGCGCCTCCACCTCGCCGTCTTTAGCCCCGACGGCAGCACGCTGCTGGAGCAATCCACCCCGGTCAGCGGAGCCACTTCCATCGTTGTCACCGCCAGTCTGCCCGGCTCCTATTCGGTGACCATCACCCCTGAGCAGCCGGACGACCGCGCTCGCCAGCTCTCCGTTTGTCTTGCTGACATGGGGCCGCCAAACCCACGCCGCACCCAAGAGCTTTCCGCCGCCGCTGCCCTTAAGTCCGGCGATGAGCTTGCCTCGCTATGGAACCAGGAAGCCCTGGACGAAGCGATCATCCGGTACGGAGAGGCGGCAGCCGCGTGGCGTCGCGCCGGCGATTGGCCCCAGGCTTCAAGCGCCCTGCTGCGTCAGGGAAGTATCCATTCCATCCGCGGACAGTACCAGCAAGCGCTGGCCTCGTATCGCGAAGGGCTGAAAGCAGCTTCCGGCCCCGATCTGGTCGAGCGCCGGGTCGACATTCTCAACGCCATGGCTGCAGCCGCGCTCACGGTCAGCGATGAGCATGAAGCCGAGAAGTATGCTTTGTCCGCCCTCGCGCTGAGCCGCACGATCGCGGATGATGACGGCCGCGGCAGGGCACTCGTCTCCTTGGCAGAATTGGAGTCTTTCCGCAGTAATCCGCAGGTCGCTCGATCCAACGTGGACCAGGCGATCGCGATCTGGGCCGCCACACCGGACCGCGCCGGCGAATCCAGGACCTTCGCCATTGCCGCATACTTGAACTCAGTAGACTCTGCCTATGCCGAAGACTTTGAAGACCTGACCCAGTCGCTCAGGCTCTCTCGCTCGATCGACGACCGCTATGCCGAGGCATCCACGCTGAACGACATGGGCAACTACTACCTCCATGTGGATGAACTGGAGCACGCCCGCGACAGCTACAACGCCGCCGTCAATCTGTCCTCGCAAATGGGAAGCATGAAAATCCAGGCCGAGGCGCTGGACGACTTCGGCTACTACCTCGAGTCTGTCGGCGATCCCACCGCGCAGCGCCTCTACGAGCGAGCCGAAACGCTGATGAAAAGGGTGGGCTTTTCAACGGGCAACGCCGTCATTCTCAGCGATCTCAGCCGTGCCTGCATCGCCGACGGCAAACTCCAGCTTGCCATTCAATACGCCGAGAACGAGCGCCGCATTGCCGCCGATCTACATCTGGATGTCATGGTCTCGCAGGCCTTACGCGACACCGGCGAGGCCTACATGGCGGCCGGCAAGGTAGACGAAGCGCTCAGACTCTTCACCCAGGCCATCGACCCAAAACTGGCCGGCCCACACACCACCACCCACGCCGATACCGCCATCGAGCTGGGCCGCGCCCTGGAGCGCCTGGGCCGCACCAAAGACGCCCTTGCAGCCTATCAGGACTCGGCGGCTGTGAGCCACGAGCTCGGCACGGCTCGCTCAGAGGCTGAAGCCCGCTATCGCATGGCGACGATCCTTGCGGCTCAGGGCCAGCTCGACGCCGCGCTCGCCCAGATCGAACAAGCTGTCCCCCTCATTGAAGCCTTGCGCACCCGCGTCAGTCCCGACGACACCCGCACCCTCTGGTTCGCCTCTTTCCACTCGATCTACACCCTCGACATCGACCTGCTCATGCAGCTCTCTGCCCAGCGCGCAGACCCCGCTCTTGCGCAACGCGCCTTCCAGAGAGCCGAGCTCAGCATTGCCCGCTCCTTCGTCGAACTGCTGCATGAAGCTCATGTGGACAAGGGCAACAACCAGGCGCTTGCCTCTGAGGCCGCCTCTGTCCGGCGCCTTCTCGCCGACGCGACCGAGAAGGAGAGCGAGCTCCTGGCCTCCAAGCGGGACCGGCTCGCCATCAACAATTTGTCCACGCAGATCGCCGATCTGCACGAGCGCTCGAAGCAGATACAGGCCCAGCTCCGAGCCGAGGACCCGGAGTACTTCAAGCTGCAGGTCGGTTCGCTCGACGTGACCCAGGCCCAGGCTCTCATCGGTGACGATGACCTGATCCTTGAGTACACCCTGGGCAGCCCGCACAGCTATCTCTGGGCCATCGGCAAGGGCGGCTTCGCAAGCTACGCGCTTCCGGCCGAGACCGAGATCGAGCCGCTGGTGCGGAAGTTTCGCCGCGCCGCCGTTGCTCCCAACCCGGAGCTGCAGCGGTATCTGGATTCCGATGGCGTTGCGGAGACGGCCGCGGACGAAGAGCGGCTTGCCGCCAGTCTGGGCCACATGCTGCTGGCGCCCGTCCCCAATCTAAGCCGCTTCAAGCGAATCGTCGTGGTCGCCGACGGCACACTGCAGTACCTGCCCTTCAGCGTCCTTATCGCCGATAATTCCAGCGCCGCTTCCGCTGGAGCGAAACGCATCGCCGACGACCACGAGGTCATCAATCTCCCTTCCATGACCGCCCTCGCGGTACTGCGCAGCCGCCGGAATCTCGACCGTTCCGCGACCAACGGCCTGGTTGTCTTCGCCGATCCGGTCTTTGAGGCGGACGACCCGCGCATAGAAGCAGCCGCACCCACGCACGCGTTCCGGACTTCACCTTCGGTCCACGCAACGCGCAGCAGCACGCCAGCCCTGGCTGTCACGCGCGGCGTCTCGCGCAGAAGCGCTGACCATGGCCTTCCCCGGCTGCCCGGCACGCGCCATGAAGCCGATGTGATTCAGGCAGCCGCGCCTGCGGAGCACACCACAATCCTGCTCGGTTTCGATGCCAACCGCGAGCAGGCTACCAGCGCCGCAATGGGCGGCTACCGCTTTATCCACTTCGCCACCCACAGCGTCTTTGACGACGAGCACCCCGAGTCCTCGGGCGTCATCCTGTCCATGTTCAAGCGCGATGGCGCTCCCGAAGACGGCACCCTCCGCCTGCGCAATATCTACGACCTCAAGCTGTCCGCGGACCTGGTCGTCCTGAGCGCCTGCGACACGGCGCTGGGCAAGAGCATCGAGGGCGAGGGGATCGTGGGCCTCACCCGCGGCTTTATGTACGCCGGCTCACCCCGCGTGATGGCCACGCTCTGGCGGGTAGACGACGACGCCACCAGCGAGTTCATGAAGGATTTTTACGAGGCCATCTTCGCGCGCAGCGTCTCACCCGCCGCCGCCCTTCGCCAGGCGCAGGCCGAGATGCGCCAACAGCCCCGCTTCCACTCCCCTTACTACTGGGGCGCCTTCATCCTGGAAGGCGAGTGGCTGCCGCTGGATCGCTCCGATACAGAAACTCCGATCAGAGATGCGGCTCATCCATAGCGCGGCTTTCGGGCCTTAACGCCAGAAACAGGACGCAAGGACTGGGGCGCGGAATGTGTTGTTCAGGATCGAGAGCGGTTGACGATGGCAGAATGCTAAAATTCCCCATCATGGCGGCTGAGCTCCCCAAATTTGCCCGGAATTCCCACCGCTCAAGACTCCGTGCTGTGCATATCCTTCTTCTGCTTTTTCTTGCGGCCGCGGTTCCGCCGGCCCACGCCACTCGCCACATCACGGTGGCGCAACTGGAAAAGACTCTCGCCTCCTCCGTCGCCAAACACCGCCCCGACGACGAATTGGTCCGCGTCTTCGCTGACTTTGACCTGACCGAGCGCCTCACGGACGCGTCCCGCAACCGCATCACCACCGGCCTGCATCTTGGCCCGCAGACCACCCTGGCCCTGCAGTTGCTGGCGGACAAATCATCGGTCCTCGACCCACCGCCGGCCGAACTGCCTGCAGGCGCCGCGCCGGATAAAGCCTCTGCCGACCGCATCCTCGAGGCGGCCCGCAACTACGTCTCACAGACCTTACCCCACCTGCCGGACTTTCTTGCCACCCGCACCACCTATACGTTTAATGACACCGCGCAGATCTTCAAGGTGAATGAGTGGCCCGTTCGCGCAGGCCTGCACCTGGTCGGCAGCTCATCCCGCGAGATCACGTTTCGCGACGACCATGAGGTTGAAGGCGCGCCGGCAAAGCCCGCGAATACTGAGATCTCTGCGGTCGTGCCTGCGGTTCCAAAAGGGGTAAGGACCCCGGCTCCTTTGCCCGCCGGCTCGGTGCGCCACGCAACCGAGCGCGGCCTGCTGTCCTTCGGCGAGTTCGGAACGCTCCTGGGCATCATCTTCGTTGACGCTGCCCACGGCTCCGTCGGCTTCCACCACTGGGAGCAGACGCCGGCCGGCAGCCTGGCAGTCTTCCACTACGCCGTGCCTCGCGCCGAGTCGCACTACAGCGTAAATTACTGCTGTCTTTTTGACGGACTCCGAACTTCGGTTCGCCAGGGCGGCGGCCGGCGCGGGGGCGCCGTTAACGGCACGCAGCAGGGCCAGGCCACCCTCCTCTTCCACAAAGTTCCCGCCTACCACGGATCGGTGTTTATCGACCCCGCCTCGGGTGTCGTGCGCCGCGTTACCCTGGAAGCAGAGATGGGAGACGGGCCCGTTTCCCGCGCCGCCACCGTGATCGAATACGGACCTGTCGTCATGGGCGATCGCCGGTTCATCTGCCCACTGCGCAGCATGAATATCTACGAGGGACCGCCCGAGTCTGGCCCGCAAGCCTCAGAACTGCCGTCCACGGTGACGCCCTCGTTGCTCCCCACCGGTACGCTCTACGTCAACGAGACCAGCTTCACGGATTACCACCGGCTGGGCTCGTCGGTGCGGATTCTGCCGGAAGCGGATACCCGGCCAGACGAGCGCCAATGATCGCAACCAGGGAACGCGCCCGCAGTGTTCGCTGGCAGAAGAAGGCGAGCTACTCGTTCATCACCGCAAACGCCCCACGAGCCGCTTCGATGGTTGCGGCGATCTCTTCCGGCCCGTGCGCTGTGCCCAGGAAGGCAGCCTCGAACTGCGAGGGCGGAAGCCAGACGCCGGCGTCCAGCAGGGCGCGATGGAAGCGCCCGAAGGCGGCCGTGTCCGATAGCGCGGCCTGCTCGTAATTGGTCACCGGGCCTGAAACCAGGCCTTGCCCGAAAAACCAGGTCCACATCGCGCCCACGCGATTGGTCGTCAAGGCAACGCCGGCCTTTGCTGCCTCGGCAGCCACACCCTCGGCTACGGCTTTTGCGGTCGCTTCGATCTTCGGATAAACCTCGCCAGCGTGCTCCTGCAGGAAGCTCACCGTGGCAATGCCCGCGGCCATGGCCAGCGGGTTCCCGCTCAGCGTGCCCGCCTGATAAACCGGCCCCAGAGGTGCGAGGAGGTCCATGAAACGCCGCTTGCCGCCGAAGACGCCTACCGGCAAGCCGCCGCCCACAATCTTGCCCAGCGTGACCAGGTCGGGATCGAGCGAGTAGAGCTGGCACGCGCCGCCGAGAGCCACACGGAAGCCGGTCATGACTTCGTCGGCAATCAGCAATGCGCCCTCGCGCTCCGTAATGGCCCGCAGGGCGGCCAGGTAGCCGGCAGCCGGCGCAATGCAGCCGGCGTTGCCCACCACCGGCTCCAGAATGATAGCCGCGATCTGCCCGGCGTGCGCCGCGAATGCCTCTTCGACAGCGGACAGATCGTTATAGGGCAGCGCCAGCGTGAGCGCGGCAATCTCTTCCGGCACACCGGCCGAGCCGGGAATCCCAAAGGTGGCAACGCCGGAACCGGCCTTCACCAGCAGACCGTCGGCATGGCCGTGATAGCAGCCCTCAAATTTGATGATGATCTTGCGGCCGGTGGCGGCGCGGGCAAGCCGAATCGCTGACATGGTCGCTTCGGTCCCCGAACTCACAAACCTCATCTTCTCAATCGCCGGGTAGCAGGCGACGATGCGCTCGGCAAGGTCCGCCTCTGCCGCCGTCGAAGCCCCGAAGCTTGCCGAGTTGCGCGCCGCCCGCTGAATGGCTTCAACCACGGGAGGGAAGGCGTGCCCAAGAATCATTGGTCCCCACGAGCCCACGTAGTCGATGTAGCGGTTGCCGTCCGCGTCATAGACATACGCGCCCTCGGCCCGCTCCACAAACGGCGGCGCGCCGCCGACAGCCTTGAAGGCCCGCACCGGCGAGTTCACCCCGCCGGGAAAGTAGCGCTCGGCGCGCTGTTGGAGAGCCTGGGAGCGGGTATGGATTTTCTTGGCGAGGGGCAGGTTCATGGTGCCTTCAGTATAGAAGCTGCGCGGTTGCCGACCTGTGATTCATCGCACTCCGAACGGTTTTGAATCACACCACGCCGCATTTCATCTCCATAGCTGTGAGGGATTTCAACATTCTCGGCGGGCGGCTGCTGGTTCTGTTTGACGGCAATTGCGGGCTGTGCAATCGGTCCGTGCGCTGGCTGCTGCGCCGCGACCGCAACGACCGGCTGCGCTTTACGCCGTCCAGCTCGCCGACGGGCGCGGACGCTATGGCGAAGCATGGCCTTGACCCAGCCAGTACCCCGGGCTCCGTGATGGTCGTGGAGGTGGCCGGAACGCCGGCCGAGCGGCTCGTCAGCCATTCTGACGCCGTGCTGATGCTGCTTGCCCAGTTGCCGGCGCCCTGGCCGGCTCTCGCGGCACTTGGCCGCCTCATCCCGCGCGCCCTGCGCGACGTGGCCTACCGCGCCGTTGCCCGCTGGCGGTACCGCATCTGGGGACGCCTCGAAACCTGCCCGATTCCCACAGCCGAAGAGCGCCGTCGCTTCCTTTAATCACCGATTCACACTCTGGAATCCTGATAGAATCATGCTTTCCGGCCCCGTTGTTCCGGATCCTCCGGTCGCGCCCCGCCAGTGAATTCATCCGCAGAAAGCCCTCAAAAGTGCCAGAAGAAGCAAAAGCCAAGTCCGTAACCTACGCCGATGCAGGCGTGGACATCTCCAGCGGCGACCGCGCCAAGGAACGCATCAAGTACCTCGCGCAGAAGACCTTCAACCGCAATGTGCTGGGCGGCATCGGCGGCTTCGGCGCGCTGTTCCGGCTTGACCTGCAACGCTGGAAGCAGCCCATCCTGGTCAGCTCGGCCGACGGCGTCGGCACCAAGCTCAAGGTCGCTTTCGAGCTGGGCATGCACCACACCGTGGGCGCGGACCTGGTCAACCACTGCGTCAATGACATCGCCGTGCAGGGCGCCATCCCCTTATTTTTCCTGGATTACCTGGCCACCGGCCGCCTCGATCCCGAGGTCACCGAGTCGGTCGTGACGGGCCTGGCAGAGGCCTGCAAGGCCAATGGCTGCGCCCTGATCGGCGGCGAAACCGCGCAGATGCCGGGCTTCTACGCGGACGGCGAGTACGACCTGGCCGGCTTTATCGTCGGCTGCGTCGACCGCGAAAAGATGATCACCGGCGCCACGATCAAGCCCGGCGATGTGCTCATCGGACTGCCGTCGACGGGCCTGCACACCAACGGCTACTCGCTGGCCCGCAAGCTGCTGTTTGAAGTGGCGGGCTATAAGCCAACGCAGTATGTCTCCGCCATCAAGGACAAGGCCGGCGCTGCGCTGATGAAGACGCATCGAAGCTATCTTTCGGTGATTCAGAAGCTTGTGACCGCCGGCGTGACTGCCGGCATGGCCCACATCACCGGCGGCGGCATCACGGAAAACCTGCCGCGCATCCTGCCCAAGGGCACGGCGGCGCAGGTAGAGATCGGCTCCTGGCCGATGCTGCCCATCTTCGAGCACCTGCGCACGCTCGGTCAGGTCTCAGAAGACGAGATGATGCGGACCTTCAACATGGGCGTCGGGCTGATTGCCGTGATTCCGGCAGCCAAATTCCCGCGCGCCAAAAACCTGCTCGTCCGCGCCGAAGAAAAATTCCACGTCATCGGCCGCATCGTCAAAGGCGACCGCAAGGTGCAATACACCTGAGACCGCCTTGAAAGGGCACGACTTCACCGCTTGCTAAAAACTCATTCGGGTGGTAGGCCGGGGATTCATCCCCGGCATAATGCCAATAGCGTCAATGCGAGGGCTTCAGCCCCTGAGGGATTTGTTGGATAGCACCTCAAAAGATCGACCGCTCCGCCTCGGCATTCTGCTCTCCGGCCGCGGCTCCAACTTTCTCGCCATCGCCCGAGGCGGCCTGCCCGGCGTCGAGATCGCGGTCGTCATCTCCAACGTCGCTGACGCACCGGGAATTGTCTCCGCCGCCGAACGGGGCCTGCCGCACGTCGTGCTCGTCTCCAAAGGCCGCCCCCGCGCCGCTCACGACGCGGACGTCCTCGCCAGCCTTCGCGAGCATAATGTCGACTTGGTGATCCTGGCAGGCTACATGCGGCTGCTGTCGCCGGAGTTTGTCGCGGCCTACCCGAACCGCATCCTCAATATTCATCCCTCCCTGCTGCCGGCCTTTCCGGGGCTTGACGCGCAGACGCAGGCCTTCAAATACGGCGTAAAACTGGCTGGCTGCTCGGTGCACTTTGTCGATGAGCACCTGGACCACGGCGTGATCATCCTGCAGCGCGTGGTTCCCGTCCTCGATGGGGACGACGCCCACTCGCTGGCCGAGCGCATTCTTGCCGAAGAGCACCTGGCGTACTCGGAAGCTATCGCCCGCGTAGCCAGCGGCGAATACGAGATCCGTGGGCGACGCTATGTGCGGCGCGGCCCTCAGTAACACCCCGCCAACCCCAGTCAGCCCGCATCCTCCGCTGACAGTTCCTCATCCTTTGCCCTGAGCGGTTGCCGCGCGCCCCACGCTTCCAGGTACGCCAGCCCCAGCGCCAGCCCGGCCAGAAAGACTGCCACAGAAGAAAACTCCATCGCGTCCAGCCTGCGATCCTCTGCCGCTGTCTGGTAAACCACCATGCCGTGGATATTGCGCGGCACCATGCGCTGCTGCTGCGGCACCGGCCACTTCGGCATGGTTTCAAGATAGCGCCCGGAGATCATGGCAGAGACGATGAGCCCGGCCAGCCCCGGAAGCATCAGCGTCAGCGAGATTGCTTTCAGCCGTGCCAGTTGAGTGGACTTCATCGCCAGGATCCCCCGCGTCTCTCCCCGGTTATAGCAGCGCCAGGCAGGGAAGTCCGCGACCAGCGGCGATTACCAACGCCGCCGGTAACAACAATTTCCGCAACTGGTAATGGCTTTCCGAAGATGGACCGGTTCGCAGCGCAGCGGCACGCCAGCGCACGCAGCCAATTACTTGTGGTCACTGTGTTCCCCGGGCTCGCGAATCCGGCTGGCTTCAAAGCTAACCACCTTCCACGCCCCGGCGGCATCGCGCACATAAACCCGGGTGTAGCGATAGCTGCCGCTGATTGGCCCGTCGCCTGTTGTGCCTTCCACCGCGGCAACGCTGGTCACCAGCGCCGTGGTGCCGTAGAACCGAACCTTGCGATCGGTAATCTCCAGCGTGGTCAGGCGCAGCATGCCGTCGCGCATGTTTTCGAGCGCCTGGTCCTTGGTCTGCAATGTGCCGGAGGGAGTAATCGCCAGGTAGTCGTCGGCCAGCAGCCCGGCCATCTGCGAAGTGTTGCCTTTCAGCATGGCCTGGCGCCAGTTGTCTTCAAGCTGGTCGATCTCGTGCCGGCTCTCGTGCTTTTGGCCCCGCGGCAGGCCCGGCTGTTGCGGCTTGGCTGCCGCGCCCACGGCCAGCGTCAGTACGGAGGCAATCGTCAGCGCAATCGCCATCCACGCTCGTTTCGGCTTCGGGAGTTGGAGAGTTGTACCGGCCATTCGCGTCTCGGATACTAGTCTCACACAGGTGCAGCGGTCAAACAGGGAATGCCGGCAGCATTTTTTGCCGGCTTTTGAAACCCCGAAGGTACGCGCCCAGGGACACTCTGACCGGTTTGACGCCGTTTCTGCCTTAAACGAGAGCCAGCAGGTTCTCCACGTTCCGCTCCCGCATCTTCTGGTAAAGTCCGCCCACCGCGTGCTTCTTGAAGTGATCGGTCTCGCGATGAGCGGCCAGCGCCTTCTGATCCACGTACTGCTCGTAGATCAGCACCGTGTTGGGGTCGTCTTCCAACTGGTGTGGCACGTAGCTGATGCACCCCGGTTCCTGCCGCGACGCGGTGGCAAGCACCCGCAGCGTCTCGGCCACATCGGCGCGATCTTCCTGGTTGAACGTGAGACGAACGATAAAGCTGACCATGAATGTCTTTTCTCTCTTGCCGAAACTGCTGCGGCCGCATTGTGCAACGGCCCAAACCGGTCCGGCCCCCGGCATCCCCAAACCACAATCGCCCGCCGGGAAGCGTTCTTAGCCAGTCTACCCGTGAAAGCTCTTCAAGGCTGCGGAAAACTCTGGCAGCACCATCGTCTGGTCCCGGTCCGGTCCCGTAGACACCATCCCGATCTTTGCGCCGCTCTCCCGCTCCTGGAAGCGCAGATACTCCTTGGCAGCCGCCGGCAGCTTGTCGTAATCGGTGATGCCATCGGTCGGCTCCTGCCAGCCCTTCAGCGTGGTGTACACCGGCTTGATCCGCTCCAGCCCGTCCACGTCGGCGGGAATCTCGTCTGTGATCCTGCCGTCGATCTCATAGCCCACGCAGATGGGAATCTCCGCAAGCGTGTCCAGCACGTCCAGCTTGGTAATCACCAGCCACTCCGCGCCGTTCACCTGGTTCGAGTAGCGCAGCAGGGGAATGTCCAGCCAGCCGCAGCGCCGCTTGCGCCCGGTGACCGCGCCAAATTCCTTGCCGCGCACCCCCAGCAACTCGCCAAGCTCGCCCTTGTCCTCGGTCGGGAACGGGCCGCCGCCCACGCGCGTTACATACGCCTTGGTCACGGAGATCACGGTGCCGATCGCCGTTGGCCCCACGCCCGTCCCGGTAGCCGCGCCGCCGGCCGTCGATGACGACGAGGTCACAAAGGGATAGGTGCCGTGGTCGATGTCCAGCATCGTCCCTTGCGCTCCTTCGAACATTACGCTGCCGCCCTCGGCCAGGATCTTGTTCAGCAGGCGTCCCGTATCGGCCACAAACGGCCGAAGCTCTTCCGCCGCCGCTGCGTACTCGTCGTACATCTTCTCCGGGTCCAGCGGCGCCGTCCCGGTTCCGAACAGTGCCTTCACAATCGCGTTCTTCTCCGCGCAGGCCGCCTCAATGTGCGTCTTCAGCAGGTCTGGCCGCAGCAGATCCACGACCCGCAGCCCGCTGCGCGCCATCTTGTCTTCATACGCGGGCCCGATGCCGCGGCTGGTGGTGCCAATCTTCTTGCGTCCCGGTGCGCTCTCCGCCGCCAGCTCGATCATGCGGTGATAGGGCAGAATCACCTGCGCCCGGTTGGACACGAAAAGCTGCTCGTCGACGGCCACGCCCAGATCGCGCAGCTTGGCCACCTCTTTCAGGAACGCGATCGGGTCCAGCACCACGCCGTTGCCGATAATGCCCCGGCAGCCCGGCCGCAGCACGCCGCAGGGAATCAGCTGCAGCACAAACTTCTTGCCCCCAATAATCACCGTATGTCCGGCGTTGTGGCCGCCCGCGTAGCGCGCCACGGCGTCAAAGCGCTCACTCAGCACGTCCACAATCTTGCCCTTGCCCTCGTCGCCCCACTGGGCTCCCAGCACTACCGCCGTCTTTGCTCGCATGTTGTCCTGTCTCTGGCTCAAAAATTCACAAAGGTCACTATCGAAAGGATAGAAAGTCCGCAGGATGGCGGCCGTAACGGCAAAAAGCTCCGTGCCCCGTTTTTGCGCTTTTTTTTTGCGCAAGGGCGGAAAGCCTCAACCTTCAACCCGCCTTTCGGAACTCCCAAGCAAAGGCGCGCGCAGAAACCATCGATGCCATCTCCGATCATAAACCCTGAAAAGCTGAACTCCGGCAGGTCGGAGGGGCCGGCCTTCGTCATTCCCCCACGAGACCCATCGGATAATTCTCCGCAACTAACTCCGTGAAGCCGTGTCTATGCTAGTCATCCGTGTGTCCGTCTGCCGGCTGCTACCGTTGGCGGCGCGACTCATGGGAGGCAAGTTTCAGCAGCGAGGCGAACCCCAAGGGCCTCCGCGAGGGATTATGAAACCCCAGCCCTGCCAGCGCCCGGCCCGCAACGCCGCCCGCTCCGTCGCTACCTTCGGATTCGGCGCTGCCGCGACCTCTCTCTGCCTGGCCCTGTTTGCGCCCTCGGCCCTGGCCCAGTACGCCGGCCAGCAATACATTCAGCAGGCTCCCAACTACGTTACCTACCCACAGGCCAAGCCCTCGCCCTACGGCTATCCGGCTCAGCAGGACCCGCAGGCTTACGCCCAGCCGCAGCAGACCTACAGTCAGCCGCAATACAACCAGCAATACCCCCAGCGGCCGCAGCAGTACGCCGCGCCGCAGCCGCAATACGCTGACCCTGGCCAATCCGGCCAGATGTCTCAAGACGCCCAGCAGTATGCGCCCCAGCCCGACCAGTACGGTGGCCAGGGCCAATACGCCCACCAGATGCAGCAGCCTGCCGCCCAGCAACCCTTTGCCGCGCAACAACTCGAGCAGCTGGTCGCCCCTATCGCCCTGTATCCCGACGCGCTCGTCGCCCAGGTCCTGGCCGCCTCCACCTATCCCGCCCAGGTGGTAGCCGCAGACAACTGGCTGCACGGGCAGGGCTACGCCTCGCCCGACCAGGTTGCCTACGGCGCCGACGCGCAGGCCAACTGGGATCCCAGCGTGAAAGCCCTCACCGCCTTTCCCCAGGTCCTCGACCTGATGAACCACGACCTTGGCTGGACCACCGACCTGGGCAACGCCTACTACAACCAGCCGCAGGACGTGTTGCAGACCGTCCAGGTGATGCGCCAGCGTGCCCAGCAGGCCGGTACCCTGCAGAGCACGCCGCAGGAGGCCGTCTCGTACAACCAGGGCTACATTCAGCTCGCGCCAGCCAACCCTGAGGTCGTCTACGTCCCGGCCTACAATCCCTGGGCCGTCTACGGCCAGCCGGTTTCGCCCTACCCAGGCTTCTCGCTCTTTGGCACGCTTGCCTCGCTGGCGGGCGACATTGGCGGCGGGTTCGGTCGAGGGATGGACGGCGGCTATGGGGGTGGCCGCTTAGGGAGTGGGATCGGTTCCGGCGCGCTGCGGTTTGGCCTCGGCGTCGCGCTCTCCGCCTTCAGCCACACGCCCTTCGGCTGGGCCGGCTGGGCGCTCAACTGGCTCACCTCGTCCATCCTCTTCCACCAGTCGCCGTACAGCTCCAATAGCACCACCGTGGCGCACTTTGGCGGCGGCGGCAGTTATTACGGGTCGCAGATTGCCGGCGGCCGTGGCGGCTACGGGGCAGGCTACGGCGGGGGCTATGGCAGCAGCCGCCAGCCCGGCTACAATCGCTTCGGCAACGGTTCCGGCGGTCCCACGTTCACGCGGCCCCCGCTGCGCACGCCAGAGAATCCCACCTACAACCGTGGATTCGAAGGCCAGAATCGGGGTTACGAAGATCAGTCTCGCGGTTACGAAAACCAGAATCGCGGCAATGCGACAGGCCGGCCTGCCCAGCCCAATTACGCCTACGGCCGCCCGCAGCAGCAGGTCGCGCAGCCTCGCTACGAGCAGCCAGTGCGCCCGCAGTCCTTTGCCCGGCCCGGCGGCTATGGCAATGGCATGTACTCGAATTCGCAGCAGGCCTGGGCCGCGCGGCCCTCCATGCCGAACGGCGGATTTGCAGGCCGATCACCAGCCGCCTCCCCGCGCAACGACTTTGCCCAGCGCTCCTATTCCGAACCCCGCTCCTACGGCGGGGGCAGCCACAGCTTCGCTCAGTCTTATGCGAAGCCCGAGCACAGCGGCGGCTTGCACATGTTTGGCGGCGGGCGCAGTGAGTCCAGCTACCACAACTCCTACAAGGCGCCCAAGATGCCCAAGGCTCCGAAAATGTCTAGTGGTGGTGGCGGGCATCATGGCGGCGGAGGTGGTGGCATCTTCAGCCATCACGGCAAGCGCTAAGCGGCCCTCATCGCCGTTGCAAAAAACAGCCAGCCCAATTTGCTAGCCTGCTTGCATGGCAGGCGGCCCCGTAACCCCCAGTCTTCAGACGCCAAGGCTCATCCTGCGCCGCTGGCGCGACTCCGACCGCGAACCCTTTCAGGCCCTCAACGCAGATCCCCGCGTGATGGAGTTCTTTCCCGCCCTGCTCACGCTGGCCGAGACAGACGCAGGCATGGCCCGCATCGAGCGTGAATTTGAAGAGCACCGCTTTGGGCTTTACGCCGCGGAACTGATCGAGACCGGCGCCTTCATCGGCTTCATCGGTCTCAGCATTCCTGGCTTCCACGCGCCCTTCATGCCGGCCGTCGAGATTGGCTGGCGCCTGGCAGCCGCTTACTGGGGCCGCGGCCTGGCCACGGAAGGCGCGCGCGCTGTGGTCCACTATGCGTTGGAGACGCTCAGGCTTCCCGGCCTCGTCTCATTCACCGTGCCGGCCAATCTGCGCTCACGCCGCGTCATGGAAAACATCGGCATGGTGCGCGACGCCACCGCGGACTTCGATCATCCCCGCATCCCTCAAGGCCATCCCCTGCGTCCGCACGTGCTCTACCGCCTGCCCCCGCGTGGAAGCAGTCAAGAGCAGACCGATTGAGAGGTGGGGCGGAGATTCCTGAGCAATGCGTCCCGGTGCAGCCGGGCTCGCGCTCAGGCTTAAGAATGCGAATGCGAGATGTGCAGCGGTCTGGTGCGGCTGGAGCGCGGCATGGGCGCAGGCATAAACGGCGTTGGTTCAATCTGCAGATTGTTCTGGGTGTTGCGCTCGGCAGGCTGCCTGTTCATCCCCAGCCGCAGGTTGGCAATAATCTCCCGTGCCAGTTCAATCCGACTCTTCTTCTTATTCATGACACTCATGACGTAACTCCCCTTTTGGGATTTGATTTTTTGAAATTGTGATCGGTGCGTTTCTTAAACGCATGGCGAAGACCGCAGTTGGATACCCCGACAAAGATGTCTAACTGGATTCAATGTTTTTTGATTGAATGGGTGAATCCGGAATCTCTATCCGCGTAATTGGAGTGAAGAACGGCTGCTTTAGTTGCTTTGTTTTTCTCGATCGCCCGAGTTGGCCTGGATTGGCCGGGACTGGATTGCCCTGGCCTGGCTTGCCCCGCCCAATCTTACCTCAACCATCACCTCCAGCATCGTTGCCGATTGGCGCAGCGTTCCCGCCAACACCGCGAGCGCCTCCGCCATCGGTTCATCATGAACCGCTAACTGCTCCAGATTCCTGCTGACCGCATGCAGCCTGCCTGCTTCCGTGAGAATCACGTGTGCCGCCATTTGCAAAGACCCCTCCGCAACATAGTCGGCAGAGAACGGGCCGTGCGGCGTTCGCACCAGTGCTCCACCAAGGCATCATACTAGGCAGCAGATCGTTGCGATGGATGCTCACAATGGACCGCTCCGAACATCAGGCTGGCTGGCCACTGTCGGCGATCGTCTCTCGCCCCTTCATTTGCTCCACAATCCGGTCCGCGATCAGCGCCGCCTCCACCGCCGCCCGCACCCGATGGACGCGCACCACGGCCGCCCCGTTCAGGATCGCCGCCACCATCGCCCCCACGCTGGCCGTCTCGCGCTGGTCTACCGGCGCAGCTTGGCCCTCATGCAGCGCCGCGAGCGCGCGCCCCAGAAACGACTTGCGGCTCACCCCCGCCAGCAGAGGCCTGCCCAGCGCCAGCAACTCCGCCTGCCGCGCCAGCAGCGTAAAGTTCTCCTCACCGCGCTTGCCGAAGCCATAGCCGGGATCAAGCACAATCGCCTCGGGCGCCACACCTGCCGCATCCGCAAGCGCCAGGCTCGCCTGCAAGCCTTCGCGGATAGTCGCGAGCAAATCATCCGGCGTCAGCTTCGACTGCGCGCCCCACTCCGCCGGAGTTCCGCGTGTATGCATCAGCACCACGCCGCAGTCGGCGCGCGCGCACACCGCGGCCATATCGGCATCCCACCTGAATCCGCTCACGTCATTGATGATCGCAGCGCCCGCCTCCAGCGCCGCCTGAGACGTCGCTGCCTTGTACGTGTCCACGGAGACAATCGCGTCCGGCCGCTGCTTCACGATTCCCTCAAGCACCGGCAGCAGCCGCGTCTGTTCTTCGTCCGCGCTGAGCGCACTTTCCGCACGCGCTGCTGGTCCTGCGCCCGAGCCAGGCCGCGTGCTCTCCGAGCCCAGGTCCAACAGGTCCGCGCCCTCCACCAGCAGCGCCAGCCCGTGCGCTATCGCGGCGGCGGGATCGAGGAAAAAACCGCCATCGCTGAACGAATCAGGAGTGATGTTCACCACCCCCATCACCAGGGTCCGCCGCCCCAAAGCAAGCGTGCGGCCGCGCAGTTGCCAATCCTGAGCTCGGCGCAAGGCCGATACGATCTCAGCCACGTTGCCGCGCCGCAAGCCCGCGATTGGCGCCCACACGCACCGCCGCCGCCTTCGCCTTTTTCCGCCGTGCCAAACCGCGCGGAGCCACCCCCGGAGTCGTCTCGGCTCCCACCAGCAATTCCACCGGAATGCGTAGCCCGCTGTGCAGCCGCCGAATCATGGGCAGCGTCAGCGCCCGCTTGCCGGTCAGAATCTCAGAAACCCGCGCGCGGCTGCCGATCATCGGCTCCAGTTCCCTGCGTGACATACCCTGCTGCTCCATCTGGAACCGGATCACAGCCACCGGCTCCGGCGTTACCATCGGGAACCGCTTCGCCTCGTACGCGTCCACCAGCGTCACCAGGACCTCCAGTTCATCGCTCGCCGCCGTGCCCGGCTCCGCGCCCATCAGCCGCTCAATGCGTGCCACCGCCGCGGTGTGGTCTGCGTCATTCCGAACCGGTTGAATCCGCATAGCGCTCCTTCTCAAACTTCACTGTCTTTACATCGACTCGGTCGTATTCCCGGTGCGTTCCCAACCACAGAATCAGCACAAACGCATGCGCGTAATCCACCGCCGCCACCAGTCGGAACTCGTTGCCCTTGATATTGAAGACAACTCGCTCCGCTGTCACGATGCTCGCCGTTCCAAACTGCTGTTTCAGCTCCGCCGAGTTCTTCCAGGCCGCGCGGGAAACCACCGCGAACCACGCGTCCAACTGCTCCTGCACCAGCCTGCGGAGCCGCGATTCCACGCGCTTTTGCACAAACCCGTTCAACGTGCCGCGCGCAACGATTCGCACACGCTCAGCATACTCTGCTCCCGGTATGGGAGCAAGCAGGCGCTGCCCGTAAATTGTCGAATCTCGTGAGTCAGTGCGGCCAAATCGCATAAACTGCCTGCATGAACCCTTTGCAGCGAATGGCCGTCCTCGCCCTGGCGGCCGCTCTCATTCCGGCAGCCGCGCCCGCCCAGACGCACCGCCGCGTCGCCAAGCCGTCCGCGCCCGCCGCCAGCCCGCTTGCCGACAAGATCCAGGCCATCCTCGCCGACCCCGCCCTCGCCCAGGCCCAGTTCGGCATCAGCGTCAAGACCGTCGACGGCCAAACCCTCTACGGCCTCAACGACGGCAGGCTCTTCACGCCCGCCTCCAACGTCAAGCTGGCCACTACCGCCGCCGCCTGCGCGCTGCTGCCCACCGACACCCTCACCTGGATCACCAACGTCGTCGCCGGAGGGGTTATCGACCCGCAAGGCGTGCTCCACGGCGACATCGTCATCCTCGGCTCCGGGGACCCCACACTCAGCCGCCGGGCCTACCCCTATCAAGGCCCCTATCACGGTCCGCAGCAGCCACCCGCGACCATAACCGCAGCGCCCGATGCATCCTCGCCGGCAGCGCCGGCAAAGAAGCCCACCGACATGGACGTTCTCGACCTGCTCGCCCAGCAAGTGGAGCAGAGCGGCGTGCGCACCGTCGACGGCAACGTCGTGGGCGACGACAGCTTCTTCGTCGATGAGCCCTACGGCGAAGGCTGGGGCTGGGATGACTTGCAATGGAGCTACGGCGCGCCCATCTCCGCGCTCACATTCGCCGAGAACACCATCGACCTCAACATCGCCGCCGACCCAGCCAACCCCGCCGCCACCATTGCCGAGTGGGAGCCGAACGTCGACTACTACACGCTCGAAAACACCATGATCCCCACGCCCGCCGGCCAGATCGCTCATCCTGGCCTCGACCGCCGCCCCGGCGCGCTGCTTGTCCGCGCCTGGGGCACCGTGCCCGCCAACGGCCTCCACGCCGGTCTGGCCGTCGACGACCCGGCCGCCTACGCCGCTGCTGCCTTCAGGCAGGCGCTCGCCGCCCGCGGCGTGCAGGTCACCGGCACGGCTCAATCCCTGCACAAGTCGTCCAGTGAAACCGCCCCCTTCAACGATCAGCGCAGCCAGACCCTGCACATCGGCGCCGCCGCCACAGACCGCATCGCAGCGCCGCTCAACGACCGCCGCGTCCTCGCCACCCACACCTCCGTCCCGCTGGCGCAGGACATCGCGCTCACCAACAAGATCAGCCAGAACCTCCACGCCGAGCTGATCCTGCGCCTGCTGGGCAAAACCCTCTCCAAAGACGGCAGCCTGGAGCAGGGCTCCCGCGTCGTGCGCCAGTTCCTCATCGACTCCGGTGTCAACGACTCTGACTTTTTTCTCTACGACGGCTCCGGCATGAGCCCTGACGACCGCGTCGCCCCGCGCGCCTATGCGCAGCTGCTGGCCTATGCCGCGCGCCAGAGCTGGGGCGCCGGCTGGCGCAACTCCTTCCCCATCGCCGGCGAAGACGGCACCCTTTCCGCCCGATTCAAGACCTCACCGCTCAAAGGCAAGCTCTGGGCCAAGACCGGCACGCTCAATGAAAGCAACGCCCTGAGCGGCTACCTCACCGCCGCCAGCGGCAAGACGCTCGCCTTCTCCATCATGGTCAACGGCCACCGCCCCGGCAGTGAAGCCGAGCTCCAGGCCATCGACCACATCGCCGAAGCCATCGCCGCGACTGAGTGAGCCAATGCAAGCCGGTTACTCGTCCCACACAGAGGCCCCGTGCTCCGTCCATGCGACTTTTTTCTGTCGCATGGGCGGGAAACCACAAACCCACTCCAGCCGGGTGCCCCAGGGCCTGCCCTGAGCTTGCTGAAGGGTCCCTCGTTCGCCGCGGTGGAGGGACCTGGGAGACCACCAACCCATTGCTGCGCAAGCAGCGTCTGCCGCACCGCAGGTGCCTGGGAGACCACGAACCTCGTGCTGCGGAAGCAGCGTCTGCAGCACCGCGGGTGCCCGAGTATCATCAAAACAGATGCGCCCCAACCACCCAGCTGCCCTTCTGGCTCTCTGCGCCTGCGCTCTCACCGCCGGCTGCCGCGCGCTGCCCGCCTCCAAACCCGAAGCCCTTTGGACCGTCGAAGAAGGCCGTGGCGCCATCGTATTCAGCCAGAAGTGCGCCCGCTGCCACCACCCCACCACCACCCGCCCGCTCAACGGCCCCGGCCTGCAGGCCCTCACCAAGATCAAGGCCATGCCCTCCGGCGCGCCGCCCACCGACGAGCGCCTCACCTCGGTCATCCTGCACGGCCGCAACAACATGCCCGCTACGCAACTCACCGACCAGCAGCTCAGCGACCTGCTCGCCTATCTGCACACCCTATGACAGAAGAACCGAAGCCCGAAGCCCCCCAGCCGTCACTGGCAACCACTGGCTTGACTGAGCTGCTGCCGCTGCCCGGCCTGGCCGCCATCAGCGTCTACCTGCTGATTCTCGCCGGCGTCATCATCCTCGGCGTTGTCTCCGGCCGCCGCTACCCGACCTTCTTCCTGCTCTTTGCCGCGTCCTTCCTCGCCACCAGCGCCGGTCTGCTCATGCTCTTCCGCTGGGCCTGGTCGCTGGCCCTGGCCGCGGTCTTCCTCCTGGTCGCCTATAACTCCTGGATTGCCTATAGCCAGCATCAGCTCCCCGCCTTGGTGCAGGGTCTGCTCAACCTGGTCTTTTTCCTCTACCTGGTCCGTCCGGAAGTCCGCGAACGCCTGCGATAATTCGATCCGACAATTTCAGACAATCAGTTCGCGACCGGCCCGGCGAGTGATAATCTCTGCCCATGCCGCGTGGACTCCTGAAGCTCTTTCCCTGCCTCGTGCCCTGCCTGCTGGCGTTTGCCGCCGCCTCCATCCTGCAAACCTCTGCCGCCGACGCGCCCAAAAAGCGCGCCATCAACCTCGACGACCTGGCCCGCCTGCAGCGCGTCGGCTCCCCCGTCGTCTCGCCCGACGGCAAGTGGGTGGCCTACACCGTCAGCCAGATCGACGTCAAAGAGGATAAAGGCCAGTCGCACCTTTGGATGGCCACTTGGGACGGCTCTATCCGCCTGCAGCTCACCTTCGGCAAGGAAGGCGCAGGCGCGCCGCGCTTCTCGCCCGACGGCCGCTACATCAGCTTCCTCTCCGCGCGCCCGGGTCCGGCCAAAGGCTCGCAGGTGTGGGTGCTGGACCGGCGCGGCGGGGAAGCCGAGCAGTTCACCGCCATCACTGACCAGAGCCTCGACGGCTACAACTGGTCGCCCGACTCGAAAAAACTGCTGCTCACCCTCACCCCCAAGTCCGAGCCTGACGCGGAAGAAGGCAAGCCGCCCGCCCCGCCCAAGCCCATCGTCATTGACCGCTATCACTTCAAGCAGGACGTGCAGGGCTATCTGCGCAACGACGACTTCGCCGCGCTCTATCTCTACGACATCGCGACAAAGAAGGCCGACAAACTGACCACGTCAAAAAATGTGGACGAGGAAGACGCCGAGTGGTCGCCCGACGGCCAGTGGATCGCCTTCGTCAGCAATCACGACGCTGACCCCGACCGTAGCGTCAATACCGATGTTTTTATCGTCGCGCCCAAGCCCGGCTCCGAGCCCCGCAAACTCACCACATCCACCGGCCCTGACGGCGGTCATCTCGCCTGGGCCCCCGACTCCAAATCCATCGCTTACACCCAAGGCGTGGAACTCAAGCTCCTCGAATACGACCAGCAGCGTCCCGCCGTAGTTACTCTCGACGGCAAGGTGACTTATCCCGCCGCTAAGTTAGACCGCAGTGTGCGCTCGCCCATCTACTCCGCCGATGGCCACCTGAGTTACCTGGTCAACGACGACCGCAACCAATATCCAGCGGAAGTCGACTTACCCGGCTCCGAGGATAAGAAGCTCCTCAGCCGGCAGGGGGTGGTAACTTCATGGGATGAAGCGGGCGGACATATCGCCGTCTCCTTTACCGACGACAGCGATCCCGCGGAAATCTACGCTCTTGAGAACGGCGCCCTGCGCAAACTCACCACATATAACGATGCCCTGATGGCCGAGCTTAACCTTGTCCCCACCGAAGGCCTCGAGTTTAAGAGCAAAGACGGCACCGACGTGCATGGCTTGCTCACGCGCCCCGCAGAATTTAAGGCCGGTACGCCCGTCCCGATGATCCTCTTCATCCACGGCGGGCCCAACGGCCAGGATGAGCACGCCTTCGACTTCATGCGCCAGTGGGTGGCCACCAAGGGCTACGCCGAGCTCAATGTCAACTACCGCGGCAGCTCCGGCCGCGGCCAGGCTTACTCGCAAGCCATCGCCGCTGACTGGGGTCACCTTGAAGTCCAGGACCTGCTCGCCGGCGTTGACAAGGCCGTCGCCCTCGGCGTTGCCGACCCCGACAAACTTGCCGTCACCGGCTGGAGCTACGGCGGCATCCTCACCGATTACACCGTCGCCAGCACCGACCGATTCAAAGCCGCCATCAGCGGAGCCGGCGTGGCCGCGCCCATGTCCTTCTACGGCGTCGACCAGTACGTCTTGCAATACGACAACGAGTTAGGCCCGCCATGGAAGAACCTTCCGCTCTATCTCAAGATGAGTTATCCGTTCCTCGAGATCGACAAGCGCATTCACACGCCGATGATGTTCATGGGCGGCACCTCTGACATGAACGTCCCGCTCTTGGGTGGCGAACAGATGTATGAAGCTCTCAAGTCCCTCGGCCGCCCCACCGAGTTAGTCGTCTACCCCGGTCAGTTCCACGGCTTCACGCGCCCCAGTTATATCAAAGACCGCTACGAGCGCTGGCTCGCCTGGTGGGATAAGTACCTCAAACCCGCGTCAGCCGCAACGTCCGCAGCCGCCCCCACAACCACGCCACCATCCGAACCAAAGAAACCCTAGCAAACCGCTTCCAAGTTCGAATCACCGATGAAGTGTCATCCTGAGCGAAG
>Ga0182030_10005175_pt1 | contig 27734 bp, 19 predicted proteins | sample 812S3MmetaG_FD_121299 | JGI IMG/M metagenome (GOLD analysis project Ga0182030, IMG submission 121299) | Permafrost microbial communities from Stordalen Mire, Sweden - 812S3M metaG (Illumina Assembly) | ecosystem: Environmental > Terrestrial > Soil > Wetlands > Permafrost | place: Sweden... | reverse complement strand
TCAAAGCTCCTGCTGGGCCGGAAAATAGTTGGGATTATTTTTGCGCGCAATGAGCTGAGGGGGGGTGAATTCTGGGGCGCGGAAGGAGCATCTTGCTTAGGTTGACACCCATTGACATTCCTGTCCGCCGTATCGCGGGTCTTCCAACCCGCAGGCCTGGGAATTCCCGCCGCGCAGGGTCCGGCCAAAACCTCGCGGCCGGCGGTGGGGGAACTGGAAAACAAGAAGGGCGCGCCGAACCTTCGGCGCGCCCGGGCGGCGGAGGAATCAAACCGCCAAATCAGAAGCGCCAGATCATGTCCGCGGTCACGCGGGCTTGGAAAATCCCCTTCGGGTCAACCACGCCAACCTCGTACGAGGCGCCGAGGTCAAGGGCCGGGGTGAGGCGGGACCGGACACCGCCACCGACGGTGACCTGGGTGCTCCATTGCGCGTCGGTGGCGCCGAAGTTGATCAGGTCGTACATCTCCGCGTTGAGCGGCACCGCACCGAGCAGCTTGTGGTCGCCCTGGCTCAGGACGGTGTAGCCGTTGACCGCGACGAAGGGGATGAAATATTGGTGGACGAAATAGTCGAACTGGAGGCTGTAGTGGCTTTGGGCGGTCTGGGCAGCCCAGTCGTTGGGGAGGCGGAAGCCGATGTTCGCGGTCGTATGGAACTTGTCGCAGCCCTTCTCGGCGGAAACGAACAGGTTCCATTCACCGGCGCCGCGCCCTTGGAAAACCGCGGTGCTGCCGGACGGGGCGGTGATGGTGAAGCCGGGGGTGACGATGAACTGATCGTCGCGGTCGTCGATCAGGGCGTATTTGAGCCCGGCGGCAAGGTCCGCCCAGCCGTGGGAGTGGCTGAGGGTGTTGTCGGGACGGAAATCGATGTAGCCGTCCTTGGTGGCGATGATCGCGAGCCGGTCCGAAACGGCATAGCGGAGCTGCAAGGCGAACACTTGGACGTCGCCGCCGAGGGGCACCGAGCCGCCCTTGAAATGGAAGGTGGAGGGCAGGTAGTGCTCCATGAAGATGGGGCGCACCTCGCTGCCGATCCGCGGGTCTTCGAAGAAGATCGGGTTGACGACGGGGGAAATGGTGTTGTCGAGCCAGCCGTTGGAGGCGGGTTCGCCGGCGGAAGCGCCGAGGGTGCTGAGCACCGTCGTGGCCGCCAGAGTGAGCACCAGCCGCCGGGCGGCTGGTGGCGATTTCGTTTCTGCCTTCATTTGTCTTGCCGTTCCAGGTTGAATCGTTGTGCGCTCCGGTGTCAGGGAGCGGACGGCGGGGCGGGACGGGAGCGATCTCGTGGCCAGCCCCGGGTATGCCGGGCCGCTTCAACTGCGCGCATACTTTCGGAAACCGGACCGGGATCAAATAGGACCTTGGGCCTATGGGGCGGAGGAAGCGGGGGAACGGAAGTTGCTGCGGCTGCTGAGTTTGCGGCCGGCGGGCGTGGGGTCGTGGCGCGGCGGAGGGAGTCGGCTCAAGACCGCCCCCCCCCACCCGTTCTTGCCCGGGCACCGGCAACCTTGGGAAGGCCCGCCCAGAAATGCCGGGCCGCCCGCCACCCCGGAGGGGCAGTCCGGCCGCGATGGACCGGTGTGATTTGGGGCGGATCCTCCGCCGCAGGGATCGCCAAATCGAGGGCGCTTGCGGCTGGAGGCGTTCGAGTTTAAGGTCCCCCCAATGCCCAACCCACCGCTGGAGATCGGTTACAACGAAAACCTGGGGCCGCTGGAAAAACTGCTCAAAGGCGTGAAGCGGACCGGGGATTATTTCGTCCGTGACACGGTCGAACTGCCGTTGCCGAAGGTCGAGATTGACGGTTTCGGCCTGCTCTCTTTTCCGCTTCCCGAGGCCCAGGCCAAGGCACTGATCCGGAAGGCGGAGCTGGCACCGTACGGACGCGGACCGGACACCATTCTCGACACCTCGGTGCGGAAGGTCTGGCAGTTGCCGGCGGGCCTCGTACACCTGAGCGGCAAGTCATGGGGCGGGAACTTCGATCAGGTCCTTTCGCGGGTGGCCGCGGGGCTTGGCTGCGGCCAGATCCCCATCTCGGCGGAGCTTTACAAGTTGCTGGTTTATGACCAGGGCGGGTTCTTCCTCTCCCACCGGGACACGGAGAAGGCGCCGGGCATGTTCGGCACTTTGATCGTCGTGCTGCCGTCGGCGCATGAAGGCGGCGATCTCGTGGTCCGCCATGCCGGGCGAGAGGTGACCCTGGACATGAGCAATGCCGGGGTTTCAGAGCTGACCTTCGCGGCGTTCTACGCGGATTGCGAGCATGAGGTGCGGCCTGTTACCCAGGGCTACCGTGTCTGCCTGGTGTACAACCTCATCCAGCAACCCGGCCCGGGTGGTGGGAAGAGGAAAGGGCCCATGGGGGCGCCCCTTTACGACCGGGAAGCCGTGGAGGTGGGGAGGATCCTCGAGCAGGCGCTTACCGCGCCCGCCGCCCCCGCCAAGCTCGCCTGGCTCCTGGAGCACCAGTACACGCCCGCCGAACTCTCCTTCGCCACCCTGAAGAACGCCGACGCCGCGCGAACCAAGGTCCTGGTGGAGGCGGCGACGCGCGCCGGCTGCGCGGTGCATCTGGGGATTGTCCACATCGAGGAATCGGGTTCGGCGGAATCGAAGTACGGCGGTTATCGCCGCGGGCGCTCGCGCTGGGGCTGGCATCGCGAAGCGGACGAGGAGGAAGACGGGGAGGGCGAGGACGTGGATTTCGAGATCGTGGAGGCTTCCAATTCGGAGGAGTACATCGACGGCTGGATCGATCCAGGCAACCGGAAGGCGGAGTTGGGACAAGTGCCCCTGGCGGAGGGCGAGCTGCTGCCCCAGGGCGCGCTGGATGGCGAAAAGCCCGACCAGCAACGCTACACGGAGGCGAGCGGCAACGAGGGGGCGAGCTATGAGCGCGCCTACCACCGGGCGGTGGTCGTCCTGTGGCGCCGCGAGCGGTACGCCGGGGTGCTGCTCCAGACGGGGGTGGGCGCGGCGCTCCCCTATCTGAGGGAGAAGAGCGAGGCGGCCCGCGCGCCCGGGGCCACCGAGGCGGCGCGGCGGGAGGCGCGCGAGCTGGCCGTGCTGCTGGTGCGGCGCTGGGATGAGGCTCCGGGGTCCGGCTACGGGGTGCCGGACGCGAAACGGGCCGAGCGCCCGCAGATGCTCGATGCCTTGTGCGAGATTAAGGACATCCCCCTGCTGGAGCGGTTCATCGCCGACATCGTCGCCCGGGATTACGACGGGACCGAGAATGCGGCCCTGGCCAGGGCCGCCAAGCTCCTGGGCCCGGCGCCGGCCGGCCGGGTTTTCACGGCGCTGCTCAGCGCCAATACGCGGTGGTTCCCCCACGGCTGCGCGGACCTGCTGCGGCGCCTCGCCCGGCTCAGGACGGGGGCCGCGGCGGCGGCTTGGGAGAAGACGCTTCTGGGAGCCGCCACGGCGGTGGTCGCCGGCCTGGGCGCGATCAGGCAGGTCCGGCACCCGGGCAGGGTGTTCGGGTTCGGAATGGCGCGGGGATCCGGCTTCATCGGGGAGGAGGACCTGTGGGAGCAGGAGCCGGAGCCGGCAGGCGATGCGGCCGGGGAAGAGCTGGATTGGCGACGCCGGAGCAAGCTGAAGCCGCTCGATCCCGCGGTGGTGGTCCGGTTGTTCGAGGCGCTGGCCGCCCTGGACGCGCGGGAGCTGGGCGAAACCGCCGCGGAGACGATCGCCGTCCGGAAGGGGGTTTTCGATCCAATCGAGATTGTCGTCCCAGCGCTTGCGGGCCTCAAGCCGGAGCCGGGGAGTGCGGGCGAGCCAGCCTTTGTGCGCCTCTGGCACCACGCCGCGGACTTTCTCCTGGCCCGGGGCGAGCGCCCGCCCGAGCCGCCCAAGGACTGGCACCAGGAGGCCACCATCAAATGCCAGTGCAAGGAGTGCCGCGCGCTGGAGTGGTTCGCCCGTGATCCACTGCAGCGGGTCCACCGCTTCGTGGCTGCGGGCGACCGCCGGGCACATGTGGAGTCCACCATCCTGCAATACGGCCTGGACATCACGCACGAGACGGAACGGAAGACCCGGCCCTTCACGCTGGTCTGCACCAAGACGCAGGGCCGGTTCGAACGGCGGTGCCGGCGGTATCACCAGGAAATCACCGCCATGGCGGCCCTGCTGCCGCTTTCGCCGGCGGCCTCGGAGGGGGCGTCCGCCAAGCTCGCCCGGCTGGAAGCCGCAATTACCCGGAGCCAGGCCTTCGGCCGGTCTCAGGCGGCGGCGGAATGATCAGGGCCACCCTCGTCTGAAGCCCAGTTCGCGAGGCTCAACCCCGGGACCCGGCTGTACTCCTGGTCTGCGCTTATGAGGGTCAGCCCGTGCGAAAGCGCGATGGCCGCGATCTTGAGGTCGTTGGGTCCCATTACCCGGCCTTGGACTTCCAGGTGATGCCGGACGGCGGCGCAGTGCCGCGCCGATGCATCGTCGAACGGGAGCGAGGCGAATGGCGCGAAGAGCATCTCCAAGGCGAGCCGACGGCGCTCGCGATTGCCGTACTTTTCCGCGCCATGCCACAATTCGGCCTTGACGACAGAACACAGGAAAATGTTCGAGACAGGCTGCGATTGAACCTTGGCCTCGAGCTGGCCGCCAGGATTCTTGAGGAGGGAAATCCAGACGTTGGTGTCCGGCAGGAAGGCCATTACCATCCCTCGCGCTTCTCGAGCTCACCTTGCGGAGGACGCTCAAAAGGTTCGCCGCCAAACTCGGAGGCGATGCGCGCAAAAAAATCGGGCGGCAGACGGTCGGGCCGGTCGGCACCGCATTGTGTGTCCACCAGTTCCAATGCGTCGCGCACCAGTTTTTCCAAGGATGAAGCGGCCTTGGCATCCAAGGTCTTGAGCTTGGCATCCAACTGTTCGGAAATCGCAGACATGCCCACAAGCTACCATCCCGAAGGCCTGCCAACAAGACCGGCTTCCATCCCCAAATCGCCACGTGAGAATTCTCGTGGCACCTGACGCCCCGATCATCCGCGATCTACCATGCTGGACCTCCATGGAACAGTTGACCCTACGGGATGCTGGCCCACGCTCCAAGTATAGCAGCCACGAAAGCGTGGCACAAGACCGAGCGGGGCCTCGGCCGCGCCGAGGATTTTGGGCGCTGCGGAGGTCCCTGAAGGCGAGCTGAGCGCGAGGGACAGCGCGGGCAGATCTTCGCCAGGCGGATGATCTGACCCGTTCTGGGTCGCCGGGCTTTCGAGCCTGCTGGGGGGACGAAGCGGACGGGCTGGCCGGGTCGGGGGCGGGATTTCGCGTTTGGGCGGAGCGGCAGCTCCGCCCTACCGTGGGGGGGTGGTGGTCGCGGCGGCGGGGCCGCGGGGGAAGAGGTTCAAATCCCCCGCCAGATGCACGAGTTCGGCGATGGAGCGCGCGCGCATCTTGGTCATCACGCGGCCGCGGTGGATCTTGACCGTTTTCTCGGCGATGCCGAGGTGGGCCGCGATTTGCTTGTTGAGGCTGCCGCGGACGACCTGCTCAAACACCTGGGACTCACGGGGGGTCAGCAGCGCCTGGCGGGAGCGGGCTTCCTGCACCGCGGTTTCCTCGTGGCGGCAGTCGGGACAACAACTCTCGTGGAGGGGGACCTCCATCTCCTGCCGGAGGTAGCCCCCGATCTCGCGCCATTCGGGACCGGTGTCGCGGACGCGCTTGCAGTGCTGGCAAAACGACAGCGGTTGGTGCAGTTCGAGCAGGCGCGCCACATCCTGCATGATCAGGAGCACCGCGCTCCGCCGCTGGTAGTCCACGACCGCGGCGGACAGCAGGACATAGAGTTCGCGATGCCGCCCCCCGGTGACGAGGTCGAGGTGGAACCGGTGCCGCACCGACCGTTCGCCCGTGAAAGCCCGCGTCACGACCACGAGGATCAGGCAATTCCGGCAGAGTTCGCCCGTTCCGCACCCAACGCCCGAGGCGACCGCGTGCGCGCAGGGCAGCCCTCTGCACCGGTCTCCGCGCGGCATCGGGTCGCGGTCCAAGTCGAGCAGGCCCGCAGCGGCCTCGTTGCAGCGCAGGATGTTCACCGCCTCATCCACCAGGAGGGCGTAGCCAGGTACTGCCTCCAGCCAAAGATCCGTGGCTTGTTCCGGGCTGGGGACGGTGGACGGCGGTGGCGCCGGTTTGTTCGTCGGAGTCACGGGAGCAGGATGGGGGGAGGGGGGGGCCTGGGTCAAGGCGGACGGCGGGACGCCGGGAGATGGGGCTGTTGAAACGAGGTTGAGGGTGCTCCTGGGAGGCCGGGGGGATTTCGCGCAGGGAGTCGCCAACCGCATACAACCCAATGCGGAGCGTCTAATGATGCGCAGGCGCCTTCGCATGACGCAGCCGGCCACAATCCTCGGTTGCGTGGTGAGAAAAGAGTTGCACCAGTCTCTCCTGAACGGCTGGGATGTGCAGATTGCCAAGATGCCCGCCGGCTGGATAGTCAGTCAGATTGGTGGCAAACGTTGAGCGGAACCAGGGCAAGTCGGTCGGTGTCAACAGAAAGTCATCCTCGCAAATCTGAACGCGGATTTTCGGATTGTGGCGGAGCGATTCCGTGCTTTGAGTGAGGTCGGTATTGGCGAGTAATTGTTCACGACTGGTCACACGACCGGTCTTGATCAGGTACGGAAGGACGAAGCGCTCCGTGTATCCGGCATAGTTGACCCGCCGGATTTCGCGGTAGGAATCCTGCCGGACAAATCCGGCCGGGTTCACCTTCAGCACGCCCAGATTGTTCCGACGCTGGCTGTCGACAATGGCGTTGATGAGCGTGTGGCGGAAGGTCAGACCGATCAGAAAATCGGATTCGGCGCGGCTCAAGGGAATGGTGCCGGACACATCCAGACCGTTGTCCGCAAAAAACAGGGCTTTGTGGACGGACTCCTCCATTTTCTTGCGTCGCTCATCCGCCGGCCACGCGAGCGGCGCGTCAAACATCTCGTCCAGCAACTGCGCGGCGTGGGCCAGTTGCCGCGGGGGATTGACCGCGACATAACGATCGAAGGACAGGCCGCCAAGTTCGCCGGCAGTTTCGCGCGCGGCGATCATCAAAGTGAAATAGCCGCCGTGGGAAACCCCGGTGAGGCTGGTGCCGGTGATTCTGCCGCCCTGCCAATGCCGCAGGTCCGCGGAAATCAACTTCAGCACGTTCACGACGTCGTCGCAATCCACCGGGGCGTAACCGGGCAGGGACATCGTGGAGGCCGATTCCATGAATTCCTTCTGGAACGGACTCGAAAAGGTCACCACAGAGAAGCCGTGCCGATACATCATGTCCGCGTACGCCAGGGTGGAACGGTCGAGGCGATAGGCGCCGAGTCCGGGAATGTAAAACACCAAAGGCGCCGGCTTGGGCTGCATCCAGCAGGAGTAGGCCAGTTTCTTCCCCGTGGCCGGGACCCGCACTCGGCGCGTGACCGCCTGGTCCGCGAAGCCCGGGGTGAGGGGTTTGAACAACACCGAACGGATCGTGGGATTGGGAGCGTCATTGGTCTGGGAACTCGGAGTGTAATCCAGGATGAGCCGCTGACGGTTCAACGAATACAGGGTGCGGAGCGCCTCATAGGGATCCGCGAACGAATCAAGCTGCCGCTTGTAGTCCCGGGCATTGCCGCTGAGGCTATTGAACCCGCCCCCCGGCTGGATGACGTTGGGCCAGAAATCGTGCGGATACGCACACCCAAACCAAAAAGAAATATCCAACGGCAGGTCCACCAGCGTGCCAATCGCGTCCCGGCCATTGCTCGGGCCGACGAGCGGGAGCACCAAATAATACCCCGGCCCGGAACCCCACTTTCCGAGGGTCTCACCGAAATCCCGGTTGCAACGTCCTATCCCCCAATGTGTCGCTGGATCAAAAAGACCGCCCAGCCCGACGGTTGAGTTGACACCGAAACGCGCCGTTTCGGCCCAAACGCCGCGCCATTTGCCCTCGGAGCCACTGTTGAACAGCCTCACCGGGAAAGTGAGGTTGTGCCTGCCGTTGCTGATCATGGTGCGGGCCGGCTTCGGCATCGCAAAGTTATAGACAAGACTCATGGGATAAAGGAGGTCACGGAACAGCCAGTCGTTAACCTGCCAGCAACACCGATTAAAACCCTCCATCGGATCGCGCACCGCGTCGAAACCGGGTACCTCGTCGGGTGGCAGGGGCCCCTCGACTGCCGCGGGGGGCGGGGCTTGCGCCTGGAGTCTGGCGGAATGCATGCTGAGGAAAAGCGCCAACAGAAGGGATTCAAAGGGGAACAGAAACCCTTTGACTGTCGTCCCGGCTGGGACGCGCGCGCGCGTGCTGGCGGCGGGGGACAGCGGGTTGAACGTGAGGTGCCGCCTGTAAAGAGCATCGGAGTCGCCGGAGACGCTCACCAGACCGGAGTGGTAACATTCGAGTGGGTTGTGCATTTGATTCTTCCTCCTCAAGTGGCAGTTGCCGTTGTGGTCGGGCCTTCAATCCTCCGGCCCAGCAGCTCGATCAGGTGACCGGCTGTGCTTTTGAATTCCGCGTCGGCCTTCTTGAGCTGGGCCGCGATCTCAATCAGCGCCCGCCGATAGTCCTCGGAGTCGGCCTGGACCGAGACGTCCCTGGTCTTGAGAAAAGTGCTCTGCAGGTAGTGGTATCGCTCCAAATAGAGGCGGTTCATGCTCACGGTGTCGAGCAGCCCCTTCGCGCGTATGTAGGTCAGGATGATCTGCCGGCGCAGTTCCGAGTCCTCAAGCTGCATGACCAATTCGGCGTTCTTATGATAAACGGTGAAGTAGTCCTGACTGGCCGTGAATAGTCCTTCATAAGGTTTTCCGTCCGGAGCCGCGGCGATGGGACGGACCGGAGTGCTTCCGGCCATTTGAAGGAGGCCGGCAACCTCGTCCTGCAACCCCTGCAACAGCGCGTGCATTAGAATTTGGCGCGTGCGCTTCCGCTTCTGCACGTCGAGTGCATTGGTGAAAAGGATGGCGCCGAACGTGATCAGGCCACCGAGCAATGTTGAGATAAAGCTGTTCCAGTGCATGAAATGACAAAATGGCGGCCCGGCCGATCCTCGGTCTTGAGGGTCAGTTCGCCCTCCGCATACCGCTGAACGACTGCCGATTGGGCAGGGGGGCTTCGATCGGCGGCTCTTTGAGGTCGGAAATCAACCGTCTAAACTCCGCATTGCCGGCGAGCTGGCGGGCGGCCAGCAGCCGCAAATGGTCCACGGTCTTCGAAGGAAGCTGCAGCGCTGTGGGGACGGCGTTGAAGAAGCTGCGCTCAGAGGCCCCGGGGAGTTGGTTGAAGTGCAGCTCGACGACATAGGGCGTGACTTGGGGCGGCTGTGAATCGCCGGCGCCGGCCCGCTCACGGGACAAACGCTCCATTACCTCCCGGAACAGTTCGATGGTCTCGAAGGAATAGTGGCTCACAACCACCTGGCCCACGGAGCCGAGCAGCGCTCCCAAACCCAGGGAGTTTTCTTTCGAATCCCAGCCGTAGTCCTGGTCCGTGTGCGCATCAACGACTATGAGGGCGACGCGGCGGGGGATTTTCCAGGGCACGCTGGGAATCGGGGCACAGTGTTCGCGGGCGATGGCCCGATCGAGGGCGCCCCGCAATCCGAGATTGTCGGACAGTCCGCCGTCGAGCAAATGGATGAAGCGCCGGCGCCCGTCCAAATAGGAGGACGCCTGTGAAGCCACGTAGCGAAGCCGACTCGAGGACGTCGGATCCCGCAATAAGGCCTGGATCCACTCCGGCACGGCTTGCGATCGCCCGGCTGAATAGTTCTTGAGAACGATGGGCGTCAGATAGACTGGGAATGCCGAGGAAGCCGCCACGGCGCGCGAAATCGAAAATCGCGACAGGTCCGAGTGCAGCAAATCAAATTCATCCTGGGTGAATTCGAAGCGGGCGCCCGAACCGAGATCGGTCGCATTCACACTCAGGAAGGGCCGGCCAGTCCTGGATTCCAATTCACTGAAGGTTGCACCCTTGAAAAGGATCTGATCATAATACTCCGCGGCCAGATCGCTCCGGCTGAATGTCGGGGAGGCCAGCCTGACTAGGTTCCAAGGCGCCAACATCCGAAGGAGGAGGCGGGTTTGGACGGGTTTCTTCAGGAACGACGGTTCAAAATCCACGAAGGTGCGGTCACCCCAAAGCGTATAGTAGGCCGCGGTGAAGCTTCCCCCGGAAACCGAGGAAATGAGGCCGACATCGTTCAGAAGCGGGTGCTGGGCAGCCGGAGGGCCCACCTCCGTTTTCTTGAGCTCTTCGAGCACGCCATATGAAAGGGCGGCGGCCCGCATTCCCCCACCGGAGAACGCCAGTATGAGCAGCAAATCGTCAGAATTGACGCGGGGCGTTGTGTTCTGAAAACGGTAGCCCGCGCGCGAGTCGGCCGTCGGCAATGGTGCATTGACGGGAGGGTGAGCGCACCCGCTGAGCAACAGCAGAACGGCAAAGAAGATGGGGATGGAGATCAAGGCTGCGGTTCTTCTCCATTGATCAGAAGGTGCTGGCGGTGCTGGCGGGCGTCCGAAACTTGGTCCCAGCCCTCCCGGTCCCCGAGCCCCCGGGGCCGGTTCCCGGGAGCTTGCGTTTCTGCGAGAAACGAGGACTGCCGGCTCCGGGTGCTCGGTTTCGCGTTCCCCCCCGGCCCGCACGGGTTTATTGTGCCAGAGCAAGCCGAAGGCAAATGACCCCGCAACGAACAGGAATAAAGAGGCGATCACATCTGCCTCCTTCGGGCTTCATCCATGGATCCGGAGGGGGCCAGCTTGGCGAGTATCGCGTCCTTCGTGGCCGTACCCACAATCTGAACCCGCAGTTTCCCTTCGACGAAGTAGAGCAGGGTTGGAATGGACTGGATGCCATAACACAGACTGAGGTCGAGGGAATCATCCGCATTGACGCCGACCACCCTCACTTTTCCCGCGCATTCCCGCGCGATCGCTTGAAGGATCGGCTCCAGGACCTGGCAAGGCCGGCTCCAAGGAGCGCCGAAAACGACCAACACCGGCTGTTCGGACATCAGCACTTCCGCCTCAAAGCTCGCTGCTTTCAGGATCAGGATCGGCTTGATGTGGTGACCTTGGTTCATCTTTTCGGTTCTTTGCTTCACGGCAGCACACCAATCGCAAAGTTCGTGCCAACGACTCTTTGAGTCCTTAACGTATTGCGGAACAATTACTTGCCGCTGTCCGAGGCGGTGCCGCCCCGGTTCCGAATAGTTGAATCCCCGAAAAATCGTGATTTGCGCTTTGCCAGCACCCAAGCGCGCAATAAAATCCCGTCATGGAGCCAACCAGCGACCAGCGGTTCGATCCGAATTTCGGAACCAAGTTGCTCCTGGAGATCGCCCAGGAGCGGTCGGTGGAGCCGCTCTTGAAGAAAATTGTCGAGCGCGCGGTGGAGCGCACCGAGTTCGTTTTCTCCCAGGTCTGGTTGATAAAGAAAGGCGACTTGTGCGCGACGTGCAGGTACCGGCCGGATTGTCCTGACCAGTCCCGCTGCCTGCACCTGGTTGCGGGGGGAGGCAGGTCGCTTCCGGAACCCGGAAAAGGGCCGCAGCCGTGGGAGAACCTCAATGCCCGGGTGCCGCTGAATCTCGGCCCGCTCGGGGAAGCGGTGGCGAGCGGTGAGTTGAAGGTCGTAAGGAGCGCGGACAAGCAGCCGGTAGCCGTTGCCGGGTTTGAATGGATGCGAGACGAGCGCATTCTGGAGTGCGGCATCCGCCCGATTGAGTTCAAGGGGGATGTCCTGGGAGCGACTGTGGGTTTTGCTCGCGAGCACCTGCCGGAGTCATTCACGCCCTGGGGCCGGATATTCGCGGATCATATCGGCGCCGCGATCGCCCACGCGCGCGCGTTTGACGAAATTCAGCAGCTCAAGGCCCAGTTGGAATTGCAGAACAGCTACTTGCAGGAGGCCGTGGTCGAAGCGAAGGCCTTCGGCAACTTGGTTGGCCACAGCGCGGCACTCAAACACATCGTCGCCCAGATTGACTTGGTTGCCCCCACCGAGGCCTCGGTGCTCATTCTCGGTGAGACGGGAACCGGCAAGGAGCTGGTCGCCCACGAAATCCACCAGCGCAGCGCCCGCAAGGATGGTCCGCTGGTTCGGGTTAACTGCGCCTCGATTCCCCGGGAGTTGTTCGAGAGCGAGTTTTTCGGCCATGTGAGAGGCTCATTCACGGGAGCGGTGAAAGACCGGGCCGGACGCTTTGAAACGGCCGAGGGCGGAACCCTTTTCCTGGATGAGGTGGGAGAAATCCCATTGGACATCCAGAACAAGCTGCTCCGCGTTCTCCAGGAAAAGCGTTATGAACGCATTGGCGACGACCGAACACGCCGCGCGAATGTGCGCGTGGTGGCCGCCACCAATCGCGATCTGAAGAAGGAGGCTGCCACAGGCAAATTCCGTGAAGACCTCTACTACCGGCTGAACGTTTTTCCCATCCAAGTTCCGCCGCTGCGAGAACGAATGGAGGACATCCCGTCGCTGGCGAAACACTTTGTCGAACTCTCCGCGCGGGAGTTGAACTGCGTGAAACCACGGGTAACCCGGGCGGCCATCGCGAAGCTCCAGAGTTACGATTGGCCGGGGAATATCCGTGAATTGCGCAACGTGATCGAACGGGGCGCTATTTTAGCGCGTGGCGGCGCGCTGGATTTTGACCTCCCCGTGACCGTTCAATCCGCGCCTGTCGCCCGGCCGGTGGCCGCGCCGGCCAGCAGCCCGGGGCAACCCCGGTTTCTCACCGAAGCCGAACTTCAACGCCGCGAGCGTGACAACCTGGTGCAGGTGCTGGAGGCGGCGAATTGGAAAATCAGCGGACCGGATGGCGCGGCGGAACTTCTGGGCGTGAAGCCAACGACTCTGCTTTCGAGGATGGACAAATGGGGGCTCAAGAAACCCGAGCGTTGACCCCTGCCGTGGTGAGTGCCCTCTGATGGGCTGGGAACCTTCCTCCGCAAGCCGAACCCCCAGCCCGCCTCGCAGTTTCCTGGGCCAACCGTAGTTCTTCGAGTTTTCGACAACTCGAAAGATCGAGTCCCATCAGGCGGGTTGCGCCTTGGTTTTTAGCCATTGCACGGAAGCAGGTTGCGAGCCTTGGCAGAGGTTGGCATCCGAACTGCGTTCCTCGTGTCTCGCATGCGAAGTGCATTCGAAAACACGAACAGAGATCACGAAAGGGCGCGATCGGCCGTCCCGAGTCCGACAGGAAGGTCCCGGGCGTTGTGAAAACGGCGATCTCACGAAGCGGAGGGGCAGAGGGAGCGACCGGCTCAACCGGGCGCAAGGCGCCCGCCCGCGAGCGCGTGATGGAAGTTGCCTGCGAATTATTCGCCGAGGTCGGCTTTCACGGAGCGCACCTCCGCGAAATCGCCCAGCGAGCCGACACGAACGTCGCTGGAGTTTGTTATCATTTTCAGAGCAAGGAGGGGCTTTATCAGGCTGTGATGATGGAAGCTGGCCGCCAGCTCTCCGACCTGGACCGGAACGTGGTCACCTCAACCCGTCTGCCTCCGGAACAGCGACTGCTCGCTCTCACCGACTCGTTGTTGCGGCGGCTGGGCGCCAAGCGGGCCTGGATCGCAAAACTGCTGGCGCGCGAACTGCTGGATCGCTCCGACGATGCGCACACTTACGCGGCATCGCGGTTGGAGCGGGACTTCGTGCTCGTCCAGGCAGTGATGAGAGTCCTGATCAGCGCCGATACCGAGGGCGATGCCTGCCGGCTTCATGCGCTCACGCTCATTGGCGAATGTGTGCTGTATTCCCTCCTGGCAGAGAACCCGCGGCACCCACTGCGTCACTTCACCGACCTTCCATCAACCCGGGCCCTGGCGCGATTTCTCACGCGGCGCTCGCTGGGAGCCTTTCGGCCCGAATCAGTAGATCCCTCCATCTCCGGACCCAAACTCAAATCGCGCAGCAAACACAAAAAGCAAACCACCTATGAACAACACTGACCCTCTGATTCCCCGGCCGGCAAGCGCCAGAAGCGCCGGACTTGCACTGGCATGCCTGGCGCTGGCACTCGCCGGGTGCGGGAAACCAGTGACGAAACCGATCGAGAAGACTCTGGTGCGCACCGCGATCGCGCATCCGATGGATGACGTCCACCCGGACGGCGAGGCGTCCTATCTTGCAACGGTGAAGTTCGATCACGAAACGGACCTGAGTTTCAAGGTCGGTGGGATTTTGGACAGCATCGGGCCGACAGCCGGCACAGACTGGGACGAAGGAACAGCGGTGAAGGCCGGCACTGTTCTGGCCGAGTTGAAGCAGGCCGACTTCATGAACTCCCTTCATTCGGCCCGCGCCCGGGCGGAACTGGGGAGGACGACGCTCGAGCGTTTCCGCAGATTGCGTGAGAGGGACGCCATCTCCCAACAGGAACTTGATGTCACTGAAGCGGAGTGGCGCACCGCACAAGCTCAACTGGATCAGGCGGAACAGAATCTGCGGGATTCCCGCCTGGTGGCGGCCAAAGATGGAGTGGTGCTGGCGCGCCATGTCAACGCGCACGTCACGGTGTCACCCGGCCAGGGCGCGCTCCGCTTTGCCGACACGAGCTTGATGTCGGTTGAACTGGGATTGCCGGATCGTCTCATCGGCAGACTCGCGCCCGGGCAGGAAATACCTGTCGAGGTGTCGGGACTGGAGGGCTTGCCGCCCTTCAAGGGCCGCGTTACGGAGGTCGGGGTGGCCGCCAGCAGCGAAGGCCGGTTGTTCCGCGTCGTGATCAAGGTGCCCAACCCGGACGGTCTGCTGCGGTCTGGCATGACCGCGCGCACTCGCGTTGGTGACCCTCCGGCGGTGAAACCCGGCGTGGTCTGCGTTCCGCTCTCGGCACTCGTCACCCTGGCTCGCGACGGCAATTTGCAGGCGCGAAGCCAGGCGCAACTCGGCGTCTTCGTCGTCGAGGGCGGCCAGGCGACGAAGCGGGCGGTGAAAACCGGGGACATAATCCACAGTTCCATCCAGATCACCGAGGGCTTGCGCGGCGGCGAACAGGTGGTGACGTCGGGAGCGAGTTTTCTCTATGACGGCGCTCCGGTAGAAGTCGCCACCGATCATCTGGCCGCGAACTGATTCACGAAGGGAGAAACATTCACATGTCAAAACCCGTTGAAACCAAAGGCGAGTCCGGCGGCATCGCCCAATTCTTTGTCGAGCACCGGGAAGTGAGTTGGCTGGCCTTGATTGCGGTGCTGGTGTGGGGAGCCGCGGCCTATGGCAGGCTGGGCCAGCAGGAGGACCCGACGATCCCACAGCGGACGGCCATGCTGGTCACGGTATTCCCGGGAGCAACGGCGTCCAAAGTCGAGGAATTGGTGACCAAGCCACTCGAACGCAAGATCAGCGAACTGAAGTCCATCGAGGAAATCAAGAGCACGTCCCGCCCGGGCATTTCCACGATGACCATCAAACAGCTCCCCGGTTCCACGGCCGCGATTGACCAGGAGTGGGAAAAGGTCAGAGCCAAACTCCAGGAAGTGCTGTTGCCCGAGGGAACGCGCCAGCCGTGGCTGAACACCGATTTCGGCAACACGATCACGCTGTTGTTTGGGCTGGTCAGCCCTCCCATCACCGACGCGGAATGTGTGGCGCGAGGCGATCTTCTGCGCCGAAGTCTTGCGGGGGTGCGGAAAGGTGCCTCTCCCACCAACCACGCGGCCATTGCGGCATTCTTCCCGGATTCCATTTCGCAAAACTATCGCGAAACGCTGTGCGGCAGGTTCGAAAGCGCGGTGCGCGCCTCCGGTCTCGCGAAAGAAGTGCGAACGGTTCAAGGGCAGTCGTTCATCCTGGTTGATCTGGAGACGTCAGCCCACCGGGGGGACATCGAGCGCTTTACTGCCGATTTCACAAGAAGCGTCACCGGCACCGACCGCGAGCTGTTTCACCCTGATTTCACCCAACCGATACTGCTGATGGGCGATGAGGATCCGCTGGCGGCGATTCGAGCCTCGCCGCCGTCGCGTTACAGCTACCGGACGCTCGAATTGCTGGCGCGCGATTTCGAAGACACGCTGAAGCAAGTCGCGAGCGTGGGCAAAGTCACAAAGGTCGCGGTCGTGCCGGAAGCGGTGTATCTGCTCTTCTCGGACGCGAACATCGCCGGCTACGGGCTGACACCGGATTTGGTGATGGGCTCGATTTCCGCCCGCAACGCGGTGATTCCCGGCGGCACGATGCGGACCGAGGGCCGGGATTTTCCGGTGCAGCTTTCCGGCGAATACAAAACGGAGCGCGACATGCTCGGCACGGTGGTCGGCATGAACCGCGCGGGCGCGCCGGTTTATCTGCGCGACGCCTTTGAGGTTCGGCGCATGTACGAATCGCCCATCTCCTACCAGGTGGACGTTCTCGGACGGACCGGAGATCAGGGGTCGCTGGACACCCGGCGTTCCGTGATGGTCGCGGTCGAGATGCGCGATGGGAAAATCATCCGCGATTTCAACGAGGACGTGATGAAGGTGGTGGCGACGATGAAATCCCGCACGCCTGAAGGGCTGGAGTTCCGCGTGCTTTCCGACCAACCGACGGCGGTCGAGCATCGCATCCATCACTTCGTCCGGTGCTTCATCGAGGCGGTTGTGATCGTGATCATCGTGGGACTGTTCCTGATGGACTGGCGGTCGGCGTTGGTGCTGGCCACGGCCGTTCCGCTGACCGTTGCCCTGACCCTGATCGGCATGCAACTGCTGCACATTCCCCTGCAACAGATCTCCATCGCGTCGCTCATCATCGCCCTGGGGATGCTGGTGGACGTGCCCGTCGTGGCGTCCGACGGCATCAATCGCGAACTGCATCACGGTGAACCGCGATTGCGCGCGGCGTGGCTTGGACCGCTCCATCTGCGGCACCCGATGGTGTTCGGCACCTTGATCAACATTTTTGCGTTCCTGCCGCTGCTGCTGCTGACGGGCGACAAGGGGGAGTTTATGAAAAGCCTGCCGATCGTGATTACGATCTCACTCCTCGCAGCGCTGTTGGTGTCGGTCACCTTCACTCCTTTGATCGGCTACTACGTCCTGCGCGGGCAGAAGGGATTCGACGAAGGCGGCGAGGTGCGCTCATTCTTCCTCTTCCGATACGTCGACCGGACGCTCCTGGCGGTTTTGCCACACTACCGCGCCGCCCTGGAAAGGTCGCTCAGGCAACCATTGCTCGTGCTCGGGATTGGTTATTCGGCCCTCGCGGCGAGTTGCCTGGTGGTTCCATTGCTCGGCAGCCAGTTTTTCCCGCCAGCGGAGCGCAACCAGCTCTTGGTGGATATAGAACTGCCTTCGTCCGACTCCCTCACCAGCATGAGGACGACCGTGGATCAGGCGGTCGCGCTGATCAAAGGCCATGAGGAGGTCGTGAGCGCGGCGGTGTTTTCCGGCGGCACCGCGCCCCGCTTTTATTACAACGTCGAACCCAAGGAGCCGGCGAACTATCTCGCCCAGATTCTGATCAACACGCGGCATGCGGATGAGGTCACCGGCCTGCTCGTGAAATTGCGCCGGGAGTTGGACAAATCGGTGCCCGGCGCGCGTTGCGTGGTCAAGCAGCTCGAGCAGGGCCCGCCGGTCGCGGAGCCAATCCAAATCCGCATCAGTGGCGGGGACCTGGACAACCTTCGCCTCCTGGCCGGGCAAGCGGCAGCCGAACTGCGCGCGGCCGGCGGCTACCACGTCTTTGACGACCTCGGCCTGCGCATGCCGAGCCTCCAGATTGACATTGATCAGGACCGCGCGAATTCACTCGGCTTGAACAACCGGCAAATCGGCAGCGTGGCCCAGGCCTCCTTCACCGGACTCAAGGTGACTGAGTTGCGCGAGGGGGACCGGCTGATCCCGGTGATGATTCGGGGTCGCATCGAGGACCGCAGCGAAGCGGAGAAGATTCGCGGGCTTTACGTGCAGACGCCGGACGGCAAGAGCGTGCCGTTTGAAAGCTTCTCAACGCTGAAGGTGAAGCCGGAGTTCGTCACGATTCCGCACTACAACCAGCTTCGCACGGTCACGGTCAAGGCTTACGCTCAGTTCGGCGAACTGCCTTCCCAAGTACTGGACCGTGCGCGCGCGGGCCTTGCAAGAATCAAGCTGGAGCCGGGTTACGAATTGAAACTCGCCGGGGAAGACAAGGAGCTCCGCGAGAACAAGGGGGAGATGGGCACCGTGATGCTGATTTCGCTGGCGCTGATTGCCCTGACCATGGTGCTGCAGTTCAGCTCGGTCATCAAGTCGGTGGTGGTCATGCTCACGGTGCCGCTGGGGCTCATCGGGGCGGTGCTCGGGCTGTATGTCACGCACTCTCCGCTTGGATTCATGGCCTTGCTGGCGATGGTCAGCCTGGCCGGCATCATGGTGAGCCACATCATCGTTCTTAGCGACTTCATCGAAGAGGCGCGGGCCCGGGGCCTGCCGTTGGAGGCGGCGCTGGTGCAGGCCGGACTGGCCCGCCTGCGTCCAGTATTGGTGACGGTGCTCGCCACCGTGGGCGGCCTGATTCCGCTGTTCCTCACCGGCGGGGCGCTCTGGCATCCGCTGACGGCGGTTCACATCGTTGGCCTCCTCCTCGCGACGGTCCTGACCTTGCTGATGCTGCCGACCCTGTATTACGTGTTCTGCGCAAAACTGAAGTTAATCAAGTAACCATCACCCGCCATGAACTTATCACACTCAAGCAGAATGCTCGTTTGCGTCACGGCGCTCTCGGTTGCGGGATGTGCCGTGGGCCCAAACTACCAGCGTCCCGCCATTAATGCGCCGGCTGAATTCCGCGGCGCTGCCGGCGGGGTCGCAGGCGACACCGCAACCGACCTGCCCTGGTGGGGAGTATTCAAGGACCCATTGCTTCAGGACCTGGTCCGAACAGCGCTCACCAACAACTACGACCTGCAAATCACCCTCTCCCGGATGGATCAGGCCGGGGCGCTTCAGGCCCAGGCGCGCTCACAGTTCCTGCCCCAGGCGGGGTATGTGGCGGAGGCCAACCGGGGCCGGAACGAGTTTCTTGGCGTGCCCACACCGAATGGCGGTCAGACCATGAACAGTGTTCTCGGTGGGATTAATGCCTTTTGGGAAGTGGACTTGTGGGGTCGGATCCGCCGGATGAACGAAGCCGCTCGCGCGAACTTCATGGCCACGCGGGAGGGGCGCCGGGCCGTGATGATTTCCGTGGTCAGCGGCGTAGGCAAGGCGTATTTCGAACTGCTGGAACTCGACGACCAGTTGGCCATCGCCAAGCGCACCCAGGATTCATACAAGCATACTTGCAAACTGTTCGACGACCAACACGCGGGCGGACTGGCCTCGAAACTGGAGGTCTCCCGCGCCAAGCTGGCCTTGGCATCGGTGTCAGCCAACATCCCGGAAATCGAACGCCAAACAGCCCTGAAGGAAGACGAAATCAACGCGCTTTTGGGACGCAACCCCGGACCGGTGGCTCGGAGCGCAACCCTCCTATCGCAAGAGCTGCCCCCGCCGATTCCGGCGGGCCTGCCTTCGAACTTGCTGGAGCGACGGCCAGACGTCCGTGCCGCTGAGCAACAGGTCCGCGCCGCCAACGCGGGAATTGGCGTCGCCGTGGGCGACTTCTTTCCCCGGATCGGCCTGACGACGTTTTACGGTGGTACCAGCACCGAATTGCACAGCCTGGTATCCTCGCGCGCAAACCTCTGGTCGGCAGCCGCTTCTGCTGCCGGTCCCGTCTTCACCGGAGGACGGTTGACCGGGCGCTATCGTGAGGCCAAAGCTGCGTGTGAAGAGGCCAAGCTCCGGTATCAAGGCACCGCTCTCAACGCCTTTCGTGAGGTATCGGATGCACTCATTTCCCGGCGCCGGTTTGAGGAGGAGCGCGCGGAGCAGACCGAGGCCGTCAGCGCCGGCCGTGACGCCGTGGCGGTGGCGACCGACCGCTACCAGGAGGGAAAAGCCAGGTATTACGAGGTTCTCGAAGCCCAGCAGCAGCTCTTCCCCGCTGAGAACGCGCTTTCGCATATTCAGGCCGGACGGTGGCTGGCGGTCGTGAGACTTTACGCAGCCTTGGGCGGCGGCTGGGAGGCGATGGAAAAGGCATCGGCCGTCGCCCTGGAAAAGAGTGAGACAGCCCAATGATCGTCGAAGCGCTTCCTGCGATATGAGCTACCCCAGTGAATTCGTGGTTTTGCATGGCGGGCTGGTCCTCTTCCTCATCGTGTTTGTGGAGCAAAGTGGATTGCCGTTCCCCGGCGCACCGTGGCTTCTGGCGGCCGGCGCTCTGGCCGCCGGCGGACGCATAAGCCTCTTCACCGCAATCTGTTCGGCCGCCAGCGGCTCGCTCGCAGCGGACACGATCTGGTTCTACGCGGGAAATCGAACCAAGGATCGGCTCTTCCGGCTCTTTCCCCATTGGCATTCCATTTGGGACGTGGTTGCCAGAAAAACCCATGCGAGCTTGATCATTCGTGGCCTCCAGATGCTCACGGCTGCGAAATTCCTGCCCATAGGCCTGCTGGTGCCCTTGCGTGCCGGCGCTTTGGACGCTGACCCGGTGCGCTTCTTGGTTGTGGATGCCGTCTGCTCGCTCTTTTACGCCGCGTTTTACATCCTTCCGGGGTTCTTCCTGCATGACCAGTTGGAACATCTGGTCGCGTTGGTTAGGAGGTTGGGGGTTTTCGCGCTTCCGCTGGTCCTGGTCTTTCTCGGTGGTTGCTTCGCTCATGAATGTTCCAAACGTCGGCGGCGGAACGCGCCCCAGGCCACTCGGAGTGGACGAGCATCGGAGGAAAGCGGATCCACAACGCCTTCACCGTAGAGCGTGTCGCAACATACTCCGCGGCGGCTTGCGGCGGGGCTGGCCATTCGCCTATCCGACCCCAGGAACGCTGAAGCCAGGCTGGATGAGCCCGCGCGTCCGGGCGCTCTTTCCCATCGTGAATGCCTCGATCAAACCTCAGGCCGCCGCAGGCCCATTGTCTTCATCCGGGAGAGCAGCGTGGTGGGCTTGACTCCGAGAAGCTCCGCCGCTCCCGTGGCGCCCTTGATTCTCCACCCGGTTCTTTCCAGGATCTTGAGCAGGTTCTCGCGTTCCAATTGCTGGATTTGCGGTTCGGTCAGGAATTCCTGCTGGTGGTCCGCTTCGTGGTGGGGCTTGGGCGATCGCGTGGAGGCCTGCGGTTTGCCGGCGGGAAGATCAAACTCCAGCGGACCGCCGCGCGCGACGATGACGGCGCGCTCGATGACGTTGCGCAATTCCCGGATGTTCCCCGGCCAATCGTAACTCTGCAGACGGGCGATGCCGGCTTGGGTCAGCCGGGGCTTGGCTGCGCCCAATTCCCGGGTGGAGCGAATGATGAAATTCTGCGCCAGCATCGGGATGTCTTCGACGCGCTCGCGCAAGGCGGCGACCTGGATCGGGAAGACATTCAGCCGGTAGTAGAGGTCCTCGCGGAAACGGCCGGCGGCCACCTGCTCCCGCAAGTTGCGGTTCGTCGCGCCGATGATGCGCACGTCGGCCTCGCGCGAGCGATCCTCGCCCACGCGCTCGTAGCGCTTGTCTTGCAGCACACGGAGCAGCTTGCCCTGCAACTCGAGGGGGATTTCGCCGATCTCGTCCAGAAACAGTGTCCCGCCCGCGGCCGCCTCAAACCGGCCCGCCCGATCCTTGATCGCGCCCGTGAACGCCCCCCGGGCGTGGCCGAAGAACTCGCTTTCATACAACTCCTTGGGAATGGAGGCGCAATTGACGCGGATGAGCGGCTGGTTCGCCCGCCGGCTGCGGCGGTGGATTTCGTGGGCGACCAGTTCCTTGCCGGTGCCGGTTTCTCCGAGGATTAGCACGGAGGCGTCCGTGGGCGCGACGAGGTCGATCTGGCTGACAATTTGCCGCAACGCCGCGCTTTGGCCGACCAAATTGCCGAAGGCCTTGGCCTCGACCACTTCTTCTTGCAGATAGGCGTTTTGTTGTTCGAGTTGGGCCTTGAGCCGTCCGATTTCCTCGAAAGCGCGGGCGTTGGCGATGGCACCGGCCACGTGGTCGGCGAAAATGCGCCCCCAGATGGCCGCCTCCTCAGGGACATTGGCGCGGCTGAATACGGCGACGACCCCCAGCACTTCTCCCTGGTAGGCAATCGGCACGCCGTTGAATCCGCGGATACTCTCCGCTTTAAGCCACTCGATATGGACCAGGCCGTCGGGGTCCTTGTCCAAATCACGCAACACAATCTGCTGGCCGGACATCCAGACTTTCCCGACTGGCCCCACTCCCATTGGAATGCGCGAAAAGCGATCCGTCTGCAGGGCGTATTCCGGGTCCTGCGGGCCGACGCGGTTGCTGCCGCCGGCGACCGCGTGAAGGCAGAGCTTTTGGTCCGGGCACTCCTCCCGCCGGGGGCAGCGGAAGCAGATATCGCCTTTTTCAACCAACCAAATCCGCACCCGGGCGACCATGGGCCGTTGCAAGACGCGCCGGACCACCGACTTCATGATCTCATCCAGGTCGCGCATTTGCGCGATTTCCAGGAGCAAATCACGGGCAAAACCGGGGTCAAAATCGACTTCACTCTCCGTTGCCATGCTCGTTGCTGTAACGCTGGCGGGACGATATTTCAACCCAGGTTGGGACGATTTTGCGTTCGGACGATATTTCGTCCGCTTGGTGGTGGAAGTTGGATCGAATGTAAGTGGTTGCATCTCAGGCTCATGCAATGGAATCGAGGGTTTGGCATGAAACGTGGATATAGGCGGCCAGAATTTGAATTATCGCGAACACGAAAGGGATAACCAACATGAACGCCACCACGCTAGACCACGATGCTGAGTTGCTGCTTGAAAGAGTCGCTCCGGCCACCGCCCCCCACCAGGACCGGCGGGCTGTTCCGGAAGGAGCCCCGACGAGCCCCGCCGAAAACAGCGGCGGTCCGGCTCCGAAAAGGAAGAGCCGTATTCTGCCGCTGACGCTTGGCGCCGCCGCGCTCGCGGTCGCGGCGGCGGCCGGACTTTATTTTGAAAAATACGTCGCGCCCTTTGAATCCACCGACGACGCGGCCATTGAGGCGGACGCGACACCCATCGCGCCGCAGGTGGCCGGCCAGGTGGTGCGGCTGCTGGTCAACGACAACGAGCAAGTCGAAGCCGGCGATTTGCTGCTGGAGATAGACCCCCGGGAATACCAGGCCAAGGTGGACCAGGCGCGGGCCAATCTGGCCGCGGCCAAGAGCCGCCGGGAACAGGCCGATGCGCTTTTCCGGGTGGACACCGCCAAGGTGGACCAGGAAAAAGCCACTGTGGTGGCCGCCGAAGCCCAAGCCAAGTACGCGGCGGCCGATTTCAACCGCTTTCGTTCCGCTGGCAGCCTCGCGGTGTCCGAGAGCCAGGTGGATTTGGCCGGGACCCACGCCCGCTCGACCGCCGCGCAGGTTGAGGCCGCCCGCAGCAAGGAGCTGGCCGCCGAGGCACAAGCCGCGCTGGACGAAGCAAGTATCAAAACCGCCGCCTCGGAGGTGGAGAAGAACGAAGCCGCCGTCAGGCAGGCCGAGCTTGACCTGTCTTACACCCAGGTGACCGCGCCCGTGTCCGGATTTGTGACGCATCGCACGGTGGCCAACGGTGCTTACGTCCAACCCGGCCAGGACCTGCTCGCGGTCATGCCCCGCCAAGTCTGGATCGTCGCCAACTTCAAGGAAACCCAACTGGCCCGCATGCGCCCGGGGCAAACGGTGGACGTGCATGTGGACGCGTATCCGGAAGCCATCCTCAAAGGCCATGTGGACAGCATCCAGGCGGGTACGGGAGCGCGTTTCAGTCTGCTGCCGCCCGAAAACGCCACCGGCAACTACGTCAAGGTGGTGCAACGCGTCCCGGTCAAGATCGTGCTCGACGATCTGGTCGACGGCAAATTTCTGCTGGGCGCCGGGATGTCGGTCGTGCCGGACGTGCGCGTGAAGTGAAGTGAAGTGAAGTGAACCTCGAACTGCTTGGTGCCATGAACGCGCAAAAATCCCAACGCAAAGTCAATCCGTGGCTGATTACCTGCTCGGTCATGCTGGCCACCTTCATGGAAGTGCTGGACACCTCCATCGCCAACGTCGCGTTGCGATACATCGCCGGCAGCCTCTCAGTATCGACCGACGAATCCACCTGGGTGCTGACCACCTACCTGATCTCGAACGCCATCATCATCCCGAGCACGGCCTGGTTCGGGCAGAAGTTCGGGCGCAAACGGTTTTTGATCGCCTGCGTGGGGATCTTCACCCTGTCGTCCCTTTTCTGCGGCCTGGCCACCAGCCTGCCCATGCTCCTCCTGATGCGGGTCGTGCAGGGAGCGGGCGGCGGCGCCCTCCAGCCCATTGCCCAGACGGTGATGCTGGAGAGTTTTCCCAAGGAGAAACACGGCCAGGCAATGGGGGTGTATGGACTGGGCGTGGTGACCGCGCCGATCCTGGGGCCGGTGTTGGGTGGCTGGATCACCGATCATTTCAGTTGGCGCTGGATCTTCTTCATCAATGTCCCCTTCGGCCTCCTGGCGATGATGATGATGCAACGCTTCGTCCATGATCCGCCCTGGATTCGTCAGGCCAGGCCCGCCCGCCTTGATGTCATCGGCTTCGCTTTCATGTCCCTGTGGCTGGGCGCCCAGGAGGTACTGCTCGACAAGGGCCAGGAGGACGATTGGTTCGGTTCGCGCTTCATCCTGGTCATGGCGGTCGCGGCCGTCATTGGCTTGGGGGTGTTCATTGCGCGGGGATTATCCGCTGCGAAGCCGCTGGTCGATCTGCGCGTGTTGAAAAACTACAACTTCACCCTCGGGACAGTGCTCATGTTCTTCGCGGGCGTGACGCTCTATGGGATGACGGCCATCGTGCCACTGTTCCTGCAATCGTTGATGGGATACACCGCGCTGCAGAGCGGGCTGACCATGATCCCGCGCGGTCTGGGTGCCCTCGTCGCCATGCCGCTGGCCGGCCGCGTGACGGGCAAGGTTCAAGCGCGCTACCTCGTCGCGGGCGGTTTCCTGGCCTTCGGCCTCTCGTCCTATGCGTTGACGCAAATGACGACCGCCATTTCGCCGTGGCTGCTCTTCTGGCCCCTGTTCTTCAGCGGCGTGTCGATTGCGTTCATGTTTGTGCCCTTGAACACCCAGGCCCTCGGCTCCCTGCAGCCCGGGCAAATCAACAACGCCAGCGGGATATTTAACCTGATGCGCAATGTCGGCGGCAGTGTCGGCATCACCCTGGTCACCACCCTGGCCGCACGGCGCGCGCAAGTGCATCAGAACTTTCTGGTGGGGCACGCCACGCCCTACGACCCGGCCTGGCAGTCGAGAATCCATGGCCTGACCTCCTCCTTCGCCGCTCACAATGGCGCGTTCGAGGGACACCATCAGGCCGTTGGTTCGGTTTACAACGCCGTGATCGGGCAGGCCAACCTGCTCGCGTATCTGGATGACTTTCTGTATTTCGCCGTGATGTGCCTGGTGTGCATCGCTGGCGCGCTCTTGCTGAAGAAAACCACCCTTCACCGCGGCCCCGTGGCCATTCATTGAAGAAAGACTGATTATGAAGACAAACTACCTGCTCCTCTCCGCTTTGTTGGGCCTGGTGGCGTCAGGCTGCGTCGTTGGACCCGAATATCACCGCCCGGAAACCGCCGTGCCGCCGCATTGGAGCGAGCCGCTGGCGGGCGGCGAAACCAATGCGCCGGCCGCGCTGGCCGAATGGTGGAAGAGCTTCCACGATCCCGAACTGGATTCCCTGGTCCAGCGCGCGGTCGAATCGAACCTCGATTTGCGCCTGGCCCGGGCCCGGGTGCGCGCCGCGCGGGTGGAGTATCAAATCGCCAGCGCCAATTTGTGGCCTTCGGCCGATGCCAGCGGGTCTTATTCCCGGGAACAAGCCAGCCACCACCAGCCGGTGCTCGGGTCGCTCCCCATACCGGCCTCGGTGCCGTTCGAAAACAACGTCTATCAAGCCGGCCTTGACGCCTCGTGGGAAATCGACGTGTTCGGCGGCAAACGCCGGCAAACGCAGGCCGCCCAGGCGGAAGCCACCGCCTCCGAATTTGGGCGCGACGATGTGGTATTGACGCTCTTGGGCGACGTGGCGCGCAATTACACGGACCTCCGGGGCTATCAACGCGAACTGGCCATCACGAAGGAAAACACCACGGCGCAGGAACAAGCGCTGGCGATCACGCGCGAGCGTTTCGCCCATGGCCTGACGAGCGACCTGGATGTGCAACAAGCCGCGACGGTCCTTTCGACCACCCGGGCTTCCGTGCCGGTGTTGGAGAATGCGATCCAAGCCGCCATGAACCGCCTCGCCGTCCTGCTGGGGCAGCCGCCGGGCGCCCTGCTTGCCGAGCTGGCCAATGCCGCGCCCCTTCCCCCGACTCCGCCGTCGGTTCCGCTCGGCCTTCCATCGGACCTTCTCCTGCGACGCCCCGACGTGCGCCAAGCCGAACGCCGACTGGCTGCCGCCACGGCAAACATTGGCGTGGCCAAGGCGGATTTGTTCCCCAGATTCTCCCTGACCGGTGCCGCTGGTCTGGAGAGTGTCAGCGCCAGCGACTGGTTCACCAGCGGCAGCAAGTTCTGGTCGATTGGTCCAACCGTGCAATGGAGAATCTTTGACGCGGGCCGGATCCGGGCCAACATCAAGGTCAAAACCGCGCTCCAAGAGCAGGCGCTGGCCGCTTACGAGCAAACCACGCTGAGGGCCTTCGAGGACGTGGAAAACGCCATGGTCGCCTATGCGAAGGAACAGACCCGCCGCGATTCCCTGGCGCAGGCGGCGACCACCAGCCAGAATTCCCTGAACCTGGCCCGGCGGCTCTACACCAGCGGCCTGACGGATTTCGTCAACGTGCTGGACGCCGAGCGGTCGCTTTACCAGACCCAGGATCAACTCGCCCAGAGCGACCGCATCATCTCGGCGGATCTGATTGCGCTCTACAAGGCCCTCGGCGGCGGTTGGGAGACGATGGCGTCGCACGGCGCGCTCGCCCGGGTGGAAGACACCCACACCCGGTGAGAGGTCGCGGTTCGGGGGGGGGGATTTGATATTTGGGCGGAGCGGCAGCTCCGCCCTACCGTGGGGTGGTAGGGCGGCGCTGCTGCGCCGCCGTGGAGTCGCCTTTCAGGGTAAATGATTTGTTGTTGCCGCGCGTACCCGAGGGTAGGCGCAGCCGCGCCAACCCTGGGCTTTGAGGCGCAATCCCTTTGGGATTGGGGGTGGCCCGGGCGACTTTTGTGTCCGCGAGGACTCCCGCCGCAACGATCTCCCAATCGAGCCCGCTTGCGGGCGGGAACCTTCAAGTTTAAGGTCCCCCAATGGCAAACCAACCGGTGGAAATCAGTTACAACGAGAACCTGGGGCCGCTTGAAAAGCTGCTCGGGGGCGTGAAGCGGCCGGGGGATTTCTTTGTTCGTGACGCGGTGGAGGTGCCGTTGCCGAAGGTGGAGGTCGAAGGCTTCGGTATGCTCTCTTTTCCTCTTCCCGACCACCAGGCCAAAGCACTCATCGCGCAAGCGGAGCTGGCGCCTTACGGACGCGGACCGGATACCATCCTCGACACTTCGGTGCGGAAGGTCTGGCACGTGCCGGCAGGGAAGGTGCGCCTCAGCGGCAAGTCATGGGGTGGGACCTTCGATCAGGTCCTTTCACGGGTGGCCGCGGGACTCGGCTGCGGCCAGATCCCCGTCTCGGCGGAGCTCTACAAGTTGCTGGTTTATGACCAGGGCGGGTTCTTCCTCTCCCACCGGGACACC
>Ga0182030_10005174_pt1 | contig 27735 bp, 25 predicted proteins | sample 812S3MmetaG_FD_121299 | JGI IMG/M metagenome (GOLD analysis project Ga0182030, IMG submission 121299) | Permafrost microbial communities from Stordalen Mire, Sweden - 812S3M metaG (Illumina Assembly) | ecosystem: Environmental > Terrestrial > Soil > Wetlands > Permafrost | place: Sweden... | reverse complement strand
GCCAAGGACGTGGTGAAGAAGGATGTCGATGATTGGCATGCTAGCCTCAAATGAAAGCGGCCGAGGCGCGTTGAACCCTTGGCGTAGAAGGCGTGGCCCCGACACCGGGCCGCGCCCCCGCGTTGCGGATCTCGGGAATCAGGTGAAGCGGCGAAAGCATTCGAATTGGAGAATAGTCTGATGAAGCCAGTCACTATAGCAATTATCGGGGCGCTTGTCGTTGCGGTGGCCGCGTTAGGATATTTCTATTATCAAAGGACGAGGAACGACGTCACAATCGAACTGCCCAAAGTTGAGCTGAAGCGCTAGCGGATTGCCGCTCATTCGGCAGTGGAGGGTGCTGGAGGGTAACTTTGACCAGGCTGGTTGTCGTCTCCAATCGCGTCGCGGTCCCGAGCCGGCACGGCACAAGCAAAGCAGGCGGGCTTGCGGTCGCGATCCGCCCGGTTCTGAAGCGACATCCCGGAATTTGGTTTGGATGGAGCGGTCGGGTCGCAGCCGCATCAGATGTGACCGTCCGAACGATTCAGCAGGGCCGTCAAGCGTACGTGCTGACAGATCTGGCCGAAGAGGACTACCAAGAATATTACAATGGATATGCCAATAGAGTACTTTGGCCGATTTTGCATTACCGGCTGGATCTTGCGGAATTCTCTCGCCGCGACCTCAGCGGCTATATGCGAGTTAACCAGCGCTTCGCCGCGGAGTTGCACAAAATTCTGCAATCCGACGACGTTGTATGGGTTCATGATTATCACCTGCTGCCGTTGGCCATGGCGCTTCGGGACGGCGGTCACCGCAACAAGATCGGTTTTTTTCACCATGTCCCGTTTCCACCACCAGAGATTCTGACGGCGCTTCCGAATCATGAACGCCTCATTCCGGCCATGGGTTACTACGACCTTGTCGGTTTTCAGACCGAAATCGACGCCGAAAATTTCGCGCGCTATCTACGGACAGAATGCGGAATGCCGAGCCGTGATCCGTACACGTTCCAAGCGGCGGACCGGATCGTCCGGATCGGTATTTTTCCGGTTGGCGTTGAGGCAGCGCAACTTAATCGGCTCGCACGACGCGCAGTACATTCGCCTTTCGTGAGAGACGTCGTTGAGAGCCTTGACGGCCGTGTTATGATCATTGGCGTCGATCGTTTGGATTATTCCAAAGGCATCGCACTGCGGATGGAAGCCTTCGATCGCTTTCTGTCGACACATCCCGATTGGCGGGGAAAGGTGACCTATCTGCAGATTACGCCCAAAAGCCGCTCGGAAATTCGAGAATATGCAGACATGGAACGCCATATCGACGAAACGGCAGGGCGCGTCAACGGGAGATACGGTGAGGCGTCTTGGACGCCGATCCGTTATGTGAACCGCTCCCACAGTCGATCCGCACTCGCGGGCCTCTATCGTTCCGCTGACGTCGGACTTGTCACCCCGCTGCGTGATGGGATGAACCTTGTCGCCAAGGAATATGTAGCGGCGCAAGATCCCGAGGATCCAGGGGTCCTCATTCTGTCGCGATTTGCGGGCGCGGCCGTCGAATGCGACGCTGCGCTTCTCGTCAATCCGTACGATCCTGAGTCGGTTGGGTCTGCTATCGCGCAGGCGCTGTCGATGCCGCTGGATGAGCGCCGCTCTCGTCACGAGGCCATATTCCAGGCGCTAATGACAAACGACGTTCAATCATGGGGCGAGCGCTTTCTGGTCGCTCTAACCCAACCACGGCGCCTCCCGACCTGGCTTGGACACACGGACCTTTCACAAATCGTCAGCGACGTGTCCATGCGCCACCAAGGCGCCGGGAAAGCTGCGACTGGCCAATGATGACCAGAAGACTGGCATTGAGATCGTCCCCATGTCGCCGTGCTAGCAGGCGGGTCAGATGGCGCCGTCGCAAGTGCGGCCCTTGCACGGTAGTAAGGTAAGATCGGAGTGATCTTGCCTTCGAAAAAGGTCCCTAAGGGCTGATTGTGTGGGATCGGCTTTGGAGGGTTTCAGATGACGGGAATGGCGCCGGTGGGTACGCGCTGGAGTGCACGCGGGAGTATCTACATCCCGTTGATTTTCGGCGGGCTGCCGTGGATTTATACGATGCTGGCCATGCAACAACACCGCCTTCGCCAGGAAAGAGCGAGAACTTCGACGCGGTTAGCGCATTGGCAAGCTAGAAGGACGTTCTTGATGAAGGGACAACAGATGCTCATCGCGCTCGTCGCTCCTCTGGCCGAAGCCGTACCCCCAAAATTGTACGGTGGAACAGAGCGGGTGGTTTCCTGGTTGGCGGAAAGAGCTCGTTCGGCAAGGGCACAAAGTGACCTTGTTTGCAAGCAGAGGATCGCAGACGGAAGCAGACCTCGTCAGCTTCAGAGGCAGGCCGTAGTTACGCCGTCTAATTGGAAATCCTTGAGTCGCGCATGCCTGCAGGCGCCCATCACCAGCAAATCAGCGCCAATTTCAACGATACCTGAGCAGAACCTCCGTGACAGTCATTTCTTCCGAAAGCGCGTCCATCGTTTGGGCTTTGATGCCGCGTTTTTCGAAATGGGCCATGGCTGCATGATTGGCCCGAGCCGCTCAGGCGTATGTGATCCACTGGTAAGTCTGGAGCTCGGTTCTGTTACTTCAAGGAGTGAAAATGGGAGCCATCCGAGCGAAAATCCTTGGCGCATGCTCCAACAGTTTAACTGCAAGCGATTTCAACGGCGGCCGCCCCGTCCAAAAGCTTGAGCTCAATCTCCGGCGCGTAGATGTCAAAAATGTCTCAATATGGTCCGCCTTTGGAGACATACGCTGGCTGCAAACGCCCCGCCGTGGTGCAGAGAGCTGCTCGATTGACACACTGCACCTCATCAAAATGGATTGCGATAAACCGGTCTCCGGCAACGCGTCTTGTATATATCGGGAGAAAAGATGCCGGGCCGCGCCGGTGCGCCAGAAGCACGAGCCAAGCGCTCAATGCCTTCTCGAACTTCCCGGGGTAGTCTCTTGATATGCGCTCGGTTCAACGGATCCTCCGAGGGCGTACCGCCGCGAGCCGAAGCTGGGAGCACCCTGGCTGGCCCGAGCAGCGATACGATTGCTAATTCAGCCGCAGATAGTTTCTAAGTTAGATTGAATTTTAGCATAAATCGCCCTTTGGTACAGCACTTGGACTCTGGGTGCGCGCCAGCCAGGGGGCGCGTAAGGTTGCCACAGTTCTTGCTTTCGACTGAACTGAATGCGCCGCCAAAACAGGAAGCTTGTGCCTCCGGCTCGCCATTTGCCACCGTGATCCCACAGTTGTGGCGATCGCAGCCAACGATCAAACAGGAGGGCGCACTGCAAAGGAGAGCCGTCCGGAGCCATGGGGCAAACTTTTCCTCAGGAGTTTGGTCGGCGCTCAGCTGCAAACAATCTTTAGGATGTGTGGATTACTCGTGTTTAGAGTCACCATCCGTCCATTTACGAGAGCCTGGACCGGCGGCGATTCGGACGGCCTGTCTACGATACTGTAATTAGGTCCCCCGCAGATCGCTTCCGCCCGGATCATGCAGAATTCCGTGCCTTGATCGCAGATGATTTTGTAGCCCATTTCCTTATCGTATAAACGCGTCTCCAAGGCAATTGTGTTGGTCGCCGAGTCAAATCCGAGTTGTGCTGACGCCGCGCAACCTTCTAGAATTATACCCAAGGCGGACAATGCCAATGCCGTCAACCCTATTGGAAACCGCATGTCTTGCCCCCTCTGCAGTGCTATTGGATTATGTTTCCGAGCACAGTTAAAACCGACATTCAAACATGGCCGGACATGGAACGGTAGGATCCGCTCGATTGGACCTATTTGGCAAGCCTGAAAGTCCGTCATCTGCCGCCAACCTCTAGTGATGTTGTGTTCTTCGAGCTCCTCCTCGTCCAAATGCTCATTGACCCTCGCCGTAGGTCCGCATCCCCCGCCCCATAGCGCTCCAACCTATCTGCTTCGGAAAGCCGCATGATTCCCTTTTCCGGCGCGTCAATTAATCGGGCGCCGCCGCGGTCGCGACATCGTCCCGGTTCCACCATCCGCCGCCGAGCGCTTGGAACAGGGCTGCGGTGTCGGCGTAGCGACCGGCTTCCGCCTGCACGCGCGCTAGAACAGCTTGCAGATAGGTTTGCTCCGCGGTCAGCAGGGCGAGAAAATTGACCTCGCCGAGCAGCAATTGCTTGCGCGTGATGTCGAGGCTTGTCTTCGCCGCCGTTTCGGCCGCGGCCGCGGCTTTGAGCGCGCGCGCGTCCGCCTGCAAGGCGCGCAGAGAATCGGCGACATTCTGGAATGCTGTAATCACCGTGCTGCGATATTGCGCGTCAGCCTGATCAAGAGCGGCTTCGGCGGCTTTTTGCTTATGATACAAAGTGAAGCCATCGAAAATGGATTGCTCGACATTGCCGGCCAGCGCGTAAAACAAGGTCGGCGGATTGAACAAATAGGCGAAGTTGGCGGGACTGGATCCGAAATTCGCGGTCACGCTGATGAGCGGCAGCCGATTGGCCATGGCGACGCCGACCAAAGCGCTGGCGGAATGCAGATTGGCCGAAGCCGCCTTCACGTCGGGTCGATGCTCGACGAGCTGCGAGGGGAGGCTGACGGGCAGATCGCGCGGAAGCTTCAATGAAGCGAGAGTGAACTTTTGCGCGACTTCATCGCTTGGATAACGCCCCGCCAGCGCGGTCAAGAGATCGCGCTGCTGCGCCAATTGTTTTTCGAGCGGCGGCAAGGTCTCCTCGGCCTGAGCCAGAGCCGCCTCCTGCAGCGCTACGTCGCCGCCGGCGACCTGGCCCAGACTCAATTGACGGCGCAGCAATCCAAGGAGGTCGGTCTCGATCGCGATGATTTTCTTCGTCGCGTCGATCTGCGCGCGCAATGAGGCTTCCTGGATTGCCGCGGCGACGACGTTGGAGGTCAGCGTCAGATAGGTCGCCTCGAGCTGGAAGCGCTGCCCTTCCGTCTGGGCCTCGAGCGATTCCACATTACGCCGGTTCAAGCCGAAAACATCCGGCGTGTAGGAGATGGTCAATTGCGTCGTCGCCAGGCTGTAATAGGGTGAGGTTGTGTTGAGTATGGGCGCGACATCCGCTCCTGTTTTGCCTCCCGTGGGGTTGAAGTCTCCCCCGATCTGCGGCGCGAAAAGGCCCTTTTGCGCTTCGGCCTCCTCATGCGCGGCGCGCAACGCGGCCTGGGCCGCTTGCAGATCCGCGTTGCGCTTCAGCGCGTCCTCGATCAAATCGTTCAGCGGGCGCGAGTGAAACACCGCCCACCATTGGGCGGGAATGTCGAGACCTTGCACGAAGCGCTGCGCTTTTCCCTCTGGCCCGGGCGAGGCGGCGGTCTGAGGGGCCAAGGGTTCAGGCGTATAGCCCCCGACTTCCGGCGCCGGCGGCCGCTCAAAATTGGGGCCGACTGCGCAGGCCGACAAAAGGTTGAACGAGAAGCTTGCGGCCGAAATCGTCACAAATCGAAGACAGTTCGATGGCCCGCCACGAAGTTTGCCAGCCCTCTCGAAGCATTTTTCCTGCATCAACGTTCCTATTCTGCCGTTACACGCCGACGAGCGGCTCGCGGCTCGACGAGTCCTGGAACGCGCATTGCCCCGAACTGAAGCGCCGGACAACACGACCGGCGTCGAAATCTGTTTCCGCGCCCCCAGCGCCATGATTTAGATCCCGGCAAGGGAGCTGTCAGCCACGGTCGCGCCTAATCTAAGGATGATTGCCCGGCCGCGAAACTGTGATTTGTCACAGTAGACCCCGGATATGCCGCAATGCCATAAGCCTACCCACCCGAAGGGCGTCCCGGCTCGCGGATTGAAGACTGTGCGGACATCGGCTGGGAACTGTTATCCAAAGAAGACTCGATGAAAGAAAAGAAAGACAAGAAAGTCTCGGAAATCGAATCGCCGACGGCTCCGGGACGAGCTTTTGGGCCGTCGCGTCCGGCGCAGTTCGCGATCCTTTTCATCATCGCCGCCGTGGTCGTCGGCGGCTGGTGGTTCGGACCGTTTCGCGCGCTCAAGAAACAGCCATCGGCCGCCGTCGAGACAGCGAATTTATCGCAATCACAGACGTCAGGTCAGGCGAAGACAGACCGAAACGCGTCCGAGACCCTGGGCCTCTCAGAGAAACAGCGCGCGACGGTCAAGGTCGAGCCCGTCAGCGAACATGTGTTCGTGATCGAGAAGGGCGCGGTAGGTAGCATCGATTTCAACGAAGACCTGTCGGTCCAGGTCTTCACGGTCTATCAAGGAAAGATCATCCAGCTGTTCGGCAAGATTGGCGACGACGTCAAGAAGGGCCAAACGCTCTTCACCATCGATAGTCCCGATCTGGTGCAGGCGGAATCTACCTTGATCGCCGCTGCCGGGGTATTGGAGCTGACGACCCGCGCTTTGGCGCGCCAAAAGGCGCTTTATGCCGCCAAGGCGGCCGCACAGAAGGATTTCGAGCAAGCGGTTTCGGACCAGCAAACGGCAGAAGGCGCGCTGAGGGCTGCGCGCGACGCCGTCCGAGTCTTCGGCAAGACAGACGCCGAAATGGATCACATCATCGCCGAGCGTAAGGTTGATTCGACGCTGGTTGTCGCGAGCCCTATCAACGGGCGGATCACGGCTCGCAATGCTGCGCCCGGGCTCTTCGTGCAACCGGGAAGCGCCCCGGCTCCTTACACCGTCGCCGATATCTCGACCATGTGGATGCTTGCAAATGTGATCGAGAGCGACATCCCGGATTTCCACTTGGGGCAAGACGTGCGGGTCAGGGTCACGGCCTATCCGGACTATGTGTTCAAGGGAAAGATCTCTACCCTTGGGGCGGCAGTCGATCCGGCCACGCACCGGTTGTTCGTACGCTCAGTGATCGAGGATCCGCCGGAGCACCGCTTGGTGCCCGGCATGTACGCAAATTTCGTGATTCAAACGGGCGACCCTGCGCGCGCGACCGCTGTTCCGGTCGATAGCGTTGTCCGAGAAGGCGACGGCACAATGACGGTTTGGGTCACAACCGACGAACGTCACTTCGTGAAGCGGACCGTCGAAATCGGGCTGCTGCAGGACGGATACCGTCAGATTCTCAAAGGTTTGGATCGCGATGAGCTGATCGCGACGCAAGGCGCGGTTTTTTTGAGCAACATGCTCGCGCTGAGTTCGCGTTGAACGGACCCGGCGCACGGACATGAGGGTCGACGCGCTATCCGAGGGGCAGGCCGTTTTCCGCTCGGTCGTAGTGCATGACGAAATTTCAGAAAGAGGCGGGACGTGCTGAAGGGCATTATCGCATTTGGGCTGACGCGCCGGACGATCATCCTTATGGCGTTGTTGGTGTTCGTTGTCGCGGGCTACTTCGCGTTCCGGAAGCTGAACATCGAGGCCTATCCCAATCCGGCGCCTGTAATTCTCGAGATCACCGCCCAAGCCGCGGGTCTGTCCGCTGAAGAGATGGAGCGCTACTACACGATCCCAATGGAAGTCGGTCTCTATCCGACGCCGGGGATCGAGAGCATCCGCTCGACGTCGTTCTATGGGCTGTCGTTCGTTCGTGTGACGTTCAAATATGGAATTGATTACTATTTCGCCTACACCCAGGCGGCGCTCAGCCTTCAGCAGAATGTCACCCTTCCGGCGAGCCAGGTCCCACAAATCCAGCAATCGAGCCTGGTGGGCGAGGTCTACCGCTACCAGATCACTGGCCCACCCCATTTTGGACTTACCAATCTGCGCACCGTGCAGGACTGGGTCGTCACACGTCGCCTGTTCACGGTTCCGGGCGTCGTCGCGATCAACTCGTGGGGCGGCACAACCAAGGAGTTCGAGGTCGAGGCGGATTTGGAGAAGCTCGAGGCCTATAGCGTCACAGTGCCTCAACTGATCAGCGCGCTGGGCAACGCCAATATTAACGTTGGCGGCCGCGAGATCACCATCGGCCAGCAATCGATAAACATCCGCGGCGTCGGCCTGATCGACGACGGCGGCAACGACGATCTGACCAAGGGGGTCAGGGTCACGGACATAGAGAACACGGTCCTGACCCAAGTCAACGGCGTGCCTGTCCAGGTCAAAAATGTCGCGAACGTAAAGATAAGCTATGTGCCGCGGCTCGGCATCGCAGGCCGCGATCACGAAGATGACGTGGCGTTGTCGATCGTAGTTATGAATCGAACTCAGCATACTAACGATGTGGTGCCTAAGATTGAGGCCGAAATCGAGAAACTGAACACTGACGGCACGCTGCCGCCGGGGGTCAAGCTTGTCCCTTACTATGATCGCAGCACGCTGGTCGCCGTCACCACGCACACGGTTCTCCATAACCTGATTTTTGGCTGTCTCCTGGTCTTCCTGGTTCAATGGATTTTTCTGGGAGATCTGCGCAGCGCGGTCATAGTCGGGGTGAACATCCCGTTCGCGCTGTTCTTCGCCATCATCCTGCTGGTGGTACAAGGCGAGGACGCAAACCTGCTTTCGGTCGGCGCCGTCGATTTCGGGATCATCGTCGATTCGGCGGTTATTCTGGTCGAGAATGTCTTTCGCAATTTCCAGTCTCCGCCCGCCGAGAGACAACACCTTTTGCAACATCTGGCTGAGGGCGTTTGGGGGCCTGATCCGACGAGTTCGAGCCGGTTGTCGACCATAAAGAACTGGACAAATCGGCGGCGCCTCATCCTCATCAGCGCACTGCAGGTCGACCGGGCGATCTTCTTTTCGGCGACCATCACGGTGGCCGCATTCGTTCCGCTGTTCACCATGCAGGGTGTAGAGGGGCAGATTTTCGGCCCCATGGCGAGGACCTACGCCTACGCTCTCGGTGGCGCTCTGATCGCGACGTTCACTGTGACGCCTGTGCTCGCGTCCTTCCTGCTGCCCGAGCATATCCATGAGGTGGAGACCATCGTGGTCCGGGCGCTGCGAGCGATCTATTCGCCGGTGCTGCGATTGGCCCTTGCCAACCGCAGGATCATGCTCGCGATTGGATTGGCGTTCCTGGCCGGGGCGGGACTATTGGCGACCCGTCCCGGAAGCGAGTTCCTGCCGGCTCTCGAGGAAGGTAATTACTGGATCCGCGCCTCTATGCCGCCGACAATCGGCCTAGACGCAGGCACCGCCGCGACCGGGAAGATGCGCGAAATTCTGCTGAGGCACCCAGAAATCATCACGGTGGTTTCCCAGCATGGGCGGCCGGACAACGGCAGTGACGCGTCGCCTTTCTCCAACGTGGAGCTGTTCGCGCCGCTCAAGCCATTCGACGAATGGCCCTCAGGACTAACCAAGGACAAGTTGACCGAGCAGCTGCAGCAGGAGTTCACTGAAGAGCTTCCGGGCATAACGTTCAACTTCTCGCAATATATTCAAGACAACATTGAGGAGGCGATCTCAGGCGTCAAGGGAGCGAATTCGGTCAAGATCGTCGGCCCCAACCTCACGGTTCTCGAGCGGCTCGCCGACCAGGTCCAGCACGAAATGGATCAGGTCCGAGGGGTCGCCGATCTCGGAATATTCCACGTTCTAGGGCAACCGAATCTGAATATTCAGGTGGATCGCGAGAAAGCAGCTCGCTTCGGTCTCAATACCGGCGACGTCAACACAGTCGTACAGGCTGCAATGGGCGGCGCGACCGCCACGACCGTGCTCGAGGGCGATCGCCAGTTCAGCCTCGTCGTCCGCTTTCCTCCCAAATACCGCGACAACATCGAAACGATACGCAATATCAAAGTTGCCGGCGGAAATGGCGGAAACGCATACATTCCGCTGAGCGAGCTCGCAACCATCAGCTTGGACACAGGCGCCTCCTATATCTACCACGAGAAAAGCGAGCGTATGATCCCGGTCAAATTCAGCGTGCGCGGACGCGACCTCGGCGGAACGGTCGCGGAAGCGCAAGCTCGAATCGCGCAGAACGTGATCCTGCCGACCGGATATCGCATGCTTTGGGCGGGAGAGTTCGAGGATCTTCAACTTGCGAAGGAGCGGCTCTTGATCGTCGTTCCGATCAGCCTGTTGCTAATCCTGGTGCTGCTTTACAGCTTGTTCAACTCGTTGCGCGACAGCCTTCTTGCGCTCGCAGGCATCCCCTTCGCGATCGGGGGCGGCGTCATTGCGCTTTACGTTTCTCATTTGGAATTCAGCGTGTCGGCTGCAATCGGCTTCGTGTCGCTGTTTGGCGTGTCGGTCATGGACGGCATCCTAATGATCACCTATTTCAATCAGGTCAGGATCGCCGGCATGGAGACGCTCGAGGCGATGTTCCATGCCGCCGAGCAGCGGATGCGGCCTATGCTGATGACGGCGCTGTCTGCTTGCATTGGTCTGGCGCCGGCGGCGATCTCTACCGGCATCGGGAGTCAGGTGCAGCGTCCGCTCGCGACGGTGGTCGTCGGCGGCATGTTGATTGGACCGATCATGCTGCTGGTGGTCGTGCCGGCCCTGCGGATGATGTTCCTCGGCGGAGATGACGAACCGGAATCGGAGACTCCGGCCGAAAGCGGCGATGAATTGGCAGATGCGTAAGTTACAGGTACGGGCGCCCGAGGCCGAGGCCGAAACAGCAAGGTTCGTCACGAGCAAACAGGAGGGCGGGTTGAAATCTATCCTTTGCACCTTCACCGCAATGGCCCTCGCGGCATTGGCCGCTGACGTTTGCCATGCCGCCCCGGCCGGTCCGATCAACAAGAAAGCTGCGAGCGCACCGGCGGCGGCGCGTCCGCTGGCTCCGAAGGGCGGCCGGCCCAACCTTGCCCACACGAACAGCGCCATCGGCCAATCATCGACTGCGGGGTCCCAAAATGGCGCAGGCGCCGCCGCCGTCGCTGCGAGGAACGCGCCGAGCGTCAGCGCTGCGGCCACCCCTCAGGGCGCCAACGCGCTTCCCGCGGCCGGCGCCGCCAGGAATGGGGCAGTTGCCAACCCGATTGCCGTCGCCCCGCAAACCGCCGGCTTGGGTCCTGTGGGTCCAACGGGTCCCGCCGGTCTGTCCGGCTCCGCCAAGCAAACTGGGCCTGTGACGAAGATTTCGTCGGTCGCTCCCACCGCCTCGCCGCCGCCGGGCGCCGCGGGCCATGACGCGATTGTCAGCGGCGCAAGCGTCAAACATTCAACGTCAGCGCTCGCTGCGATAGGGGGCGCAACAGTGGGAAAGGGAGCAGCCGCCGTCAACGGGACGAGCATGCGGCCAAAGAAGCACTGAGCCGCAGATCACGGGGAGCCCCCAAATGCCGCTCGGGATTGGCGCACGCTACGGCTCGATTAAACGGCCGGTCGTCGCCTTGATGGCGGCCTCGATCCGGGTGGCGGCGCCAAGCTTGATGCGCGCATTGTCGATGTGGAAATCGACGGTCCGCTTGGCGAGATCGAGAATTTGCGCGATCTCGGCGGAGGTCTTTCCGCGCGCGGCCAAGGTGAGCGTCTCAACTTCACGCTCGTTCAGGTCGACGGGATTCGGCCAGCTTTCATTGCGGGGTGCGCGCGCAAGGCGCGCGTTGACGATGGCGACGAGGACATCAAAATCGATCGGCTTTGTGATATAGTCGTCGGCGCCCAACTGCCGCCCCTTGAGCTCATGCTCGCGGTCGGTCAAAGCAGTGAGGAAGACGAATGGCATGTAGCCGAAGCCGGGCGCGATCTCGGTCAGGTGATCGAGCACGTCGAAGCCGGACATGAACGGCATGCTGATGTCACACAGGACGAGATCCGGGGTCTGTCGCAGGATGGCGGCAAGGCCCTCGCGACCGTCATGAGCGACGCTGACCGCAAATCCCCGATCGACGAGCTCCTCGGCGATCAGCGTCGCTGTCTCGCGATCGTCTTCGATGCACAGGATTGTCTTGCGCGCCTTCGACATGATTCACCGACACCAAACGGCGGGTCTCCGCAACGAGCGGAGCCGGCGATGCTAAACTGGTTGCTTCGTGACAAAAATGGACCAAGCGAACGAAACGGACAAAGTGCTATCAACGGTTGGCCGGCCGGTTCAAGTAAAAATGCCATATACGGATATTCCGACGCGTGAGACAGCCTGCGCTAACACGTGGTTTGCGGCCATTGTGCCGCTTATGACAATGGCCCAAGTTGAACATGGCCGATTACCGACCACTTGTCGCCATAATACTCGCAAGGATGGTCTTTGCCAAAGAACTGCAATGTCGAATGAGCCGCCGAAAAACGACGGCTGACACAACTATGGTCAATTGCGATGAGGCAGCCGAAGTCAATCGTGTTCCACCTCGTTCTGGTGTTCTTTTTCTTCTTTCTGCTGACGATCATCGTCGGCCTGTTCAGCATTGGACGGTTAAGTGACTTCAACCGGGTGTCGGCCGACATACGCGACCTTTGGCTCCCGAACACCCGCTTCCTCGGCGATCTCGACAATTTCACCTCGGATTTCCGGGCCGCCGAAGCGACCAATCTGCTTTCGAACAGCGCGGCCGATTTCGATGCGAGCGTAAAGGAGATGATCGAGCTCGATCGGTCGATCGCACAAGCGCAGCGCGGCTACGAAAACCTTGACCATTCCGCCTCAGAGAGCGAGCTCTACGCACGATTCCGCGGTCTATGGAGCCGCTACCGGGAAATCGCGGGCCGGATCGTGGCGCGCTCGCCCGAGGACAGAAAGCCCGATGCGGTGCAGGCTTATACAAGCTCGCGTACGGCCTATGACGCCGCAAGCGACGCCTTGGCCCTGTTGACCCAGCGCAATGTCTCCGATGCGCGCGAGGCGAGCGAGCGCGCCGATCTGGCATATCTGCGGGCGCGCTCGCTGGTAGAGTCCGCGATGGCGGTCGCCGGATTGATGATGATCGCCGCATTCTTCTATGTCAGGCGCTTGCTCTCTGCGCCGCTGCTGGGCCTCGCCGCCTGCATGCGACGGCTCGCGACAAACGACACGGACATCGACATTCGCGGCACGGAACGCGGCGACGAGATAGGCCAGATGGCGCGGTCCGTCGTCGTTTTTAAGAACAATGCGATCGAGCTCGCCGCCAATCAGCGCAGCTTAGCGCATCAGGCTTCCATGCTCGAGGAGAGGCTGGCGCATGAGCGGCGCCTTGCCCAGCTGCAAGGCAACTTCGTCTCGATGGCGTCCCACGAATTCCGCACGCCGTTGACCATCATCGACGGGCACGCCCAGCGCCTGGCGAAGATGAATGACGCGGCCCGCCAGGATGAAATCGGTCAGCGTTCGAGCAAGATCCGCGCTGCGGTGCTGCGGATGACGAGCCTGATCGATAGTTTGCTCAATTCTACACGGATCATCGATGGCGAGCTCTATTTCCATCCGACGCGCTTCGACATGCGTGCGCTTTTGCACGAGGTTTGCCAGCTCTATCGGGAGATCGCGCCAGGATCGCAGATCTGGGAGGATCTCAGCGCACAGCATCTGCCGATGGAAGGAGATCCAAAGCTGCTGTTTCAAGTGCTGAGCAATCTCCTGTCAAACGCCGTAAAATATTCGCCCGGCGGAGGACTTATCAATATTACGGCCCAGACCGATGCGGAGCGGGTAGTCATTTCCGTACAGGATCACGGGATGGGGATTCCCGAAGCCGATGTCGAAAGATTATTTTCGCGCTATTACCGAGGTAGCAATGTTTCCGGCATTGTAGGGACCGGGGTCGGATTATATCTTGCTAGGACGGTGATTGAGATTCATGGCGGAGAAATCGCGGTCGAGAGCCGGGAAGGCGAGGGATCGCGGTTCACGGTTCGGCTGCCGACCCATTCTCGTCAGGATTCTGGCGCCAAAAGCGGAAGCAGCGCAAATTTGGCGGCAAATTAGAAGTATTATGGAATAGACGTCTCCTGCTTTGCCGCCACCATGGATGGCTGGTAATGGGAGGGGAACGTGTCGCTTAGATTACTTGCTTGTCCGTGGTCAGATGATTTGAGACAGAGGGCGGCGTGATTTAATGGAGGACGCGGCTCATCTGACGATTAAGTTTATGCGGCGGTCAGTTGGTGTTGCAAGCGCCGATTTTGGATTGTGAGGCGGTTGATCCTTTCTTGTTGCATGAGGATTTTTGACCTTCGTCCGAAGTAGACGTCAGTTTGAGCATGTCTCCCATGACAGAAAGCGTCAGCCGGTGACGCTTGCAGAAGCGCAAAAGCGCGGCGACGCTCAATTGCGCGCTAACGGCGCCAGCCGCGCCTTCAACTCCGAGACGGCGATAACAGTCAGGCGTCTCGACAAGAAGAGCCCGGATGAGATCGCCGTGCTGCTCGGTGCGACGCGACAGCCGATCGCCGCCTTGCGGCTTGGGACGACCGTCTCCCCCAAACGGCGCAGCGCCCGGCAGCGGATTGCGCTCGACGCGCTCACCCCAAACCGCGCCGCAGCCTCGCGGCGCGACGACCCTTCATCAATGGCGGAAAGAACACGCGAGCGAAGGTCGAAGGAAAGAGACTTGGGCATCAAGGCCGGCCTCCTTCGCCAAGCTTCATTTTGAATCAGATCAAAACCGATTCGGGAATTCGAAAATTGATTCAATCAGCCAGAATTCCGCTCTGAGGCAGGAATCATTTATCGTGGTAGGGTTGTGCTGCTTCGAAGGGAACGGCTATCGCAAAGGACCGCTACAAACTTGGAGCTGGCAAAGGGCCTCGAACCCTCGACCCTAACCTTGGCAAGGATCGCTAAGTCGAGCTGGGCAACCAAGATTTGCTGTACTAAATGCTTGTTTAGTACATTCAGCGAAAGCGATGATTCATTTGACGCCTCTGCAGTCTTCTGAAGCCTGCAGTTTCTCATAGCGCTTGATCAGACGATCCCGCTTCAACCGCGAAATCCTCTGGATCCAGAAGATCCCGTCGAGTTGGTCGATCTCGTGCTGGAGGCAGACGGCAAGCAGGCTATCCGCCTCTTCGATTTGTTCGACGCCGCTCAGGTCGCGGTAGCTCACTCGGATGCGCGCGTGTCGCTCGACTTCCTCCGTAACGTCTGGCATCGAGACGCTGCCCTCCCGGCGCCGGTTCGTTTCGGTCGAGGCCCAGACGATCGTCGGGTTGACGTAGGTCCGGACGCCGTTCAGAGCCGAAAGTTCGATCACGACCAGTCGCTTCAAAACGCCGATATGCGGGGCCGTGATCCCGACGCCAGGCGCAGCCCGCATGGTCTGGAGCAGATCAGCGGCGAGCGACTGGAGGTCGGCGTCGAAGCTGGTCACGGGTTCGGCGATCGCCCGAAGACATGGGTCAGGAAATCTCACGATCGGCCGAACTGTCACAGCGCCCCTCCGCTCCACCGCAGCTGGGAGACATAACTTTCTCCACGAGGATGATGGAATTTGCATTGAACACAGATAATAACGATATTTAATTGGTTCTTGCCGAGCAAAAGTCTTGAAGGACGAATCCCCGCCCGACATAGGCGCATGAACCCGAATTTTTTGATCAATCCATTTTTCGCTGCGATCTTACCCGACAGTGCACGCGTGAGCCGTCCCCAACGCCTCTTTTGAGGGGATTTTCATGGATCCGAAAATCGAACTGACTACAGTGTCGCAAGCTCTGGCGGTCGCCGAGCATGGCAGTTTCCGCCGAGGCGCTTGGCGTTTGCCAATCCAGCGTTAGCAAGCGCGTGATAAGGCTCGAAAACGAGCTCGGCGTCGACCTCTTCGATCGGCACCATGCCGGCGTCAAAGTGACAAACGCCGGCGCGCATTTCTTCGAGCACGCCAAACTTGCGATTGATCATTTGGATTCGGCCATGATCTCGGCGGGCATGGCCGGACGAGTCGAGCGAGGCCGATTGAAGATCGGCATAGTCTCCTCGCTGGCCTCTGGTTTCCTGCCGGAACTGCTTCTATGCTATTCCACCCGCCATCCCGACATCGACCTCAGCATCGTCGAAGGAAGCCCGAAGCGAAAATCTGGCGCTGCTTCGCGCCGATGAGCTCGACATCGTCTTCGTCATCGGAGAGCCGGCTGCGCGCGACTGCGACGTTTTTCGCTTTTGGAGCGAACGCATGTTCGTGGTTCTGCGCGACACGCATGAGCTATGCGCGAAGGATGCGGTCCTCTGGGAAGATTTGAAGACCGAGTCTTTCATCGTCGCCAGATCAGAAATCGGCGCAACGATCCGCAACTACGTCATTAAGCGGCTTGCGGCGCTTCATCAGCGCCCGGACATTCGCCAAAGTCCGGTGGCGCGCGAGACTCTCATTCATCTGGTGGGGCTTGGGCAAGGCGTCAGCCTGACGAGCGAAGCCGTCACCTCTATGCCCTTTCCGGATGTCGCTTTTCGGCCGATCGCCGGAAATTCCGATGCTGTGCCTTTCAGCGGCGTCTGGCGGTTGCGCAACAGCAACCAGGCCTTGCGCCGGTTCATCAGCCTCGCCCGAACGCTCTCGAAGACCCGGAAGGAACCCAATGTGTCCGCCTCACAGACGGAGCACGAGCGAAAGCCAGACCTTAGAAACTGAGTGAACAAACTGCATAAGCGCCACGCGTCGGAGCGATCCGCTTTCGGATGATTGCGGACATTTGCCTGAATTTTCTCGATGATGGGAGCAGAAACGAAGCGGACTTAACCCCCGAGAAGCTTAGGAGGGAAATTTAAGCATAGCCATTCGGTCAGGACCAAGGCCTGCGTGGCCGCCGGGCGTTGCAGCCAATGCGGCTATTTGGTTTTGGCGCACCAAGGTTTGTGATTTTTTACGGCAATTTGGACGGATCTGGAACATCCGTCTGTTCAAAGGCCTTCGTTGAGTATTTTTCGCGAACAAATCTTTTATCAGCAGAGCCTTACAACATTTGCTGGTCAAGCTCGTCCCACTCCTTACGAAAAGCTGACACCGAGCCGCCGTTCTCTATACGTACAATCTACCGTAAAAAATACAAACCTTGAGCTGACCTCTATTACGAAACATCAGAGGCAGTGGCAGGCATTGAATTGGCGCAAATCATGCTTGTCCGCGCCATGGAGATATCATGCCGTCACTGACCATCCGGCACGTCACGACCTATCGCTACCGACAGCCGGTCGCTTTTGGCGAGCACCGAATGATGCTCCGTCCACGCGACTCCCACGATCAAAGAGTGATAGAGGCGAGCCTCAAGATCAGTCCAGAGCCGAGGAGCCTGCGTTTCGTTCAGGACGCATTCGGCAATCATGTGGGGATCGCGCGGTTTTCGGGTCGTTCAAAAGAGCTGCGCTTCGAGAGCACCGTGCTCCTCGAGCTTTCGCCCTGGGACGCCGCCGACCTCAATCTCGAGGACGCCGCAAGGACATTTCCGGTCGAGTATAGCGCCGAAGAGATGCCGGACCTCGCCCACTGCATCGAACGCCATCAACCCGATCCGTGTAACGAGATTGGCCGCTGGGCTCATCAATTCCTTCCCTCCAGTAAGTCGATCGGCGCTTTCGAGCTTCTCACCCGGCTGTTACAGGGCATCCATCATGGCTTCCGCTACCGGCGGCGGGAGGCGAAGGGAATCCAGCAACCGGTGGAGACGCTTCGGCTCGGCCATGGCAGCTGCCGCGATTTCGCCATGCTGATGATCGAGGCGGCGCGCTCGCTCGGTCTCGCCGCGCGGTTTGCATCCGGGTATCTCGCCATCCCGCTCGACGATTCGGCGGAGCCCACGAGCGGCTCAGCTCGCGGATCGACCCATGCCTGGGCGCAGATTTATTTGCCGGGCGCCGGCTGGATCGATTTCGACCCCACGAGCGGCAGCGTCGGCAAGATCGACCTTGTCACCGTTGCGGTCGTGCGCGATCCGCACCACGCGACCCCGCTCCACGGCACGTTCATAGGGTTCCCGACGGACCATCTCGGCATGGAGGTGCAAGTGCGCGTCACGTCCGATACTCCAGAGGAGATCTGGGCTTCTTCTCAACTCTCCACGCGGCCACAGCTCCGCCAATCGGTCTGATCGACGCCGGGACGCGGACAAGGTACGCTGATTAAACGCATCGACATTCGTTAGATAGAGCTGCCGGGCCAGGACCTCGATTTCGGCGCTCGGTTGCCCCGGTCGGGCTCTGCCGGTTCATGGGCTGATGGAGCCACTGCGGCGATGACGGCGTCGAATCGTTGAACGGCCCCCAGGCGATGGCTGGGGCTTTTGCCACCAGAAGACCGTGAAATCAGAGGATGTCGGATGAAGATTCGCGTTGGCTACGAAATGATCTGCGATTTTCCGCAGTCAACGCCCATGATCATGGTTTTGGGCGTCCATTTCACCCGGGCGTCCGACGTCATCGCGCCCGACTACCTGACCACGAGCCCTTCCGTGCCGATCTCTCCTTACCGTGACGTCTACGGTAATTGGTGCAGCCGTATCGTGGCTCCTCCTGGCCGAATGCGCTTGTCAGGCGATGGCGTCGTTCGTGATAGCGGCCTGCCGGACGTGGTTGCCCCTTCGGCTTCTCAACACCCGGTAGAGGACTTGCCGGCAGAGACGCTCATCTTTCTCCTTGGCAGTCGTTACTGCGAAACCCAACGCCTGTCCGACGTGGCCTGGACCCTTTTCGACAAGTCGCCACCGGGGTGGGCGCGCGTCCAGGCGATCTGCGATTTTGTCCATCGCCATATCGCCTTCGGCTACGAGCATGCGCGTGCGACGATGACGGCCTGGGAGGTCTTCAATGAAGGAAAGGGTGTGTGTCGGGATTACGCGCACCTCGCCATTACTTTCTGCCGCTGCATGAACATTCCGGCGCGCTATTGCACCGGCTACCTCGGGGATATTGGCGCGCCGCCGCCCTATGGCCCAATGGATTTCGCCGGCTGGTTCGAGGCTTATCTTGGCGGCCGGTGGTACACATTCGACCCACGGAACAACATGCCGCGAATAGGCCGCGTGCTGATCGCTCAAGGGCGCGATGCTGCTGACGTGCCGATCACCCACACCTTCGGCCCAAGCACGCTGATCAGTTTCAAGGTCTGGACGGACGAGGTTAGCTAGAGCCGCCGGACCCCATTTAGACTGCAATTCGTACGACTCATTCACCGGCGTCGATGATCCTTGTGCTCCGGGCGGCGCAGCCAAGTTAACCTGAGCGGGCACGCGAAGGGCTGCTTTTCTGGATATCGACGCCTTAACGCGGCGACCGGCCCATCGGCCCGCATCGGCTGTAAGATGACGCTTCTCATCGACGACTTTGCCTTCGTTCCAGCCAGCTCAATTCCGCCAAATCCGGCATTTGGGCGCAACGGATGTCTCCTCTACAAGCGGACGAATGGCGGCTGAATGGCGAACGTCTCCTCGGCGGAGCGATGAACAGAGTCGAATCGATTGAGCAGCCGCATCTTTACGGTCGATCGAACGTTGCATCGATTGGTCCAGATCAGCGGTTCTTTTTCGAACAGGCAATCTGATGCTGCGCGTAGCTATGATGTGACGAGAACCTCCACCGACATCCCTAGAAATGCGTCGGTCATGCCGACGAAACTGCCGGCCACCGGCATCGCCTGCCGGATGTCACGTGCGACGGCGACGGGGATCAGATTGAAGCCGCCGACGCTGCGGTTCGTCGGATCGAAAGTGATCCAGCCGGCGCCCGGCACGTAGACCTCCGCCCAGGCATGGGTTGACCCCGCATCACCGGAACCCACAAGATTCTGATCCGGATTGTAAAGATAGCCGGAGACGATCCTTGCGCCGAAACCGAGGCTGCGCGCCGCTTCAACGAAGAGGACCGCCAAATCCCGGCACGATCCCCAGCCGCGATCGAGAGTCTGGGTCGGCGACTGGGCGCCCTCGTCCTCCCGGCTCTGATAACGGATCCATTTTGAAACCCCGGCGCTAAGGTCCTTGAGCAAGGCAAGCGTGTCGGTCGGATTGCCGCCAACGAAAGCCTGCGCCCAGCCCCGCAACCGCCCTGCCGGGTCTGGGTATTGCTGGACCGTCAGTGCGCCGAGGTCGGTCCACTCATCGTCGGAATATCGGAACGGATAGAAAATAGCGGAGGCGGCGACGTCGAAAATAGGCCAGGCGGCGGCGTTGAGCTGGAGTTCCACGACGCTATCGATCACGAGATTGTCGGCCATAGTCTGAAAGCTGGCCGTCGCGACGGCATTGCCGAAGACATCATGCGCCCAGGCCACCGCCGAGGCCGGCGTTATCGTAACGTCGCTCGAAATCAGCCGAAGATCGCGGCTCTCACGCGGACGAAGCATCAAGCGGTGCGGCCCGAGGCTGACCGGCTGACGGTAGCGATAGCTTGTCCTGTGATGGATCCTGAGCGTGATCAACGGAAGCTCTAACGTGAGTGCAGGAAATCGGCGGGATTGGAGCCTTGGTTAGGAGATTCCGTCTTGGATTTTAGAGGCGTGACCGATGCGCAAGACGACGAAACGGGCAGTGTGGGTCTGGGCAATGGCCAACGAGCCAGTCGCATCTAACGCAGACCACTATTTTATCATCGAACGTAGGCGTGACAATACCGCCTTCGAAGAGTTCGGTCTGAAATTGATTGAGGGAAAACACTTCCCAAGCGCTCGAGGTCAAGATCCCACAGGATCAAATCGGTGAACGCCACCGTTGATCGACGCTGCTCGAATTGCGGCTCACGCCGCATAATCGGTGTCTATCGGCCACGATCCGTCCGAACGCGTTTCCGTATTTTCTATCTCCGTTTCCTGAGAGTTGGCGCATGTCGCTCCGGCAGAGCCGGTGAAGGCGGTGACCACGCCAATCGGAACCAGCGGCTTATTCCCGCCTGGACGCGCCTGAATTCGATTATGTCCAGGCGGAGTCCAATGCATGTCACTCGTCTCGCGCGGTGGCGACGCGGCCGCCCAAGCTCATGGCCGCGCCGGGATGAGCGCGCCCGCGAACTGCAAACTCATTGGCCAGTGGCGGATCGTGGAGGCTGATCTGTGGGATCGCGATTATCTCGATCTCTGCGGGCCGGCCGTGATCGCCGCGTGGGACCGCGTTGGGAAAGATCCGGGTCCATATCGTGGCCTTGTGATCGTCGACGACGACATAAGGAAGCAGGCCGGCGTTCACCATCTCGATCAGGTATTCGTCCTCGAGATTCTCGTCGATCGGCACGATGACAATCAGCTTCAGGCCCTTGGCCAAGAACGCGTCGCTCAGCGTCGCGAGATGGTCCGCATAGCTGCTGGAAAGGCGCACGTGAATCTCGCGTCCGTTGAGGTCCTCGATTGAGCCGAGCTTGGGTGAGGCAGGACCGGTGACGACAATCTCCTTGACGCCCTTCAGCCATGGATCGACGAAGTCGACGACGGCTAAACGCTGCGAGGTGATTGTCAAATTGGTTATAACGGCATCGCCTCTGCCCTCGTTCAGTGCCTGCAACAGGCGATCGCGGGCGGTGGGAAGGAAGGTCACATGGAAGCGGAGCGTCTTGAATTTGTATCGCGCGCTGATCCACTCCTCGAGCGCACGGCCGAACTCCGCAGCGACGCCCATCTGACGGCCGCGATCTACGAAAAAGAGCGTCTTGCTGTAGGGGACGAGTATGCGAAGCGTCTCTCGCTTCAACATCGCCGAAAAATCGCCTGCCCAATCGCGTTTTCTTGGAAGCACGAAACGTTGATCTGTCAAGGTCTCCGCCGGCGTGGGTGAAACCGATCCGAACGCTAACAGAACAAGACTCAGAAGAGTGGCAATCCGGGTACGCATCGTCCGCACTCTGCAGCAAAGTCGAAGATTGGAGTTCCCTTCAAGGCGCCGCGATGTTAACCGAGCTCCGACGATTTGACGGCTGGACACTTCCAATAACCGCTTTTCCAATGATGATAAACGCGGCTTCCGTGCCCGGCGCAGTCCAACCGTGGGCTTTCTGGGCGCCCTTGCTTGGTGAGCGGGGCCATTCCGGCCGCAGCCAGACTGCGCGGCGCATGTTGTAGGCGAGATTCGCGAGGCCGATCTTGAGCCGCGCCCGAGCCAGGCCGATTGTTCTGACGAACAGGCCCCTCATCCCCTTCTGATGCGCGAACGCATGCTCGACGGCGGTGGCGCCTTCGACTTCTGCGCATTGGCGAGGCGCATGCGCTCCGGCATCGGCTTGCCCTTGGGTTTCTTGCGATGAATGCGCGAGACGAAGCCGCGGCGAGACAGCATCTCTTCGTTCTTCGCCGAGCGATAGGGCGTGTCCGCATAGACCTCGTTCGCCGTGTTGCTCCGATCGAGAACCTCCTCCAGCCGCGCCCCGTCGTGCGCGGCGGCGTGCGTCGCCGCCCATTTGCGGATCAGCCCGTGCGCGCGGTCGATCGAGACATGATTTTTGTATCCGAAGGCGGGAATGGCGAGATCGACCTTCGGCGCATCGTCCTCTCCCGGCTTGGCTTTCGTGTATTTGATCGTCCAGCGCGCATCGCGATCCTTCTGGGCGAGCTTGGCCGGCTTGTCTTTCCAAGCTTCCGGAATGCGCCCTTCCTTGATCGCTTGCTTCTCGGCGCTCGTGTTGCGCTGCTTGGGCGCCGCGACAATCGCGGCGTCGACGATCTGCCCGCTCATCGCCAGAAAGCCGGCGTCCCGCAACGCTGCGTCGAAGTGTTGGAACAAGGCGTCGACCGCGTTCGCCCTCTTCAGCGCCTCGCGAAACGTCCAGATCGTGTTGGCGTCGGGAACCGCGTCCGCCGCCAATCCCAATCCGAGGAAGCGCATGAAGACAGCCGATCCTTGATTAAATATTCGCAGCGCTCGTCCAACAGCGAATGCATCGCTTGCAGGATCAAGACCTTGAACATGAATACATGATCGAAGGGAGGCCAGCCGCCCTTCGAACGGTCGCCACGGGGGACAGCCGTTTCGAGCGCCGCCCGGAACATCTTGAAATCAACCAGCGCCTTCACCTGATCCAGATCGTCGCCTTTGGCCGACAATTCCGCCAATCGTTCGTCTACGTCAAAAATCCCGGCGTTCTCTTCGCCATAGCCTCACTCCGATCGCGACTTGACCAAGCGAATCAAGCCAACGCCGATTTGGTCAGCGGTTTTTGGAGGCGTCCAGCTGCATGGCCGGCATTGAGGAGAAGACCAAGCGCTATCCGTCCGATTTGACGGACGAAGAATGGGATCGACTGCTCCCTTTCATGCCTGAGGGAGCGAGAAAGGGCCGCAGACCCGGCGTTGATCTGCGCGAGATCTTGAACGCCATCCGTTATATTGCGCGTTCGGGATGTAGTTGGCGCGTGCTGCCCAAGGATTTCCCGCCGTGGCAGACGGTGGTGGTTTCGTCGTTTCATGCGGCGCTTTTTGTTCGAGACGATCCACGACATGGCGCTGATGATCGATCGCGAGCGCGTCGGCCGCGAAGCGAGCCCGTCCGCCGGCGCAATCGACAGCCAGTCGGTGAAGGCGCCGGCGGCGCGAGCGCGGCTACGACGCCGGCAAGAAGATCGCCGGGCGCAAGCGTCAGATCGCCGTCGATGCTGATGGACGGCTTTTGATGGCCAACCTGACCACCGCCGACATTTCCGACAGCGCGGGCACCCAGGCGATCCTCGACGCCATCCACAAGCGCTGGCCATGGGCCAAGCATCTGTTCGCCGACGGGGCCTATGACCGGCGCAGGTTGATGGGCAAGGAGGCCTTCAAGGACTTCGTGATCGAAGTCGTCCGCCGCCTCGACGCAGAGCCAGGCTTCAAGGCGCTGCCGCGGCGGTGGGTGGTCGAGCGAACCTTCGGCCGGATGATGCGCTGGCGGCGCCTCGTGCGCGACTATGAGCAACGGATCGACGTCTCAAAGGCAATGATCCACATCGCCATGGGAAGCCTTCTTTGGAGAAGGATCGCTCACTGAGCCCATTTCTCAAACAGACTCTAAGAGCGGCCGACTTCGGAACCCGGAGCCGGTGCTGAGTAGCGGCACCGGGTTCCGAAGTCGGCGCCCAAATGTAGGCAATCGCATTCAGCCTGGTTTACATCCGGCATAGAGTGATACCCTTACGCTAAGGGACTGCACCCAGCTAAGGGGCGAGTCGAACTTATTGCTGTTGATATTGAACTGCAAGTACGCGTTATAGGATGGTGTAATCGTTGGGTCCGCTTTTAGGCCAGCAGGGAAACCAGCGGATGCCAACTTTGTTTTAATTTCGGCCTAATGGTTTATCTGGCGCATTGGACGCACTATTTATTGACGGAGAACGACCCGCCAGCGCGGTGCGACTCTCCTGCCGCCTATTGCCCCGCTTCCGCGCGTACCTGCTTTGTGGGATAAGCGCACACAACGTTGTCTTTCCCGCACGCCAGCCCGCCGAGCCTTTGCCAGCGCCAGCGCGCCCCGCGTCGCCCGAGCGCAGTCGGGCCGACGCCACAACGCCGCGCCGCGCGCCAACGCACAGCCGCTCAGCGCGCGACGCCCGAGCGCGCCCGACCAGGCGTGGCCTACGGCAAGGCTCCGAGCGCAACCGACGCCCAATAAGTATAGATGAATGTATAGAGATATTATACTATACTTAATATTCAAGTATTGCTACACAAGCGAGTGAATATGACATAGCAGGGCGAAGTATTACCCCGCCGGACAACGGACCGAAGCGGATCTCGCCATGGCCATCGCCGACGGCAACGCCGACGTGGGGCTTGGCATTGAATCCATGGCGCGCCAATTTCGGCAGGGGTTCACGCCGTTGATCGTCGAGCGCTTCGACCTTCTGGTCTGGCGGAAGGCCCATTTCGACTCGCCCATGCAGAAGCTCCTGTGATTTTGCGGCAGCGAGGTTTTCGCGCGGCGCGCCAATGAGCTTGGCGGCTATGACGTGACGGATTTTGGCGCGGTGCATTTCAATGGGCCCTGATCCAACCCGCCGCGCCTTGCGAGGACGATCTGCAAAGAAAAAAGCCGCCGAGCCTCGAGGCCGGGCGGCTTTCTAAAGCTCAACCGAAACGCGACGCGTTCGGGATAGTCGGGCCTTAATCGACGGCGACCATGACGTTGATCGATTCGATGATCGGCGTGTCCTCACAGCCTAGCGTTGAAAGACTCGCCGCAACCGTTTTCCCATGGGCTTCCTGGTTCTATTGCGCGTGGTCGGGTTTTTGACGATCTCGATTCCGCCAAATGACGAAAGGTGCTGAATTATGCGTTTTTTTGTCATTGGTTACCCTATGATGTAAAAGATACATAAACTTCGTAAATTGCTTGATATTTCAATAGGACGTATAAAACCACTTGAAGGAAGAGTAATTCATAGAAACAACGAAAGGTGCCACATGGCCAATACAACGGCGGAGCTCGAGACGCTCCTCATGCAGCGATCACTGGACGACGCGCAGCTTCTAGCGGCGGCGGAGGCGGCGGAAGACTTCCGAATTTTGCCGGATGCGACGGTAATCAAGATCGGCGGGCAAAGCGTCATCGACCGCGGCCGCGCGGCCCTCTACCCGCTCGTGGACGAGATCGTCGCCGTCCGCAAGGCCCACAAGCTGCTTATCGGGACCGGCGCGGGCACAAGGGCCCGGCACCTCTACTCGATCGCGGCGGGGCTTAACCTGCCTGCGGGCGTGCTCTCGCAGCTCGGCGCCTCCGTCGCCAATCAGAACGCCGTGATCCTGGGGCAGCTACTCGCGAAATACGGTATCTGCGCGGTCGATGGCGCCGGGCTCTCGGCCGTGCCGCTCTACCTCGCCGAGGTAAACGCCGTCATCTTTAGTGGCATGCCGCCCTACGGCCTCTGGATGCGCCCCGCCCTGGATGACGTCATCCCGCCATATCGCACCGACGCCGGATGCTTCCTTCTCGCCGAGCAGTTCGGCTGCAAGGCGATGATCTTCGTAAAGGACGAAAACGGCCTCTACACCGCGAACCCGAAAACCTCGAAGGACGCCACCTTTATCCCGAAGATCTCGGTTGACGAGATGAAGGCGCGGGGGCTGCACGACTCGATCCTCGAGTTCCCGATGCTGGACCTGCTCAAGGCGGCGCACCACGTCCGCCAGGTGCAGGTTGTGAACGGCCTCGTCCCCGGCAACCTGACCCGCGCGCTCGAAGGCGAGCACGTCGGCACCATCATCACCGCGAGCTAAGGAAACGACCGCCATGTCCGAACTTGCCAACAGCATCAAGCACGTCGCCTCGCCGCTCGCGCGCCAGACCCTCCTCAACGACGAACTCACCCGCCCCGTCGCTGGCAGGCGCCCGGTCCGAATCCTCCCCTGGCTTCAGGTCGTGAAGATCGGCGGCCGCTCCATCATGGATCGCGGCGCGGACGCGATCCTCCCGGTCGTGGACGAGCTCAGGAAGCTCTTGCCCGAGCACCGTCTGCTCATATTGACCGGCGCCGGCATCCGCGCCCGCCACCTCTACGGCGTCGGGCTCGACCTCGGCCTGCCGGCCGGGTCGCTGGCCCCACTCGCCGCGAGCGAGGCCGGTCAAAACGGCCACATCCTCGCGTCGCTGCTCGCGCCGGAGGGCGTCTCCTACGTCGAGCACCCCACCGTCGCGAACCAGCTCGCTATCCATCTCACCGCCGCCCGCGCGGTCGTGGGGAGCGCCTTTCCTCCCTATCACCACCATGAGTTCCCCTCGCGCATCCCGACTCACCGGGCTGACACGGGCGCGTTTCTGCTCGCCGATGCGCTCGGAGCGGCCGGCCTCACGATCGTGGAGGACGTGGATGGGGTGTACACCGCCGATCCCAGGGGCCCCGATGGGGAGAAAGCGAAGTTAATCGGCAAGACGAGCGCCGCCGACCTCGCAAATCACAAGGGCTCGTTGCCGTTCGACCGTGCGCTCCTCGAGGTCATGGCGACCGCGCGCCATCTAGAGCACGTGCAGATCGTGAACGGGCTCGTCCCGGGCCGGCTCACCGCCGCCCTCCGTGGCGAGCACGTGGGGACGATTATCCGCACCGGCGCGCGCCCGGCCTGAGCGCACACGCCCGGTCGCGCCGATCAGGCCTCCCCCTCCGGGGGGACGTCGCCTAGCTCAGCCGCGAAGGTCTGAGCGTCAGTCAGCTTCGTAGTCCGGGAGCCTCCTGGCCTGTCCGCGCAACATACTCCGTGTAGCCGCCACCGTACAGCTGAATGCCCTCCGGCGTCAGTTCGAGCACTCGATTGGACAGCGCCGCTAGGAAGCGCCGGTCATGCGAGACGAACAGCATGGTTCCTTCGTACTGTGACAGCGCCGTGATCAGCATCTCCTTTGTAACGATGTCCAGATGGTTGGTGGGCTCGTCCAGCACCAGGAAGTTCGGCGGATCATAGAGCATTTTGGCCATGACCAGCCGGGCCTTTTCACCGCCCGACAGAACCCGGCACTTCTTCTCCACGTCGTCGCCGGAAAACCCGAAGCAGCCGGCCAGCGCCCGCAGCGAGCCTTGCCCCGCTTGCGGGAACGAGTCCTCCAGCGATTCGAACACCGTGCGCTCGCCGTCGAGCAGATCCATGGCGTGCTGGGCGAAATAGCCCATCTTGACGCTTCCGCCCAAGGCCACCGCGCCGTTGTCCGGCTGCGTGGAGCCGGCCACCAGTTTCAGCAGCGTGGACTTGCCGGCGCCATTGACGCCCATCACGCACCAGCGCTCCTTGCGGCTCACCACGAAGTCGAGACCCGCGTAGATGCTCCGATTGCCGTAACGCTTGTGCACGTTTTTCAAGCTCACCACGTCATCGCCGGAGCGCGGCGCCGGCGGGAACTCGAACGCGACCGACTGGCGGCGCTTGGGCGGCTCCACCCGTTCGATCTTGTCGAGCTTCTTCACCCGGCTTTGCACCTGCGCGGCGTGGGAGGCGCGCGCCTTGAAGCGCTCGATGAACTTGATCTCCTTGGCGAGCATCGCCTGCTGACGCTCGAACTGGGCCTGCTGCTGCTTCTCGTTC
>Ga0182030_10005173_pt1 | contig 27737 bp, 24 predicted proteins | sample 812S3MmetaG_FD_121299 | JGI IMG/M metagenome (GOLD analysis project Ga0182030, IMG submission 121299) | Permafrost microbial communities from Stordalen Mire, Sweden - 812S3M metaG (Illumina Assembly) | ecosystem: Environmental > Terrestrial > Soil > Wetlands > Permafrost | place: Sweden... | reverse complement strand
CCCCCCCCCCCCCCAAACAATATATACTCTCGAAAAAGTGGTCTTGTGAACAAGGGAATTTGTACTGAAAATCTCGTAATAATGTATTCCCGAATGTCTTGGATGGGTCGGAGGCGGTGGTGATGCGCCATGGCAGCTGAAGATGACCCGAATGGGCTGTGAACTCAGCCTCCCATCATAAGACCTCCAGTTCCCAACAAAATACCAAAGCAATTTCTTCACTAAGACCAGCTACCACTGATCAATCTACCGCTCCAGGAGACGTCCTTTCCATTTTCTCTATCTTGAAGACTATATACATGTATCTTGGGCATCCGCCTTTATTTGACGTCGAAAATAGCGAGGCTGCAACGATTCTGGGATTTGGCTTCTGTGAGGCTGTGGTGAAATCCGTCGCCAGATTTTGGCCAAAAAGCAGATTTTCGTCGCCGAATAGTAACTTATCGCTTCGTGGCTCCAAAGTTGAAGGGTGCAAATGGAAAATGAAATGCCGCACATGATGATGCCAGACTCATCAAGGCAAGATAGGTTAGTAGGGATGAGTGCAGGTCAGCATACTGAGGTTGATGATTCGACAATCCGCGTCAACGACAAGTAAATCTTCCATTCCAATTATATGATGCTCTTACTAATAACAGACAGTCCCAACTTGCAGAAACAGGCCATTGACAGTGCTTGCACATCCTTCTCGCTACTTACAACAAAATATGCAAACTTTCAGCAATGCATCTTCGACAAAGAGTCAATTACAGAGGTTGTAAAAGCAGTCGAAGAGAAATACTGGTCCCATAGGAGAAAAAGGTCTACAAGAATACTCGAGGCTTTTCAACGTCATACGATCTGGTTACAAAGCATCTCGGACGTAGTCGACACTGTAGTGCAAATCCAGGCGGGGATAGCCTGCCCTTTATGGGCACCCCTCAAGTTCGTCCTCAAAGTATGTTTGTCATTGAACTGACTCCGAAATTAGAGCTAACATCTGTGTCAGATGTCAAAAGATCATTCTGAAGCCACGCAAACGATTCTGGAAGTCATTCAAATAATTTCAGAGGGGCTTCCTCGCTTTGACATATACCAGAAACTAAAATTGGAGCCGGAGCTACAGGTTGCGCTTCTGAATATTTTCACCGATATAGTGGATTTTTCTGTCCAAGCTTTGCAGCATTTCGGTCAAGCTATGCTTAGTCAGTGCCTCCTTCGACGATAGATTTAGGGTTTATTATACTAACATTAAGGTTTTGAAGTGAGATTAGCCAAAACCATTCTCGATCCTTTCAAAGAGCAGTTTGCGATGATCGTTGCTAGAATTAAAAGGCATGCAAAACTTGTTGATAGCACAGCGACAGCTATTGAAATGCACAGAAATGCTATATTTCGGAAGGGTGAAATAACTTTTTGAGATTCATTTGCAAAGTCAACTAATGAAGAAACAGAATCGGCGGACAAAGATCAACGAAATTTGATGACCCAATTCCAGGGTTGGCTCAGAGCTCCGAACATGAGAGCCATCCAAGAAGTTCAGACTCAGATTAAGTTGCGAGGGACTTGCGAATGGGTCTGGTCAAATCCAACATTCGTTTCGTGGAATAACGCTAGAGGTCCAATGGGTGCAGATCGATTATTGTGTATCCACGGAACTCACGGTTGTGGGAAGACTATTCTTGCTTCATCAATGGCCGAGGGGCTATCTAAGGACAGCAAGAAGACCGTCTTTTTTTCATTCTCTGGGACGGATTCTGGGCGACAGAGTTTCGAGTCCTTGCTTCGCAGTTTCGTCTCTCAACTATCCCATGACACCAAGGACAAGGTTGTTTTCGACGGCATCCAAGCGCTCATGCTAAGAGGTCAGCCTTTAGTGACGGAATTATGGAACACCTTCAAATCTATCGTTGAGGTAATTACAGTACCAATATACTGTATCATCGATGGACTTGATGAATGCTCAGATCCTATTAAAGTCATTCTCGACCACATCTTAGAACTTCTATCGCTGAATATCAACTGCAAAGCCATTCTCCTCGGTCGATCACACTCATTTCATGCGGTATCTAGCGCAATGCCCTGTACAATACAAATAATTCCAGAGCTGATAAGAAGGGACATGAATGCATATATTGATGCTGAGACCGGAAAGTATGATATTCTGAATATCCCAGAAATGGAAGGCACTATAAGTCGTATATTGCAAGAAAAGTCGGACGGGATGTTTTTGTGGGTCAAGCTTATGATTGATGATCTTGGAAAGTCGGAGAGCCAAAGTCAAGTACTACAAAGAATCCGGGATCTACCAAGAGGCCTCGAGGAGGCCTACCGGCTTCTGTTCTGTAGACTTCTTGGACAGTTGGATAAATACGACCTGGTGTTGGTTATAAATATTCTGACCTTTATTACTGCCGCTTGTCGTCCGTTGGACGTTGAAGAAATTCGACACGCTCATGCACTGAACTCTGGGCTCTCTACTAGCTCCTTCAAGGATCGTTTGCTCATGCAACCCGAGAAGCGCATCCTGACTGTCTGTGGCGGTCTAATCAAGATCTCGAATGGGTTCTTTCGTCTAATTCATTTGTCTTTGAAAGAATTTCTCACACGGCCAGAAGATGAATGGCTCAATTGCGATGACTTGAGAATACGGTCATTCCGGGTAGGTCTGGAAGCCTCGAATCTCAGTTTCAGCTCCATTTGTTTGAATTATCTGCAAATGTGCGATTATTCTTCTCCATTACAAGACGCAGATGATTATGCCAACCTCAAAATTCGTTATCCATTCCTGAGTTATTCCTCAAGATATTTGCACCAACACCTGTCTCTGTCGGGCATTAATTCGGGTGCTACTATAGACCAATTTGGGAACTTATTCAAGTCATGGGCCGGGCCTTGCTGGGTGGAGTGTCTTGGGATGGGTGTGTTGGAATCCGAAGAATCGTGGGATACCATATTCTTGGAGGTCATAACATTTCAGACTTGGCTCTCGCGCTTAGAAGGCGACGATAATTGCTGGAACGTCCTCTGGATAGAATTCTTAAAGGGACTGCGTGAGAAGCTCGAGAACGGTATTCAGGATCTGAACCAGGAAGATCCGCGCACAGAGACATGGCAACATTTGTTGGACTTCTTACTGGGTTATGTGTTCGAGGTCGAGGCAGGAAACCCCGAAAAAGATATCTCTGGCATTTCGCCCTCAGACACTCCACCATCCACAATTGGAAGCTCTTCGATTCAGATGATTAACCCTCCGGAAACATCTCATAGCGGCCTTCAAATAGTATCTCAGGTTAGAGATTCTATCATTCACTCAAGTGTGTCTGGGACCGAGCAAATTAAGTCATCTCTGAGGTCCACATTCCCACCCGCGCGTACGCTAAAGGCGCTGAGAAGCAACTCTATTTTAGATCTAGGAAATGAAGTTGATATAATCCTCTGGGTGCGACATGTCTTGCAAAAAGCCACTGTCATCACCAACACACTAAAAATGATATTCAAGCTTATTTCGCAGAAAGCGCACATTCTATCTGCGCCTATTCTTCTCCTCATAGGTAACTATTACCTTCAATCCAATAGTTATGACGAAGCTCTGCACCTTTTCAGGGTCGCTCATACAAAAGTCCAACATCAAGAGTCCTCGATCAAGTACCTAAGCTTGACCGCAATAGCACGAAGCTTGCAGTTATCTGGAAATATGAATGATGCTGAGATCATTATGAGACAAGTAATTCCGTGGGTCGAAGTAAAGTATGGGAAGAAACATCTTTACACGCTTCTGTCTCGTCTTGTTTTAGCTCGCACACTTCGTAAGCAAGGGACATGGGAAGAAGCCGAAAATATATACCATTTGCTTCACACTCAACTCCCTCTTGAGGACGAAAAATTTGATATCCTCCAAGAATTGTCTCTCGTCTATTTCGCTCAACAGAAGTGGAAGCTAGCGGATGAAGGCCTCGGAAAGGTACTATTATGGAGAGGGAAGAAATTTGGGAAGGATCATTCCAAAACAATCGACACCACTATGTCCCTGGCCACTGCAAGGTTTAAACAAAAAGATTGGAAGGCAGCCGCGGAAGGATATCGAGAAGTGTTGTTGTGGAGAGAGAGACATCTTGGAAAGGATAATCTGAAGTCCATTTCTGCCGCTCAAGATTTGGCTTGCACATATTACCAACAAGAGCAATGGGATGCGGCAGAAGCGGGTTTCCGGCGAGTGTTAAAGAGCTACGAGCAAAAATACGGCAAGGACCATGGTAAAACCATTTCCATCACTATAGATTTGGCTTTTACAAAATATAATCAAAAGCAATGGAAGGAGGCAGAGGAGGGGTTTCAGCGAGTCTTAAAGAGCCGCGAGCAACGATATGGCAGAAATCATCTGAAAACAATTGATACAGTTATATGCCTGGCAGACGCTCAGTTTGGACAAGAGAAATGGGAGATAGCTGAGGACGGATATCGAAGAGCGCTAGACGTCAAGGAACAACAACATGGCAAAGAACATATTGAAACAATCCAAACTCTCGTACGGCTGGCCAATAGTCAGTATGAACAAGGAAAATGGGAAGCAGCCGAGGATGGATACCGACGAGCATTAGGTGTCCGGGAACAACAACATAGCGAAAAACATATTGACGCAACTGAAGCTCTTATACGACTAGCTCGTAGTCAGTATGAACAAGGAAAATGGGAGTCATCCGAGAATGGATACCGACGAGTACTAAGCCTCAGGGAACAACAATATGGGACCGATCACTATGCTACAATGATTGCCCTGCATAGCCTTTCTTGTGCGTTATCCGCACAAGGCAAATGGGAAATAGCAGAAAAAACTTTGCGTAAGGTTTTAGCGTGGGAGGGAGAATACCCGAACCGAGAAGATGCGAAGACCTTGCGACTGATTCAGGAAGCATCGCTAGCGAATGTACTTATTTCTCAAGGAAAATGGGGGGAAGCTGAACAGCTCTTTCGATCCGCCATGGCAACAAAGGAGAAAGTGAAGGGGAAAGATTCGATTATCTTTGAAACAATTGATCGTTATTGGGCGGAATGGGAATCCTCCTAGTGCTTCACCTTGTCAACAGTTCAGACTCCACGATGATAGCAACATACTCGCTCGCACGTTAGGAAAACCCCACGGCGATGAAAAATTACCAACAATATAGCGTCGGAGAGCCGTGAAAGCAACATACAGAACTGATCTCATATCTCTTAGCGAAACACGAGGATGAAGAAGCATTTTGACTCATTTTAGGCTTAAGAGTTTGATTTTAGAGTGGAACGTGACACCAAAGTGCGCTTGGGATTCAATGAGGTATACACTTTCATAAACGAGAATCTATGATATGGTGTGAAATGTCACATATATACCTAGTACCTGTCACATGTAAGCAATTGTCTAGGTTTCTCTTGCGGTAAAACTGCAAAAACGTTGAAAGAGGTCGGCTAGCACTTCCAAGTTCAACCTAGAAGACCTAGAAGACTTCTCTTGATACCGAGCTCTAAAGATTCTCCTCCGAAAAAAAGAGGAGGGGTGTGCATCCATCTCCAGAAGCTTAGTTTGAAAACCCAGGACCCATGTGAACTTCCGACGAGGTATAGGGAGATTTTGAGTGCTCATGAACGGGCACTCAGCCTGGACTCTGGGAGACTTGTGGATCCAATTGATATACTGATTTGATCTTCAAAAGCGCCTACAGGATCACTTCTACTCTTTGTACCTGGGATTTATTTATCCTATTAACCGAGCTCAAGGAAAAGGGCGGTTGAAATGAATGTGATACGGGGCCCGGGATTTCTAGAGACTCGTAGACATTATGGGTTTTACCAATAGACCTTTGAAATATAAAGTATCTGATCAAAAACTAGAGAGTTTATCTAAGATCCCCTCACCACACCCATATTTTATATCACGTGACCGCAGCCTCGTTGCTCGGAATCCGATCGGCGTATGATCCTTGTCAATCGAGGGGCAGCAGCAGCTAAATCTCAGCCTACCAAAGAAAATTTACTTGTACCTCGCAAGGGAGAGGCTTCTTTCTCCACGATACAACGTCTCTTTCCCAACTTCACAAACAAAATAACCCTCTCAATTGCAAACATGGCGACCTATGCTCTCTCCAAATCTCACCAGGACGTAAGTTCTGAAGCTCGCCATAGTTGAAGATTCAGCTTCTTGTAGTTACACCCACTGACTCACTCACTCTCCGCAGATGCTCGAGGCGTCCTTGGTTGATACGGATCCCGAGATTGCTGAGATTATGGTCAGTGTTCCTTCTATCTATCAAACAATTCCAATCTCATAGATGTCAGAAACTCGAGATTCAACGTCAAAGAGAATCAATCATCCTCATCGCCTCCGAAAATGTCACTTCTCGCGCCGTCTTCGATGCTTTGGGCTCGCCCATGTCCAACAAATACTCCGAGGGCTACCCAGGTGCCAGATACTATGGTGGAAATCAGCACATCGACTCAATTGAGTTGACCTGCCAGGCTCGTGCTCTCAAGGCTTTCCATTTGGATCCTGAGAAATGGGGCGTTAATGTCCAGTGCTTGAGTGGGAGCCCTGCAAACCTTCAAGTATACCAAGCTATCATGAGACCTCACGATAGATTGATGGGTCTTGATCTGCCTCATGGCGGTCATTTGAGTCACGGTTACCAGACTCCTCAACGAAAGTAAGGATCCATCTCTGCAATAAAAGCCGAGAACTAATTCAAATCCAGGATCTCTGCTGTCTCGACCTACTTCGAAACCTTCCCATACCGTGTCAACCTCGAGACTGGTATCATTGATTATGACAAATTGGAGGAGAATGCCTTGATGTACAGACCAAAGGTTCTTGTTGCCGGAACATCTGCATACTGTCGTTTGATCGACTATGGCCGCATGCGTAAGATCGCAGACCTTGTTGGCGCATATCTTGTCGTTGATATGGCACACATCTCTGGTCTCATCGCCGCTGGTGTCATTCCCAGTCCGTTTGAGCACGCAGATATTGTCACAACGACTACACACAAATCCCTTCGTGGTCCTCGTGGCGCAATGATCTTCTTCCGAAAGGGTGTTCGCAAGACCGATGCTAAATCTGGCAAGGAGACTTTGTATGATCTTGAGGGACCGATCAACTTCTCTGTCTTCCCAGGCCATCAAGGTGGCCCCCACAACCACACAATCACTGCTCTTGCTGTTGCTCTGAAGCAAGCAACTACTCCTGAGTTCAAGCAATACCAGGAGCAAGTTGTAAAGAATGCCAAGGCTCTTGAGACCGAGTTCAAGAAGCTTGGTTACAAGCTCGTTGCTGATGGAACTGACTCTCACATGGTTCTCCTTGATCTTCGGGCTCAAGCTCTTGATGGGGCGCGTGTCGAGGCAGTCTTGGAGCAGGTCAACATTGCTTGCAACAAGAACTCCATCCCAGGTGACAAGTCTGCTCTCACACCATGCGGAATTCGGATCGGTACACCAGCCATGACCAGTCGTGGTTTCGGTGAGGAGGACTTCAAGAAAGTGGCAGATTATATTGATCAATGCATCAAGATCTGCAAGGAAGTTCAGGGCGCCCTGCCCAAGAGTGATAATAAGCTCAAGGACTTCAAGGCCAAGGTCGCAGGCGGCGAGGTCCCGAAGATTAATGAGCTACAGAAGGAGATTGCTACCTGGGCTGGCAGCTTCCCTCTTCCGGTTGAGGGCTGGAGAGCATAGATTTGATGATTTTGTTTTTCATTGGGTATCGTTCAAGGAGTATGGACAAAAGCATCAACGTCTTTTGGGGCGCAAATTGATTTGGCTACTTCAACGTAGCCATAGATATCCGGAGTCGTTAAGCATTGCTTTATTTAAGGAAATGCAAAGCACCTCCTGTATCAACGTTGAGATTCAGTTGAGAATGTGAGGTGTCGTGTTCGTAATGCATGTCTTAGAACCTACCTCAAGTTTAACGGTCATCTGCAGAGAATAGAGCGTTCCTGAGAGCCTGGACGCAGAAACGGTTTCTTGGCGATCTGCCGCTTCCCGCATGACCCAATGTCGCTTTTGAGCACGAGAGTTAATGCTTTTTAAATATCAAGCATCCCAATAAAATTAGAATACCATTCAAAGGTTACTTGATCATCTTGCAACAAATCTTATATGTTGTCTACTGGTGAAGTGTTGAAGATTCGTTGAAAATCCCTTCCTCTGCCCTTCTAGCACCCTGGAAGCTTTCCCCAGCCACGCGGCGCTGCTTAAACAAGCTCTTAGCGCCAATCAAGGCAGCAACTGGCTCAGCAACCAAAGCGTCATCACATCCGCCCACTTGCCTCCGAAGCTCTCTTCCTTCCATCAACAACCCAAATCCATCAATCAACAATCATCTCTGGGTTGCGCATCACCACATCAACACATCTCCATCTATCACTTTGATAGCGATAGTCTTCTTCCCCAATCGCAATCATGAAGTCCGGACTTCTTGCGGCGGCAACGCTGCTTGGCTCTGTGAGCGCAGGCGTCCATAAGATGCCTCTTAAGAAAGTCTCTTTGTCCGAGCAGCTGGCTGGCGCGAACATCGAAACCCATGTCAAGCATCTTGGTCAGAAGTATATGGGTGTTCGACCTCAATCTCACCTCGATGAGATGTTCAAGGATACCTCAATTCACGAGCAGAAGGGTGGCCATCCTCTCCCCGTTGAGAACTTCCTGAATGCTCAATGTAAGTCATTCCTGCTACAGAGATTCTAAGCACGAGCCTAACACGTCCAGATTTCTCCGAGATCACTATCGGAACCCCTCCTCAGTCCTTTAAGGTCGTTCTCGATACCGGAAGTTCCAATCTGTGGGTTCCATCGCAAGAGTGCGGTTCAATTGCCTGCTATCTCCACACCAAGTACGACTCATCCGCATCATCTACATACAAGAAGAATGGAACTTCTTTCGAGATCCGATATGGGTCTGGAGAGCTCAGCGGTTTCGTTTCTCAAGACACTTTGACCATTGGTGATCTCACGGTCAAAAACCAAGTCTTCGCCGAAGCCACCGAGGAGCCAGGTCTTGCATTTGCTTTCGGTCGATTTGATGGTATCTTGGGTCTCGGATATGATACTATCTCCGTCAACAGGATCGTCCCACCCTTCTATGAGATGATCAACCAGGGTCTTTTGGACGAACCCGTTTTCGCCTTCTACCTCGGCGATACCAACAACGGAGAGGGAGATGAGTCTGAGGCTATCTTCGGTGGTATCAATAAGGACCACTACACCGGCAAGATCACCACCATCCCATTGAGACGTAAGGCCTATTGGGAGGTTGATCTCGATGCTATTACCTTCGGTGACTCGACTGCTGAGCTCGACAACACTGGTGTCATACTCGACACTGGAACTTCCCTCATTGCTCTCCCAACCACTCTTGCTGAGCTTCTTAACAAGGAGATGGGTGCTAAGAAGGGCTACAATGGGCAATACACTGTTGAATGCGAAAAGCGTGACACTCTCCCAGATATGTCTTTCACCCTTAGCGGTTACAACTTCACCATCACTCCTTACGATTACATCCTTGAGGTTCAAGGTTCTTGCATTTCCAGCTTCATGGGCATGGTAAGTTTCTTCTCGGACGAAACTAGTATTAAACTAACGATGAACAGGATATCCCTGAACCCGCCGGACCCCTCGCCATCTTAGGTGATGCCTTCCTCCGAAAATGGTACTCTATCTATGATCTCGGAAACAACGCCGTCGGCCTCGCTGCCGCCAAGCAGTAAACTCCCCATTACCGATCAGTGAACGACAAATGGACAAATTGGATACGGCGATACGTAGCATGAAGAAGTTTCCTCAACTTGTACTCTAGGACGTTATGGCATCTTTTCCCTACTGCTATTTTACTTATGCGTGAAATTGCTTTGCTTCTGGAGCTTAGCCCTGTATTGTTGATCATAATGTAGGGGTAAAGAACGAAGTTTCTTTTGTTACATAGGATTAAATGCAAATTTTCCATTTGATTTGAAATGAGCCTGATGTGATTGCTTTGCTGGTGTTTTTCGTTTGTGTCGTGCCTTAACACCCGCTCACATGAGAATCAAGCAAATAGAAACTCGCCTTAACTTAAGTGAGCTATCCTTAACATCAACAGCAAAAAAATCTCTCCATCTAAAAAGCAGACTCTCTCCCTACCCAAATTTAACCGTCAAATCACGTGCTCCCATTTTCCCCTTACCCTCTCAATTGAAGTAAGAATTCAAAATTCAAGTAAGTTCATAATCCTCGCTCGCTTTTATTCTGCTCAAAACTTTCGTTGCACATCAGCACCTCTCACCAAAATCTTTTTATGTTGAGCGAGCGAGGTCACGTGTATACCTCTGAAGACCCCAACCCTTTGCTGTGCTTTGGGAGTTTTGGGATCGGGAGAAGGTATGAGGGTGGATATGGGATGGGCTACGATGGTTAGAATGAACATCATAGTTTCAAGTGGAATATATTTGCGGTTTAGGGCGTGAGGGGGCTGGGAAGGCGGGATGTGATGCAAGGGTGTTTAGTACAGGTAAAGTTGTGACCTGACGAGGAATATGTAGGGATCCATAGGAGGGGAATGAATTGTCGGTTTTGAATTTGAGTTTGAGTGCTTGGTTTTGGACCTTAGAGCCCGGCGAGGTCCGTTCTTTGAGGCAGATGGGCGGCCGGGTTCGAAGTATTTATTGCTAGGATCTGATTGCTTTCTTTCCCTCGAAATCACCTCCATGGTCATTGGTCAAGCAGGTGCCCATCCTTCCTTCCTACCTCGACATCGCTTTGTTACGAAGCTTAACTTTTTCTAGTCTGTCTTTGGTATGATCGGGAATCTGGCTGTCTTTCTTTGAACCAACCCCCCCAAGCCAATACTTGGCACAACCCCGTCTGAATGAGCCAACTTATACTTCGCAATCGTCATATGGAAATCTCCTATATACCCAAAGATTGTGCTCGGATATCCGCTGATCAAGAAAAAATCTTTCAGTCGTAGAAACGTACCTACGCAGCAGGTTAATCAGCCTTTGGATTTGCGTAAGGTCCGTAGGATAATTGCGACTGAGCCGGAACCTCAAAGCTAGATGATGCTTGACTTGCAATAGTGTGTCGTTCGCCCCGCCTCTGAAACCGTCTAAAAAGAGTTTGTCTTTTTCTGGGTCGAGTAGGTTGAAGCATCAATGGTTTCTGAACTCTGTCTTCAAATTGTATTGCCGTAGAAACCCCATTCGTGACTCGGAGCATACAGTCAGAAGTGCTGGAGGGTCCTCAGACTTGTCACATCCGACTTTCGCCATCTTTCTCTATGATCGGCAGAATCCGTAGGCCTCACGAAGTCGAATAAGCTGAGGTTTCGGCAGTGCATATGTCCGAAATATGTAAATCTAAGCTCGACGGGCAATTTTGTGAATAATGTGAACATCTTTAGGGAAGTTTTCATACAGTCTGGCGCGGATCCCAGTGGTTTGCACGTTGGTGAAGTAGCTATCATACTTGGTCTCTAAAGAATCCAGAGCAGTCGCGAGGAGGTATCTTTATGTCGATGGCTGGTTGTCGGTATCCTTGATAGAGTTTAAGATAGAGACCTCGCGAAGTGATATCAGGCAACCACAAAGTCAAACGACCTTTAGGCAGATGAAACACAATGATTTTCCAAAGAAATTCTCATTTCCTTGAATTTAAGACAAGGCCTAAACTGAAACAGAACTTTTGAACCAAACCGGAACGCCATAAAAAAACCGGAACGCCATTCAAACTTTTGATAAACACTTTTCCTCAGCCTTTCCTCAACCTTATTCGCATGTGTGATAATCCATCGTCGACCTACCAAGCTCACTCAAAAGCGGATCAGCTCTACTCGTCTTCCTAGATAGCTGTTAGTTCAAAGATCATGTTTAGAGATACAGGGCCGCCCAGAACTTACCTCTTCATTGCCATTTCCGGCAGACGTATCGCTGCTTGGACTTGAGTAGTCCATTCCAGGCTTACCATCTGGACCACCGAACGATTGTGAATGGCTATGCGGGCTCGAAGTCTCTGATTTCTCCGAGTTCTTGTCTACTTCGGTGTTATGAGAACTATCATGATGGCTAAAAGCTCCCTTGACGGTGTCCTTGATCTTGGTGATAAGATGATTTTGGTGATGTTTGCCATTGTTGCTTTCCTCATCTTGATCGCTATTCTTCTCCTCAGCAGTGTTGCGCTTCCCGATGAAGCTTCGCGCCTTGACTTCTCGATTTTCGAAGAGAGTTTCTGTTCTGCCAATGAGAGTCGCTGATCGTTTTACAGCCGCATCTTTTTGATGTTGATGATCAGCAGTCGGCGAGCTATCAGGAGGCGATTGATCATCGCCATTGGATGGATTACCGTTGGAAGGCTCTGCATTCCCACCTTTACCGGGTAGGGGAACCTTTGATTGAAATTTAGGGAATGTTGATGCAGGCGCATTGTTGAATTGGTTATATCTTACTGGTGGCCCTTGCTCAGATTGGATCATAGGGACGGGGACGGGGACGGGAATTTTGTCTTTAGCCAGCTGGAGACCTTGAGGGAATGGATTAGACGTGATTATTGGTGAACGTTGTTCGATAAGCTGAGATTCTATCACTGAAGCCTTACTTCGAGGTCGTCTAACCAATATGCTGCGTATTCAAGTCAGTATGCGGAACATTTAAGGTGCAGGAGGGGGGGAACGTTACCTATCCGAATCCTCATCTTCGGGAATTGGAAGCGGGACTCCTATGACAGGGAGAGCCAAAAAGAAAAGAGCAAGCGCCGCTGATTGTTCCTTGGAGCAGCGCATCTTGACAATTGAGGCAGAACCGAAGAAATTCTTCCTAGAGGGTAAACGTTGTCGTTTTTGCGGGGTCGAAATGAAAAGGAGATGAGGGGTAAAGAAATCGGTATGCGTAGCTTAATGTTCTGAATGATAGAGAAGGAGAGTGTAAAGAAACAAATCGGGTGAGAACGGAGAAGATGATGATCTGAATGAAGAATGAGAAATCGATCAGCAGCGAAGTCTTGAACTTTATAAACATGAACCTCCAATTACCAAGAGGCAGTGTTATAAAGAACACGAGTGGTATAATCCTGTTGGAACATTAAAGACTTTCAGGGCCTCTACGAGAAAGAAAGCATCCTTTGAGGCACTCCTGTGGGATCAAACTGGTGCTTGCGTATTGTATCATGGCTGGGGTTGAAAGGGTGAAGAGAAAGTCTGAATGGCTCAGGAGCTATTTGGACTTTGCAAAAAAGCAGAAGAAGGAATGAATAAAGGAATTAAACTTTTCATGTATGAGCTGTCGGAAAAGTGAAATTTCCCTGCATTTGTTATTGGTGGCTTCTAAAAATAAAAAAATCATGAGGCTGAAACCGACCCCTGAGCTCTTAGCGAGGCGCGGGGATAGTAGACCATTGGCAGCATGTAGGACACCTTTACAGTCAAAAGCAACTCCATTGAATTCTTATTAAGCGGGTGAGAAGATTTTGAAGGAGCCGTTATGTCGTGCAGTGAAGGAGCCGCTATGTTGTGCAGATGTCTTTACCTCCTTACCCATTTGGTTTTCGGTCAACGCAATGACTGCGGTTGATGGCTGAGCGGACCGCGCCGCGTGACGACCAACCAAACACCTCCCAACCGGGAACAAACTGGCTGTGCACTGATCACTACCCATGAAATGCGTGTTGATTTTCCCGCTGGAGCCATTCATAGATGTGCTCACAAGCTCGACAAATCGGCTCCAGAAAATGAAGGAGTTCTAGCATGGCTCGGCTCGTAGGATTTATGCACGACATAGCTGAGGATTTGGTATACCCTGACACTTATTATGTCGCACCCTTCCTCTTTCTTCTTGTTCTCTTTGGTCGGTTGCGTTTGTCTTCTTAGAACGTAATTGTGGCTTATTCTGAAGGATATTGCTCCGTCACCGGCGCAGTGCATCCTTCGTATTCAAACACTACCAGTGATAACTTTAAGTATAGCCATATGAACTTGACTTATTAAGAAACGTACATTGAGGTTCTCATTAAGAAGCTTGAAAAGATCGATTCATCGCCTTCGATTGCGCAACTGCCGGAGACACAGACTCGGGCTTTCGAGCCAGCATTTGCGGCTTTATATTCTCCAAGTTTGTTTCAGACAGTCTAACGTACTGAATGGTCACTCTTTTGATGAGCTTTGGTGTCTTATAACTTATATTTGGCGATGTTTCCACAGGCGCGCGGACGCCACAGCTCTCCCCCCAACTATCCACAGCGCCCCTCGACGAAGATACGAAATAGTACTCGCCCATTGCAGCCTCATCGATACTCCAGAATTTAACAACAGAACGAGCCCATGATTTCTCGTCCATAGTATGACCATTCGGAAGCATGGAGCGATGAAGCGCTGCATTGTCGCTGGAATTTTGCAGATTATTAAAGAGCCAGCCGTTGATCTGGTCGAGTTTCGAGGTCCATCCTTGACCAGAGCCAAATCTCATCGTGGCAAGTTTCATTCCCTTCCTCCTGAGTGCCAGAATATCTCCATGCCTCGCTGACGTGTCTTGTTTAGGGAGTAGTAGCCCAGTCGAAGGGTCATGAAGTGTGCATGAAGTCATTATCTCATCTATCGGATACAGTGCATGACCATTGGCGAGACATTTTGCACGGTCAGTGGCGATCTTCTCCTCCAAAGATGTCAGAATCGATTTCAGCGGCTTTATATACGTATCTAGAAGATCATATTTCGCGTGGAGAGAGATGAGGCGAATCTCCTGTTTCAAAGTTTCTGCGAGCCTCGTCTTCACAACGTACGATCTTAAATGAGGAGGAAGGAGTGTCGAACCACGATTAAAAGCTTCAGTGATAGTTTCATACATTGAAGATGCCGTGTTGGACATGTCGTCCTCTCCGAAGTAAGCTTCAAGCGGGTTGAGGGGCGCTTTCTGGAAAATATCCATTCGCTCCTTCAGCAACCGAGAAGTTTGCGAGCGGCTACGACTCTGCGCTCCATGAAAGGGCCCCAAATCTTTGTTGGGCGCGGGATGTTTTTGATTAATAGTATGCTGAGCTTTCGGAGGTATCTCAGCGTTGATTTCTCTAGCTTCCGAACGAGAGTGGAAAAGCCTTCCGTCTTTCCAAAAACTACTCAGTATTGTTTGTTTTGTACTAGCCGCTTCCTCATCGACCAGAGAATGTTCCCATTCGGACGAATCATCATCATCCTCGATAGCAGAATCATCGATATCATCGTCCTCATCCATCTCCAAAATATCATTATCAAAAGGCTGTTCTTCATTAATTGCCCGCGTTACAACCTCCTCCTGAAACGACGTCTGTTTCTTGAACTGAACCACGGGACTCGGGGCCGAGCTTTGCCTTGACGAGCAACTCTCCCCCGAAGAACCACTTAAGGCAAAGAGAGGTCTTTTTTGATAGGATTTGTTGACATTCGCAGAGGGGAGGCCTCGTACGACGCTAGTCGTGACCTCCTCGTGTTCGGAAGTCAGGACCGACAACACTCCCTGGCTACCTGATATGCATCTCTCTAGCCTTGAAAGAGAACTCGCGATCCTCTGTAAACTTGACTTGCTGGATCTACAGTATCTCAAGTTATCTCTGGATCGGCGCTCAATGCTATCGATCTTTATCAATTGGCTCAAGGTCTGTTCATGAAAGGCATCTGCATCCTCGAAGACTTGATCAACCTTGTCACTCATTGAGGTCAACTTTCCCGAATTCGAGACATCGAGGGTTCTGTATTAATTTAAAACATATATATTATGGAGAAGAGAGTCAACATACCTTCCAAGCACAGACAAGCTCGCAACAAGGCTATGCCTATGCCGTCGAATCTCCTGCTCCAACCCCGATACCCCAGCTTTATTCGCTGCAACCCAGAACTTCTTAAATCCCGCCTTCGTTCCCGTACTTAATCCAGGATGATGATCTTTTGCCAACCTCAGCCACTCATAAACATCTTTTGAACAGTCCTGGAGTTGGATCTCGAGTGCCACAATTTTGAGGTCCGTGCCCAAAGCGTCCGAAGCACAACTCAACAACGATCTGACATCCTCAATCGTTTTGATGAGCAGACTAATGTCATGAAGGAAGCGTTCAATGGTTCTAGAGGCAGATGAGACGTCCTTGAAGAAGTTTTGGAGCTTGAGGATGCCGTCGACGGTCTGGCCCGCGAGGCTGAGCACTCCAGCAATGCTGGCAGCGGCGCCAAGGGCTTCCATTAATGCGAACGCAATAACAAGCTGCGAATTTCCGACACCATGATGAAACGTCCACAGATACTATAGTGTTTTGGAGAAGGAAAAAATTATAAAAGAACTTTGCAAATCTCGAGATTTATGAAGATTCAAGGCGGTCTGAGGCAAGAGGCTGTGCATGCATGCAAGCGTCCCAAAAGAGTATTCTATATACTATTATCGCTTTTTATTGTGTAAAAAATAGACATGTATTCAACCTGGTACACAATATCTGTCTCTACCATATTGAATCAAAGCACAAAAGCAAATCAATCATATTAGACAGCTATTTGAATGTAAAATACCCCCATCTCTTCAATTGAAAGTTACTTTGCCTTTATTAATCATAGTTTATATACATTCTATCTAGAATTTTCAAAATAAGGGGGAATTCGCTTAGAACAAAACGGTGAGAACTCCCCGACCCTTTCCCCCTCTTTTCGCTTAATCACCGTTCATTTGGGACTGGCACCTTTGGATATAACGATTTTTGACACAGTTTTATTTTATCATATTACTGTTTTGACGGATAAATGATTTAGACGAATCTTATTTCGATACTCTGACTTGCAACGTCCGATTCCGTCATGTTGTCTGATAACTTCTACGGAAGACCACAATCTTCATAATCCCCCGCTGTCGTAAGGCCCTATAGTTTGGTTCACGAATATATTGAGGAATTATGGTGCCCTAGAGGCTTAGATAATCTATATATGGTGCCTGGCGCGTCCCGTGACATCCGCCCATTCTGCATAATGCAAATCTTATCTCTCTCCCCATCCTTCAAATCCTCCTCGTTCGCCCCTTCGATCACCTTACTACTCATCCCCGTTCCCATTGTTCCAGCACTCCTCTTCGAATTTATCATATGCATACTCATTGTACTAACCTTAACATCACATTTTCTAATCTTGTTCCTCTCTGCTCTCTCCCCAAGGAGTTCGTCTTCACTCCTTTCCCTCCATTCGCGGTATTATCTTCGATGCAATAAGGGTGCCACTGGATATTCCTCCGATTAGACGGGGAACTGATATCGGTAATACGACCGAGTGTTTTTGCCCTGTCTAGGAAAGCGGCAAAGAGCGGACAGAGTACCGGGAGACAGGCGGTAGTGATGGCGGTGTAGAGCTCGATGTTGTTCCAGACTACGTAAGTGTCGTTTCAAGTGTAGTTGGGACTGCTGAGGACTTCGGATTGGAATAATTTTTTTACTATTGAGGCAGCGCGCGCTCTGAGGGAAGGAGTATTAGTTTCGGCGTAGAGAGGAGGGAAAAGGAGAGAAGAAGAAACTTACAAAAATCGGAGGAGACACATAAGAATATAGAGTTTGATAGAAGAGGGTGCAATACGCCATTTTAACCGAATATCGCGCTAGCAATATAAATATTGCTAACAGTCGGCCGTCGTATGGTAATGTTGCAAAACCCCATTTCCCAGCGCTATTGAACAGAAGTTGTCCCTCGTAAGACTATCAAATCTTCACCGATTTGTTTCTTAGAATGACTGATGAGAATAGAGAACACGGTTATTTAACTAGCCAGCTTTTCATGCAATCTTGGCGGATCCACTCCCAAAGTTTATCAAAGTATCTAATTCACGTCCAAGCTAATAAACTATTTCATTACAGTTGATATTTTATTGCCCTATATCCACCACAAAATAACACCCTTCGCTCCTGCGAAGCCCCTTTAACTTTAAAGGAAAATTCCAGCATTGAACGAAGTTACACGTCGGGTCTTTGATAATCATCTTTGTTCTTAGTCATATAGAAAGTGTTAGATGCGAGGGAATCCCCCACTAGCCAGGAACGGCCTTTTAGGGGCTCAAGCGAGGCCCAGAAATTCGTACGGTGGCTCCCCTCAACCGAGCCCGACCCTTCAAGCATTACTCTATTTTTCAAATGTCTAGAGTAACATTCAAATCACTATTTTGCCCAATTATCGGTGAATCCACAAGTTGACCCATTTGTGAAATGACCGGAGGCGCAGCGATGCTGGCTGTCGTACGAAGGCATTCCTCCCCTCCCTTTACATATCTCACACCCCGTAGAGAGCCCGCAACCTCTCATCTTATCCGCATCCTTCAGTTTCTACTCTGAGCAATCGGCGATTGCCAACCACGCCATGGAATGGGGAAAGACGGGATGGCGGGGTGGTCCGCAGTTACTATAGTATTTGCACATATTTTTGATGGGACTGATAGAACACAACTCATGCTCTCTAAGTTTTGAGATCTTCTACTAATCATTGAGTTTCGGGCGTACCTACGTACATATTCCCATCATTCTCTGCGGAATGTTCATAGTGCGTTCTTGCTGGACAAATGACTATTGACATCTCAGTTAGACTTGACAGGGCATAAAGCTCCCACCAAACGCTATGTGATATGATGAATTCAGAACGGTTCATCTGAATACATTTTTCCTGCCAGATTCATCTTTCTTGCTGTCCAGATAGGTATTCAACAATACCAGAAACTTACACCGCCAGCGAGCAAACTCTTTAAAATGCGGACATTCAGCCTATATATGACGCTTGCAATCCTCTCGGCGGTGACCACGGCTGCCCCAACAGTGACATGGGCTCAGTTGGATGCTACACGGACAACACTGCAAGGGCCCTAGCCAGCGTAAACCAGAATGTTGAAAGCTTGACTGTCGAGTATTGCGCTTCTGTTTGCGTAGGATATACATATTTCGGCGTGGAAGCCGGTATGCAGTGAGTTCTGGCTCATCATCGTCATTAATGAACTATTAATCGAGGACAGGTGCTTTTGCGGCAATGATATCCTATCAAATGGTATTGGCGGACTTCCAACAACTGATGATCAATGCAACTGGGAATGCTGGGGGGATTCCGCAGAGATCTGTGGAGGGTGGTGGACGATAAGCATTTACACATATACAACAAACTCTGGGCTTACGACAAATGGTGATGTAAGCATAAGTTCTGCGGAATCGTCTTCTTATACGCAGATCCTTGAGGCAAGTTTGAGTTCAAGTGGGTTCTCATCTTATACGACCAATCTTGAGACCAGCATCATTTCTAGCGGTTTTTTCTCTTCAGGCTCTATTCATGATACAACGATGGCAGAGACGCCCTTGACGGAAGAAGCCTCCTTGACGACAAAGTTTTCCTTAATAACGGAGACCATTTCGGACGGCCCCTCCTCAACGATTGAGATAATGACGCAGACTAGCTCAGGGCCAGCAATTGAGAAGACGATAGAGCCCAGCTCAAATGCACCAACCAACTCAACTGCACCCTCTTCAATTGGGATCCTGACAGTGACCAGTTTAGGTGCACCATTATCAATCATTGATAGCACGGCTAAGACCTCCAGGATGACTGAGATCAGCTCAAGCGCGCCCCTATCCTCAATTGAAAGCCCAACCGGGCCTGTCTCAGGGGCACTATCTCCAACCATTGCGAGCATCTCTTCACAATCCAAGTTGATAACATCGTCAATCCTCATACCTCAAAAAACATCCATAGAGACCTCCACCGCGTCGTCAAATACTACGACTGCCTCCCCCTCTTCCACAAACGTGAAGTCTTACAACCAGACAGCCTGGTACTTCGACGGATGCTTTGCTCCCAATCTCAATACCCAATATATTGTCGGCATAGCAGTTTACTCCACCATACTACCATGTATCCAATACTGTAATACGAAAACCAATATCGCGGTTAACCCATCCGTACCTCTCATATACGCCGCACTCTACGAAAAGTAAGTGCTCCTAGCCCATATGTATTATGATGGGGCTAATAAAAGTAGCGTTTGTTTTTGTTCTACCTCCATGGAAGCTTTCAGTCTTGTCCAAGGAATAGGGAGTACAAACACATCTTGTGCATCGGATTGTGTAGGCGATTCCGGAATTACGTGTAATGGGGTCGTGGCCATTGGTATTACGACTGTTGTGCCCCTACTGCCACTGACCTGCCTTTTTATGATGCAGAACTTGACCCATGGGGCGACCCAGGGCTAAGACATGTCGCGATCCTTTGAACTTCATGGTTTAACAACGCTGCGTTTTGCGTTCTGAGCGTCTCTGAATTATCATGGTCAGATCAATTCTAATTTCTGATTAAAACCCCCACCATGCCCCCTGAATGGAGATGAATCTACTAGCGCTCGCGACACCACGCCAGTACCTTCCTGAGCCTTGTATGAGCAGATCATCTTTCATGCTTCTTAAAATTCAAGCTGTTCCCGCTCTGAACCTATGCACCTGCTTCTTGCCCCCTTCTCCCTCCTGGTGTCCCTTTTCCGTCACTTATTTTTTCGTTCGAAATAGATACCTCAAGAATTTCCACCGAGTTCTACCTGTGATGGCTAGGTTTTCAGAGTTTATGATAGTTTCAGCGGACTGGATAAGTTTGACTTTGAGAATCCTCAGTAGCTTTTCCATTCCAAGTGCCTTGAATAATACACGGGCGAAAATTATTACTTGAATTCTCCAAGTGCTATTTCTCGTTCTAGCATCAAAGCAGTGGACTAAAGGAAGATATATGTCTCAGCAGAAAGGGTGGCAGAGTCTAGCAATGCGGTATTAAATGTATTATTGGCCCAATGCCTGATGTCTACGAAATCTGCCACCTTTTCTACACTCATAGATGGCAACTCCCAGAGCTACAGCTCCGAAAACAGTCCCAAGAACTGTGAACACCGTTTGTATTGTGTTGAGCCCTTGCCCACCCCCTCCTCCTCCTCCGCTGTCGCTTGGTGATGGTGTAGCAACTTCAGAACTCGCACTCGTAAAATGCGAAGACTGCGTTGTCATGGGCATGCTCGTAGAGCCAGTTGGCACCCCTGTTAACCCTGTTGACCCTGTTGTCGTAGAGGGATTCGGGGAGCTAGTGGCAGCAGATGTCCTCCCAGTTGAGACTGTCGCAATCGTCGTCTGGCCAGTCGCGAGTGCCTGATCAGGTAGCAGACAGCCGACAGCGTTCACTCCTTTTAGGGTTTCTCCATAACAAGTCGCATTTGCGGTGCAGCAGAAATATCCTGTAGTTCCTCCACACAGGTTCCAGGCCGAATCAGCGCACTGTAGATCCCATCAGAATGGTTGTGTTCAAAGAGGGAGATGTGATAAATACTTGTGGAGAGGCCTCCAAAGCAGAGAGACAGTCTCCATCTGTTTTCCATTCAGCCTTTTAGTATCATATATGGCTAACCTATGATATCAAGAAATTGGACTTACCTGTAGGACAGCAATGGTCGCTTGAGCCAGGAAAGCAATTTAAGGAGCCAGGGCAACATACATCGAATCCAGCTATGGTATGCGAACAATAGGTCTCGCTCGGGGCACATCCATTCTCACGAATGGCAAATCCGCCTGCAGAGCTCGTTCCGCGAGGCAGGAGATCAGATTGTGAGGACGAAAATGGAAGGCCAAGAAGGAGGGCAACCAGCAGAGAGCGCTTTCGCATCGTCGATGGAACTGACAATGATGATAATCAGGTAATGAATGTTGTTTTGACATCGTAGGGACGATGTTTGATACTTAATCTCAAGCTGAAGTTGGTCGAGGCTGCAAGGCGGCAAGAAGACGCCATCGATTTTGTGGCTGCATTTGATGTGAGACATTGCTTGAACCTCCGCAGCCTCTGGTTTATTATTAAAATACTAATACCCAAACGTTGGCCTCCCAAGAAACTTTGTCACTTGCTCATTAATAGCCTCAATATCTATCAACTATTCCTGACTCGAGGAATAACCAACCACCAAGAAGATTAACAGAGAGAAGCTTCCCAGATACAAGCCAGTAAGGGTAGCTAAGAAGATGGATCCCCAGTCATCAGCGATAGCGATCACGGGGCTGTAGGTGGTGTTTTCATGGTCGAGGATTTCGATGACATGTTTGGCCATGTAGGCGGTGGCTGAGGTGGGCGCGGATGTGTCGGCGTGGCCTAATAGATCGGGTGCGATCATACCGTAGCCTGCGTTGATGCACTACTGGATTTGTTTGTGCCAGTGATAGCTTGTATTATTGTATCAGTAAAGTATGGTTGGGAAACTGAATGGTGAACAGTTGATTGGAGGACTTTTGGAAGTACAGAACAACTTTCAATGACTTCGATATCTCTGATCCTGTGATGGAGAACTTGAGATCTCGCATACTGGAACTTGGATACCCATGAAGAAACAAGAACGTAGGTTCATCGGGCTGTGGGTCAACTCCAATATAGCCATAAGTTTAATAGGTCCCATCGGAAACAGTAATTGATTTGCTGCGATTAGGGAACGCGATTAATGCCATGGTGACTCTTTTTCTGTAGACTTTCACTCGAAAATGGGCACCAAGAATATCTGGTGTTGAGGGGTCTAAATACACTAGCCAAGAGATGGCGTCGACTGCCAAAGCTAGATTGCATCAACTAACTGTTTCGAGGGCTCAATGCTCGAAGGAAAGTTAGATCTTTTACAAGGTAGGAAAACTCGTGATAGCGGTAACGGGTAGGCCAGGGCTGAAATCAGAGACATTTAGTATTACACGTTGCGCTAGCTACTTCTAACGCAAAAAGCAAGGGGCTCTACGACATTCTCACTTCTGATGTCGATCAGGCCCTATTCAGACTCTCTTTTCCTCTTTTTCTTATCCTTTTTCTCCCTCGAATTCTTAGCTGGAATCGTAGTAGATTGCGACTGAGCAATTGAATTGTCTATCGCTTGTGAGATTGGTGAGAGATGTCTGGATGGTAGGATAGCAGGAGAAGATTTCACCGCCTCGCTGCCTTTGCCTTCATCAACTAATTTTGGTAACGAATCTCTAGCCTTGGCTTTCGAGATACGACTAGACTCATTCCTCCTTAGCCTTCTGGCTTCTTGATTACGTTCTTCAGCTGTAAGATTTGGATCAATGGCTTTGATCTGATCCTCCAAGGATAGTTTGGTTTTCGAGTCTCTTGACGGCGGCTTATCGTCGGATTTGCTTGGAGTCGAGACCGGTCGAGCTGCAGACGATATGGGCCGCACGACTTGAGACGAGGGACGGATGGGAGTGCTTTTGACTCCAGTACGGGGAACTGAAGGTGGAGGAAGAGCGGAACTGCTAGGTTGGGGAAATTGTGGGGTTTTTGGAGGGTGAATTGTACTAGGAAGTGTGGGAGTTTGCGAGACTTTCGGCTTCGGAGCTTTAGTTGACACTGATTGACTGCCTGCTATCTGAGATTCGTTCTGTTTTGTCTTCATTCTTTTTAGTCTGTCGTCAGTTGAAAATGTTGATTTTGACGAACTCTGTTTTGACTTGATATCGCTTCCTTCTCCATGCTTCCTTTTCAATCCCCCAGTTGTTATAGGTATTTCTTCCCCACTTTTCGGTTTGATAGCTGATTTTGAAGGCAATATTGGAGCATCGGTCATCTCAACGTCAGATTCAGAAGAAGATTCGTCTTCGGAACTGTCTGAAGACGATCCTGATTCTACGGGAGCGGAAGATGTGGGCCTTTGGGGTTTGGCTGGGCCATCTTCCACCTCTTCGTCGGAGGTACTTTCTGTACTGCCAGATTCATCTGAAGAGCCAGAGCCTATCCTTCCAGCATTTCCACTACCGAAACCAATGGGAAGGAATCGCATCTGTAAGCCTTTAGGCTGCGGGCGAACAGGTTTCTTAGCGGGAACAGTTGCTCTTGCGGACGTAAAGTTTGGGTCTGTGCTTGCACCGGGGAGGTCAATAACTCGCTGGAGATGTAATAGTTGATCAATAGGTTTCGGAACTTGAGAATTAGCAACGCTGAACTTCAAAATCGGTGATATATATTTACCAGTACAATATCCATCATTCGACTCACTAGGAGCCATAATATTTCTATAAGTCTTATCCTGAGCAATATCCTGAGCAAAACCGTAATTATTGCCCTCGTGTAACAGTATAGGTTTACCATCCTTTATATCTTGGAGCGATATTTTTTCTATGGATGAAATAGATACAGAGGCCGGTGCAGTAATGTACCAGATCTGCTTCCCCTCTAAGTTAGACTTCTTGAGCAACTTTGAGGCCTTTAAGGAATCGTCGATCGAACTGTTTTCGAAGCCAGGAGGGGGTTTGAAAGGGGCAGGTTGCTGGAATGTCACCGTTTTCGTAGGGAGCTGCTTCGCAGCTTGTCTAAAACTGTACTTAGCAAGGCGCAACTTTGTAGAATCAAGGAAACAAACTTTGGAGTATTCGAGGCCGAAAGAAGCTTTGTGGATCTCGCGCCAGGTTGCTCCTCGTCCTCGCTGCTCAACTCGTCGCTTTCATTCTCGTCTTCGCTGGAGGAACTACTGCCGGCGGGAGGAATTGTGATCTTGGTAGGTATCGATGCTGCGTTATCTAGTAAAGATTCTTGGTCGCTGCCGGAGCTTTCCTGAGATTCGGGCTCGGGATTGGGCTTCTCCTGTGATTCCTCCTCTATGTCGCTGTCTTGAATATATTCTGTACTCAATTTACTGGTCGAAGGGTCCTGTTTGGCGCCCTTTGTTGCTTTAGAAGACTTTTTTTTTGCCTGCTTGGCCAAATTTTTGGAAGGGGCCATGGCTGATAAAAGACGTAGTTGTATGCAGACTCAATGCGTTGGAAAGTGATTGTTGATGCCAAAGTCCTCGAGGAGTGAACTTTTTTTTTCTTAGGTCGGCAAAACTCCGGCCTCCGCGACTTCTCCACAGCCTTGCCCAAGCACTTTTTGATATTGAACTTTAAACAAAATGTAACGACAATGAGTGCTAACAAGAAGCAGAAGTTAAATTATCCAGAAACAGCTCCGCGTACGTAGTAATGTTACCTGTGAAGGATCCAGAAGCTGACTCCTTTAGAATTGAGTGCTTTTGCTGCCAGGAGAGCTTTCAAAGGTTCTCGAACCGCAGAGACCCCAATTCAGGATGTCCAAGTCCTAGAGAAACGCATCACTAGGCTACCAAAATCGCCTTCAAAGAACGGAGCAACGAACCAGGGTCCTCAACGAGTCTCAGCTTCTACTCAAACCCCAGAATTTGGGGTAGGTAATGAGCCTGGCATTGATGGGCCAGATGAAGATGAAGCCGAAGAATCTTCGTACGTTTAAAGCTTTGCTCCAGCCTTGTAAATCTCGTTCTGATCGTGTCATAGTTCACAGTCACGTGCGGAGTCTCCTGAAGTGTTGCTTGAGCGACCCTTGATCTGCTTGTCAAACTTTAAACCAAGCAAAGTCAACTTGAAGGAGCTGGAAGATGGCTCAATATCACTAAAGCTGGCTCCCGGAGAGGTTAGCCGACACCCCTCTTGAATAAATAATCTTGCTAATTGGCGTACAGCGGTTGATCCTACTGGGAGAATTTGATATCTCCGTCCAAAAGGGGGAGGCCACTCTTTTGGGAGTAATTCTTCAACCGTCAAAGACCTTGCATCGAGTCTGTGCTCCCTCATCACACTCTTTACCAGTGATAAGATGTCTGGCTACCGAGGTCGATCATGCGGAAATTCGTCTCCATCAATGCGGAAGTGGATTAAGACAATTAAGCTCTCTGTCCCCTCTATTTAGCAAAATGTGGAACGATTCATCTAGTTCTCTAGGGTTAGAGCACAAATCTCTAGCTAGGAGCAAGAAGAGGAGTTCTTTTCAGATTGTATGTCTGCTTGCAGGAAATCAGTCGTTCCAGCTGACCTGAGCATTAGTTACTGACCTCAAAAGATGGTCCGCAGAAATCTTACTTACAACCCCTCATCTCTCCTCCTGAATGGAATCAGCTCCTTTCAAAGTTTTCAACATCCAGCGATAAGATCCGCACTATCATGATATGTGGACCTAAATCTTCTGGCAAATCCACATTTGCACATCTACTCACAAACCGGCTTTTATCGGTAGAAACAGAAAAATCGAACTCGAGCAAAGTTAGCCAACCAGGCGTAGCGTTACTTGATCTCGATCCCGGACAACCAGAGTATTCTATTCCGGGTCAATTGTCACTTGTGCATATCCAAGAGCCCAACTTCAGTCCACCATTTGCTCATCCAATTCCCGGGCCCAAAAGCCGAGTTGTCCGAGCCCATACTATAGCTTCTATTACACCTGCCCAAGATACGGACCTATACATGGCATGTGCCATAGACCTTTTTGCACATTACCGTAACCTTCTATCCACGACACCCAACTGTCCTTTAGTTATCAATACCTCAGGCTGGGTATTAGGCACTGGTTTAGAACTCTTGACAGATTTAATCGCCAAGATTCATCCCACGGATATCATCTACATGTCCCAAGAAGGCCCCTGGGACGTTGTAAAGAGTCTAAAAGAAGCAGCCAAATCAACCCCAGTTTACACATTACCATCCCAGACAAGCGAATACACCACACGAACAGCAGCCCATCTTCGGACTATGCAAACAATGTCATATTTCCACCTCGACCCCAAAAGTAAGGATAATTTGGTCTGGAACGATACACCCTTGACAGCAATCCCGCCATGGGAAATCAAATACTCGGGCGAAAGTGCAGGTATCTTAGGCATAATATGCTATGGCGAGCAGCCCCCCGCCGATCTGCTCTTTGACTCCATCAACGGCTCCTTAGTTGCAGTTGTCGTCATCGACGACATGGCCGCAATCCCAGGTTGGAATTCAGACGAACCAGATACCATGCACGACAATTCTGACCCTATACCAAGCCCAGGAGTCCAAAACGATACTCAAACTCTCCAAAATCCGCTCCTTATCCGAACCCCCATATCTGATCTCCCATATTTCAATCCATTCAACAGTATCTCACTCTTGCCCCAGCATTCACATTGTGTCGGCATGGCTCTCGTCCGCGGAATCGATATTCCACGGCGACGACTTCAGGTCCTGACGCCTATCTCTCCGGGTATCATTGAGGAAGCTAGTGAGCAGGGGAAGAATATCGTTCTTGTGAGCGGAAAGTTTGATACGCCTGGGTGGGCGTATACGGAGGATATGGTTAAGACGAGTGTTCTTGAGAAAGAGGGGAAGAAGCAGGGGGATGAGGAGGGAAGTGATGAAGAAATGGATGGGGATGAAAATGTGACAGAAGTAGGAAAGGAGCACAGTTTCACAAATGTGCCGTGGGTAGAAAGACTTGAGGGATCCCAGGGTAGGGGCGTGGGAGCTAGGGTCTGGAGAGTGAGAAGAGATTTAGGGAAGTCGGACAGTGGTGATTAGTAGACAATACCATACTATTATCCAAGGAATCACTAACATCACCCAATATCTTTTTATAACCAACACTATCCTCCACTCGCGCCCAATCTCCCACATATCAAAACCCAACGAACAAAAACCCATCCCCTCGATCATCTCGCCCCTGAACTCATGAACCATACTTACTTTTTAAAAACAGACCTACCAACACATCCGGGCCACTTCGCCCCCTCCCTCAAGCAATATAATGGTAAATAACAGAAAAGCCTTCACATACGACCATAGACTTCGTGGGGAAAAGGGCATCCCGTCCGCTCTGCCGTACTTAAGCCACAGATCGGTGAATTAGTAGTTGGGTCGGTGACGACCAGCGAATCCTCACTGTTGTATGTATATTCTTCTGCTTTTTTTTTTTGCTTTTTTTCTTCT
>Ga0182030_10005172_pt1 | contig 27740 bp, 29 predicted proteins | sample 812S3MmetaG_FD_121299 | JGI IMG/M metagenome (GOLD analysis project Ga0182030, IMG submission 121299) | Permafrost microbial communities from Stordalen Mire, Sweden - 812S3M metaG (Illumina Assembly) | ecosystem: Environmental > Terrestrial > Soil > Wetlands > Permafrost | place: Sweden... | reverse complement strand
TGGCGGCCTTCTTGCATTCCGACATGAACTTCTTGCGCTCCTTGCCGTGGACGTTCTTGGCATCGGCATCCTTGGAGCATTGCAGCGACGCGGCGCTGCGCGGCTTCTCGGTTTTCGCGGCTTTTTCCGCCGGCGCCGGGGTGGCCGGAGCGGTGGTCTGCGCGAACGCCGAGCTGATCAGCAGCAGGGATGCGAACGCGGTCGCGACCGCGCGGGAAGACAGGGTCATCATGGAAGCACCTCGGGTTGAAGAGGGCCGCAACGTCGCGCCGCGATGCTGAACCGCGGATGAATGAGACCGCCCCGGCGGCGTCGTCGCGGCGCGATATTTTATGGCGATCAATGGCTGGCTCCGTTGTCACGCGCCAACGCTGCGCTAGGATGGGGGCCTTCAGACCGCCACGCCCCCAGGGAGATCCAAGGATGACGATTCGAGCAAAATTATTGTGTGCCGTTGCGATTTCAGGTTTTGCCGCGTTGGCGGCGACAGCGCCGGCGCAGGCTTTGACCACGCAGGAATGCAGTGCGAAATACCAGGCCGCCAAGGCCGCCGGCACGCTCAACGGCCAGAAGTGGAATGATTTCCGCAAGGCCGAATGCGGTGCGGACGCCGCAGCGGCGCCCGCCGCCGCTCCCGCCGCGCCGGCGGCTCCGAAGGCGGCAGAGGCCAAGCCCGCGGCGGCGCCGGCCGCACCGGTGCCGGTCGGCAACGCGGTGTTTCCGTCCGCGATCGATCCGAAATACGCCAAGGAATCCGCCGGCAAGGCCCGGATGCACACCTGCGTCGACCAGTACAACGCCAACAAGGCCAGCAACGGCAATGGCGGCCTGAAATGGATCATGAAGGGCGGCGGCTATTACAGCGAATGCAACAAGAAGCTGAAGTCGGCCTGAGCGTCGATCGATCGGCCAGAGGCGGCCGGACCTCACCGTCCGGCCGCGTCCTAGCAGCCTTCATCATTTCTGACTCTCATGCCCGGGCTTTGACCCGGGCATCCATCGGCCATGAGGGAAACGTTGATCGTGCCCCGGACGCAGCGCAGCGCGCCGCGCTGGCGGCGTGGTGCGCTGCAGAGCCGGGGCCATGTTTCGCCGAAAGTGGTGGGGCGCGGGCTGGCCGGTCTCACGTTTCATCGTCGAGCAGTTTTTCGGCGGACTTTGCGATCAGCTGGGCACGCTGGCGCGGTCCGCGCTCGAGAAACAACAGACTCTGGCCGAAGACGAAGCAATAGAACAGGAAGGCGCGGGCGTCCGCCTCCGCCGCGGCAAGGCCGGTGGCGCAATAGAGCTGCCCGACATTTTTCAGCCGGGCGGCATCGACGCTCGCCACCGCGGCGGCCGCGGCGGCGTCGGACCGGGCCCATTGCCGGATCGCCAGTTCGACCGCCATGCCCTCGCTGTTCATGCGCTCCGAATACAGCCGGATCAGCGCCCGCAACCGGCCTCGCGCGGTTGCGCCATCGAGGCTGGTCTGCTGCTCGATCGCCGCTATCCGTCCCGCGCTCCAGCTTCGCAGCATGCCGTCGAGCAGCGCCGCGCGGTCGCGAAAGCGCCGGTAGAAGCCGCCCTTGGTGACACCGAGGTTTTTCGCCAGAACCTCGACCCGCACGCCGTCGACGCCGTGGCTGGCGATTTCCGCAAGTCCGGCCTCGATCCAGGCGTCGCCCTTGCCGTCGGTCATCCCCGGCCCTGCCACATTTGATACGGTACCGTATTGCTAACCCGAAGCCGGGCTGATACGCTACCGTATCAGGCTCGAGGGAGGGCAAAACCATGCCGGGCTTTGCGCCGAAAAATCCCGACTACCGCGCCGTCGCCACCGCGACCTTCGATTCCCAGCAGGCGATGCGCACGCTCGGCATCTCGATCGAGAGGCTGGCGCCCGGCGAGATCGAGCTGGCGATGCCGTATCGGGCGGATCTGACCCAGCAGAACGGTTTCATCCATGCCGGGATCATCACCGCGGCACTCGACAGCGCCTGCGGCATCGCCGCCTTCACGCTGATGCCGGCGGATTCCGATATCCTGACCGTGGAATTCAAGACCAACCTGCTGGCGCCCGCCAAGGGCCAGCGATTCGCGTTTCGCGCCAGCGTCGTCAAGCCCGGCCGCACATTGACGGTGTGCGAGGCCCAGGCGTTCGCCTGGCATGACGATGCCGAAACCCTGATCGCGACCATGACCGGCACGCTGATCGCGCTGACGCGGCGCGAGCCGGCGAAGCCGCAGCCGGAGCCGCGCGCCGCCGGCTGACGGCGGCACGTTGACAAGCGTTCGCGGCCACCACCTGATGCAGCCGATTCTGCTTTGGGTGATGGCATGATGATCTCTACCGTGCAGGGCCTGCTCGGACTGGCGTCGGGCTCGCTGGTCGGGTTTTCGCTCGGCCTGGTCGGCGGCGGCGGATCGATCCTGGCGGTGCCGCTGATGGTATACGTGGTCGGCGTGCCGGACGCCCATGTCGCGATCGGGACCAGCGCCATCGCGGTGGCCGCCAACGCCGCGGTCAACCTGTCGAACCACGCGCGCGGCGGCACCGTGCGGTGGTCGTGCGCGCTGGGTTTCGCGGCGGCGGGAATGGTCGGCGCGTTCGCGGGCTCGATCTTCGGCAAGATGCTCGACGGCCAGCGGCTGCTGGCGCTGTTTGCGCTGTTGATGCTGGTGATCGCCGTGCTGATGCTGAAGACGCGATCGCGGATCGGCCTGCCCGACGTCAAGATGGACTGGGCCAACATGCCCGCGATTGTCGGCCTCGGCCTGGTGACCGGGACGCTGTCCGGCTTTTTCGGCATCGGCGGCGGCTTCCTGATCGTGCCGGCGCTGATGCTGGCGACGGGAATGTCGATCATGAATGCGGTTTCCTCGTCGCTGGTGGCCGTGACCGCCTTCGGCCTGACCACCGCGGCGAGCTACGCCTATTCCGGGCTGATCTCATGGCCGCTGGCGGGGCTGTTCGTTGCCGGCGGCATCGCCGGCGGATTGATCGGCAGCCGCGCGGCGCGGCTGTTGGCGGCGCGGCGCGGCGCGCTCAACAGCGTGTTTGCCGCTGTCATTATCGCGGTGGCGCTGTATATGCTGGCGCGTAACTTATCGTCGTTCTGAGCGTAGACGGGTTGGGAGACCTTGAGATGACCAAATCGATCGATCCGGCCCCGACTCGGCAAAACCCGCTACGCAGCCGGCGCCAAGCGCTCGGCCTGCTCGGCGCGGGTGCGGCGATGCTCGGCATCGCGGTCGCGCCCGAATCGGCGCGGGCGCAAGCCGACGGCGATAACGTGCTGACCGAAGCCCTGGTGCTGCGCGACCCCGATATTCCGGTCGCCGGCAACCCCGATGGCGACATCAGCATCGTCGAATATTTCGACTACCAGTGCCCGTATTGCCGCAAGCTCGAGCCCGAGCTGCGCCAGGTGGTGCAGGACGACGGCAAGGTCCGCCTGATCTGGAAGGACTGGCCGATCCTGGGGCCGATCTCGGTGGTGGCATCGCGGATGGCGCTGGCGAGCCGATACCAGGAAAAATTTGTTCAGGCCCATGAGGCGCTGATCGGCGTCAATTCGAAGCTGACCGAGTCCAGGATCCGCGAACTGCTCGCGGCCGCCGGCATCGATGTCGATCGCCTCACGCGCGATCTTGACGGCAACGCCAAGGCGATCGACGCGGTGCTTGCCCGCAACAATGATCAGGCGACCGCGTTCGGCTTCAAGGGCACGCCGGCCTTCATCGTCGGCAAGTTCCGCGTGCCGGGCACATTGACCATGGCGGAGTTCGGTCAGGTCATCGCCGACGCCCGCAAGGCGGCGGCGGGCAAGGTGCGCTAGCAAATGCGACGGCGCCCCCGTCGAGGACGAGGGCGCCGGCTTTCACGCGCAAGATGTCGGGCGGCTATTTGGCCGACAGTTTGATCCAGTCGCTATGCGCGCGCTCTTTCAGCGCGCTCCAGTCGGTCGCCGCGACATCCCAGTTCACGATGGTGCGATTGGACGGCGCCACCTCGCCGCTGGCGACCGTCGAGGTCGACATCGAATCGTAGCTGTAGACGCCCAGCGTCAAAAGCAGCGCGCCCAAGACCATTCCCAGAAAAACCCGCATGGCAAACCTCCGATGATGGCGAACAACGCGGTCGGGGTGGGATGGTTCCCGTCAGTTGCTGCCCGGGGGCGGCTCGGTTGATTGATGCGCGGATGCGACGGATCGATCAATTTTGGCCGCGCAGCCAGCTCAGGACCGCCGCATTGATCTCGCGCGGATAGCAGTGGCTGAGATCGTCAAGCTCGCGGTAGGTCACCGCAGCGCCGGCCGCCGACAAGGCGTCGCGGGTCTGTCGTGCGCCTTGCACCGGAAACATCCAGTCGAGCCGGCCGTGCACCAGATAGATCGGCAAGCCGCGCAATCGGTCCGCATCGGCCATTTCCGCCATCAAGGGATGAAAGGTGGCGGCGACCGGTGCAAGGTGGGTGAAGGGCGAATCGCGCTCCAGCCCGGTGACGTAGCAGAACGTGCCGCCGTCGCTCATGCCGGTCAGAAGCAGGCGGTCCGGGTCGATATTCCAGCGTCCGCGCACGGCAGCAACAATGCGGGCGAGGTTCGGGGTGTCGGTGTCCTCGCCCATCAGGGCCCAAGTGGTCTTGGCCGGAGCGCTGCCGGTTGCCGTGGGTGCGACCAGGATGGCGCCGTGGCTGCGCGCGTCGCGCAGCCAGCTCCACAGGAAACCGCGGCCGTTGCCGCTGCCGCCATGCAGCGCCATCACCAGCGGCCAGGCGCGGTCGGGCGTGTAATATTCCGGCACGTAGAGCGAATAGCCGCCGCGGCTGCCGGGTTCGTTGTGGTCGTGAATGATGCCGGTGTTCTGGTTTGCCGGCTGCGCAAGGCGCGCCTGCAACTCGGCATCGTCGCGCCGGCCGGGATCGGTGAAGAAGTCGCTGACCGGCGGCAACGTTGCCGTAAGCGGATACAGCGCCTCCTGCGCGCGGGGGGCGTGACGCAGCGCGCGAAACACCGCCACGAGGTCACCGTCGCCACGCTGTACCGCGCGCAATCCCTCGAAGGCCGCCAGAGCCGCATCGCTCGCGGTCGCCAGGGGCGCGCGCAAATGGGCGAATTCCGCGGGCCAATCGGCCAGAAGCGGACGCACTGCCTGCAAGCTCTGATCCGGCGTGCCGGCAGCCTGCATGATAGCCCCGAAATCCGGCGGGTTCAGATAGCGCGCGATGAAACCGAGCGCTTCCAGCGATTGCAGCAAGGGCGGCAGCACGGCCACGATGTCATCCACCACGGCCTCGCTCATCGCACGCTCCCGTCCTAAGCAATGCTCCGGCGTTCAATGCAGCCGCGGCGCCTTGAGCAGTCTGGCGCGGTCGGTCGAGGCCAGCACCACGTCGAAGGTGACGCCTTCGTGGTAGATGGTCAGGGGCACGTCGACGCCGGCAGGTCCGAGCGCCCAGAGTTTCCGGTAGAAACCGGCTTGACTGGAAATCTTCTCGCCCTTGACGGCCAGGATGACGTCGCCGGCCTTGAGCTCGGCGCGGGCCGCCGGACCCTTGGCGGAGATGCCGACCACCACGACCTTGTTGTCGATCTCGGTCGAGTACATCCCGAGCCAGGGCCGCGCCGGCTTGTTGACCCGGCCGAACCTGCGCAAATCATCGAGCACCGGTTTGAGCAGATCGATTGGCACGATCATGTTGACATGCTCGGCCTTGCCTTCGCGCTCGCGCTCCAGCTGGAGCGAACCGATGCCGATCAACTCGCCGCGGTTCGAGATCAGTCCGGCGCCGCCCCAATTGGGGTGGGCGGGGCTGGTGAAGATCGCCTCGTTCAGCAAATACTCCCAATAGCCGGCGAACTCCTGCTTGGCGTCGATGTGGCTGGCGACCGAGCGGGTGCGCCCGCCGGCGCCGCCCATCACCACGCGGTCGTCGACCTGGGTCAGGGCCGAGGAACCGAGCGGCAGCGGATCGAGTTCGATGCGGCCGAGCGCCTGCACCAGGCCGAAGCCGGTTTCGGAATCGACGCCGAGCGCGTGGCCTTCCACCACCCGGCCATCGCCGAGATGCAGCCAGACCGCCTCGGCCTCGGTGATCAGATAGCCAATGGTCAGCACCAGCCCGTCGTCGATCACGACGCCGTTGCCGGCGCGCTCGGTACCCAGATTGTCCGCGCTAAAGGCGTCGGCGGGGATGATCGAATGCAGGCCGACCACCGAAGCAAGCACCCGGTCGAGGTCAAAACTGTAGTCGCCGGCGCGGGGCTGGTTGGCCGGCGGTACTTTCCATTCGGTGAGAGAGGGCATGCAGGCTCTCCTGTGCATGAGCGCGCGATTGGCGCGGCTCAAGGGCTTTTTCGATTATCGGCGCCTGCGGCCGTCCGGGCGCCCGTCGTCGCGCAATTTACCACCAATGTCGGCGGGCGCACTACTTCAGTTGGCGGTCGTCGGGCCTGAAATCAATGCTGCGACCAGGCGGCAACAGCGGGCCGACATCGGCGATGCCGCTTTCGGAGATTCTGCCGGGTCGTTTTCCCGACGCTCGGATGGATTTCGTCGCCGGGCCGGCACCGGCCGGCATCATGGATCGAGCTCGGTGTCCCAGTACAAATAATCGAGCCAGCTGTCGTGCAGATAGTTCGGCGGGAACAGCCGGCCGTTGCGATGCAGCTGATGCACCGTCGGCGCAAACGGCGGTTGCCGCGGAAACATCCGCGCCTGCTGCGGCGTCAGGTTGCCCTTGCGCAGGTTGCACGGCGAACACGCGGCGACCACGTTCTCCCAGGTGGTCTGGCCGCCCTTGCTGCGCGGGATGATGTGATCGAAGGTGAGATCGTCGTTGGCCAGGCAATACTGGCAGACGAAGCGGTCGCGCAGGAACACGTTGAACCGGGTGAAGGCGGGATGCGTGGACGGCTTGACGAACGATTTCAGCGACACCACGCTCGGGAGCTGGATCTCGAACGAGGGGCTGCGCACCGCGCGGTCATAGTGCTCGACGATATTGACGCGGTCGAGAAACACCGCCTTGATGGCGTCCTGCCACGACCACAGCGACAGCGGGTAATAACTGAGCGGCCGGAAGTCCGCATTCAGCACCAGCGCCGGCCAACCGCCTTGCGAGACATGTGCGTTCAAGTAACGCCTCCAGAGCATTTCCCGGCCAAGTGGAAACTGGTCCGCCGCAGGAAAATGCCACCAAGTATAGCCTGCGATTCCTCTTTTCGCAAAACCGGTACCCACTTCTACAGAGTACGCGCTAACCCCTGTTTTAGCTGCGAAGCAGCTTGAGTTGACATACTACAGGCAGCGTGACGGGATTGTGAAGAGCGTTGGCAGCCTTATCGGCGGCTGCCCGGGCTCGCGACCGGATCGCGTGACCGGCGTCAAGACCGCGGAATCGGTCCCGCCGTGGAGCCGGCAGAATCAGGCTCGCTGTCCTCATCGGAGCCATGGTGATGGCCATGAGCGCGGCGGCGAGGGGCCTCGCATGCCGCTGCCCAGCGCCCCGGCGTGAGACCGTAGGCGCGCTTGAACTGTCGCGACATGTGGCTCTGGTCGGCAAATCCGGCCTCCAGCGCAGCGTCCGCAAGACCGCTGCCGGAATTCAACAGCCGGCGCACCCGATCCAGCTGCCGCATGGTGCGAAACCGGCTCGGGCTGGTGCCAAATGCGGCACGAAACTGCCGCGCCAGCGACCACCGATCAAGCCCGGCCACGCGTTCCAGTTCTTCGATCGGCTGGCGATCGGCCGGGCAGCTGGCAAGCAGGGAGCGGACCCGCAACAGGCCGGGAAGCCGAAGCGCCGGCAACGGTGTTGCGGCATCGGATGCAGCATCCAGTAGAATGTCGGCGGCGGCGGTGACGATCTCTATCCGCTGCAGGTCATCGATCGCGTTTTCCATTTGCCATGCCGCCGAGAGCGCGGGCTGTTGCCGATTCGTCAGCTCGACGACGGGATTTGACACGAACGGCAGCGGTCTGCCGCCCAACGCTGCTTGAATCAGGCAGGGGTCGATGTGGACGATCCGATAGGCAAAACCATCGGACGTGCCAGCCGCGCCATCGTGCAGTTCGTCGGGATGCAGAATATGGCACTGGCCGGGCAGGCAGTGCCGCAGCGCGCCGCGGTAGCGAAAGGTCTGGACGCCGGCGATCGTCACGCCGATCGCGTAGGTATCGTGGCGGTGTGGGGCAAAGGCCCTGCCGCGAAACCGCGCTTCCAGTCGTTCGATGCCTTCGCAGCCCTGCCCGACCGAAATGCCTGCCATCCGGCGTACCCGGCCAGGCGTGCCTTCGCACAACCCTTCAAGACGATCGCCGGGACGGCGCGATAGCGTTGATTGCATGCCGACGATCTTACGGGAATGGCCGTGACCGGACAGGTGTTTTCTTCTCCCGGGCCCTGGCAATCTTTGCTGACGCTGGTGCTCGAAGCCCTGGTGGTGATGGGCAGTCCGGGGCCATCGACGATGGCCGTCACGGCGACCGGCGCCGCCTTCGGCCTGCGCCGATCCCTTGCCCTGGTGTGGGGCGCCATCGCCGGCACCTTGGCCGTGCTGCTGGCCGTCGCCACCGGCGTGGTGACGCTGCTGGTCGCGATCCCCGGCCTCGGTGCCGGGCTGGCGCTCGCCTCCGCGGTCTATATCCTCTACCTGGCGCTGAAGATCGCAACCGCGCCGCCCTTGGCGCGACAGACTGGCGACGGGCCGGCGCCCTCTTTTGCGGCGGGCCTGCTGCTCGCGGTCGCCAATCCCAAGGCCTGGTTTGCCATCGCCGCCGTGTTCACGGGGTCGACGCTGGTTGCGGCCGCCGGTGCGCTGGATGCGCTGCTCAAGGTCATCGTCCTCGGGCTCATGATCGTCGTCATCCATCTCTGCTGGCTGCTCGGCGGCGTCTCACTCTCAGGCTTTCTCGGCGATCCCCTGCGATCGCGCATTGCCAACGTCCTGTTCGGCCTTGTCCTGGTCGCAACGACCATGGTGACGCTGATCCGTTGAACTGCGGCAAGCGGCAGTGGTGGCGGCAGATCATGCCCGTAAATCACACCCAGGCCGGAGCGGATGTATCCGCGCGGTTGCCTGGCGCCCGTGCGAGACGTGGCAGCAGGCCTTCCTCGACCGCCTTGATCTGCAGCGCCAGATATCTCGAGTTGATCCGGCATTGCGCCAGGCTGCCGGCGATGAACCAGAGACCGGGCTGGGCGGTGCGCGTGTACATGTTGCGCAACTCCTGGCCTTCGCCGAATCCCCAGATCGGACCGACGCGGTCGGCGACCTCCTCGCCGAACAACTGGCGCACCAGAACTTCCCAGGGCCTGTAGCCGGTCGCCAGCACGATCAGATCGGCGGCAAGCGTCTCGCCGCGCCTGGTCCGCGCGCCCTCGGCGACGAAGGCCTCGATATCGGAAAACTGCCTCAGTCCGATCTGTCCGCTGACAACCAGGTCGGAGCAGCCGACATTGAAATAATAGCCACCGCCGCGGGTGAGGTACTTGAATTGCCAGCCGGTACCGCCGTCGCCGAAATCGAGCTTGAACCCGACGCGGGCGAGGCCGTCGAGCAGTTCGCGGTCCAGCTGTTTCGCCTGCTCGGTCAGCATGACGTGGCTTCGCTTCGCCAGTTCCAGCGGCATCGAGGCCGCGATCAGGTCATTGTCCTCCAGCGTGCCCTCATTATACGCCGCATAGGCCAGTTGCGCCGACGGTTCGATATTGGTGATCAGAGTCGGGCTGCGCTGGACCAGCGCGACCTCTGCCCCGCTCGAATACAGGTCCTGGGCGATGTCATGGCCGCTGTTGCCGGTGCCGATCACCAGCGCTTTTTTGCCCCGCCAAGCCTCGCCGTCGTTGTATCGGCTGGAATGCAAAACGGTGCCGGCAAAGTTCTTCAGGCTCGGAATATCAGGCAAATTCGCAATGCCGCTGACCCCGGTAGCCACCACGACGTGCCGAGGGTGCATGATGCGCCGGCCGCCGTCGGCCCGGTGCAGCACCACCGACCAGCGGCCGTCGGTTTCGTCATAAGCGCCGCTCTCGAAGCTGGTGCCGGTCCAGTAGTTGAGCTCCATGCTCTCGACATAGGCCTCGAACCAGTTGGCGAGCTTGTCCTTCGGAATGTAGACCGGCCAGTTCGGCGGAAACGGCATGTAGGGAAGGTGGTTGACCTGCACCTGGTTATGCAGCGTCAGCGCATGATAGCGATTGCGCCAGTTGTCGCCGATGCGGGCCTCGCGGTCCACGATGAGGGTGTCGACCTGCAATTGCGTCAGGCGTGCCGCGATCGAAAGTCCCGCCTGGCCGCCGCCGATCACCAGCACGTCCGGGTCGCGGTCGGCATAGGCGGCCGCGGCCTTTCGCAAGTCGAGCCAGTTGGGGCCGCGAAAATCGCGCGAATAGGCCTCGCCCCGCGGCCGGGATCTTCCCTGCTGTTCCTCGAAACCTTTCAATTCGTCGAGCGCCGTCAGCAGCGTCCAGGCTTTCAGCCGGCCGCCGTCGCCCTCGTCCGGGACCAGCCGCAGAATCCCGCTGCCGCGCCCGACGGCGGTTTCAAATCTGAAGATCGCCTCGACCGCGCGGCTGCCGGCGCGGGTCACCATGCGCGGCGCGGCGCGATCGGGGTCGATCCGGAAACCGAAGGGGGCGGCGCAGCCGGCGCCTTCCTTCAACGCGCGCAGGATGGCGTCGGCGCCGTTGACGGTCCGGATGGTCCAGCCCAGCGCCAGCACGTCCCGCCAGTAGCTTTGGTCGACAAACAGCGCCTGCAGCGCAACGTCGCCGCGCCTCGCCAGTGCGCCTTCGAATTGCGCCAGCCAGTGTTCGGCAGCGATCGAAATATCGTCGGTTCTGTCCAGCATTGGCGTCTCTCGCAGCGGCCGTCTTCGCGGCATTTTGCGATTCAAGCCTACCCGCTTTGGGATGGTGCGCAAAGGGCGGGATCGAGCGATCCGCTCACTACGCCAGCGACAGCATGTGGCCCTGGTCGGGCGGCACGCGGCCATTGAGCGTATCGAGATAAACCTGTTGTACCGCCGCCGGCCCGCGACCCTCGACCACAGTGAGCCATTGTTCCAGCATCGGCGCAAAACCCGACCAGGCCGCGCTGAATCTGAGGTCGATGCCGCCGGGTCCCCATTCCCTGGCACGTTTGCGAATCTGGTCGGGCGCGAAGAACCATGTCGGCCTGGCGCCCGGCAATTCCGGCTGGTCGTCTGGCGGCGAGGCACGGTGGGTGAGCCCGATGCGCCCCGAATATTGCATCTGATCGCCGAAATGCCGGTGCAGTCGGGCGCGCAGCTCGCCATTGCCCGCCATGTCCACCAGCGCCACCGCGCCATCCGATCGCAGCGACGTCACCCGGTCATAGGTTACCACCTCGTCGTAGCAGCCGAGCGATCTGACGAAATCGGTGTTGGCCGCCGAGGTCAGCCCGATCACCCGGATCCCCTTGCGCTGGCTGTGCAACAGGTGCGCGAGGCCAAACGCGGTCTTGCTCGAGGCGCTGGACAGTATGACGCTGCGCGCGCCGTAAAAATCGTGCTCCGCTAGATAGTCGTCGACCAGAAACGACAGCATGAACAGCGGCCGCAGCAGCGCCTGATAATCGCCCTGCCGTCCTGCGAAGGCGGCGTCGCCGCCGACCCGCGCATAGGCGTTGTAGACCGGCGCCACGCCCTGGCGATGCGCCGCGGCATCGCGCAGGCCGCGCTTGCTGACATCCGCGGCCTCGATGACGAGATGCGTTGCCATGGGAAAATAGCCGAACAGGCGCTCGGCCGCCGAGATGCCAGCATGCTTCGAGGCGATCACCTCGCCGAACCCCCAGACCGGGATGTTGCCGAAATCGTCCGGCGCCGGAAACAGCTGCCAGTATTTCAGCTGATCGCCCAACACCGCGTAGGTGATGTTGTTGGCGGTGAACGCGAAGCGATCGATCTTTATCAGCAGCGCGCCGTCGGGCAATTGGGCGGCGTCGGGCAGGTGGGTTTCAATCAACTTGCATTGTTGCAAATCGTCGCGTGCGACGATGAAGTCGATGGATTTCATTTTTTCGATTCCGGCATTGCTGCTGCCGCGATCTTGGCTTTTGCCGATGACCGTTTTGCAACAGCTGTCGTGTTTAAAACGGCGTTCGGTTTTGGCTGCCCGCCGATCACGCCCTCGCGTTTTTTCAGCGCCCGGTAATAGTTCCACCACAGATGGGCCGCAGCACCGCGCAGCGGGCGCCACGGTTCCGCCAGTGGCGCCATCTGTTTGGCGGTCGGCCGCGTCGTCAGGCCCAATCCGATCTTAACCGCTTCCTGCACGGCGAGGTCGCCCGCGGGCCAGGCGTCGCCGTGGCCAAGGCAAAACAAAAGATAGACGTCTGCGGTCCACGGGCCGATGCCATGCAGCGCCGTCAGCGTGTCGTGCGCAGCGTCGGCGTCCGCGTCCGCCAGGGCCTCGAGATTGAGCCTTTCTGCGGCGAGTTCGCGCGCCAGACTCTTCAAGGTCTTGATCTTGGCCGCCGACAATCCGAGCCGGCCCAGACGGTCGGCGCGGGCGCGGCGCAGCGCGTCGTGGTGAAACGGATCGAATGCGGCGCTGACCCGGCCCCAGATCGCCGCGGCGCTGGCGGTGGAGAGCTGCTGGCCGCAGACGATGGCGGCGAGGCCGGCATAGCCGGGTTCGCGGCGCCGCAGCGCCGGCATGCCGGCGACCTTCAATACGGGTTTCAGCCGCGGGTCCTGCCGCACCAGCGCGGCGATGGCGCTTTCGAGGTCAGCCTGGGTGTCGAGGTGAACGGTCATTGCCGAATCCCGGGAACTTTCTCATCCTGGTCATGGCCCGGCCTCGTCGTCCGCACAAGGCTGACGGCCATGCCCGGCCATGACCAGACCTGAATCATGTCGCTGCCCGTCTTCCGTTTTGCACCGAGCCCGAACGGCTATCTCCATCTCGGCCACGCTTATTCGGTGCTGCTGAACCTCGATGCCGCGCGACAGACCGACGGGCGATTGCTGCTGCGCATCGAGGATATCGACGCAACTCGCTGCAAGCCGGAGTTCGAGACCGCGATCTATCAAGACCTCGCCTGGCTCGGCGTCGCCTGGGAAACCCCGGTGCGGCGGCAATCCCGACATATGGCCGATTATCGCGAAGCGGTCGAGCGCCTGACAGATCTGGGTCTGGTCTATCCGAGTTTCGAGAGCCGGGCCGAGATTGCAGGACTGGTGGCCCAGCGCGAGGCGAACGGCCGCTGGCCGCGCGACCCCGACGGGGTGCCGCTCTATCCCGGTGCTGCGAACTTGCTTTCGCCCGCTGAACGGGCGCGATTGCTACAATCCGGTGCTCCCCATGCGTTGCGCCTAGACATGGCGGCAGCCTGTGCGTGTGCCGGCGAGCTCAGCTGGATCGAGCACGGCGAAGGCCCCGGCGGCGAGACCGGCGCGGTGGCCGCCCGCCCGCAAGCCTGGGGCGACGTCATCCTCGCGCGCAAGGAGACACCCACCAGCTATCACCTCGCGGTGACGATCGATGACGCCCTGCAAGGCGTGACCGAGGTGGTGCGTGGTCAGGACCTGTTCTGGTCGACCAGCGTCCACCGGCTGCTGCAGCGGCTGCTCGACCTGCCGTCGCCGGCCTACCGGCACCACCGGCTGATCCGCGATGGCGCCGGGCGGAAGCTCTCGAAGTCGACCGCGGCGACCGGCTTGCGTGAACTGCGCGCCGGCGGCGCGACGCCAGCCAGCATCCGCCAGTTGTTGGGCTTGCCTTAATTATGGTTGGCGGCGACGTCTGAGGCGGGAAAACGCGCTTCGGCGTGACTCCCGGAGCCAGGCCGTGGCATGGTGGGGCTGGCCAGGATCGGGGGAATCATGGCGCCGAAATCGCGCACACTGCGCACCACGCGGCCGCCCAAACGGCGGACGACGAGAAAGCGCGCTCCAGTCGTTGCCGCCCGCAAGGCGCGCAAGCGCGCTGCCACGACTGCCGCGCCTGGCATCGTCGAAGCAGCCCTCGCCGCGTTCGCCCACGAGGTTCGCACACCGCTGACCGGAATTCTTGCCATCAGCGACCTGCTGGCGACGTCCGACCTCGATGAGCGCGAGCGGCGCTGGGTCGATACCATCAAGGCGGGCGCCGAACATCTCGCCAGCCTCGCCACCCTGTTCGTCGACGCCGCGCGAAGCGGCCACGCCGGGACCGGGGTCCGGCAGGATTTATTCGATCTGCGGGCGCTGGCGCGCACCGCCGGTGATTCGCTGGCCGGCCGCGCGGCGGCGAAAGGCCTGCGATCGTCGGTCGATATTTCGGAAAAGCTTCCGGCGCTGGTGATCGGCGACCCGGTCCGGCTGCGCGCGGCGCTGGAAAATCTGATCGACAATGCGGTGAAATTCACCGAGCAGGGCGGCGTCACCCTGGCGGTGTCGACGATGCGCGGCGCAAAAGGCAGGATCGGCGTCGCCTTCGCGGTTTCCGACAGCGGTATCGGTCTGACGCTCAGCGAGATCAAACGGCTGTTCCGGCCGTTCTCGCAGGCCAATGTCAGCATCGCATCACGTTTCGGCGGCGCCGGGCTCGGGCTGTCGTCGGTAAAGCAGCTGGCGCGTGCGATGGGTGGCGACATTGCTATTGCGCAGCGGCGCAACGGTGGAACCATATTCACCTTGAGCGTGACTTTGGCCCGCGCCAAGTCCGAAAAACCGGCCAGTTCAGGGGCCGATGCCGAGCTGTCGTCCGATCCCGTGCAGGCGCTGCGCGTTCTCAGCGTCGAGGACAATCCGTTCGGCCGTGTCGTGCTCAATACGATCCTCAGCGAACTCGGTCATCAGGCGGAATTCATCGGGCGAGGCGAGGCGGCTACCGAGCGCATCGCGCAGGGCGGCTTTGACGCCGTGCTGATGGACATGGTGCTGCCGGGCATTGACGGCATCGAGGCGATCAGGCGAATTCGCAGCCTGAGCCCGCCGCTCGGCCGTATCGCGATCATCGGGGTGTCGGGCCGCGGCGACGACGAAGTGGCCTCGCGCGAAGCCGGCGCGGATGCCTTTCTGGTCAAGCCTGTGAGTCCAAGGGCTCTAGCGACTGCGCTGCTTGAAGCGACACGCCGTGCGGCAACTGCGACTTGATGATCGCCGCGTTCAGTTCGCCGCCATACGCGAAGATCGCGGCGTTGAAATACAAAAACACCAGCGCGATGATCACCGACGCAAGGCCGGCATACATGGTGACGTAATTGTTGGCGAAGCGCGCCAGATACTGTCCGAAGACGATACTGGACACCAGCGATGCCACCATGGTGAAGACGATGCCCGGCAGGATCTGCAGAAACCCGCGGCGGCCCGCCGGAAGCCAGGCGTGCAGGATAAACAGCGCCACGATCAGCGCCAGGATCGCGATGCTATAGCGCGCCAGATCGAGAAGACTTTCGTTGGTTTCGACGATCAGCGGAAAATAACGTCGGACGGCCTCCACGATCAGGGGGCCGAGCACGATCAGGAAGGCCATCGCCAGCGCCGTGATGGCGGCGACCAGCGTATAGCCGATCGATTCCAGCCGCAGCCAGTACCAGCGCCGCGGTTCGGTCACCGCGTAAGCGCGGTTTAGCGCAACGCGAAGGCTTTCGACGCCGTTCGACGCAAAGTACACCGCCAGCACGGCACCGACGGTCAGGGCGTCGCCCCGGGGGGTGGTCAGCACATCGTGGATCTCGCCCGACAGCGAATCCGCAACCTGTTTCGGCCAGATTTCCAGCATCAGCCCTGCGGCCTGATCGGCGAGTTCCTTCGACCCGAAAAAGCCGGCCAATGACGTCAGCACGATCAGAAACGGGAACAGCGCCATCAGCGACGACAGCGCCACGTGGCTGGCGATGGCCCAGCCGTCGTCGGCGAGAAACATGTAAAACGCGTCCAGGCCGACATCGAAGACGTAGCGAATTTGCCTCACGGTTCACCTTGGCCTGGCGGAAGACAGGTTCATGCCGAATCCGAAGTCGCCGCGCCGGCTTTGGCCGGCTTCGGATTCGAAAGGACGCAAGAAATCCAAGGAATCAAAGATTCCAGTGTGGATTTGGTTCAGCAGGTCTCCTGGCGGATCCGCCGCGATCGGACCGAGGATTCCCGCCGCCCCGCTGGCCACCTTCTGACATTATTGGGCTAAAAGCCAGATCGCGAATCATCCGATTCGGGGCGATGGCGGACCGCCTTGGGCGGTGTTATGAACGGCCGATGGCTGCATTCCTGAGCACGATCATACTTCCCATAGCCGTCGGCGCCGTCGCGCTGGTGTTGCTGTTGGGACTCATCAACATGATGCGGGGCGGGTCGCCGAACCGGTCCCAGAAACTGATGCAATTGCGGGTGTTGCTGCAATTCGTCGCCATCGTCATCACCATGCTCGCGGTCTGGGCGATGGGTCACTGAGAGATTCCGGCGAGCCGGAATCAGCGAGGAGTTGGGCTATGGTCGTCCTCAACCGAATCTATACCAGGACCGGCGATGACGGCACGACGGCGCTTGGCACCGGCGAGCGCCGCCCGAAATATGATCTGCGCATCGCTGCCTACGGAACCGTCGACGAGACCAACGCCGCCATCGGCATTGTGCGACTGCATCTGGCGGAGGCGCGCGATCTGGATGCCATGCTGGGCCTGATCCAGAACGATCTGTTCGATCTCGGCGCCGATCTGGCGGTGCCCCAGCGCGAGGGCAAGGCGGAACGACTGCGGGTCCTGGCCAGCCAGGTCGAACGCCTTGAGCGCGACATCGACGGCCTCAATGCGCAGCTGGCGCCGTTGACCTCGTTTGTGCTGCCCGGAGGCACTCCGGCCGCCGCGCACCTGCATCTGGCGCGCACCATATGTCGCAGGGCGGAACGGATCATGGTGGAACTCGCGGGCCGGCCCGACGAGCCTGTCAGCAATGCCGCGATCCAATATATCAACCGCTTGTCGGACTTTTTCTTCGTCGCCAGCCGTTCCGTGAACAATAATGGCGTCGGGGACGTGCTCTGGGAGCCCGGCCAGAACCGCTAAGCGCATAGGTCCAGAGGCGATTTTTGCCCTTCGCGCGTTGACCGGGGTTGGCAGGACCTTTAGGTTCCGCGCCCAAGCAATCAAACCTCAATATTCAAGCGAAAGAGGATCGATGAAGGTTCTGGTGCCGGTGAAGCGGGTGGTCGACTACAACGTCAAAGTCCGCGTCAAGAGCGACGGCTCGGGCGTTGAACTGTCCAACGTCAAGATGTCGATGAATCCGTTCGACGAAATCGCCGTCGAGGAGGCCTTGCGGCTGCGCGAGGCCGGCAAGGCAACCGAGGTCGTGGTGGTCTCGATCGGCCCCGCCCAGGCGGCCGAAACCATCCGGACCGGCCTTGCGATGGGCGCCGACCGCGGCATCCTGGTCAAGGCGGACGGTAATGTCGAACCGCTGGCGGTGGCCAAGATCCTCAAGGCCGTTGTCGATGAAGAAAAGCCCGGCCTGGTCATTCTCGGCAAGCAGGCGATCGACGACGACTCCAACCAGACCGGCCAGATGTTGGCCGCGCTGCTCGGATGGTCGCAGGCGACCTTTGCTTCCAAGCTCGAAGTGGATGGATCTGATTTCAAAGTGACGCGCGAGGTCGATGGCGGCCTGCAGACCGTCAAGCTGAAGGGGCCGGCGATCGTTACCACCGATCTGCGGCTCAACGAGCCGCGTTATGCCAGCCTGCCCAACATCATGAAGGCGAAGAAGAAGCCGATCGCCGATAAAAGCGCATCCGATTACGGCGTCGATCTCACGCCGCATCTCGAAATCCTCAAGACTTCCGAACCGCCGGGCCGCAAGGGAGGCGTCAAGGTCAAGGACGTCGCCGAACTGGTGTCGAAGCTCAAGAATGAAGCCGGGGTTCTCTAGATGACCACGCTGTTGATTGCCGAACACGAAAACGCCGTCCTGAAGGATTCCACCAACAAGGCGCTGACCGCGGCGACCCAGTTGGGCGCCGAGGTCCACGTCCTGGTCGCCGGCGGCGGTGAGGGCACCAAGGCGGCCGCGGAGGCCGCCGCCAAGCTTGCCGGCGTCAAGAAGGTGCTGCTCGCCGAGGGCGACGCCTATGCCCACGACCTCGCCGAGCCGCTGGCGGCCCTGATCGTGGCGCTGGCCCCCGGCTACGACGCCTTCGTCGCGCCGGCGACTTCGCGCTTCAAGAATGTCATGCCGCGGGTCGCAGCTCTGCTCGACGTGATGCAGGTGTCCGAAATCATCAAGGTGGTTTCGCCCGACACGTTCGAACGGCCGATCTATGCCGGCAACGCGATCCAGACGGTGAAATCGAAAGACGCCAAGAAGGTCATCACGGTGCGGACCTCCACCTTCGCGGCGGCCGGAGACGGCGGCAGCGCGGGGATCGAAAATGCCGCCGCCGCGGCCGATCCCGGCCTCTCCAGTTTTGTCGGCGAGGAGGTTGCCAAAAGCGACCGTCCGGAACTGACATCGGCGAAGATCATTGTCTCCGGCGGGCGCGCCATGCAAAGCCGCGAGAACTTTGCCAAATATATCGAGCCGCTGGCCGACAAGCTCGGCGCCGGCGTCGGCGCCTCGCGCGCCGCGGTCGATGCCGGATATGCGCCGAACGACTGGCAGGTCGGCCAGACCGGCAAGGTGGTAGCGCCGGAACTATATATCGCCATCGGGATCTCCGGCGCGATCCAGCATCTCGCCGGCATGAAGGATTCAAAGGTGATCGTCGCGATCAACAAGGACGAGGACGCACCGATCTTCCAGGTCGCGGATTACGGTCTGGTGGCGGATCTGTATCAGGCGGTTCCCGAGTTCACCGAAGCCCTCGGCAAGCTTGGAAAGTAACGAGGACTGACCAGGCGCGCATTGGGCAAAGCGGCCGGCGATTTTGCGACTGGAATACGCGCAAGGATGGATTAAGGGCATTTTCTGGCAGAAAATGCCCTGCGGGATGAAGCGGACTTCGCCCGGTGTCGATGCAAAGGAAGGGGCAGGCGCGATGCGCCGTGCTCCGGCGAGATGACAAGATGGCGGTTATGATCAAGAAGGTCGGCGTGATCGGCTCGGGCCAGATGGGCAACGGCATCGCCCATGTGGCGGCGCTCGCCGGATTCGATGTGGTGCTCAACGATGTGTCCGCCGATCGCCTGAAATCGGGGATGGCGACCATCAACGGCAATCTGTCGCGCCAAGTCGCCAAGAAGATCATCACGGAGGACGCCCGCAAGCAGGCGCTGGAGCGGATCGTCTCCACCGAGACGATCGACGGGCTCGCCGACTGCGATCTGGTGATCGAAAGCGCGGTCGAGAAGGAAGAGGTCAAGCGCAAGATTTTTCACAATCTCTGCGCGGTGCTGAAGCCCGAGGCCATCGTTGCCTCCAACACCTCGTCGATCTCGATTACGCGGCTTGCGGCCTCCACGGATCGTCCCGAGCGCTTCATCGGCATTCACTTCATGAATCCGGTGCCGCTGATGGAACTGGTCGAACTGATCCGCGGCATCGCCACCGACGACGCGACCTTCGACGCATCGAAGGAATTCGTCACCCGGCTGGGCAAGCACATCGCGGTTTCGGAGGATTTTCCGGCCTTCATCGTCAACCGCATCCTGCTGCCGATGATCAACGAGGCGATCTACACGCTGTACGAGGGGGTTGGAAACGTCGAGGCGATCGATGCCGCGATGAAACTCGGCGCGCACCATCCGATGGGGCCGCTCGAACTAGCCGATTTCATCGGCCTCGATACCTGCCTGTCGATCATGCAGGTGCTGCACGAGGGTCTCGCGGATTCCAAGTACCGGCCCTGTCCGCTGCTGGTGAAATATGTCGAGGCGGGCTGGCTCGGGCGCAAGACCCAGCGCGGCTTCTACGACTATCGCGGCGAAAAGCCGGTGCCGACGCGGTAATTAATAAGGCGTGGATGCCCAGGGGGCCTTGCGGACCCGATCAATCTCAACCCAAGAGGCCGTGTGCCAGCTCCAATAGGCTGACGCCACCCGACGATGCTGTTGATAACCCTTGTAGGAGTCGGAGAGGAATAATCGATTCGTGCCGCCTTTAGGTGAGGTTAAGGAGGGTCTTTCAAGTCGGAATTCGAGCCTGTGGATAGATCCGTATTGCGTACGGCGCTCGGACGGAGGGAGGCCGCACTGCGTGCGGGACACGGTCCATTAACCGTTGTCCTGGCAGTATGCCCCCGGGGGATTTGCGTATGGATATGAGTCTAGTCAGCGGTATCCTCGCCGCTCAAGCGGGGGCCGTGCAGATGCAGGTCGCGGCCTCGATCATGAAGTCGAACGACGACGCGGAGAAATTCGCGGTCCAGACCCTGCTCGGGGCAGGCCAGCAGAGCGCCTCGTCGCTGGCCAATGTCGCCGCTGGGGTCGGCGGCAATCTCGACATCTCGGCGTAAACCCGACCCGCCAGACGGTTGTTTCGTCGTTTCGGGGCACCCCGTATCGGCTGCGCCGGGAATGACGAGTCGTCGTCCTTCCCTTCAGCCCTGTGGCGAGATGGCCGCCGCAACCAGCTTGACGGCGTCGTCGCTGCCCCATTCTGCCGGTCCGGCAATGGTGCCGATCTCGCAGCCCTGCCCGTCAACCAGCACCGAGGTCGGCATTCCCAGCGCCCGGCCCACGCTCTTAAGATCCTGAAAAACCTTGGCTTTCGGATCGGCATAATAGCCGAGACGGGTCAGATTGGCGTCCTTGAGGAAGTTTCGGGGCTTGTCCGGGTCTCGGGTATCGATGTTGATCGCGACGACCTCGAAATTCGGTCCGCCGAGCTTGGTTTGCAGGCTGTCGAGCGCGGGCATCTCCCTGCGGCAGGGCACGCACCAGGTGGCCCACAGGTTCACCAGCACGGTGCGCCCGCGCCAGTCGGAGAGTTTTTTGGCCTTGCCGTCGGTGCCCTCGAAGCTGAGATCGGGCAGTTGCAGCGGCACCGTCGCCATGGTCAGCGCCGCCACCTCGCCATGCGCCAGCGGCGCGAGCTTTTGCGAAAGATCGATCGCCGGGCGGCAGGCCGCATCGCCGGCAGCCTGGCGCGTCAGTCCGCCAACGCCGTATACAACGGCAAATCCAATCACCGCCCCGATCAGCACCGCGCCGATCGTGAAGCGAATCCGGCGCGTGGCAGCCGGGGCGGGCGAGGGTAGTTCAGGCATATCGTTTGTCATCCTGTATCAGATACGGCTATGCAGAGCCGGCGGTTCAAGCCGAGAAACGGCGCTGGGCCTTGCCTTTCCACGTCTGACGATAAGTGGCAGGCCATGGCAACGAGTAATGGGCAGTGAGCGACAAGTCATGAGCAACAAGATGTGGGGCGGCCGGTTCACCGAGCGTCCCGACGCGATCATGGAGGAAATCAACGTCTCCATCGACGTCGATCGTCACCTCTATGCCCAGGACATCGCCGCGTCCAAGGCCCACGCTGCGATGCTCGCCGCACAAGGCATTATTACCGCCAACGATGCGAAAAATATCGCCAGGGGTCTAGACACGATTTTGTCAGAGATCGGCAAGGGATCGTTCGATTTCAAGCGCGCGCTCGAGGACATTCACATGAATGTCGAGAGCCGGCTCGGCGAATTGATCGGGCCGGCCGCGGGAAGGCTGCACACCGCGCGTTCGCGCAACGACCAGGTGGCAACCGATTTCCGGCTCTACGTCCGCGACACGATCGACGAGACCGATGCGGCACTGGCCGCGTTCCAGCGCGCGCTGGTGGAGCGGGCGCTGCAACATGCCGGCACGGTGATGCCCGGCTTCACGCATCTGCAGACCGCACAGCCGGTGACGTTCGGGCACCACCTGCTGGCCTATGTCGAGATGGCGGCGCGCGACCGCGGCCGCTTTGCCGATGCGCGCCGACGCCTGAACGAGTCGCCGCTCGGCGCCGCGGCGCTGGCCGGCACGTCGTTCCCGATCGATCGCGCGGCGACCGCAAAAGCGCTCGGGTTCGACCGGCCGATGGCCAATTCGCTCGATGCGGTTTCGGACCGCGACTTTGTGCTCGAAACATTGTCGGCGGCGGCAATCGCCTCGGTGCACCTGTCGCGTTTCGCCGAGGAACTCGTGATCTGGACCTCGCCGCTGGTCGGGCTGCTGCAGTTGAGCGACAAATTCACCACCGGCTCGTCGATCATGCCGCAGAAGCGCAACCCCGACGCCGCCGAACTGGTTCGCGCCAAGACCGGCCGCGTGGTCGGCGCGCTGACCGCATTGCTGATCGTGATGAAGGGCCTGCCGCTGGCCTACCAAAAGGACATGCAGGAGGACAAGCAGGGCGCGATGGAAGCGTTCGGCGCGCTGTCGCTGGCGATCCGGGCGATGACCGGCATGGTGATCGACATCGAGCCGGACGAGGCGCGGATGAAAACCGCCGCCGGCGAGGGGTACGCCACCGCCACCGATCTTGCCGACTGGCTGGTGCGGACCCTGAAAATGCCGTTCCGCGACGCCCATCACGTCACCGGACGCATCGTCGCCAGGGCGTCCGGCGATGGCATCGCGCTGCATCAGCTGCCGCTTGCGGCGATGCAGGCCATCGAACCCAAAATCACCGTCGAGGCGCTGGCGGTGCTGTCGGTCGAGGCCTCGGTGAACAGCCGCACCAGCTATGGCGGGACCGCGCCAAAGAACGTTCGGGCGCAGGCCAAGGCCTGGCTCAAGCGACTGGAAAAAGAGCGAAAATTGGGCTGAGCCGCGATTTGCCTCGCAATTTCATCGCGCTCCGGGTCTCGCCATGGCGGGGCAATCTTTGTATGGTGCCGCCGCTTTGGGGATATCGCCGTGAATCTTGGTTCTAGTCCTATGTCGTCGAGATGGACCACGGTCCTGCTGGCCGCCGCCGTGCTGGCGCTGGCCGGCTGCGGCCGCAAGGGTCCGCTCGACCTGCCGCCGCATGCCGCATCGACGCCGTCGCCGGCCACGACCCAGGCCGACGCCGACGCGCAGCAGGCGGCCAGCAAACCGAGCCTATTCGATCCTTCCTACGGGGCCGACGCGGCGCCGACCGCCTCCAAAGGCACCAAAAAACCATTCATTCTCGACCCGCTGCTGAACAACTGAGCCTGCCATGAATCACTTCGACTATCGCAACGGCGTGCTGCACGCCGAGGCGGTGAATCTATCTGATCTGGCGCAAGCAGTCGGTACGCCGTTTTACTGCTATTCGACCGCGACCCTGGAACGTCATTACCGGGTGTTCAGCGAGGCCTTCGCCGATCAGAAGGCGCTGGTATGTTACGCCATGAAGGCCAACTCCAACCAGTCGGTGCTGCGCACGCTGGCAAAACTCGGCGCCGGCGCCGACGTGGTTTCGGGCGGCGAACTGAAGCGGGCCCTGGCTGCCGGGATTGCGCCGCAGAAGATCCTGTTTTCAGGGATCGGCAAGACCGAAACCGAGCTGCGCGCGGCGCTCGCGGCCGACATTCTGTGCATCAACGTCGAATCCGAGCCCGAACTCGAACTGCTGGGGCGGCTGGCCGCCGAGACCGGCCGCGTCGCGCGGATCTCGGTCCGGGTCAATCCCGATGTCGATTCCGGCTCGCACGCGAAAATTTCGACCGGCAAGTCCGAGAACAAGTTCGGCGTGCCGCTGGATCGCGCGCGCGCGGTCTATGCCCGCGCCGCGCAACTGCCGGGGATCAAGGTCACCGGCATCGACATGCATATCGGCAGCCAGATCACCGATCTTGGGCCGCTCGAAGCCGCCTTCAAGCTGCTGGTCGACTTCGCCCGCTTGTTGCGCGCCGACGGCCACGCTATTTCGCATCTCGATTTCGGTGGCGGGCTCGGTATTCCCTATCATCCAGACACGCCTCCGCCGCCCGACCCGGCCGCCTATGCGGCCGTGGTCAAGCGGGCGACCCGCGGGTTCGATTGCACGCTGATGTTCGAGCCCGGCCGGATGATCGTGGGCAATGCCGGCATCCTGGTGACGCGGGTGATCTATGTGAAGCACGGCGATGCCAAGAACTTCGTGATCGTCGACGCGGCGATGAATGACCTGATCCGGCCGACGCTGTACGAGGCCTACCACGACCTGCTGCCGGTGCGGCTGGCCGCGCCGGGCACCGCCAGGATGCTCGCCGATGTGGTCGGACCGGTCTGCGAAAGCGGAGATTATCTGGCGCTCGGACGGACCATGCCGGAGCCCAGGTCCGGCGATCTCCTGGCGCTGATGACCGCCGGTGCCTATGGCGCGGTGCAGTCCGGCACCTACAACACCCGTGCGCTGGTGCCCGAGGTGCTGGTCAAGGACGATCAATACGCCGTGGTGCGGCCCCGCGTCGACGCCGAGGCCCTGATCGCGATGGACCGGTCGGCGCCGTGGCTGTGATTGCTTCGTGTCCCGGGCACGGTGAACCGCGTCTTCACGCCGCTCCGCAAGCGGCGTCCGGGGAGCGCATCGGCTCACATCGCCAGGTCACCGGCCTTCGCTCCGCCCACCACCACGCCGGCGGCTCTTTCGATCGGCTGGATCGCCGCGGTAAAGTCGGACTCCGCCCCCATTTCGCGGATCACAACCTCCCACAACCGTCCGACGGCTTCGGCCACCTCCATCGATAGCCCCAACGCCTTGGCTTCCTCGAGATAGAGCCGCACGTCCTTCACCATCAGTCCGGTGGCGAAGCCGAAATCGAAGGTCCGAGGCAGGATCGAGCGCGGAAACTTGTCGCGGCTCGCCGTGTTCATGCCCGACCCCGCATTGATCACGTCAACCATGACGCCGGCGTCGAGTCCGGATTTGACGCCCATCACCACGGCCTCGGAGGTTGCGACCACGGCCGTCGCCGACAGCAGATTGTTGGCAAGCTTCATGGTCTGCGCCGAGCCGGGTTTGGTGCCGATGAAGAACACCTTGCCGATCACCTCCAGTGCGGCTTTCACCGCCTCGAAGTCCGCTCTCGGACCCGACACCATCACGGCGAGCGTGCCCTTTTGGGCGCCGCCGACGCCGCCGCTCACCGGACTGTCCAGTTGCACGATATTGTGCCTGGCCAGCAAATCGCTGATCCGTACCGCCATGTGCGATCCGACGGTAGAGAGATCGACGAAGCGCCGCACCCGCTTGCCCTCGATGACGCCGCCTGGACCGGTCGCCACCTCGAGCGACGCCTGCAGCGACGGCAGGCTCGCCAGTACGGTTTCGGCGCGATCGGCGACTTCTTTCGGTGACGAAGCGGCCTCCGCCCCCAGTGCAACCAGTCCGTCGACGGCCTGCTGGCGCTGGTCGAATACGACCAGTTGATGTTGGGCCTCGATCAGGCGGCGGGCCATGGGGAAGCCCATCTTGCCGAGGCCGATGAATCCGATGTCCATGTCCGTGTGCCTCAACCCTTGTCGATCTCGGCGAACACTTCACGCGCGATGCGGAAGCTGTCGACGCCGGCGGGAACGCCGGCATAGATCGCCACCTGCATGAAGATTTCGCGAATCTCTTCCTTGGTTACGCCGTTGACCAGCGCGCCCTTGATATGCACCCGCAACTCGTGCGGCCGGTTGAGAATCGAGATCATGGCAAGATTGAGCATGCTGCGGGTCTTGCGCGGCAGCTCCTCGCGCCCCCATACCGCCCCCCAGCAATATTCGGTGACCAGTTCCTGAAACGGCTTGTTGAAATCGTCGGCGTTCTTCAGGGCGTTGGCGACATAGGCCTCGCCCAGCACTGCCTTGCGAATTTCCAGTCCCTTGTCGTGCGTTTTCTTGTCCATGAGGTTTCCTCGGCGGTTGCTTTGCTGGTTCCAGCGGGCCGACGTTACGAGGTCGCCGGGCCCCAGTCACGCCTTCGTGTTATGCGTGTTCCACGGTGTGGGTTACGCTTCGGAACGGGTGCCTGATTGCCGGCATTGTGCTAGGCTGCTGCTTCGGTAACCCCGGAGAGTTGATTGAGCGGCACCACCCCCGACTCGCCAGAACCAACGCGCGACCGTGATGCCCTGTCGCGGCTGCAGCTGACGCAGGCCTTGCGGCGGGCGCAATATGCCATCGCGTGGGAGCGAAGCTGGCCGCATCTGGCGCGGCTGCTGACGGTTGTCGGGCTGTTTCTGGTGGCGTCCTGGGCCGGGCTGTGGCTGGCGCTGCCGTTTGCGGCGCGGGCCGTCGGGCTGGGCGTGTTCGTGCTGCTGGCGCTGGCGACGCTGTTTCCGCTGCTGCGGTTTCGCTGGCCGAGTCGCGAAGAGGGCCTTCATCGGCTTGATCGCGTCACCGGCGTCCGCCATCGTCCGGCGACTGCGCTGACGGATACGCTGGTTACGCAGGATCCCGTGGCGCGGGCGCTGTGGCAGGCCCAGCGCGAGCGCACCCTGGCATCGATCAAGCGCATCCGCGCCGGCCTGCCGTCGCCGCGGCTTGCAATCCACGATCCCTGGGCGCTGCGCGCATTGGTCGCGGTGTTGATGGTTGCGGCCTATATCGCCGCGGGCGACGAGCGAGCGTTGCGCATCGCGGCGGCGTTCGACTGGAATGGCGTGCTGGCGCCGGCCAATATCAGGGTCGATGCCTGGGTGACGCCGCCGCTCTATACCGCCAAGCCGCCGATCATCCTGTCGGCGGGCAACAAGGAAGCCGCCGTCCCTGCCGCGGGACCGCTGCAGGTTCCGGCGGGCAGCACGCTGATCGTGCGTTCGAGCGGCGGTACCCTGGATGTGGTCACCGCCGGCGGCGTCACCGAGGCGGTGCCGACCGAACAGGCGCCGCAGGGCACCAATGAAAGGCATTTCACCGTCGGCGGCGACGGCACAGTGCATGTCCGCGCGCCCGCCGGCCAGCCGCAATGGAGGTTCAGCGCCATTCCCGACCGCGCCCCGACCATAGCGCTGGCAAAGGATCCGGAACGGCAGGCCCGCGGCTCGCTGCAATTGTCGTACAAGATCGAGGACGACTACGGCGTCACCGAAGCGCAGGCGCATATTGCGGCCCGCCCCGGCAACGTGCCGAAAGGCGACGCGGAGCCGCGGCCGTTGTACGAAGCCCCGCAATTTTCCCTGGTGCTGCCCAATGCGCGGACCCGCAATGGCGTCGGGCAGACCGTCAAGGATCTCAGCGAGGACCCCTATGCCGGCGCCGACGTCACATTGACCCTGACGGCGCGGGACGAGGGCGGCAATGAGGGCCGCAGCGAGCCCTTCAACATGCGGCTTCCGGAGCGGCTGTTCACCAAGCCGCTGGCGCGGGCGCTGATCGAGCAGCGCCGCATTCTGGCGCTTGATGCCAACCAGAACGCGCAAGTCTACGCCGCGCTTGATGCGCTGATGATCGCCCCGGAAGTGTTCACGCCGGAAACCGGGCAATATCTCGGCCTCTACAGCGTCGCCAGGCAGCTCGAGGCCGCCCGCACCGACGATGCGATGCGCGAGGTCGTCGCCAGCCTGTGGGCGCTTGCCGTCACCATCGAGGATGGCAACATTACCGATGTCGACAAGGCCCTGCGCGCCGCCCAGGACGCGCTGAAGCAGGCGCTGGAGCGCGGCGCCAGCGACGAGGAGATCAAGAAGCTCAGCGACGACCTGCGCGCGGCGCTGGATAATTTCATGCGTCAGCTCGCCGAACAGCTGCGCAACAATCCGCAGCAATTGGCGCGGCCGCTCGACCCCAATACCCGGGTGATGCGTCAGCAGGATCTCAACAACATGATCGAGCGCATGGAGCGGCTGTCGCGCTCCGGCGACAAGGACGCCGCCAAGCAGTTGCTCGAGCAATTGCAGGAAATGCTGGAAAATCTGCAGATGGCGCAACCCGGCCAGTCCGGCGACGGCGACATG
>Ga0182030_10005171_pt1 | contig 27741 bp, 23 predicted proteins | sample 812S3MmetaG_FD_121299 | JGI IMG/M metagenome (GOLD analysis project Ga0182030, IMG submission 121299) | Permafrost microbial communities from Stordalen Mire, Sweden - 812S3M metaG (Illumina Assembly) | ecosystem: Environmental > Terrestrial > Soil > Wetlands > Permafrost | place: Sweden... | reverse complement strand
GATGCGCGCGCCCGGCAAGCCCACGCTCCTCGTCTACGGCCATCACGACGTGCAACCGGTCGACCCGCTGAACGAGTGGGTGACGCCGCCGTTCGAGCCGAGCATGCGCGGGGGCCGCCTGTGGGGGAGGGGCGTCGTCGACGACAAGGGGCAGGTCTTCATCCACGCCAAGGCCATCGAGGCCTTCGTGAGGACGGTCGGCGAGCTTCCGATCAACCTCCGGATGATCGTCGAGGGCGAGGAAGAGGTGGGGAGCGTGAACCTCGACACGCTCCTCCGCGAGCACGCGAAGGATCTGGCCGCCGACTTCGTCTGCGTGAGCGACACGGCGATGTTCGGGCGCGGCATCCCGTCGCTGTGCGTGGGTCTCCGCGGGCTGTCGTACGTCGAGGTGTTCGTGGACGGGCCCGCGCTCGACCTCCACTCGGGCTCCTTCGGCGGCGGCGTCGCGAACCCGGTGAACGCGCTGGCGCGCATGCTGGCGACGCTGCACGACGCCGACGGGCGCATCACCGTCGACGGCTTCTACGAGCACGTCCTGCCGCTGAAGGACCACGAGCGCCGCGAGATCCAGAGCCTCCCCTTCGACGAGAAGGAGTGGCTCCGCGCGACGGGCGCCCCCGGCCTCTTCGGCGAGAAGGGCTACACGACGCTCGAGCGCATCTGGGCGCGGCCCACGCTCGACGTCTGCGGGATCTCCGGCGGCTTCCAGGGGGAAGGCGCGAAGACGATCATCCCGGCCCGCGCGAGCGCCAAGGTGAGCTGCCGCCTGGTTCCGGATCAGGAGCCGGACGACATCGTGCAGAAGCTCACCGCGCACTTCGCGCGCGTCGCGCCGCCGGGGGTGCGCGTCCGCGTCGAGAACCTGCACGGCGGACGCCCGTACCTCGCCCCGACGGACCACCCGGTCTTCGAGATCGCGAAGAGGGCCTTCTCGAAGGCCTTCGGCAAGCCCACCGTGTTCATCCGCGAGGGCGGAAGCATCCCGTTCGTCCGCACCATCGCCGACGTGACGGGCAAGCCGTGCCTCCTGATGGGCTTCGGCCAGCCGGACGAGAACGCCCACGCGCCCAACGAGTGGCTCGACCTCGAGAACTACCATCTCGGCATCAAGAGCGCGGCCTACCTCTACGACGAGATCGCCCGAATGGGCTGAGGCAGAGGCTCTTCCAGGGCTGGCCCGCGAGGCCGATTCGCGGTAGCTCTCCGGCCGACATGGCCAAGAAGACCAAGACCTCGAAGCGCGAGAAGACCCGCGAGCGGCGCGAGCGTCGCTTCGACCCGCAGGGCAGCACCAACGCGCGCATCGTGTACCTCGTCGGGGCCATCGGGGCGATCGCCATGGGCGCGGGGGCGTGGGGGCAGTTCGGGGCGCTCGTCCACGAGGGCGGGCCCGAGCCGCTCAAGTTCGCGCCGTACATCCTGGCGGTGGGCGCGCTCCTCGTCGGCGGTGCCATCTGGATCGGCACGAGCGGCGACCCTGCCATCCGCGTCGGCGACGCCGGGCTGGCGGTGGAGAAGGGCGGCGTGCGCCGGATGCCCTGGTACGAGGTGGAGCGTATCGAGTGGCGCGAGGAGACCGTGCGCGTCACGGGCAAGGACGACATGGGCATCGCGATGACCATCGCCGCGAAGCTGAAGAGTCACCCGCAAGCCGCGGCGTGGATCGTGAAAGAGGCGCGCGAGCGCATCCCCGCCGTGGTCGACGTCCCCGAGGACGCGTCGCTGCCGGATCCGCGCGCGTCGGCGGGCGAGTCGCTGGCGCTCGAGCCGCCCCAGGTCGTGGGAAGGCACTGCGCGGCGAGCGGAAAGGTGATCGCCTTCGAGCCGGACGCGCGCCTGTGCCCGCGATGCGAGCGCGTGTTCTACAAGACGAGCGTGCCGGCGACGTGCGACTGCGGCGCCTCGCTGGTCGAGCTGCAGACCCAGGCGAAGACGGCCTGAGCCCCGGGGGTCCCTCGTGACGACTTCGATTCGCACCGTGAGCGTGCTCGGGACGGGGACGATGGGGCAGGGGATCGCCCAGGTGACCGCGTCGGCGGGCCTCGCGACGCGCATGTTCGACGCCGTCCCGGGTCGGGCGGAGCAGGCCGTCGCGGCTGTGGTCGCGCAGCTCGAGAAGCTGGTCGGCAAGGGCAAGGTGACGAGCGAGCAGCGCGACCTGGCGGTGACCTGCCTGCGCGTGGCGACCGACGTCCGCGACGCATGCGACGGCGTCGACCTCGTCATCGAGGCCGCCCCGGAGAACATGGAGCTCAAGGTGAAGCTCCTCAGCGAGGTGGTCCTGGCGTCGCCACCGCACGCGCTCATCGGGTCGAACACGTCGTCCCTGTCGCTGACGGAGCTCGGCGCGCGCATCGGCGCCCCGGAGCGGACGGTGGGGCTCCACTTCTTCAACCCGCCGCCGGTGATGGAGCTGCTCGAGGTGGTCCGCGGGATCTCGACGAGCGACGCGACCATCGAGGCAGCCCTGGCCTTCGCGGGGCAGATCGGAAAATCGGCCATCGTCGTCCGCGACGTGCCGGGCTTCGCGTCGAGCCGGCTGGGCGTCATCCTCGGCGCGGAGGCAATCCGCATGCTGGAGAGCGGCGTCGCGAGCGCGGTGGACATCGACCGCGCCATGGAGCTCGGCTACCGCCACCCGATGGGGCCCCTCAAGCTGACGGACCTCGTCGGCCTCGACGTGCGGCTGGCCATCCTCGATCACCTGCACCGCGAGCTCGGCGAGCAGTTCCGCGTCCCCCCGCTGCTCCGACAGATGGTCCGCGCCGGGAAGCTCGGCAAGAAGAGCGGCGAGGGGTTCTACGTGTGGAAGGACGGGGTCGCGCAGCCACGGACCTGACGAGCGGCTAAGCTCGCGGGCATGACCGCGCTCCGTGAAGCCTTCGTCGTCGACGCCGTCCGCACGCCCATCGCCCGCTACAAGGGCGCCCTCGCCACGGTCCGCCCCGACGACCTGGCGGCGCACGTCCTCGCCGCCCTCGTGCAGCGGCACCCCGCGATGGTGGACAAGCTCGACCACGTCGTCTTCGGCGCGACCAACCAGGCGGGCGAGGACAACCGCAACGTGGCGCGCATGGCCGCCCTCATCGCCGGCCTCCCGTTCGAGGTGCCGGCGCTGACCGTGAATCGGCTGTGCGGCTCCGGGCTCGAGGCGGTGTGCGACGCCGTCCGGCGCATCGCGACCGGCGACGCGGACGTGGTCGTCGCGGGCGGCGTCGAGAGCATGACGCGGGCACCGTTCGCGTTCGGGAAGACGGACGAGGCCTTCTCGCGGACGGCGCCGAAGGTGTTCGACACGACGCTCGGCTGGCGCTTCGAGAACCCGCGCCTGGCGGCTCGCTTCCCGCTCCTGTCGATGGGAGAGACCGCCGAAGAGGTGGCGACGAAGTGGAACGTGTCCCGCGAGGAGCAAGACGCGTTCGCGGTCGCCTCCCAGAAGAAGGCTGCGGCGGCCATCGCGGGGGGCCTGTTCGACCGGGAGATCGTGCCGGTCCCCCTCCCGCAGAAGAAGGGCGACCCGGTGCTCTTCGCGAAGGACGAGTCGCCGCGGGGCGACGTGACGCTGGAGGGCCTGGCGAAGCTCGCGCCGGCGTTCCGCAAGGGAGGCACGGTGACGGCGGGGAACAGCTCGCCGATCAACGACGGCGCGTCGGCGGTGCTGCTGGTGAGCGAGGACGTCGTGAAGTCGGAGAAGCTGACGCCGCTCGCGCGCGTCGTGGCGCACGCGACCGCCGGGGTGCACCCGAACCTGATGGGCGAGGGGCCGATCCCGGCGGGGAAGAAGGCGCTCTCGCGGGCGGGGTGGAGCGTGAAGGACCTGGACCTCGTCGAGCTGAACGAGGCGTTCGCCGCCCAGTCCCTGGCGTGCATCCGCGGGCTGGAGCTCGACGCGGCGAAGGTCAACGTGCGGGGCGGCGCCATCGCGCTGGGGCACCCCATCGGCTCCAGCGGGGCCCGCATCCTCGGGACGCTGGTCTACGCGATGCAAGACACGGGGGCCCGCCGCGGGATGGCGGCCCTCTGCATCGGGGTGGGACAGGGGATCGCCATGCTTCTGGAACGGTGATGCGCTACACCACCCGTCCCCATGTCCCAGCCCGCCGAGCACCCGTACGCCTCGTTCGTGCACCAGGTGCAGAAGCCCGCCCGCTACCTGGGCGGCGAGCACGGGGCCCGGCCGAAGGACTGGGCGAGCGTCGAGGCGCGCGTCTGCCTCGCCTTCCCCGACGTCTACGACATCGGGATGAGCCACCTCGGCTTCAAGATCCTCTACAAGCTGCTCAACGACGATCCCCGCACGCTGGCGGAGCGCGCCTATGCGCCGTGGATCGACATGGAGGCGCAGCTCCGCGCCCGCGGTCTTCCGCTGGTGACCTGCGAGAGCGCGCGCCCGCTGTCGGACTTCGACGTGGTGGGCTTCTCGCTCCAGTTCGAGCTCACGTACACGAACGTGCTCCTCATGCTCGACCTCGGGGGCATCCCCCTCCGGGCCGAGGCGCGCGGGGAGGACGATCCGCTGGTCATCGCCGGGGGGCCGACCGCCACGCACCCGGAGCCGCTCGCGCCGTTCCTCGACGCGGTGGTCATCGGCGACGGGGAGGAGCGCGCGACCGAGGTGGCGCTGACCTGGTCGCGGCTGAAGAAGCAGGGCGTCCCGCGGGCCGAGCGCCTCCGTGCGCTGGCCAAGCTCGCCGGCGTGTACGTGCCGTCCCTCTTCGCGACGCGGGTCGACGACGCGACGGGGTTCACCGTGGTCGACCGCGGGCTGTCGCCCGAGGCGCGCGTGCCGGTCATCCGCACGCTGGTCGACGACCTCGACCGCTTCCCGTTCCCCGACGACGGCCCCATCGGCGGCCCCGAGGCCATCTTCGATCGCATGTCGATCGAGATCGCGCGCGGCTGCACCGAGGGGTGCCGCTTCTGCCAGGCCGGGATGATCTACCGCCCGGTGCGAGAGCGCGATCCGCAGCAGATCGTCGACACCGTCGTCAACGCCGTCAAGAAGAGCGGCTACGACGAGGCGAGCCTGACGTCGCTGTCGACGGCCGACTACTCGTGCATCGCTCCGCTCGTGAAGAAGGTGGCCGACGCCCTCGCGCCGCAGCGGGTGAGCCTGGGCGTGTCGTCGCTCCGCGCCTACGGGCTCGACGGCAACGTGCTCGACGACATCGCCCGCGTCCGCGCGACGGGCGTGACGTTCGCGCCCGAGGCGGGCACGCAGCGCATGCGCGACGTCATCAACAAGAACGTGACCGAGGAGCAGCTCCTCGAGACGGCCGAGCGGGTGTTCTCGCGCGGCTGGGCGTCGATGAAGCTCTACTTCATGATCGGGCTGCCGACCGAGGGCGAGGAGGACGTGCGCGCCATCCCGCGGGTGGGCGGCCGTGCGCGCGCCATCGGCAAGCAGGCGAAGCGGGCCGCGGGCAACCCGGGGACGCCGAAGGTGACGGTGAGCGTCTCGACCCACGTGCCCAAGCCGCACACGCCATTCCAGTGGTGCGCGATGGACACCCCGGACTCCGTCCGCGAGAAGCAGGGCTGGCTGAAGGAGGAGGCGCGCACGGCGAACGTCGACCTCCGCATGCACGACTGCGACACGTCGTGGCTCGAGGCCGTCTTCGCGCGGGGCGACCGCTCGCTGGCGCCGGTGCTCGAGCGTGCCTACCGGAGCGGCGCGCGCTTCGACTCGTGGGAGGACCAGAAGAAGATCGCCCTCTGGGAGGAGGCCTTCCAGGCCGAGGGCATCGACGTCGCGAAGTACCTGGGGACGATTCCGGTGAGCGCCCGCCTGCCGTGGGACCACATCGACGTCGGGCTGGAAGAGGGGTTCCTGCTTCGCGAGTACCGCAAGGCGCTGAAGGACCGCCTCTCCCTGCCGTGCGGCAAGGTCGCCGGCGCGTTCGTCCACGCGACGAACCTGAAGGACGCGAAGGACGATGACCGCAAGCTCGTCTGCTACGACTGCGGCATCGCCTGCGACCTCGGCGCGATGCGTGAGCAGCGTCTCGTGGCCCTGCGAAAGCTCGGCGCCGACGAGCCCCGCCCGGCGGCCCCGCCGTCGCCACGGGCCAAGGGCCCTCCGCCGAAGATCGAGCAGGGTGAAGCGCGGCGGTACCGCTTCCTCTACGAGAAGCGCGGCGCCGCGGCGTTCCTGTCGCACCTCGACGTGATTCGCGCGCTGCCTCGGTCGTTCCGCAGGCTCGACATCCCTCTGTGGTACTCGCAGGGCTTCCACCCCAAGCCGGAGATGGTCTTCGGTCCGGCGCTGAGCCTCGGCGTGGCGAGCCTGGCCGAGGTGGTCGACCTGAAGATCGCCGCGGACATCGACGCGCCCGCGCTGCTGGAGGCGCTCTCCGAGGGGACCCACCAGGGTCTGCGCTTCATCGGCGGCGTGAAGCTGGGGGTCGGCGACGCCGCGGTGTCGCGGTTCGTCGACACCGCGCGGTACGTGGTGGGCATCCCGCGGGGCGTGCTCGACCCGCGAGGCGGCGAGGCGTGGCTGCGTGACCGCGTGCGGGCCGCGATGGAGGCGAGCTCGCTCGTCGTGATGAGGCGCATCGACGGCGTGGGCAAGCGCGTCGACGTGCGGGAGTACCTGCGTTCGCTCGAGGTCTCGGGAGAGAGCGGGCGGGAGCTCCTGGCGCGAGCAGGAATCGTCGGGGATCTGGTCGTGCTGAGCGCCGAGGTCGAGGTGCGGGGCTCCGGCGGCGTGAAGATCGGCGAGGTGGTCGAGGTCGTGGTGGGCGACGCCGAGCTGCCGCATCGTTCGGTGCGCGTCGCGCTGGGGGCTCGCCGGGCGGATGGCTCGCTGGCCTCCCCGCTCGATCTCGACGAGCTTCGCGCCGTGCGTGCCGCGCGCGCCGCCGTCGAGTCGGCCGCCCCCGCCCCCTGATGGGGCCCCCGGCCTACGCGCTCCTCGTCCTCGCGGCGTTCGGCGCCGGCCTGGTCGACTCCATCGCCGGCGGCGGAGGTCTCATCACGTTCCCGGCGCTCGTGGCGGCCGGTCTCCCGCCGCACCTCGCCCTCGGCACGAACAAGGGGCAAGCCGTGTCCGGGGCCATCTCCTCGGCGGTCGCCTTCTGGCGAGCGGGCGGGATCGATCGCGACCGCGCCGCGGTGGCGTTCGGCTTCGGGTTCGCGGGCTCGGTGCTGGGCGCGTTCGCCGTCCTCGCGGTCCCTCCGGAGCCACTCCGCCCCGTCGTCATCGTGCTGCTCGCCGGGGCGGCGACGGTGGTGCTCCTCCGCGGGCACATCAGGCCCCGCACGCGCGCGCCGTCCCACCCGAGCCTGGCGCTCGCCGGCATCGCGGTGGGCCTCGGTGCGTACGACGGCTTCTTCGGCCCGGGAGTCGGCTCGATGCTCATCGTGGCCTTCATGCTGGTCTTCGGCGACACCATCACCCGCGCCTCGGGGAATGCGAAGGTCGTGAACCTCGCGTCGAACCTCGCAGCGGTCATCGTCTTCGCGGCCCGGGGGACGGTGCTCTGGCGCGTCGCCGTCCCGATGGCCGTGGCGAACGGGCTCGGCGCGGCGGTGGGTGCGCGCCTGGCGCTGAAGCGTGGGGATCGCTTCGTCCGGTGGGTGGTGCTCGTGGTCGTCGCCGCGGCGATGACGAAGCTCGCCGTCGACTTCGTCCGGGCTCGCTAGCGACCCTTCGCGGGAGGGGACCGCCGCGCCGTCACGGGCGCGGATCCGAGCACGCGAAGGGCGTGGCACAGGTCGGGGTCCTTGCAGGGGCCGACGTTGCCGCCGCTGGACGGCCAGGCGACGGCCCACGTCCCGTCGTCCGCGTGGGCGAGGACGGTCCGGTCGCGCACGTCGGGGCCTCGCCACGTGGGAGGCGCGTGCGGCAGGGCGGCCTCGCGGTCGTTGGCGTCGACCGTCCCGAAGGGGAAGCGCACGCTCGGCACGAGCCCGACGCGCTGGACCGGCGTGCCGTCCGGCAGCGCGTAGAGCAGGGTCGTGAGGCGCAGGACGCCCGCGTGCGCGTCGTCGTCGACGTACTCCTGCGCACACCCCTTGCCGAAGGTCGTCGTGCCGACAGTGGGGCCCCGACGGTAGGCGACGAGGGCTCCGGCGATCATCTCCGACGCGCTCGCGGTGTCGGCGTCGACCAGCGTCGCGACAGGCCCGCGCCACCGATCGACCCCCGGAGGCTCGGGCGCGCGGTCGGTCTCCAGCGAGCCGTCGCGGCGCTTCATCGGGAAGAGCGACGCGCCCGGGATGAACAGGCCCAGCGCGTCGATGGCTCCATCGGTCGAGCCGCCGCCGTCGCCGCGCAGATCGAGGACGACGCCGGCGAGAGGTCGCCCCTCGCGCGCCCGCTCCCGGAGCAGAGCCCGCGTCAGCTCGTCGCCGAGGTCGTCGCGGATGTCGTGGATGGCCACGACCACCACGTCACCGTCGCCGTACTCCACGCGCTCCACGGGGAGGTCGTCGTCATCCTCCGTCGCCGGACCGCCGGGCTTGGCCTCGACGGGCGCACCGTCGAGCCAGGTCGTCACCGGCTGCGCCTCCCCCACGCGCAGCACCACCGCCTGCGCCGGAGGCCGCGCCTCCGACGCCGCGAACCCGAGCTGCTCGCTCTGCTCGAAGCTCAACCCCGCCGTGGCGACTCCCGCAAGAGAGAGCAGCACGTCGCCGTCGGCGAGCGGCGGGGCCGCGCCGGACTCGATCCTCACGCCGACCGCCGTGCGCTCGGACTTCTCCCAGAGGCGCGTCGGGGGCTTGGCCTCGAGGTCCACCTCGTACACGCTGGACTCCTCGTCGAGCGGCGCCCACGCGCCGTGCGGGTCGATCGACGGCACGTACGCGCGAACGGCGGACGCGAGGATCACGCGCGCCCAGCCGTCGGCATCGAGGGACGGGAAGTAGCGAGCGCGGGCGGCGTCGACGTAGGGGTGGGCCGCGGGGCCGAGCGCCCGTTCGACGGCGCCGACGTGGCGGCCCAGCGTCTCCGCGAGGGCGCGCGCGGGCCGGGTGACGGTCGCCCCTTCGAAGGCGGGCGCAGCAGCCGCCACTGCGAGGTCGTCGCCCGTGGCGGGGGCGGCTCGCGCGTCGTCGAACACCGTGCGGAGCTGGTCCACCCAGGTCACGAGCTCCGCCCCGAGGGCTCGCGCGGTCGTGCAGTCGCGCGCTCCGCGGCCCTCCACGTCGGCCAGGAGATCGGTCGCGCGGGCGTCGAAGGCGTCGGCCACGGGAGTGTCCGGAGCCACGCTCCAGAGGCCGTAGGGGTCCAGCCAGTCGCCTGTGGCGTCGGCAAAGGTCTTCGCGTCGACCGGATCGGGGGAGTAGGCCAGCTGGCTTCGCACCTGCGTGACGACGGCGCGCGCCTCTTCGCACGTGAGGGCCGGTGCTTCGCCGCTGGGGACGCGGAACGGGTGCGGCCGGACGTCGTCCGAGTCTTTCGGTGCCGAGTCGTCCGCCCCCGCCGGCGGAGGTGGCTTCGGCGGCGGCGCGAGCACCAATGGAGCCCCCGCCGGGGTCGGTCGGAGCGTCCAGACGGACGCAGCCCCCACACCGCAGAGCACGCCCACCAGCCAAACTCCGCGCCGTCGCATGGGGAGACAAAGCGTAGCAGGCACCGCCGGCCGAGCAGCAGTTTGTCGCCGGCCGCGATAGATTCTGCGCACCCCTGCGCGATGCTCTCCAGCTCACCCCGGCCGCCGGTCACCAGCGTCGCCATCGCGGCGTTCGCGCTGGGCTTGCTCCTCGCCGTCTCGTCGCGCGCCGACGACGTGGACGAAGGGATCCCGTTCAAGTCGGTGGCTCTGCAGGGGAACCCGCTCGGGCTCATCATCGGCCGTTACAGCGCGGACCTGGAGTACTTGCCGGCGCCGCACCACGCGCTGCACATCTCGCCGGTCGGTTACTTCGCGCTTCCCGGTGTGGCCGACGAGCTGACCGGCTTCGGAGCCGAGATGGGCTATCGCTGGTACTCGGGACTCAACGGCCCGCACGGGTTCTTCGTCGGGGCCTCGTTCATCGCGCTGAGCCTCCAGTACATCCACGGTGCGCTGCCGGGCGTTCCGCTCGACTCCCCGGAGGACACGTCGTTCGTACAGCTCGGCGGGGCGATCGACGTGGGCTACCAGGTGGTGATCCTCGGCAACTTCGCGGCCGGCGCCGGGCTCGGAACGCAGTACACGGCCGATACCACGCAGCCGACCTTCGAGTACCAGAACCACCCCCTGCACGACCTCCTCTACGGCTGGGGCCTGCGACCGCGCGTACTGCTTTCCCTCGGCGCGGCTTTCTAGAGAGCCCCCTCCCGCGCCCGAGGAATCGCTCGCCCCAGTGTCCAGCACGGCCGCGGGACCTGTGCTAAGCCGCGGGCTCGACTACGAAGGAGCCCCTCCGATGCCGAACCTCACCGAAGCCCTCACCGGCGAGTCCACCAAGAGCGCCGTCGTCGAAGACTGCCTCTCGCTCATCGATGCGGAGGTGGGCGATAAAGGGGGGCTGACCGGTCTGGCCATCAAGGCCGGCTACCGGACGGTCCAGGGGATCAAGCCTGGCTTCGTGCGGCAGGTGGTGACCGACCTCCTCCCCGAGTTTGCGCGCGCGCTCCAGCCGATCGTCGACGAGGCGAAGACCGACGGCCACACCGTGCGCGAGCACTTCGCCTCGAACAGCACCCGCGTCGCCGACGCGCTCCTCTCCATCACCGACGACAAGGCGAAGCGCTCGAAGAGCAGCATGGTGAAGGGGACGTACGAGAAGCTACGCGGCAGCGCGAAGAAGAACGTCGAGGCGGCCGTGCCCCGGCTCGCCGCGATGATCGAGAAGCACGCATCGTGAACATACCCCGCGAGCCTGCGAGCGGATTGTCTGAGCCAGGCTCCGCGAGGAGGCTGGCGTGAACCTCCCGGATGGGCCGGTGGTCTCCACGGAGTGGCTGGCGGGCCGCCTGAACAGTCCAGATCTTCGCGTCGTCGACGTCCGCGGCAAGGTGCTGCCTCCGGGGAATTCCCCCCGGTATCTGCCAAAGCGCGGTGACTACGACACGGCGCACGTGCCGGGCGCCATCTTCGTCGACTGGACCCGCGACATCGTCGACCTGGACGATCCGGTGCCCGCGCAGGTGGCGAGACCCGACGCCTTCGCGACACGCATGGGGGAGCTCGGGGTGGGCGACGGAGCGGCCGTGGTGGCATACGACGACTACGATCACGCGTTCGCCGGGCGGCTGGCGTGGGCGCTCCGTTACTACGGGCACGATGACGTACGCGTCCTCGACGGCGGCTGGTCGCGATGGATCGCCGAGGGTCGCCCGGTATCCTCCGACATCCCGCAGCTCGCGGCTGCTCACTTCACGCCTCGAACGCGCGAGGCCCTCCACCGCACTGCCGACCAGGTCGAGCGCTCACTCGACGACCCGGCGGTCCTGCTCATCGACGCCCGTCCCGCCGAGCAGTACGCCGGATCCGTGAGCGCAGCGGCGCGCAGCGGACACATCCCGGGCGCGCGCAACGTCCCGTACTCGCGCCTCGTCGACCCGTCGACGGGTCGGTTTCTACCGGAGACCGAGCTGTCGCGCGCGTTCGCGGAAGCCGGCGTCGACGTCCAGCGGCTTCCGCGGGAGGTCGTCGTCTACTGCAACGGAGGGGTGACCTGCACCGTCCCGCTCAACGCCCTTCGCATGCTGGGACGCGACGACGTGGCCGTATTCGACGGCTCGTGGAACGAGTGGGGGAACGACCCGCGTCGACCGATCCGATCGGGCCCAACACCGTGAATCGCTTGCCACGCCTACGAAGCGAACGCGAGGTACGCAACGTGCAGTGCTCGGCGAGAATCTGAGTGAACCAAGGATGTCCATGAAGAAGCCGACATCGCTGCGCCCGGCGGAGGGGAAGCTCGGCGTGCTGCTGCCCGGAATGGGCGCGGTTGCCACGACGACGATCGCGGGTGTGCTGCTCGCCCGGCAGGGCAAGGCGGTACCGGTCGGATCGCTGACGCAGATGGGGACGATCCGACTCGGCAAGCGGACCGACAAGCGGGCGCCGAAGATCGCCGACTTCGTCCCCCTGGCGAACATGAGTCAGCTCGAGTTCGGCGGCTGGGACATCTTTCCCGACGACGCCTTCGAGGCGGCCGAGCACGCCCAGGTCCTCGAGCGTCAACATCTCGACACAGTGAAATCCGAGCTCCAGGCCATCCACCCCATGAAGGGCGTGTTCTACCCGGGCTACGTCAAGCGCCTGCACGGGACGCACATGAAGTCCGCGCCGACGAAGGCGGACATGGTGGAACAGGTGCGCGACGACATCCGGACCTTCAAGCGCGATCGCGGATGTGACCGCCTGGTTTCGGTGTGGTGCGGGTCGACCGAAGCGTACCTCACGTCGCAGGCCGTCCACGCCGACGTGGCATCGTTCGAGCGCGGTCTCCTCGGCGACGACCCGGCGATCTCGAACGCGCAGATATACGCCTGGGCCTGCATCAAGGAGCGCGTGCCCTTCGCTAACGGGGCTCCCAACCTGTGCGTCGACTTTCCGGCCGCCTGGGACCTGGCGCGCGAGCACGCAGTGCCGATCGCGGGCAAGGACTTCAAGACGGGGCAGACCCTCATGAAGACCATCCTCGCCCCGGGATTCAAGGCCCGCATGCTGGGCCTGAACGGCTGGTACAGCACCAACATCCTGGGCAATCGGGATGGCGAGGTCCTCGACGATCCCGACAGCTTTCGCAGCAAGGAGGTGTCGAAGCTGGGCGTGCTCGAGCACATCTTGCAGCCGGACCTCTACAAGGAGCTCTACGGGAACCTCGTCCACAAGGTCCGCATCGACTACTACCCGCCGCGCGGCGACCAGAAGGAGGGGTGGGACGCGATCGATCTCTTCGGGTGGCTGGGCTACCCGATGCAGATCAAGGTCAACTTCCTCTGTCGCGATTCGATCCTGGCGGCCCCAGTGGTGCTCGACCTGGCCTTGTTCCTCGACCTGGCGCAGCGGGCGGGGTTTCACGGGACGCAGGAGTGGCTCAGCTTCTACTTCAAGAGCCCCATGACGGCCCCGGGCCTCTACCCCGAGCACGATCTCTTCATCCAGCTGATGAAGCTGAAGAATACCCTCCGCTGGGCGATGGGCGAGGAGGTCATCTCGCACCTGGGCACGGAGTACTATGACTGATGCCGGAGCGGGCGAAGCGGTCCGCTGACGGGCGTGGCGCCGGCCTCTGGTCGACGCTCGGGCGACATCAGGCCGGAGCCGTAGCGGCGACGGTCGTCGACTTCGCGGCGATGATCGCGGTGGTCGAGCGCCTCGGCTTCTCGCCGGTGGCGGGTACGGTGGTCGGCGCGTCCCTGGGCGCGGTCACGAACTTCCTGCTCGGTCGCGTCTGGGTCTTCCCGCGACACTCGGGGCACTGGGCAGCGCAGGGGTCGAGGTACGCCTTCGTCTCTGCCGCGAGCGCGGGCTGGAATGCCCTGGGAGAGCACCTCGTGCACGACGTCGCCGGGATGCAGTACGTGCTCGCGCGCGCCGTCGTGTCCATCGTGGTGAGCCTGCTATGGAACTTCCCCATGCATCGGCGCTTCGTCTTCCGTGAAGGCCGAGCGGGATGACGCACCTGAAGAACCTCTGGCCCGGCTGGACCATTCTCGCGCCGCTCCCCTTCTTCGCGCACGCCGCCTGGGCCCTATCGCGGCACGCGTTTCACTGGGAGAACGCCGCGCTCCTCGTCTTGGTGCTGATGCTCTTTGCGGTCGGACCGCGCACCAAGAAGCTCTTCCTCGGCGTGTACCCGATCGGCCTCGTGGCGCTGTTCTACGACTCGATGCGCGCGGTGAAGAACGTGGGCGTCACGGCGGAGTCCGTTCACGTCTGCGACCTGCGCGCGCACGAGCTGGCCCTCTTCGGCCTGGAAATGAACGGGGAGCGGGTGACCTTCCACGACTGGTTCCAGGCGCATCCTTCGCCGGTGCTCGATGGGCTCTGCGCGATCCCCTATGCCACCTTCATCTTCGTCAGCATCGCCTGCGCGGTTTGGCTCTACATTCGCGACTATCCGCGGATGGTGCGCTTCACCTGGTGCTTCTTTGCCCTGAACGTGTGCGGGTTCGTCACTTACCACCTCTACCCAGCCGCTCCGCCCTGGTACTTTCACGCGCACGGCTGCACCGTCGACGTCCTGGCCCACGCGAGCGAAGGGCCGGCTCTCGCGAGGGTCGACGCCCGGCTGGGGATTCACTATTTCGCCGGCATGTACGGACGTTCGAGCAGCGTCTTCGGAGCGATGCCCAGCCTGCACTGCGCCTACGCGTTCATCGTCGCTCTCGAGGGGTGGGCCGTGTTCAACCGCGCCTGGCGAGCGGCCAGCGTGGGCTTCTTCGCGCTGATGTGCTTCTCGGCTGTGTACCTCGATCATCACTGGGTGCTCGACGCGATCGCCGGGGTGATCTACTGCCTCGTCGTGGTGGGGACCGCGCGCGCTCTCACGCGATGGCGAACCTCCCGGGCCACGATGCTCGAGAAGAGCGCGGCGTGAAGCGCGCCCTCAGCAAGGTCGCATGGGCGATCGCGACATGGTTCGGGTGCGGGCTCATCCCGAGGGCCCCAGGCACGATGGGATCGCTCGGCGCGATCCCCCTTTACCTCCTCGTCGCCCGGCAGGGTCGGATCGGGGTCGCTGTGGCGGCGTTCCTCGTCACCGCGGTGGGCGTCTGGGCGGCCTCCGTCGTCGCGCGTGAGCTCGGAAAGAAGGACCCACAGATCGTCGTGGCGGACGAGGTGGCGGGGCTCCTGGTCACGATGCTCCCCATGCGCGAGGTCTCCTGGCTCGCGGTCGTGATCGGCTTCGCGCTCTTTCGCCTCTTCGACGTGTTCAAACCCTGGCCCATCCGGAAGCTCGAGCAGCTGCCGGGGGGGTGGGGCATCGTCCTCGACGACATCGCCGCGGGGCTGTTCGGCGCGGCCGTGATGGCAGCGCTTCGCTTCGCGAAGGTCCTGCCTTGAAGAACGTCCTGGGCGAACCAAGCCCTCGTTCGCGAGCGTTCGTGCACTGGACGCTTCGATGGGGAGGGTGGCTCTGGGCGTTCGCTCTCGCGTTGGCCGTTCCCGCGACGTGGCGGACGGCCGGGATGTACGCGCACCTGCGCAGCGAGCTCGAGCAGCTCCTCCCGCGAAGCGCCCCGAGCGTCGTCGCCATCGACGAGCTGCGGGCCAGAATGGCGGGACTCCAGCACCTGGGCGTCGTGGTGGATACGGGCAACGCGGCGAACCTCCGCGCGGGCGAGCGGCTGCTCGATGACCTGGCGTCGCGAGTCCGGGCCTACCCGCCCGGCATGGTGCGCGCCGCCCGCACCGGAGACGCCACCGAGCGCCGCTTTCTCGAGGACCACGCCCCGCTCTACATGGATCTGGCCGACCTCGAGACCGTGAGGACACGCGTCGAGGCCCGCCGCGATTGGGAAGCCTCCAAGGAACAGGGAGCGCTCCTCGACGAGGACGAGCCTCCGCCGCCGCTCGACTTCGACGACATCCAGAAGAAGTACGACCTCCGCACCACGAGCTCACACCACTTCGAGGACGACCATTTCGCGAACGGCGAGCAGCACGCCGCGCTCCTCCTCATCGAGGTGGGCGAGTTCGACACCGGACGTGTTCGTAGCGAAGCGCTCCTCCAGCGCGTGAAGAGCGACGTCGCCGCACTCCGCCCCGAGTCTTATGCCCCGGAGCTGCGTGTGGGGTTCACCAGCGACGTCGCCATCAACACCGAGGAGACGCAGGCGCTCGTGGCCGACCTGATGCTCTCGAGCGTGGTGGTCGTCGTGCTCGTGATTGCCGTCATCGTCCTTTATTACGAGTGGTGGCGCAGCATCGTGATCCTCCTCCCGCCGCTCCTCCTGGCGACCGTGTACGCCTTCGCGCTGGCCTCTCTCTGGCCGCTCCACGTCACGGAGCTCAACTCGAACACCGCCTTCCTCGGGTCGATCATCGTCGGCAACGGCATCAACTTCGGCATCGTGCTGCTCGCCCGCTACGTCGAGGAACGGCGACGCGGGGCCGAGGTGACGGAAGGTCTCGTCCTCGGCGTTTGGGGGGCACGCGTCGGAACCCTTTCGGCCGCGCTGGCGGCGGGGGTTTCCTACGCGGCGCTGGCGTTCACTGACTTTCGAGGCTTCCGCCAGTTCGGGTTCATCGGGGGCATCGGGATGATCCTCTCCTGGGTGGTTGCCTTCGTCCTGATGCCGCCGCTCGCGGCGTGGGTCGACCGTCGTCCCGCGCTACCCCCCCAGCGAGCGGCTGTGATGCCCCTGCTGGTGAAGCTGCTGAAACGTCACCCAGGCGCCATCGTGGCAGTCGCTGCGCTGCTGGCGGCAGGGGCCGCGTGGAAGGTTCGCTCCTTCGGACCGGATCAGATCGAGACCGACTTCTCGAGGCTCCGACGCGCGGACACATGGAAGACCGGCGAGGGGTACTGGGGCCGCAAGATGGACGCCCTCCTGGGAACGTACGTGACTCCGACGGTCCTTCTGACCGACAGCCCGGAGCAGGCGCGCGCGATCGGGCGGGTGCTGGCAGACGAGAGGAAGCACCCGCCGCTCGATGGCATGATCGCGAGTGTCCGGACACTCGACGACGTCGTGCCGACCGACCAGGGCCCGAAGATCGCCGTGGCCGACGCGATCCGCGACGACCTCACTCCCAAGATCCGCGCTTCGTTGACCGACGCCCAGCGCAAGAACGTGGACCGTCTTCTCGGCAACGGGCCACTCGTCCCCATCACCGCGAGCGATCTGCCCGAGACGTTCACCACAGGGCTGCGCGAACGCGACGGCACCGTGGGCCGCACGGTCCTCGTCTACCCCAAGCCCGGCCACCTGCTCTGGGAGGGGCCGCCACTCGCCGAGTTCGTGGCTCGGCTTCGTGCGGCAGCGGCGACCGGCGTTCCCCCCGGAGGGCGGCCCGCCCGCCTTGCCGGGTCCCTCGCGCTCTCGAACGACATCCTGGAATCGGTCCGGAGGGACGGCGTGCTCGCGAGCGTGGCAGCCTTCGGCGGCGTCGTGGTGGTCGTTCTCCTCCTGCTGCACGTGAGCCGCGCCACCCCCATGGTCATCGGATCGCTCCTCCTCGGCGTGCTCTGGCTCGCCGGCGGGATGATGGCCCTCCACGTGAAGGTCAACTTTGCGAACTTCATCGCCTATCCGATCACGTTCGGCATCGGCGTCGACTACTCCGTCAACATGGCGAGCCGCTGGGACCTCGACGGTCGTGGCTCGATGGCCGAGGTGGTCCGCTCCACGGGGGGCGCGGTGACGCTCTGCTCGCTCACGACCATCATCGGCTACTCATCCCTGCTCCTCGCCCAGAACCGCGCGCTCTTCCTCTTCGGGCTGCTGGCCGTGCTCGGTGAGGTCGCTTGCCTGACCACCGCGGTGCTCGTCCTCCCGGCGTGCCTCGAGTGGTGGGGAGGCCGGAGGGGCGCGCGCCACTAATTGGTCCGGGCGGGCACCTCCATGTTAAGGCCGAGAGCGATGGCCAAAGTGGTGTCGGTGAACCTGGACGCTGCACGGGTCGAGGGCGTCCTATCCAAGAGCGCGCGACGCGTGACATGCCGTGAGGCGGTCGATGCCTCCTCGATCCTGGCGCGCGCCGGGGCAGCTGCGCCCGACCTCGTCGTCCTGGGGGGTGAGGCCTCGACAGCCGCCGATGTCGCCGAGGCGCTGATCGACGACCCGGTGCTTCAGCGCACACCGCTCGTTGCCTGGGGCATCCGCGGAAGTCTGACGGACACCTCTCGCCTCGTCGCCCTCGGGGTCCGGGTCGTGAGCGGCGACGAGGACGCCCTCCGCTGCGCGTGCGAGGAGGCCCTCGACGCGCGCGAAGGCCGCACCATCCGCGTCGACCCTCCGACGGAGCTGCAGGGCTCGAAATCGGGCGAGCCCGACCTGCATGGGCGGCGAGTCATCGTGGCGGACGACGATCCGGCCATCACCTGGTTTTTCGCCGACTTGCTTCGGGCGCAGGGCTGCGACGTCGAGGAGGTGACCGACGGGGAAGCCGCGCTCGACCGTGCTCGCCGGAGCGTGCCTGACCTCGTCATCAGCGACATCCGCATGCCCCGCCTGGACGGCGTGAATCTGTGCCGCGCGCTGCGTTCGGACCCGATCCTGGCGGATGTGCCCATCGTGCTCCTGTCCTGGAAAGAGGACTGGCTGCGTCACGCCGAAGGCGTCGGCGTGGAGGCATCCGCCTACCTGGCGAAGCGCAGCACCCCAGAAGAGGTGCTGATGCGGATCCACGAGGTCCTCGAGCCTCACGCGCGCCTCGAGCGCAGGATGCACAAGCCGGGACCCGTGCGGGGTCGCCTCGATGGCACGGCCCCCTACAGGCTTCTGCGCCTTGCTTGCGCCACCCGCGCGGACGCTCGCCTGACGTTGCGATGCGCTTCCAACACGTACGAGGTGCGTATCCGGGACGGAGCCCCCCGTTCGGCCACGCGCCTCACGGCGGACGGCGCGGCGCTTCACGGAGTGCCTGCGATCGCATCCCTCCTCGGTGAACGCATAGGCCGATTCACGCTCAACCCGGAGCGCGCCCCCATCGACCCGGATCTCACCGGGAGCCTGCACCAGCAGATCGCCGCATGTGTCACCCGATCCCGCGGTGCGACGAAGGTCGTCGAGGCCGCAGCGGTGCCGGCGCCCCCGAGCATTCCCCTTCCCCATCGGCCACCGGTCACGGAGATCCCCGTGGAGGTCGGCCCGCTCGTCCAGGAACGTCCCCAGGAGTCGCCGGTGCGGACGCTTCCCCTCGCTCCACGCCCCTTCGTTCCGCGCATGGTCACGGTGAGCCCACGCGCGTCCGTCGAGCGCACCTTGCCGCTCGCGAGGCCCGTCGTCGCGTCGGTCGCTCCCCAACGTCCGCCGGTGGCCTCGGCCTCACCCGAACCGCGTGCAGGCCGTTCGTGGGGGTTGTCGCTGAGATGGGTCGGTGTGGCCGCCGTGGCTGCCCTCGGCCTCGTGCTGGGAGCCGGCGTCCGCGCGCTCCGCCAGACACCCGCGAACGCACCAGCGCCCGTCACCGCAGCCGCCGTCGCCCCTCCGCGCTGAGACGCAGCGCGACGTGGGCGTCGCTACTGCTTGGCCTGGGACGGTGCCGCGCCCGGGTAGAGCTTGCCCCACAGCGAGTCCGAGCCCTGCTCGAGGGCTCCCTCGTGCAGGACGAGCAGACGTTCGAGCTCCGTCTTGTGGACGAGGCGACCCGCCGGATCGGTCGCCTTCACCTGCTCGAAGAGCTTGATGCCGTCTTGCGTGTATTGCGGCGACGCCGTGAGCTGATAGGCGACCTGCCCCATGACGCCGGGCTCGGCCCCGGCGGCGAATGCGCGCTTCTCGGTCACGAGCGTCGTCAGCCGGACGAGGTGTCCAAACCGCGGGAGAAACAGGGAGACGTTGGTCTCGCATGCAGATGTCTTGGCCTGCCCTTCGCATCCGTCGTCGGTCGCGGCGATGAGGACCTCGGTCCCCAGACGCTCGGCCTGCAAAGTCAGCGCGCCGTTGGAGCGCCTGTAGGCGCCCACGGCGTAGACCTCGGCGAAGTCCTCCTTCGCTCGGACGAGTGCGATCGGACCCGCCTCGCTCCCATCGGGCCAGCGGTGGGTCCGCAGCCACACGATGCGCACGCGATCGCCGCCGTTGCCGTAGATGGCGTCCCCCGCCTGGACGTCGATGGGCGTACCCCGCGTCGTGCCCCCGGCGAACACCGGGTCGTCGAACACCCGGGAGCCCGTGCATGTCAGCGAGTTGGCAGCCAGGCTGTGGTGCTGCGTGTCGTAGGCCGGAAAGACCAGCTGCCAGTACTGATCTTCGTTGAGGTTCCGCACCGTCTGGCCGACGCCGTGCGTGCGGGAAGCGAGGGGCAGGATGCACGCCGGGACCGGCGCCATCGCTCGCGCCTCGTCCTCGATGCGTGGGGGCCGATCGGTCGCGCAGCCAGATGTCCCCGAAGCCCCGGCGCCGCCCGCCAGGACGAGGAAAACCCATCCGATTCGAAGACTTGAAGGCATAGGGAAGGCCTGGTCACCCGTTTGGAGACGATGCCTGCGCTCGGCTCCGTGCGCACATACACTATCCTCGGCGGTGACGCGCAGGCAACTTTGCGCGGCCCCACTGGCGCGGGAGCGACATTCGCGAGAGGATGCGGTCCCGTTTCGCAATATTCATCATTCTCGTCTAGGGAGGCGCAAAGCAACCATGGCAGCGAAAGACGTCAAACAGTTTCTTCTCCAGATCACGCTCAAGACTCAGGGAAAGATCGTTGGGGACGCGACGGCGGTGCAGGGTCCACTCGACATGAAGACGGGCCTGCAGTGTCACGCCTTCGAGTACGGCGTCACCTCGCAGTTCGACGCGGGCAGCGGACAGCTCGTCGGACGCCGCGCCCACACCGCAGTCCGGATCGTGCGCGAGGTCGACTCGGCGTCGCCGCTCCTCTGGCAGGGGCTGGTCACGAACGAGTCCATCGTCACGGCGACGCTGTCGATGGCCCGTCCCGACGGCACCGGGAAACTGGCTCTCCACACGACGATCGGCCTCGAAGGCGGCGCCATCGTCAAGTACCGCACCTGGCACGGCATCCTCCCGGGCAGCGGCGAGTCGCTGGAGCAGGTCCACACGAACGAGCTCGAAGAGTTCGACATGGTCTTCAGCAAGCTGACCTACTCGAACACCATCAAGTCGAAGTCGGCGATCGACAACTGGCTCGCGATGACCTGATGTAGCCTGGTCGGAGACGTCGCGGCGCGCCTCGATTGGGGGGCGCGCCGCACGTCGAGACCATGTGACGTAAAATGCGTGGAGGCGTGACTCTGCTCGCGAAGATCCGCCGGCCCGAGCTGGCGCAGCCGCGGCGTGCCGTGTCGGACCGCGAGATCCGCGACAGCATCTTGCAGAACCTCGTCCACATGTGCACGACGCGTGCGGGCACCATGTTGACGTGCCCCGACTACGGGATCGCGGACGTGACCGAGATGATCCACTCGTTCCCGGACGCCATCACCATCATGGCGCAGTCGCTGCGCCACACCATCCAGACGTACGAGCCGCGGCTCCAGAACGTCCAGGTGGTGCACGTCCCGAGCGAGAACTCGGACCTCACGCTCCGGTTCGAGGTACGCGGCCGGGTGGTGCTCGAGGGAAGCAAGACGGCGGTGAAGTTCGAAACCGCCCTCGACCCCTCGCGAAGGCTTACTATCCGCTGACTCGTTCGAGGGTCGGCGCACATGTTCAACAAGTACTTCCAGGACGAGCTCGCGTATCTGCGCGAGCTCGGTCGAGAGTTTTCGCAGGCGTATCCAACGCTGGCTCCCATGCTGGCCGACCGCGGCGTCGATCCCGACGTCGAGCGGTTGCTGGAAGGCGTCGCGTTCCTCACGGGGCGAATCCGGCAGAAGCTGGACGACGAGATCCCCGAGTTCTTGCAGTCGCTGGGAGCGCTGCTCTTCCCGCACCTGATGCGGGCGCTGCCGAGCGCGTCGATCCTCGAGATCACGCCGGTGGCGAATGCTCTCCGCGAGGCGCACCTCGTGAAGGCGGGGACCGAGTTCGCGAGCGTGCCCATCGACGGCTTACCGTGCACGTTCCGCTCGTCCACCGATTGCCTGCTCTCGCCGGTCGCCATCGAGGACGTACGGCTCGAGTCGCTGCCCGGGGCCCGCCAGCAGCTGTCGATCACGCTGCGAAGCATCAGCGGCGCACCGCTGGCCAACGTGCTTCCGCCGAAGCTGCGTCTCCACTTCTGCGGAGAGCCGCACATCGCCTTCGCCCTTCTCTTTGCCGTCAACCGGCAGCTCGCCGACGTGACGCTGGCGCCCGTGCAGGGACGCGGCGCCGTGCGCGAGCTGTCGCTGGGCACGAAGGTGGTGCGCTGGGTGGGCTTCGAGGAGGACGAGGGGCTGCTGCCTCTCGGGCGCCACGTATTCCCGGGCTTCCGCCTGCTCGAGGAGTACTACGTGATGCCGTCGAAGTTCGCCTTCATCGACGTGGGCGACGTGAGGCGCGTCGTGGAGCTCGACAAGGAAGCGACACGCGTCACCCTCGGGTTCCGGTTCGATCGCGCGTTCCCGCCGACGACTCGCGTCACCACGCAGAACGTGAAGCTGCACTGCGTGCCGATCGTCAACGTCTACGAGTCGACCGCCGAGCCCATTCGCCTCACGCCCTCGCGCGAGCGGTTCGTCGTGCGTCCCGCGGGGCTGCCACCCTCCCACGGGGAGGTCTACGCCATCACCCATGTCCAGGCGATCCTCCGGGGCTCGACCAACCGCGTGTCGATCCCGCCCTTTTACGAGTTCTCGCACGCCAGTGCGACGGAGCACGGCTTCTACGCGACCTACCTGACGCCGAGCGTGACGGGCGACGGCGCCGACGTACTCATCTCGTTCGGCTCGCCCGAGGGTTCCGGCAAGATGGTCGACGCGGAGACCATCTCGATCGATCTGCTCGGCACCAACCGGAGCGTGGCGGCATCGCTGCGACCCGGCGACGTGAGCGTGCACACCGCCAGCTCCCCGGCCTTCGTCACCTTCTCGAACATCACGGCCATGACGCCGCACGTGCCCCCTCCCCTCGGTCGCGAGCTGCAGTGGCGCGCCGTGGCCCACGCGGCCATCGGCCTCCGGGCGCTCACGGAGCCGGAGGTCTTGCGTGCCGTCATCGACGTCTACAACCTGCACGCGATGGTCGATCGTCAGGCCGCGCGCGCAAACGAGCTTCGTATCGGCGGCATCAAGGACGTCCGCGTCCGCCCGGAGGAGCGCCTCTACCGGGGCGCGGCCGTCCGGGGGGTCGCGATCGACGTCGATCTGGACGAAGACGGTTTCGCCGGAGACGGCGATCTGTTCCTCTTCTCAGCGGTGCTCGATCGGATGTTCGGCGAGCACGTATCGATCAACTCGTTCGCCCACACCACCTTTCGCACCCTACGCTCCAAGCTCGAGCTCCGATGGCCACCCCGCAGCGGAAACTTGATGCTCTTGTAGAGCTCCTCGAGAGCGAAGGGCGTCGGTTCGGCTTCTTCCAGGCCGTACAGCTCCTTCATCGGCTCATCCCGGACACGACGGCCGTCGGTGAGCTCGGGCCGCCGAACATGGAGCCGGTGCGCTTCCGGCACGACCCCAGCCTCATCTTTCACGCCGGCGACGTCGACGCGATCCAGATAAAGCAGTCCAACGGCGTGATTCGCGCCGTGATGACCACCACCTTCCTCGGCCTCACCGGCACGGTCTCACCGCTGGCCACGGTCCTCGGCGAAGAGGTGCTCCGCGCGGACGCGGTCGACGAGCCGTCGCTGCGCGCCTTCTACGATCTCTTTCACCACCGGATCATCAGCCTCTTTTATCGCACGTGGAAGAAGTACCGGTTCACCGCGGGGTTCCGTCCCGACGCGAGCGATCCCTTCACTCGAAGGATGCTGTCGTTCGTCGGGGTCGACATCGCCGGCGCTGTGCCGAGGCGGGGGCTCGAGCCGCTGGAGGTGCTCGCTCTGGCGCCGCTCGTCGCCAGCCGGACGCGCCCTGCCCGCACTCTGCAGATCGTCCTCGAGCGCGTGCTCCCGGGCACCAAGATCAGCATCGAGCCGTTCGTGCCGCGGCGGGTGCAGATCCGGGACGACGACCGGTGCCTCGTGGCCACACGAAATAACGTCCTCGGCGTGGACTTCACCATCGGTCGCACGGTGGCCGACCGCTCCGGGCGCTTCCGCGTCCTGGTCGGGCCGGTGGACTACACGCAGTTCGAGGATCTCATGCCTGGAGGACGCCAGCACTCGCGGCTGCGGGACGTCATCTTCCAGTTCGCTCCGGCCCATCTCGAGCCCGAGCTCGAGCTGATCCTGGGGACCGAGCAGGCGCCCCGGTTCCAGCTCGGCGCCGAGCGCGGGGGACGACTCGGGGTGACGACGCACTTGCCGATGAAGGAGAACAAGGCGATGCGCGCCCGGGTCGTGCTCAGCGAGTCGATGGCCGAGGCTGTTCCGCACCTCTTCTCGGAGGACAAGCCGCCCGCAGAAGCCGTCGCCGTCCTGGGTTAGCTGGGAGAGAGGTGGGCTACCCGTGGGTAGGGGAGCTTCTTCCTACGGGTAGAAGGGACTCTTCCGACGGTAGAGGGGCTTCTTCCTACAGGTAGAAGAGCCTCTTCCGACCGGAAGACAGGCCTCTTCCTACGGGTAGAAGGGCTTCTTCCTACAGGTAGAAGGGCCTCTTCCGACGGAAGACAGGCCTCTTCCTACGGGTAGAAGGGCTTCTTCCTACAGGTAGAAGGGCCTCTTCCTACAGAAGACAGGCCTCTTCCTACGGGTAGAAGGGCTTCTTCCGACGGAAGACAGGCCTCTTCCTACGGGTAGAAGGGCTTCTTCCGACGGAAGACAGGCCTCTACCCTGACGGAGATGCCGACCTAGTTGACCTCGAGGGTCTCCACGACGCGCCTCAGCTCGGCGTCCATGGGCACGAGGTTCATGTCGTGGTGGACGATCTGCAGGAGCACGATGCGGTGCTCGCCTCGCAAGAGGTACTCGTTGGAGTAGTTGACGAGCGGCCCCTTCGCCGCCGCCACCGGCCGCCTCACCAGGTAGCCGCGCCCCTGGGCATTGGACGTCGCCATGGGGACTCGTTGCCCGAGCAGATCCGCCCCGGACTTCTTGGCCTGCTCCTCGTACCGGCCCATCACCTCGAGCCACACGTCGAGCGGCGACTCGACCAGCTCGTAGACGGCGACCATGTACTCGTTCGGCGACACGTACTCGATGTAGCGGTGCTCGGGCTGCGCGCTCCCGGCGCGGATGACCCAGTCGCGCGGACGCGAGATGTGGACGGCGTCACCCAGGACGCTGACCCCCGTGTACTCCGGGAGGGGCGGCGTCTCGTTCTGGTCGAGCGGCGCGTAGTGCGCCTCGAGGCTCTTCGCGGCCTGCGCCGGGTTCAGCGTGTCGTACTGGTAGAAGACCTTGTTCTCGAAGGCGACCTTCTCCGGCGCGCCGCCGCATGCGGACAACGTGCAGGCCAGGGCCGCCGCAGCCGCCAAACCAAGACGTGAGGACCCACGCTCCGCCAGCATGAGGAGCATCCTAGTCGGGACTCCCCCCCGTGGCCAAGCAAGCGGAAAACTCGCACACACGATGCCTCGTACGTTAGCGTGGCGCAGCCCGCGATGAGATCGATCGCTTCCCTCGCACCCCGCCGCCTCGCCCTCGGCGTGGCCCTCGCCATGCTCGCCGCCACTGCCTGCGGCGAGTCCCCGCCGCCCAACGCGTACATGACGACGCCGGGCGGCGGCGATCGCTACGCCAGGGGCTCCCTGTCGCTCGGGGAAGCGCGCCTGCGTCCCGAGGTGTGCAGCGGGATGGCGGAGAACAAGCCCGACCAGACCCGCCTCGACGAGAACGCCCTGGCCGCGTTCCTCCAGCGTCAGGGCTTCCAGACGAGCCTCATTCGCGCCCGGGCCGACCTCGTCTACCTCGACGTCACCAACACCGGGGGTGACCGACCGGTACGTCTGCGCGTGGCCGTCCTGAACGACGCACCGGCCGCCGGGGCCGACCTCCACAAGGCCATCCTCGAGCACGGCAGCGGTTCGTGGGGCGTCCATCGCTCCAACCTCGCCGTCCTCGGGCCCATCGGGAACGTCGATCAGATCGTGGAATTCGCAGGGCGGACCAAGCTGGCGTGCTGGGGCGTCCTCACCGTCGCGGGGAGAGACGACGACTTCGTCATCCCCGGCGGCTACATGGAATTCTAACCACACAACCCCGAGCGTCAGCGAGCGGGCTGGAGCTACGGGCCACAACGGCAAAAGCGCCAGGCACCCTGGGGTGCGCTGGCGCTCTCGCCGAATCGCGACGAGGAGTGACTACTCCTTGTCGAGCTTGCCCACGAGGCTGAGCGTGAAGAACGCGCCCATGTACTTGAAGTGCGGGCGCACCTTCATGTCGACCTTGTACCAGCCGGCATTGCCCGGGACGTCTTCGACCGTGATCGACGCCTTGCGAAGCGGGCGCCGACCGCGAACCGCGGGGCTCACGCCGTCCTGGTCAGCGACGTACTGGCTGATCCAGATGTTGAGCTCGCGCTCGAGATCCCCGCGCTCCTTCCACGACCCGATCTGCTCGCGCTGCAGCACCTTGATGTAGTGGGCGATGCGGCAAACGACGAACATGTACGGGAGCTGCGTCCCGAGGCGGTAGTTGAGCTCCGCGTCCTTGCCCTCTGCCGACTGACCGAAGGTCTTCGGCTTCTGGCAGCTGTTGGCCGAGAAGAAGCACGCGTTGTCCGCGTCCTTGCGGAACGTGAGCGCGATGAAGCCCTCCTCGGAGAGCTCGAACTCACGCCGCTCGCTGATCTGGACCTCGGTCGGGCACTTGGTCTGGATCTCGCCCATCGCCTCGTACTGATGGAGCGGGAGATCCTCGACCGAACCGCCGGCCTGCGGGCCGATGATGTTCGGGCACCACCGGAACTTGGCGAAGCTGTCGGCGATGCGTGAGGCCATCGCGTAGGCCGAGTTGCCCCAGCAGTAGCGCTCGTGACGGCCGACGACGTCTTCCTCGTAGCTGAAGTTCTTCGCAGGCTGGGTCTTGTTGCCGTAGGGCAGGCGCAGCAAGAACCGCGGCATGCAGAGGCCGACGTACCGCGAGTCCTCCGACGTGCGGAACGAGTTCCACTTGGTGTACTGCGGTCCCTCGAAGATGGCGTGGAGGTCACGCAGGTTCGGCAGCTTGAGGAAGTCCTTGTCGCCGAAGAACTGCGGGCCACCCGCGGCGAAGAACGGCGCGTGCGCCATCGCCGCGACCGCTGCGCAGTTCTGGAGCAGCTGGATGTCCTGCGCGCCGGGTCCGAAGTCGTAGTTCGAGAACATGGCTCCGTACGGCTTGCCGCCGAACGTGCCGTACTCCGCCGTGTACGCGGTCTTGTAGAGACCACTCTTCGTGATCTCCGGAGCGTCCTCGAAGTCGCTCATCAGGTCTTGCTTCGAGACGTTGAGGACCTCGACCTTGATGTTCTCGCGGAAGTCCGTGTGATCGACGACGAACTTGAGACCGCGCCACGCGGACTCCAGCTTCTGGAACTCGGGATGATGGAGGACGACGTCCACCTGCCGCGAGATCTTCTCGTCAATCTCCGCGATGAGGGCGTCGGCGAAGGCCTTGTCGACCTTCTCGTTCTGATGCTTGGGCGACAGGAGCTCCTTCATGAGCGCCTTGATGCCCATTCGCGTGACGTCGTACCCGTCGTCGGTGGGGGTGAGCTTCGTCTCGCTCAGGATATCGTCGAGAAGCGAGCCTTCGGTCGTCGTCGCCGCGGCCTCGCCACCGGCACCTTGCGTCTGATCACTCATGGCTCAGCCTTCTCCCTTTGCAATTCCGAGCTCGTTGACGAGCTTCTCGCGCGCCTTGTCGTCCGCCAGCAGGTTCGAGATCTTCTTCTTGAAGGCCGGGATGTTCCCGAGCGGTCCCTTGAGCGCGGTGATGGCCTGGCGCAGCTCGAGAAGCTTCTTGAGCTCCGGCACCTGCTCGGCGATCGAATCGGGTCCGAAGTCGCCCAGCTTCTTGAACTTCAAGTTGACGGCCAGCTCGGCGCCCTTCTCGCCGGAGAGCATGTCCGGCACCTGCATCGATACGTTGAGGTTCTGCTCGGCGAGGACCTGCTGGAAGTTGTCCTTGTCGACGTTGATGGGCTTTCGCTCCTCGAGCGGGCGTGGATCGGCCCGGCCTGTGTAGTCGCCGAGGAAGAGCATCTTC
>Ga0182030_10005170_pt1 | contig 27741 bp, 23 predicted proteins | sample 812S3MmetaG_FD_121299 | JGI IMG/M metagenome (GOLD analysis project Ga0182030, IMG submission 121299) | Permafrost microbial communities from Stordalen Mire, Sweden - 812S3M metaG (Illumina Assembly) | ecosystem: Environmental > Terrestrial > Soil > Wetlands > Permafrost | place: Sweden... | reverse complement strand
AGACGACAAAACCCAAATTCTGTCTCCCGCAGTTTTTCTTGGTGTCTTTGTGCCTTGGTGGTGACTCCTTTTGTGGGATGGCAGGAGAGTAGCGATAGATGAACCACCAAGACACCAAGGCACCAAGAGAACCTATCTCGGAGGACACCAACGCAGTAGCTGCAAAGATCGTAGATGCTGCCTATGTGGTGCACACCGCTTTGGGGCCAGGACTTCTGGAAAGCGTTTATGAGCTCTGTTTGGTCCACGAGCTCAAGAAGCGGGGACTGAGGGTGGAACGACAGGTTTCGCTGCCTGTGGTGTACGATGAACTCCGCCTGGATGCCGGCCTGCGGCTGGATTTGTTGGTGGAAAACCTAGTGATAGTGGAACTGAAAGCTGTGGAGATGCTGCTCCCCATCCATAAAGCACAAGTGCTGACCTATCTCAAACTATCCAGCCATAGGCTCGGCCTGCTAATGAATTTCAATAGTGTCCTGATAAAGCAAGGAATCCAGCGAATTGCATTGTGAGTTCTTGGTGTCTTGGTGGTGAATGCCGTTTTCCTTTTGTGCGAACTGCCATGTGATTTTCTTGGTGCCTTGGTGGTGAACCTTTTTCCCTTTGTGTGAGGAACCAATGGAGAATTTGATCCAACAACTCGTTTCGCAAGGACCTATTCTCACCGACGGCGCGTGGGGAACGGAATTCCAGGCGCGCGGTCTGGAGGCCGGCGAATGCCCCGACCATTGGAACCTGACGCACCCGGAGCGCGTGGAAGAAGTCGCGCGCGCATACGTGGAGGCGGGCAGCCAGGTGATCCTGACCAACACATTTCGCGCCAACCGCCTTGCACTGGAGCGCCACGGACTGGCTGAGCACCTGCGGGAAATCAATGTTCGTGGGGTTGAAATTTCCCGGCGCGCCGCCGCGGGACGCACCCGCGTTTTCGCTTCGCTGGGCCCGAGCGGCAAGCTGCTGATGATGGGAGAGGTCAGCGAAGAGGAACTGCTCGCAGCTTTCACCGAACAAGCCCAAGCCCTGGCCGAAGGTGGCGCCGACGCTTTGCTCTTCGAAACCATGAGCGACCTGGCGGAAGCGAAAGTCGCGGTGCAGGCGGCCCGTACCACGGGATTGCCGGTGATTGTCTCCCTGGCATTCGATTCCGGCAAAAACCTTGACCGCACCATGATGGGAGTCACGCCGGAGGCGGCCGCCGCCGAACTCACTGCCGCTGGAGCCGATGCGATCGGGGCCAACTGCGGGCAAGGCATTGAGAGCTACGCCGTCCTCTGCGAACGCCTGCACCGCTCCACCCCGCTGCCTATTTGGATCAAGCCCAACGCCGGCCTGCCGGAACTGGTGGAGGGTGGAACGCAATACCGGACGGCCCCGGAAGCCTTTACCCGGCACGCGCCGGCCTTGCTGGCGGCAGGGGCGAACTTCCTGGGCGGCTGCTGCGGAACCAGTCCGGAATTTATTCGCGCGCTGGGGCGGGCACTGGGGAGTAAGCAGTAGGCAGCGAGCGGGTTGTGCAAGCCCCGGCGGGCCGGGATCAGCACCGGGCAGCGAAGGAATTGATTCCCCGAAGGGGATAAATTCAATAGCCGGGGGCAACGCCCCCGGAAAGCAGGCGCCGTTGAGCTGACCCTGAAGGGGTCAATTCAGAAGCGAAAAAGACATGGCTCAGACATTGGTAAGCTTGATGGTACATGTGGTCTTTTCGACCAAGAACCGCCAACTGCTCATCACACCCGCAGTCGAGCCTGAACTTTTCGCTTATATGGGGGGGACGGCGAATAACCTGAACTCCTGTTGCCTCGCCGCCGGCGGAACGGGAAATCACGTTCACCTATTGGTCTCGCAATCAAAGACAGTTCCCTTATGCCATTTGATGGAAGAACTCAAGAAAAGCTCCTCCAAGTGGATTAAAACCAAGTCCAGCGCGTTTCGGAATTTCGGCTGGCAGGATGGGTACGGGGCCTTTACCGTCGGCGAGTCTCAAGTGGAGGCATTGAAGGTCTACATTGCTCGCCAGAAGGAGCGACACAAAAAGCAGACTTTCGAAGAAGAGTTCATGTTGTTGCTGAAGAAATACCATGTCCAATACGATGAGCGCTATCTGTGGTCCTGAGGCAAGGCATATCGACCCCTTCAGGGTCGGCGGCATTCCGTGTACTGTTCCGGGGGCGTTGCCCCCGGCTATTGAATTGTGCCCTTGCAGGGCACGCCGCATGACCCCTCATGGGTCCGAGCACACGGGGGAGACCGATTTGTTCAAAGGTCCCTGCGCCTAAACGTGAAAATGTCCCGTTCAACGCGGCATGATGTATTGCGTAACATCGTTGCAGAAAAATTATGCGCCTAAAACTTATCAGTTGCGAAATCTTCTTCCGCGAGCTTTGTGCCTGCGTGGCGCGCTCGCCGCACATCGTCGACTTCGATTTTCTCCCCAAGGGCCTGCACGACATTGGGTGCGAAGATATGCGGGCGCGCTTGCAGGCGGCGATCGATCGGGTGGAGGAGCGCCAATACGATGCTTTGCTGTTGGGCTACGGACTTTGCAACAACGGTATCGTGGGCCTGACCACCAAGTCCATTCCCCTGGTGGTCCCGCGCGGGCATGATTGCATCACGCTCTTCATGGGCAGCGCGGCGCGCTACATGGACTATTTCCAAAGTCATCCCGGCGTGTATTTCAAGACCACCGGCTGGATTGAGCGCGGCGAGGCGGACGGTGAGTTGGGCCAACTGGCCCTGGGCAACAAGCTGGGATTGACGCAAAGCTACGAAGATATGGTAGCCAAATACGGGGAGGACAACGCCCGCTACCTGTGGGATGAGTTCGGCAAAAACCTGGCCCGGCACTATGGCCAAATCACCTTTATTGAGATGGGCATTGAACCGGATGGCAGCTTCGAGCAGCGCGCGCGCGATGACGCGGCCAAGCGCGGCTGGACTTACGAAAAGGTTGCCGGCGACATCAGCCTGATCCAGCGCCTGGTGAACGGTGATTGGAACCCGAAGGAATTCCTGGTGGTTCAACCCGGCCACCGCATCGTAGCGAGCTACGACGAAGGCGTCATCGCCTCCGAGGCGACGCCATGAACTCCCTTGAACGCGTGCGCACCGTTCTGGCGGGGGGAATCCCCGATCGGGTGCCCGTGTGCCTGCACAATTTCATGCTGGCCACGCGCGAAGCGGGCGTCCGCATGGAAGACTACCGCGTTAACCCAGAGGCCATTGCCCGCGTTCATCTCCAGGCGGTGGAGAAATACGGGCACGATTGCATTCTGGTGGATACCGACACCACGATGCTGGCCGAAGCCCTGGGAGCACGCTCGGAATGCGCCCCCAACGAACCGGGCCGCATCGTGGAACCCGCCATCCGCAGCCTGGATGAAGTCGACCGCTTGCAGGTGATTAACCCCGAGACGGACGGCCGCATTCCCGCTTTGCTCGAAGCCGTGCGTCTGATGTCCAAACAAGTGGGGAGCGAAATTGCCATTCGAGGAAACGCCGACCAGGCTGCCTTCGATCTCGCCTGCCTGGTGCGCGGGATCGAGGAATTCCTGATGGAGCTTGTCGAGCAGCCGGACAATCCCCGCATTGCCCAGCTCATGGAGATTTGCTATCAAAGCCATCTCGCCGTCCATCGGGCGCTGGCCAAGGCAGGGGCTCACCTTACCTCGCTGGGCGATAGCCTGGCAGGGCCGGACGTCACTTCCCCGCGCATGTTCGACCGCTTTGCGCGCCCTTACGAGGAACGCCTGGTGAAAGACCTTGCTGCCGATGGCATCTTCGTAGTGATTCACATTTGCGGCGACACCCGCCGTATCCTCGAGATGCTGGCGGAATACGCCCCCTGCGGTTTCGAGCTTGATTACAAAACCGATGCCGTGAAAGCCAAACAAACCGCCGGAATGCATCATGTCCTGTTTGGAAACATCGACCCCAGCGGCGTCTTGGCGCGAGGAACCGGGGAGCAGGTTCGGGAAGCAACGCGGCAGCTAATTTCCCTCTGGAAGCCCGGAGGCCGATTCATTCTGAACGCGGGCTGCGCCATCCCGCCGTCAACGCCGCCGGAGAATGTCCAAGCGCTGATGGAAACAGCGAAGGAATACGGGGTATACGGCTAGAGCCGACAGCCCACAGCTAACAGCCGACAGTAGCTGTGGGCTGTCGGCTGTTAGCGAAGCGAGGTTAACAGGTTGACCGGACGCGAACGCATTCTCGCACTGCTTGATGGCAAGCCCGTGGATAGCTTGCCGTTCATGCCCATGACCATGATGTTCGCCTGCGATCGCATTGGCGCGCAGTATCGCGATTACGCCACGGACTACCAGGTGCTGGTGGAAGGGCAGACGCGGACCGCGGCTGAGTTCGATATCGATTATGTCAACACCATGTCCGACCCGGCGGGCGAAGCGGCAGACTGCGGCGCCCCCGTCAAGTTCTTCCCCAACCAGCCGCCCGCCCTCGATGAAGCGAACGCTCTGCTGGCGGACAAGCGGACGCTGCGCGGGCTGCAAGTGCCGGACCCCCGCACCGGCCCCCGGATGGGCAACCGCCTGCGGGCGCTAACGCTCTACCGGCAACGCGTGCACAATGAGAAGCTGATTGAAGGCTGGATCGAAGGCCCGATTGCCCAGGCCGCCGACCTGCGCGGTATCAATACCCTGATGATGGATTTCTATGACGATCCGGGGTTCGTCAACGAGCTGTTGGAATTCGTCCTGAAGCTCGAACTCACATTTGCCAAGGCGCAGGTAGCAAGCGGCGCGGAGTTGATCGGCGTAGGCGACGCGGCGGCCTCGCTGGTGGGCCCCAAAATCTACAAGGATTTTGTGTGGCCATACGAAAAGCGCATGATGGAGGGCCTGCGCGCCTTGGGAGCGCGGACGCGCTTGCACATCTGCGGCAATACCCGGCCGATTCTCGGCTTACTGGGGCAGTTAGGCTGTGACATCGTCGATCTGGATTCGGTGGCTCCCCTGGCCGAGGGGCGCGCGGCAATGGGGCCCCGCCAGGTGCTGCTAGGGAATATCGATCCTGTGCGCGTGCTGCGCAATGGAACGCCGGATGAGGTTTACGCCGCCGTGGCCGCCTGCCACCATCAAGCCGGCGACCGATTTATCGTCAGCGCCGGCTGCGAGGTGGTGCGGGATACTCCGCCGGAAAACCTCCGCGCCCTGCTGCGCTATGCCCGGGAACATGCGGTGGCATAAGAATTGCTCTCCTCTTTGCAGGGGTGGAGCTGGTCTGAATTTCCTTCCCTCTCCCCCCAAAGGGGCAAGGGAAAAAGTATTCTTAGTTTTAGCGCTGTATTCATCAGTCTCCCTGCACCAAAAGTGGAGGGTGATGAGAAGAAATAGGAGATATGAATAGCCGCGAGCGAGTTTTTGCCATGCTGGATGGGCGGCCGGTGGATTGTCTGCCGGTAATGCCCATCACCATGATGTTCGCGACCGACCAGATCGGCGCAAAGTACTTCGCTTACACCACGGACTACCACGTCCTGGCGGAGGCGCAAATCCGCACCGCCGAGGAATTCGATTTCGACCACGTCTCGGCCATTGCCGAAACGCGTGAGGCGCCGGACTGTGGGGCCACCGTGGAATACTTTGACGACCATCCGGCTTCCGTTGTCGAGGCGCAGGCCCTGCTCGCCGATAAGAAAACGCTGGCGCAACTGAAAGTCCCCGATCCCCTGGGCGGAGGGCGCATGCTGGATCGCATCAAGGGTATCGCTCTCCTGAAGCAGCGCGTGGGCCACGACAAGATTGTGGAAGGCTGGATGGAAGGCCCCTGCGGCGCGTCCGCGGATTTACGCGGCATCAACACGCTTATGGTGGACTTCTACGACGATCCGGTTTTTGTGCGCGACCTTTTTGATTTTGTGTTCGAGGTGGGAATGCGCTTTGCGCGGGCGCAAGTGGAAGCCGGCGCCGATGTGATCGGCATTGGCGATCCCGCCGCCTCCCTGGTGGGACCGAAGCTCTACCAAGACTTTGTTTGGCCTTACGAAAAGATGATGGTGGATGGCTTGCACGCGCTCGGGGCACGCGCCCGACTGCATATTTGTGGAAACACGCGGCGAATTCTGAAGGGCATGGGCCGGCTGGGTTGCGACTTCGTAGACGTGGACTCCCTCGCGCCGTTATTGGAAGCGCGCGAGAAAATGGGGCCGCGACAGGTGGTGCTGGGCAATCTCGATCCCGTGCGCGACCTGCGCAATGGCACGCCCCAATCGGTGTTCGCGGCATTGGCCGAGTGCCATCGCCAGGCGGGACCGCGTTACATTGTGGGCGTAGGGTGCGAGGTGCCACGCGACACACCCGCGGCCAACGTCCACGCCATGGTCCGATACGCACGCCAGAACCACGCGGTGGCGCGAGAAGTGCTTACTGCCTGAGGTGTCAGGTGCCAGGTGCCAGGTACAAGACTTGGTAATCCCTACTGGAAGTCGGGGCATGAGGCGAGCAATGGTGAAATGTTACAGGGATCTTAAGGTCTGGCAGAAGGCCATGGATTTGGTCTTGGAAAGCTATCGCCTTACGAGGCTCTTGCCCAAGAGCGAGACGTTTGGGCTGGCCTCACAGACCCAGCGGGCTGCGGTCTCAATCCCTGCCAATATTGCCGAAGGACATGGGAGGGAGCACTTGGGTGATTACCTCCGTCATTTGTCAATTGCCAGCGGCTCCCTGATGGAACTTGAGACACATTTGCTTATCATCACACGGTTGTATATTGCTATGGACGAGGTGAAGCGCGCCTTCGAAATGGTGCGGGAGGTAGACCGGATGCTATCAGGGTTAACGAAAAGACTGAAAGAACTACCGGCCGCGGCCTGACACCTGGTACCTGACACCTAGCACCTGAATCAAGCATGCCTGACCAACCCACACACCGCATAGTCCTAAGGCCCGTGCAGACCGAGTTGACTGCTCCTGCGGGAACGGCTTTGCGCGACCTGCTTTTCGCCCAGGGTGTAGAATTCCCCTGCGGGGGGCAAGGCCGTTGCCGCGGCTGTCGCGTGCACGTGCTGGAGGGGCAGGCATCCGTCAATGACGCGCAGCGCGAGCGCCTCAGCGCGGAGGAGCTTGCCAACGGCTGGCGGTTGGCCTGCCAATGCGCGCTCGAGGACGACCTGGTTATCGAGCTGCGCCAATGGGATGCCGCCATCCTGGTGGATGAAACACCCTTTGCTTTCGAGCCACGCGCCGGCCTGGGCGTGGCGGTGGACCTGGGAACCACCACGCTGGTCACACAGTTGCTTGACCTCAGCACCGGCCGCGTGTTGGCGGTGCGCACGGCGCTGAACTCCCAGGCGCGCTTTGGGGCCGACGTCATGAGCCGCGTGCAGTACGGTGTGGCGGAAAGCGGCTCGCACCAACTCTGCCACATGATTCGCCAGCAGATCGGAAGCTTGATTGAACAATTGGTGTTCGCCGCCCAGGTTCCGCATGGGGAAATCACCGATGTGGTGGTGGTGGGCAACACCGTAATGCACCACCTTTTCTGCGGACTGGATATTGAGCCGTTATCGCGGTACCCTTTCGAGTCGGAGCGGCTTGGCCTCCAGGCTTTCCACGCCGGGGATTTGGGGTGGAAGCTCTCCAGCGAGGCGCGGGTGCGTTTTCTCCCCTGCCTGGGCGGGTTCGTGGGCAGCGATATTTTGGCGGGCATTCTGGCCACGAACCTCAGCGAACGCGACGACCTGAACGGGCTGGTGGATTTGGGCACGAACGGAGAGATCGTGATTGGCAATCGCCAGCGCTTGCTGTGCGCCTCGACGGCGGCCGGGCCGGCTTTCGAGGGGGCGCGGATTTCCATGGGCATGCGCGCCGCCACGGGCGCAATCTCCGAGGTAGCAGTGGAAGACCACACGATCAACTGCCGCGTTCTGGGCAACGTTCCACCCCAGGGTTTGTGTGGAAGCGGATTGGTGGACGCCGTGGCGGCGGGTCTGGAACTGGGGCGGATTCAGCCCTCCGGGCGTTTCACCGGCGGCGCCGGGGCGTGGGAACTGGCGGCCCCCGTGGTGCTGACGCAGAGCGACATCCGCGAATTGCAACTCGCCAAGGGGGCCATCGCTGCCGGCATTCGGATGCTCCTGGACCGGTTTGGCGCCCCTGCCAGTAACCTAAAAAAACTCTATCTTGCGGGGGCGTTCGGGAATTATATTAACCGCGCCAGCGCGCAGCGCATCGGCCTGATCAGCTTCCCGTCGGAGAAAGTTGACGCGGCCGGAAACACCGCCTTGTTGGGAGCGAAGCTGGCGCTCTTTCGCCCGGAGGGAGAGGACGGCTCCTATGCTCGTATTCGCCATCTAACCGAGCACGTGGCCCTCAACGCCGATCAAAGTTTTCAAGATACCTTTGTGGAGGAAATGGCATTTCCAAACATGGGTGCTAGGGTCTGGGGACTGGGTGCTGGAGAAACCCCGGAACCCAATACCCAGAACCCAGCACCCAGAACCTAGAAAGGGAGACTCATATGACACAATTCGAAGAACTGCAACAGGCCATCATTGATGGAAAAGCTCCTGCATCCAAAGCACTGACGGAAACGATGTTGAAGGCGGGAATTCGCCCCGGCGAGTTCTTTCCCAAGGCGATCATCCCCGCCATGGATGAGGTGGGGCGCCGCATGCGGGAATGCGAATTCTTCATTCCCGAAGTGCTGATTGCGGCGCGGGCGGCACGCGCCTCGAGTGACATTCTGCGGCCGCTGCTGGTGGGCGACGAGGCCATCCGGTCCGCCGGAACCGTCGTGTGCGGCACGGTAAAAGGCGATCTGCATGATATCGGCAAAAACATCGTGGCCATGATGTTGGAAAGCGCGGGCTTCAAAATTGTTGACCTGGGCGTCGATGTCACCGCCGAGAAGATCGTCGATGCGGTTCGCCAGAACCAAGCCAATCTCGTGGCGCTATCGGCCCTGCTCACCACTACCATGGTGAACATGAAGTCTGTGATTGAAGCGCTGACCGCCGCCGGCTTGCGCGATAAGGTAAAAATCATGGTCGGCGGAGCGCCCGTCACGGACGCCTGGGCCCATTCGATCGGCGCTGATGGCTATGGCAAAGATGCGCCGGCGGCCGTGGAGTTGGCGCGGCAGCTTGCGGCGGCCTAACCTGGATTTGCTACCTGCGCCGCGGATATAAAGCAGGCAGTAGGCACTCGGCAGTAGGCAGAAAAAAGCTGCGCCGGTGCCGCCATCCGTCCGTGACAGGACCACCAGCAGGGCGGGCTTGGCGAGAGGTTGCGGCGGCGGCAATCCGTCCCGGCCAATCCCGCTGTTCTGTGATGCCGGCCCGCGAGCCAGTTCGGCAGCGCTGGCCGTCGCTTACTGCCTTCTGCTACCGCCAACTGCCTACTGTTTAACGCTGGGAGGAATTTCCATGATGACATCACGTGAGCGAGTTCGCCTCGCCCTGGAGCACCAGCAAGCGGACTGCGTTCCGCTTGACCTGGGCGCAACCACGGTGACGGGTATGCACGTCGACACCGTTTACCGTTTGCGCCAAGCGCTCGACTTGGATGCACCGGGCACGCCCGTTAAAGTTATCGAGCCGTTCCAGATGCTCGGTGAGATCAAGCTCGATCTCCTTAACGCTTTGGCCGTTGACACCGCCCTCGTGATCGGCACGGGGACGGCGTTCGGCTTCCCCATGGAAGGATGGAAAGAGTGGAAAACCTTCGGCGGCGCGCCGGCGTTGGTGCCGGCGGGGTTCAATACTCAACCTGAGCCGAACGGCGACTTGCTTCTTTACCCGCAAGGTGATCGCTCGGCGCCGGCCTCCGGCCGCATGCCACAGGGGGGGTTCTACTTCGACGCCATCGTCCGGCAGGCGCCTTTCCAGGAGGAGGACCTGCGGGTTGAAGACAATCTGGAGGAATTCACCGTCATCTCTGACCTGGAGATGGAACATTATCGCCGCCTTGCCGAGGAACTCTACACAAAAACGGATAAGGCCCTGGTGCTGAATCTGGGAGCGCTTTCGCTCGGCAACATCGCACGCATCCCCGGGCCGGGGCTGAAGTGTCCGCGGGGAATTCGCGATGTCGAAGAGTGGTACATCAGCCTGAGCACTCGGCGCGCCCACGTCTACAAGATTTTTGAGCGCGCGACGGAAATCAACCTGTTGAATCTTCAAAAAATCTATGCCGCGGTCGGCAACCGGGCGGCAGTTGCGTACCTGACGGGTACGGATTTCGGCGCCCAGAATGGACCGTTTGTTTCTCCCCAAACTTACCGTGATCTCTTTCTGCCTTTCCACAAACAGATTAACGATTGGGTACACCGCAACACCACTTGGAAGACTTTCATCCATAGCTGCGGATCCGTTTGGGCGCTGGTGGAGGACTTCATCGCGGCGGGTTTTGACATCCTCAACCCCGTCCAGTGCTCCGCCGCCCATATGAATCCCTTTGACCTGAAAAAGAGATTCGGAAGCCGCATCACCTTCTGGGGAGGAGGCGTGGACACCCAAAGCACCCTTCCCTTCGGCTCTCCCCAGGAGGTGCGCGAGGAAGTTCGCGAACGAATCAGAGCCTTCGGCCCCGGAGGAGGCTTCGTTTTTAACGCCGTTCACAACGTTCAGGCGCTCGTGCCGCTCGAAAACGTATTGGCCATGTACCGAACCGCGCGCGAGTCCGGCAGTTATCCGTTGCGCCTGGAAAGCGCGGCCTAACGGAAAACTGTAGGCAGAAAGCGGAAGGCAGCGGCTGAACGATGAAGGCTTTCAGCCGCTCTCTCCAATCCGCTTTGAGCCTGGTGCATCGTGCATTCTGCTTACCGCTTACTGCCTTCTGCTTTCAGCCTACTGCTCTCTTGGAGGAACCATGCTGACTTCACGCCAACGCGTCAATTACGCATTAAATCATCAAGAATCCGACCGTGTTCCGGTGGACCTCGGCGCGAGCGCCGTAACGGGGATGCAGGTGGACACAGTCTATAAACTTCGCCAGGCTCTGGGCCTGGATGCGCCCGGCACGCCGGTAAGAGTGGTGGAACCCTACCAGATGCTGGGTGAAATCAAACCCGACCTGATGGACGCCCTCGGCATCGACGTTGTCGGCCTGGGAAAACCTTCCACGATGTTCGGTTTCAAGAACGAAGGATGGAAGCCCTGGACGACCTTTGCCGGAACACCGGTGCTTGTCCCGGAAGGCTTCAACACCGATCCGAACGAGAACGGCGACATCCTGATGTATCCCGAGGGGGACAAGTCCGTGCCGCCCAGCGGCCGCATGCCCAAAGGCGGATTCTACTTTGACTCGGTTCCCCGCCAACTTCCGCTGGATGATGACCATCTCAAACTCGAAGATAACCTGGAAGAGTTTGTTCCCATTTCCGCCGAGGACTTGGCGTGTCTGGGGCGCGAGGCGGAAAGAATCTGGACCCAAACTGACAAAGCTGTGCTGGCGAATTTCGGAGGGACGGCTTTCGGCGACATTGCGCTGGTCCCCGGCCCCTGGCTGAAACATCCCAAGGGGATCCGCGACGTTGAAGAGTGGTATGTCAGCACCATGACGCGCCGCGACTTTGTCTACAAGATTTTCGAGCGCCAATGTGAAATCGGCATCAAGAATCTCGAGAAGATCCACCAAGTTGTGGGCGAGCGCGTTACGGTGGCCATGCTTTCGGGAACCGACTTCGGCCAACAAAACGGTCCGTTCATCTCGCCCAAGACCTATCGGGAACTCTTTCAACCCTTCAATAAGGCCGTGAACGACTGGGTGCACAAGAACACGACATGGAAGACCTTCATTCACTCCTGCGGATCGGTCCGCGCTTTGCTCCCGGATTTCATTGCCGCGGGCTTTGACATTCTCAACCCCGTGCAGTGCTCCGCTTCCTGCATGGCGCCGGAGGAACTGAAGCAGGAGTTCGGAGATCGAGTCACTTTCTGGGGCGGCGGTGTCGACACCCAGAAGACGCTGCCTTTCGGCACGGTCGAAGAGGTTCGCAATGAGGTGAGCTCGCGTCTGAAGATCTTCGGGAAGGGTGGAGGATACGTCTTCAACTCGATCCACAACGTGCAGGCGGGCGTGCCCATTGAGAACGTCCTGGCGATGTACGAAACCGTGCGCGACTGCGGCCGGTATTTGATGGCGAAATCGAGTTGATGCCGTTCGGGGGGGGCAGCCATTTCCCCATCAGGTCGTCTGCAAGCGGGGACTCTGCGAAATAACCGTGATGGCCGTACCCCCCCTGCAAATCCGGTGTGAGAAGTCTGCATTGGACTCAGTTCCGGACCGGTCCTTCGCGCCCCTTCATCTCCTAGCCTGTGCATTCCCACCCAATTCTCTTCCGTCGCGGGAGTGACTGGAATCGGAAATTAGCTCCACCAACCAAACTCAGGGCCGCGGCGGGGGTGGTATAATCCCCTGAGGAGCGGCTCTGCGGGCGCAATCTCGCATTCGACTCTAACTCATGGCTGACCAACCGATACCCTTGCCCGCAGGCCCGCAATATTACGAGGTCGCGCCGCGCCGCTATTGGCCTGTCGTCACCCTGATCCTTCTTGCCTTGAATTTTCTCTTCTTCGGATTGGAGATTTTCGCCGGCGGATCGGATAACACCCAAGTTCTCCTCAACCTCGGCGCCGCTTACGGGCCCTATATGCGGCGCGGTGAGTATTGGCGTCTGGTCATGCCGATGTTTCTCCACGGCGGCTGGCTTCATATCTTGGGTAACAGCTATTGCCTCTATATCCTGGGACCTATTCTGGAACGCGTGTATGGTTACGGCCGCTACGCCGCAATTTACGTCGCTGCCGGTATGGGCGGAGCTTTCCTTTCCATGACGGTTTCGAAGAACATTTCGGTGGGAGCTTCCGGCGCCATACTCGGGATTGCCGGCGCGATGCTCGTCACCGGTTACGTTCACCGCCACGTAATTCCCCCGCGCTGGGGCCGCGCTTTCGGGAAGGGAATGATCCCCTTCATCCTCTTGAATCTGGCGTTTGGGTTTACGGTACACGGCATCGACAACTGGGGCCACTTGGGTGGATTATCCACCGGCGCGCTGCTGGCTTTTGTCATTCCGCCTCCCCGGCACGATCTACCGTACGGCGAAATTGCTGATCCTCCCTCCCAGGCCGTGGTTGCCCTTCCGCTTGCGGTGGTGATCCTTGCCATGGCCGCAACGGCAAGCCATTACCGGACCCTTCAGGCCATGGACCGACTGCTGATCGAGGGTGAGAATTTCAGATCGGCCCAACAGTATGACCGCGAGTTCCGGAGCTTTCACCAAGCCCTCAGCCTGGCTCCTCACGAAGAGCAACCGCACGAGGAGATGGGCACGTATTACCTGACGCAGAAGCAATACGACCAGGCCATCCAGGAGTTTCAGGAAGCAATCCGCTTGACCGAGGGAGACGACCACCCCCGGCTGGAACTCGGATTGGCCTACCAGTTGAAGGGCGATCCTCAAAAGGCGCAACAAATCTTCGAGGCTGTGCTTGGGAAAAACCCCAAAACCACCGAGGGCCAGCGACTGGTCGCCGGGAACCAAGTGCTGCTGGCGGATATTTACGCTCAACAGAAGCTTTACGGCGACGCCATCAGAGCTTACCAGCAAGCGCTGCGCCTTGAGCCGGGCTTCGCGGAAGCTCATAACAACCTGGCATGGCTCTATGCCACTTGCGATGAGCGGAATTATCGCGATCCCAGAGCCGCCCTGGACCACGCTCAGCAGGCCGTGAATCTCACCCAATGGAAACAGGGGGAATTCATCGATACCCTGGCGGAAGCGCACTTTGCCAATGGGGATTATCAGCAAGCCGTCGAGATCCAGAGGAAAGCTCTGGCGCTCGACCCTGATAATAAGGAACTGCAAGAGCACATGGCGCGATATCGGAAAGCTACTTCCATTTGAGTAGGAACGCGAACCTGGCGGCGTCCAACCGTGGTGAGAAATCCGGGCTAGGCAATCGCTTCCGGCTGGTTGGCGGCTCGCTTAATCCAGTGATACGCTTGGATGGAATTCTTCCAGTAGAACTTCTCCGCCGCCGCCGCGCTCTTGCCGGCAACGTACTCGCGGATGACGTTCAGCCCCTGCTGGTAGGAGCCCTTGGGGTCGCTGTTCGGCCAATCGCTGCCGTAAAGGACGCGGTCTTCTCCGAAAATTCCCCAGAGCTCGTCCAGCCGCGACCGGTAGAAATTCAGGTCAAAGTGGACTTGACCGTCGACGGGGCGGAGCACGGCAGAGAGCTTGAAATACACTTGCGGGCGCGCCGCCAGTTCCCGCAAATCGGCCTGGAGTTGCTTGCGTGCCTCCGGCTCCGCCGGAGGATTCAGTTGCGGCATGTGATCGAGCACCAGCCGCAAGTCAGGGACCTTGTCGGTAAGCCGTACCAGCGCCGAGACGAGGGCGGGGTCCGGGTTCGCCGAATCCAGCCCCAGATTGGCGTCCGCCAGCGCTTTGAGGTCGGAAATATACTCCCCTCTCGACATATCCTCGGTAAGATTCCTGCCCCACAGATTTCCATACCGAATGCCCCGAAACAGCGGATTCCGGTGAAACCGTTCCAAGTGCTTGCGGAAGTCCGGTTTTCCCGGCTCCAAATCTCCGACGGTTCCGACGATCAGCGTGTCTTGGGCGGCGATGTCCAGCACCCATTGGTTGTCTTCCAACCAGGGGCTACATTCAATCTCAATGGCCCCCACCACGCCGAGCCCTTTTGTGACCCGGCGAAAGCGGTCGGGGAGCGCGGGCTGGTACATTATCTTGTCGTTCTTGTCGGGCCAAGGCACACCTTGCGGGCGCCTGGGGTCGAACAGGTGGATGTGCGTGTCAATGATCGGTATGATGTCGGCTTGGGCGTTCAGATCCATGGCGACTAGGCCCGCGGCAGCACCCAAAAATGTCCGTCGATTCATATGTCTCTCCTGGCGCATTCCCATCGTTGTTCGATGCGTCGAACCCTTCCATGATTTTTCAGCAAAAAAACGTCTATCTACTTTACTTTCAATGACTCATCCCGAAAATGGGATAGGTTGTTTGTTTTCATAAACTCATCCAGAGCACTTTTTTTGCCCCTTTGTTTTCAGTAGCTCATCCAGACCACTCTTCATTTTTAACATCTTTTTGTGTCTCCGCCTTGTCCCTGAAGCTCAGCAGTCTAACTTCCCTGTTTTCATAGGCTTGATTTCTTGCTCCGACCATCGAAATTCTCCTGCTTATTCGCTAATCTGCATTTCTCATCACGATCCTGGAAGGGCGGGCCTTTACAGGCTGCGGTAAAACCCAACAATGCTGTCATCCTGAGCGCAGCGAAGGATCTCGCTCTGAGTATTTTCAAGGCAGTGCGAGATTCTTCCTTCGCAAGGCTCAGGACCGCTGCGTCTCCTCTGCAGAAACTTGATGAACTACTCCTTTAATTTCAGCGGTCTCGTCAAAGCGGACGCAAGGCCGTTTTACTCGCTTTTTCGACCCCAGAACGTCCTTGGGGCCATGCATCCTTTGATTCCCGCAGGGGATTCATACAGTAGCCGGGGGCAACGCCCCCGGAAAACGCGCCCCCAAGTAAGGTGCGACCCTGGAGGGGTCGAATCCGGGCGGGTTCACACCGATGGTGCCTCCCGCGGCCCAGAGGAGTGCGACCCCTTCAGGGTCGGGAGTGGAAGGCCACACTTTCCGGGGGCGTTGCCCCCGGCTACTATCTTGTGCCCTTGCAGGGCGTGAAAAATTGAGTCGCGGGAAGCCACGACGCGTTGCTCGCACCATCCGCATGCTGGCGCTTCGACCTGAGTTTCTGCCGATGATGGGCAGCCGCAAGGCTGTCAATGCACAGAATGACAGCGCTTTTGGGTTTTTCTGCAGCCTGTTAAGCCCTGCCGTTCCAAGGCCATCCTGCATTATTTCCAAGTCCCCCCCCAGCCGCGAGCAAGCGAGCCGCTACTGAGAACTGAATACTGAAATCTGAAGCCGATCCGTCCTCTCGGTATTTTGCCGCCGCCAAGAGAAATTCGCGGCGCGGCAAGCGCCGGCGGGACCCCAGCTCCTGCCATAAATATAGCCTATTTTCTCTCCGTAGTCAAGAACCGTTTCGAGGCTACTGACTCGCCGCCAAGGCGCGGAGGCGCAGCGGTGGCGGGATCACCGCGCACTTCTCCATAAGCGGGCGATACGTCTCAAGCAAGCGGTGAAGGTGCTGCCGCTCGAGGGTGATCTGCTCTCGCAGCCTATCCCACACGCCGCAACTCCCCCTTTTTTTTGAGGTAGCGAGTAAAAGGGTTGTCCTCATCCAGATCGATCAAGTCGATCGGACGGCCCAGAGCGCGACTGGCCTTAGCCATCGCACGGAAAAAGACTTCGGGTGGCAAACCCGAAACGGCCATATCAACATCGGAATTTTCACGGAGAGTTCCGTGGGCAGCGGAACCGAAAACGTACACCTCTTTCGCTCCGACAGCCTTCAGTGCAGATGCCGCCTTGTCAACTAACCCCTTCAGCTCATCGGTCATGGGGTCCTTCCTGGGTCAAGTATGGCAAACTGCGCCGCCTCCGTCGAGACAAGAATGGGGTGAAGGGGGTGGGAAATGTAGCGCCAGGCTCGCGGTTCAGCCATGCGGCTATTCCACCGCACCGTGGGCTAAGATCTGAAAACCCTCTCCCTCCGGGAGAGGGGGACCGCAAGGCGATGGGTGAGGGTTGTGATCACCCTGCGGCGGAGTTGACCGTTGCGCCCGTAAGGCGTTGGTTTGCGCTGTTGAACCGATTCATGCGCTGAACCTCTCTGCGGCGCGAGATTTTGCTTTAGCGGCCTCTGCTTCTCGATTCTTCGGCGCTGCGTTGGTTTCGAGCGAATTGAGGAGGCGAGCCGAAATGCCGGCAATCCCATCGACCGCTGCCATGAAGGACGCTTCGTTTGCCTTCGACGGGGTGTTGAAACCGGTTATTTTTCTCACGAACTGGAGCGATGCAGCGCGAATCTCAACAGGAGTGACGGGCGGATCAAAGTTGAAGAGCGTTTTGATATTCCTGCACATGAACCATGACCTCACGGGGCCGCAAGAATTCCGAAAGTGCAAAGACTGGCCATAAATCATACAGCAGCCGGCATGCACGGTGAAGAGGAGCGCTGTGTCTAACCCGGATTTCTCACCACGACTCTGGAAGCGCGGGGCTTCACAGGCTGCGGAAAAACCCGTTGGCACTGTCATTCTGAGGAGCCGCAGGCGACGAAGAATCTCGCATTGCCTTGAAAACACTCAGAGCGAGATCCTTCGCTGCGCTCAGGATGACAGCATAGGCAGGTTTTTCAGCAGCCTGTGAAGCCCCGCCCTTCCAGAGTCGTCCTAACGTGGTGAGAAGTCCGGGCTATGTACGCCGGGAATCAAGCATTCACTGCGGGCTGGCGCAGACCTGTTGGGGAGGTCGGCGGGGAAAGGCGGTCAGAGCGAGATCCTTCGCTGCTGCTCAGGATGACAGGTTGGATGATGGGTTCTTCCCGTCAAGTTTCTGCCTATCCTGGGCAACCGCCAGGCTGTCAATGCTCAGGATAACAGCAAGTGGCAAGGCATCGCCAGAGGGTTTTCAATGGCCCGATGAGCCGATGGTGCAATCGCAAATCACAGATCGCAAATCATCCGATCACCCGGTGGCCCCATGAGCCGATGACCCGATCCCTCAATTCGGTTGGGGAGGATTCTGCGGGGCTGCTGGCGCGTCAGGGCCACCTGGACCGCCGGGTCCACCCGGGCCGCCCGGGCCACCGGGTCGGCCTTGTCCGCCTTCGGGACCACGGCTGCGGCGCTCCTGCCGGTCTTCCTGCCATTGCCTTTTCTGTTCCGGCGTAAGGAATTGGGCAATGTGCTTACGAGTGTTTTTGCGGATCGTTGCCATTCTCCCGCGCGCCTCAGCTTTGCTAAGGCTGGTGTTCTCCCGCACTTCTCTGATTCGTTCCACTTCGTGTTTCAGGAGGGGGCGGATTTTCTCTTTCTGCTCATTGGTCAGGTTAAGCTGCGTGCTCAAATTCTCCAGGCGGTTTTCGACATTGCCTCCACCCCCGCGGTTGCCTGGCGTGCCCTCATTGGGCGGATTGGAGGGGGCGGCGGGCTCCTGTTGTGCCCAACCCCCAGCGCTTGCGAGTGTCACCATACTCATCAAGCCAACCCCTAAAGCCATGATCAAAATTTTCTGCATTCGCTAATGCCTCGCCCTTCCCCCCGCTGGTAATAAATTCCGGCTGAGTGCTTCCTGCCGCGACAATAGATTAACCCCGCCCAACGGCAGAAGTTGCGTTTTGCCGGCGTTCTTAGCTTTTAGAACATCCCCGGCAATACCCGCACATGATCCCCGCAGGGGGTGGATTGAGTATCCAGGCGCTGGCACATGCGCGCTAACTCAAGGGAACCAACCCCCTCCCCCGGGGGGAGGGTGTCGGCCTCGTGCCGACGGGTGAGGGGTCAATTCGCCCTGCGCATCCCTGCCCCGCGAGTTCGGAAACTCTGCGGCGTTAAGTAGCATGAACGAGAGGAGCGGGGAGAGATCAGGGAGATAGGTAGTGGGTCAGTTCGATGTAGAGGCGGCTTCACGCCGCCATTCGGCGAGGTAAACTCGCCGCTACAACATCAGATTGACCCACTACTAGGGTGAGAATAAACCCCTCACCTGGCCTCCTCGGTCGGCCACCCTCTCCCCAAGGGAGAGGGAAGTGATCTCGTGTACGCATGTGACCTGAAAAGAGACCAAGGCGGTTGAATTCACATCGCCGAATTGCGACGAACCGCCGCCTCTGCACCAAACTGCCCCACTATCAATTACCCGTTTCTCTCGCCATCGCTCAGTTTTGCGGAGGACCCTGCCAACCACCGCGCCCTCCGCCACCAACGGGACGGCCCGACCGGACCTCCGTCGCAACAAACTGGCCGTTAGCCTCTTGCCCCGTGGCAAAGATGCGGTCGCCGACTTTGAGATCTTTAAGGGTGATGGTCTTACCCTCTTTGTTGAATGTTGTCTGGTCATTGACCACGATGACTCTTTCGCCGTTGCGGCGGCTTTGCACCTTGATCTGGTTTCCGTTAATGGAAACAATTTCGCCGCCCGCGCGGGGGCCGCCACCACCGGCGCCCATGCCTCCGGCTCCGCCAAAGCCGCCACCTCCGCCGGGGCCTCCCGGACCACCGCCCGGCCCGCCACCACTCTGGAATCTCTCGAACTGTTCTGCCGTAACGCGATTGACTCCCATGGCCTCCACTTGCTTGTCACCGTTGGGGGTGCCACGCACTATGACGTGGTCGCCGACTTTCAGATCTTCCAACTGGAGTTCCTGCGGTTGCTCTTGCCCCTCTTGCCGTTGGCGGAAATGTGTTTGATCGTTCACCATCACGGTTTGGGCTGTTCCATCAGGCTTCTTGATCTCGAACCGATCAACCCCCACGGAAGTAATGGTTCCCATCACCGGCGGCGGGCCACCCTGGCCTCGCCGACCCGAATCTTGTCCCGGGGATGGAGAATTTTGCTGCGCTGCCAGTGAACCGGCAAGACCTAACGCCAGGAGCACCGGAATGCTGAGTAAGAATTTTTTAGTCATAGACCCCTCCGTATGTTCTTGACGACCCGAATGCTTGCGGGGTTACCTGTAACCTTGCGCGGTTGATAATCGTAATGAATCCTTGTAAGCTCTTTCATTCAGCGGGGTTAAACGCGCGTGGTGTTTACAAATTTAACAAGATGCGCTAAGTCGTTGTGCCCGCTTGTCGCTTGGGGACTGCTGGGCTCTAACCTCTTGTTCGGCCAAGCGCCTATTCCGCCGGGAACGGTGACAGGCCACGTGCGTGGCCCCGGCGGAATTTCTGTCCCCGGCGCAACGGTGGATCTCACCAACCCGCAAACCGGCGAACGCAAAGAGACCTGGTCCGACGAAGAGGGCAACTATGCCTTCACAGGACTGACCCCTGGAAACTATCGGCTGAATATTTCGCTGGTAGGGTTCCGGTCCGATTCCCGCGAGCCGGTACCCGTAACTTCAGGTGCGACTCTAAAGGTTAATGTAGCGATGGTGGTGGGGTTGCCGGACGGCGGCGCTCCCCAGCAGACGCAGGCGGCGGCGCGCCCCACTGGCAATCGCGCGGCCGGGCCGGGCGGAGGGAGCAATAGGAACCGCAGCCTCGCCGACTATCAAAACCCCGCGGGCGAGGGTGCAGGCCCCGGCGGAGCGGCGGCCTCAGTGCGCATCGCCGAGGGCAATGGCGCTGAGGGTCCAGCTTCCGCGGAGGCGCCACCGGAAGTGGCCGACAACTCCATGAGCGCGAACAACTCATTCCTGCTGGGAGGAGGCATGGGCGAGGTGCCCACGCCCGGCGAAGGAGGTGGTGGCGGGCGGGGTGGGCGTGGCGGCAGAGGGGGAGGCGGCTTTGGCGGCGGACCCGGCGGGGGATTCGGTGGCGGCGGGGGTGGCGCCGGGAGTCCGTTTGGCGGGGGAGGGGGACCCGGCGGAGGCGGGGGATTCGGTGGAGGCGGTGGCGGTTTCGGCGGCGGGGGCGGCGGAGGTGGGGGAGCCCGCGGGTGGTCCCGCAATCGCGCGGCGGTGAACCGCATTCGCGGCAATTTTACGGAGCAGTACACCAACTCGGGCTTCGATGCTCATCCTTATCCTCTGAACGTTGCGGAGTCGCCACAAATTCCCTCCTATCGCGAAACCTTCGGGTTCACCTTGGGTGGTCCGCTGGTAATTCCCCATGTTTATCGCGGCGGCAATAAGACGAGTTGGGCCGCGAGCTACAATTTGCAGCGCGGAAGGACCGGCCTCGACAGCTTTTCCACGGTCCCCACGGCGGAAGAGCGGGCGGGAAATTTCTCCGACACGGTGATCGCTACCGGGCAATACGCGGGCACCGTTCCGACCATCTACGATCCCTTGTCCAGCGCCAGCGGGGCGCGCACGCCATTTGCGGGAAATGCCATTCCTACTGGAAGGATCACTACCCAAGCCGCCGGTTTACTACAATACATTCCCCTGCCCAACCTTCCCGGCCTGGTGCAAAACTTTCATTTGCAGGAGCCCTTGCCCAGCTCCAATGACCGCGTGATGGGCCGCATCGGGCAGCAAATTAATTCCAAGAACAGCCTGAACGTCATGTACTACTTCAACTCGGCGCGCAGCCGATCCGTCACCAACTTCCCCCAGTTGACATCGCACACTACCGTCCTCGGCCAGAACGTGAGCGTGGGCGAATCCCACACCTTTAATTCGCACCTCGTCAATAGCTTCAACGTGAATTTCAATCGGCAGCGCACCTCTTTGGTGAACGCCTTCGCGTTTCAGCAGAACATTGCCGAGGAGTTGGGGATTACCGGGGTTTCAACCGACCCCTTTGATTGGGGAGTGCCCGCGATTGGGTTTACCAATTTCGGAGGATTGAGCGATCCGCTCCCCTCGCTCTCCCGCCCCCAAACTTTGCGCACGAACGACACCCTGATCTGGAACCATGGAAAACATAATGTCCGCATGGGAGGCGAATTGCGCCGCGTGCAGGTGAATACGGAGACCGACCCCAATGCGCGCGGCACTTTCAGCTTCACCGGTTACAGCACCAGCGAATTCAGCAATGGCTATCCTGTGGCCGGAACCGGCTATGACTTTGCAGACTTCCTCCTCGGCCTCCCGCAGACCACCTCAGTTCGTTTCGGTTGTGCCCTCCCCCTCGTGGCGGGCAATTGCACCCCCACCGCCGCCAGCAATTACCTCCGCAACTGGGTCACCACGAGCTTCATTCAGGATGACTGGCGCGTGGGAGCGCATCTGACGATTAATTCCGGCCTGCGGTACGAATACTTCCTGCCCCTTTCGGAAAAACACGGACGCCTGTCAGACTTGTCGTTCGCGCCCGGGTTTACCTCGCCGATGGTGGTTACGGGCCTCGATCCGGACTCACTGCCCACGTCGCTCATTCACAGCGACGCGCATAACTTCTCGCCGCGGGTGGGGATTGCATACCGGCCCTGGATCCAGCATCACCTCGTCATCCGCTCGGGATACGGCGTCTTTTACGACGGCAGCATTTACTCGCGCATGGTGACCAATATGTTGGACCAACCACCTTTCGCGACGGCCGCCACGCTGACCGCCAACCTGGAGCAAGTTCTAACGCTCCAGAACGGCTTCCCGGTACAAACTGCCAACACCATTTCCAATAGCTATGCAGCCGACAGTAATTTCCGGCGGCCTTATGCGCAGAGCTGGAACTTCATCATGGAAGATGAACTGTTTCGCAACGTCATCCTCTCGGCCGCTTACGTGGGCACCAAGGGAACTAAACTCGATTTGCTGCTCTCGCCCAACAGCTTGAACCCCAGCACCACCGGTTCGCAGCAAACCTCCATCCCCGGCGTGCAACAGTTTCTGTATGAAACTTCCGGTGCGGCATCGATCTACAACGGGCTCGAGGTCACCTTGCGGCGGCAGTTCCACAGTGGCTTTTCCATGAGCGGCAACTATACGTGGGGAAAGTCCATTGACGACGCTGCCAGCGTGGGGGGCAACGGGCGCAACGTGCCGCAGAATAGCTTTGACTTGGAGGCGGAACGCGCCCGCTCGAATTTTGACATTCGCAACAAGTTGATTATCAATCACACTTATGAATTTCCTTTCGGGGAGCAACGCCACTTCCTCAACCGGGGCGGCGTTGGGGCGCGGATCATCGGGAACTGGCAGATCAGCGGCGTCACCACCGTGCAATCGGGTGGGGCGTTGACCGCACAGGTGGCCGGCAACCAGTCAAATAACAACGGTTCGGGGGTGTTCGCTTCCGAGCGTCCCGATGCTACCGGCCTCCCCGCCAGCCTGCCGCGCTCCGACAGGACCACGCTGGATTTCTTTAATACCGCGGCGTTCGCGCTCCCCGCCTCGGGCCAACTTGGCACCGCGGGACGGAACTCCATTACCGGCCCGGGGACGGTGAACTTCAACATGTCGCTCGGGCGCTTCTTTACCTTTTCGCGGGAAAAGAACCTGCGGGCGCGATTCAGCATTGACACCACCAACATCTTTAACCACCCGAATTACTCAAGTGTAGCTACAACCGTCAACTCGGAGAATTTTGGCTGGGTGACGGGTGTCGGTGCGATGCGCGCCGTGACCCTCAGTTTGCGGATGAATTTCTAGGCTAAGGTATTTGAATCCGGGAACCCAAAAGATGTACCACAAAAACGCCAAGACCCAAAGAAGAGCACAAGGCAGAGACGGGGCAATTTTTCGCTTTCCGCCCTCTGGTTTTCCCCTGGTGCCTTTGTGCCTTGGTGGTGTGGCCCTTGCCGCTGCCCTGGCGGGCCTCGCGACTCGGAGCTTTTCCCAGGTGAAGCCCTCAACCCCGGTTTCCAAGAGCCCGCAACAAGCCTTCATCCTGCGCTCCACGACCAACGAAGTCCTGGTGGATGTGCGCGTCTACGACAAGTCCGGCAAAGCCGTTACGGATTTGAAGCAATCGGATTTTCGCGTCACGGAAGACGGCGTTCAGCAAACCATCTCCGATTTCAGCCTGGAGGACGTGGAGAAGCTGGCGCAAGCCACCGAGGGCAGCGAGAAGGCGCAGGTCATCGACCTCGCCAAGCTCCCGCCGGAAGTCAATGCTGAGCGGGTGCTCCAGGACCATCGCCTTCTGGTTTTGTTTTTTGACTTGAGCTCGATGCAACCCGACGAACTGATGCGCGCGCTGAAAGCTTCCGGCGATTTCGTGACGAACCGCATGACCCCTGCTGACCTGATTGCCGTAGTCACCTACTCCTCCAGCTTGCGGGTGACTCAGGATTTCACCAACAACCGTGACTCCATCAGGAAGGCCCTGCGCGCGATCCTGGTGGGGGAGGAGTCCTCATCTTTGGCCACCACCGGGACGATTGGGGAAGCAGGCGGAACGGACGCCAACGGCATGGAAATCGTAACGCAAGACGTTTCCGACGCCTTCACGCCGGATGTAACCGAATTCAACATCTTCAACACGGACGAGAAACTGGCGGCGGTGGAATCGCTGGCGAACATGCTTCGCAGCGTGCCGGGACGGAAGAGCGTGCTTCACTTCTCCAGCGGCATCACTCGCACCGGGCAGGAAAACCAGGCGACGCTGCGGGCGGCCACCGACGCGGCCAATCAAGCCGACGTATCGCTCTATACTATGGACGCGCGCGGGCTCGCCGCCCTGCCTCCCGGCGGCGATGCCAGTTCCTCCAGCCCCGCCGGCACGGCCATTTATTCCGGCTCCGCTGTGGCGTCGCAGGTTTCCTCTTTGCAGGGCAGCCGCGAAACCCTGGCCGCCCTGGCCACCGACACGGGGGGAAAAACCTTTTACGATCTGAACGATTTCACTCCCGCCTTCGAAGAAGTGCAGAGGGAGAATTCCAGCTATTACCTGATCGGATATTCACCCACGAACACTCACTCGGACGGTCGATTCCGGCACATTCGCGTGGAGGTGGCCCGGCCAGGTTTGAAGGTCCAGGCGCGCCCCGGGTATTTTGCTCCCAAGAATTTCCGGCAGTTCACGCCCGCGGAAAAGGAGATCCAACTCGAGCAGGTAATGGATTTGGATGTGCCTTTCGTAGACCTGCCCTTTGTGGTGGAGACGGCATATTTCCGCCGCCCGGATAAGAAATTCACCGTCATTCTGGCAGCTAAAATTCCCGGCTCACAGGTTGCTTTCATGAAAAAATCCGGGAAGCGTGAAACCGAATTTGATTTTGCCTGGAAATTCACCGACGACAAGAACCAGATCGCGGGGGGGCTGCGCGATACGCTGCCCGTGAGGTTGACCAACGATACCTTTGAGGAAGTCATCGGCAGCAACCTGTTTTACGAGGGCGAAATCACTTTGCCCCCCGGGAAATACAATTTAAAGGCGGTGGTGCGCGAGAACGAAAGCGGTAAAATCGGCACCTTCGAGACGCCTATCGTGGTGCCGGACGTTGCCGATACCGCTCTGGGCTTGAGCTCCGTCGTGCTGTCCAACGAAGTGAAGTCCTCCGATGACCTGGATCGCGCCCATGTGAACCACGACAAGAATTCGCCCCTGCAAGTGGGGAACCGCTCAATTCTGCCCAGTGTGACGCGGGTATTCCGCACCAGCCAGATGCTGACGGTTTATCTGGAATCCTATGCCGGAAAAAATGTGGCGCCCGCCGGATCCGCCACCCCGCCCTCCGTGGGCTTCGTCTTCTTTCGGCGGGGAAGGAAATTTGCGGAGGCTGGGCCCTTTCCCGGAAAGCTTGAGAAGTCGTCCGACCAGAAGGCCTCTTATTTTGCGCAGGTTCCCCTGGATAAATTTCCCCGCGGGAGTTACACCCTGCAGGTGAACGTCCTCGACCCGGCTATCGAGCGGGTGGCCTTCGCGCGCCTGCCCCTGGCCATCGTGCCACCGCCACCACGTAACCTGCCTGGGGGAACGGTGAAGTAAGTTCCTGTGCTCAGCCCCTTAAAAACCAGCCCAGAACTTAGCTTGCCATTTTGTCTCCGGGGGCTATAATAGCGGGCGACAACAGGCGATCTTGAATCGGTCATGCCCGCGGAATCCTGGCCGTCCCTAGGAGGCAAGGCGAGCTATGGGTTGCATGTCGGAGGGAAAGCCGTAGACCTCAAGAACCAGCCGGCACGGCTGGCGGACTTGCGGGCGCGGCACTAATCTATGCGAGGTAAACATGGCGCAGAACCAAATTCCCAACATTAACCGTCGATCTTTTCTCAGCAAGTCGTTGGCAGCCGGAGCAGCGGCTTCCGCATTCACGATCCTGCGGCCCGAACTGGTACGAGGTGCGGGAAAGGAGAAGCTGCGGGCAGGCTTGGTGGGCTGCGGCGGACGCGGCACGGGAGCAGCGGCGGACCTGCTCAGTGCTGATCCGCACGTCGAACTGGTGGCCATGGGAGACATCTTTGACGACAAGCTCCAGGCCTCTCTCGCCAAGCTGCGCGATCCCAAGTCCCTGGCGGAGGCGAGCCCGAAGAACGCCGCGGCCTTCACAGGACAGCCCCTGGCGGAGTTGGTGGAATCAATCCGCAAGCGTGTCACGGTCGATCCGGAACATTGTTTTGTCGGGTTTGATGCTTACCACAAGGTCATCGCCTCGGAGCTTGACCTGGTGCTGTTGTGCACTCCCCCCGGGCATCGGCCCGCGCAATTTGAAGCGGCGGTCAATGGCGGAAAGCACATTTTCACCGAAAAGCCGATCGCGACCGATGCGGTGGGAACACGCCGCTTCCTCGCTTCCGTCCAGAAAGCTCGGGACATGAAGCTGACCGTCGTTGCCGGCACCAACCACCGCTCAGATAAACAATACATCGAAACCGTGGCGAAAATCCGCGACGGCGCCATCGGCGACGTGACGGCCTTGAGCGCCAGCTACCTTAGCGGACCGGTTCTGCATGTTGACCACCGCGATCCGGCGTGGGGCGACATGGAATGGGAGCATCGGGACTGGTACTCATTTGTGTGGATCTGCGGAGACCAGATGGTGGAGCAGCACATTCACACCATTGATTTCTGCAACTGGGTGATGGGCGCCCACCCCGCGAGCGTGGTCGCCTCCGGGGGAGCCGCCTGGCGCCCTCGCGAGGAACTGTACGGAAATATATACGACCACCTGACCGCCGACTACGTCTACCCGAACGGCGTGCACCTCTATAGCGCTTGCCGGCAGTATCCCAAAGGCGGTTTTCGCAAAGTGTGGAATACCGTGACGGGCACGAAAGGGCAAAGCGACGGCACTGACCTGGGCTCGAAGGGCATGGACCCTTACGTCCAGGAACACATCAAGCTGGTGGCCAGCATTCGCGGCGACGTCCCTTACGTAAACGACGGCGTGCAAGTAGCGGAGAGCACTCTGACCTGCATCATGGCACGCGAGGCGGCTTATTCGGGCGTGGAAATTACTTGGGACCAGGCGATGGCCTCGCAACAGGACCTCCAGCCCAAAGCTTTCGGTTACAAGCTCGCAATGGAAGTGCCTCCGGTTCCCGTGCCCGGCCAGTATAAGTTCGTTTGACCGGGAACGGCGGGTCCGCGTGACTGGGTGTCGCGTAGTGGGTTAGTTTTCTGCTGTAACTGCGGCTTTACGCCGCGATTGGGCGAGGTAAACCCGCCCCTCCAGAAGCAAGCAGACACATCACCCCGTTTCGTGGAGTCCAAAATCTGTTGAGAGGTGACATGCACATGGACGGGACCACACGCCAGAATCAACGTAAGAGCCATCGGATTTCGGTAAGACTGACCTTTTCTTTAGTCGCCAAGGCCGGAGGTAAAGAGATCACCATCCCTGCGGAGTCTATCAACCTCTCCAAGTCCGGCATGCGCTTGAAAGCGGAGACGCAACTCTCCTCTGGCGAGACCGTGGAAGTGACCCTGATGGAGGGAACACCCCACCCTATCGTGGCGCGGGTGGTTTGGGCGGCTAAACCTAACAACCCCAATCAATATGAGTTCGGTTTAGAGTATATTCTTCCCTCACCACGTCCTGTCTGATTCGCGGGGTGGCGCGGTACGGCCGCAGGCAGAGAATAGTTCGCGGGTCACGGGAACAATCAAGAAGAACCTTTAAAGGTGGAGCTGAACAGGCTGCGGAAAAACCCGTCGGCACTGTCATTCTGAGCATTGACAGCCGTTCGGCTGCCCATGATAGGCAGAAACTCGGGCCGAAGAAGGGTAGCGCGGACCTGTTTTTTAGGTCCGCGGCTTTTCCTTGTCCATCGGGGACGTGCCGCGGACCTAAAAAACAGGTCCGCGCTACGCCTGCTGAATTCCAAGGACTTACGCGTCGAGT
>Ga0182030_10005169_pt1 | contig 27741 bp, 23 predicted proteins | sample 812S3MmetaG_FD_121299 | JGI IMG/M metagenome (GOLD analysis project Ga0182030, IMG submission 121299) | Permafrost microbial communities from Stordalen Mire, Sweden - 812S3M metaG (Illumina Assembly) | ecosystem: Environmental > Terrestrial > Soil > Wetlands > Permafrost | place: Sweden... | reverse complement strand
GCTGCCTTGTCGCCGGCTAAAGACCTGAGACACAAGAATCCCGCTATGCCGCACACCGGTCGGCCTCCCAGCGGTGCTCGGAGCTGGCCGAAACGCAGTGGACCGACCCGATGCGCGGGACTACCTTGAAGGTGTTCCTCACGACTGGGCAGGATTCAAGCATCGACGATGCGCTCGCATGATGAAATCCTACCACCTTGGCGAGAGCGCATCGGAATTTCAAAGCAGAAATTGCGTCGTGCCATCTTAACTTAATGACTTTTGGATCTAGCGGCCAAGGCATCCAGCCTAGGCTTGTTAGGCCTCCTGCATGCTTTGAGCGCAAGCCCCGAAGATCCTCGTCGCCCATTGCACATATGCTATTGTTTTTGAATAGCGCCGAGCATAACCGAACGGCACGTTAATCTTACGATGGAAGCGCAGCAACGCTGATCAGTCCACAGACGGGATTCATGCCAGCATTATCGGTAACCTTGGTGAAGGGCGCCCTCAGGCGGCGGTGTTTAGCAATGGGTGCGGCTATCAAAGTGATCAGCCGATGATTCTGTACTCTCCTCAACAAGCGCGGCGTTCAATATTCAAGACGATCCGCTTTCGTGCCATTTCGCAAGTCGCGACGGTCCTAAGCTACATCGTTCTCGTGCGCGGTATGCAGGAGCACGCGTTCGGTATCTACAATCTATTTTATTCCTTCATTCCGGTGATAACGACGCTGGCTTCGTTTGGCCTCGAGCAGACATTGCGGCGATTTCAGCCGGAATATCTCCGCACGGCGAAGCCTCTAGCGAGCGCGTGGCTCGTGAGGACTGTCGCTGGCGCGCGCTTCGCCTCCACGGTGCTCATGCTTGCGATCATTCTGCTCGCCTGGAATGTGATCGCAAAACGACTCGATTTGATTGGCTATAGGACAGACTTCGCAGTTTTCGGCGTTCTCATCATTCTCTACCTCCAAACGACCATCCTGCAGCTGTCCCTGGCTTCCCATATGATGCACCAATATAGCGTCGGGTCCGTCGCTGCAATGTCCGTCGGAAAGCTGCTTGCTTACCTGGCAATCACTGTCTTCGGATCCCTTACCCTGCGCTCAGCGATTCTTGCAGATATTGCCGCCTATGGCGTTGGGTACATGCTCCTATCGGTGGCGCATTGGCGGCTCCGGACCAAGACAGCGCAGACTACCGGCTTTCACCTTGACGCGTCCGAACGAAGACGTCTTACTCGCTACGCTGTATTTAATCATCTGAATGATGCAAGTTCACTGCTGGTGTACGGTCAGACCGATAATTTCTTCGTCGGCGCCATGCTGTCGCCGGTGGCCGTGGCGGCCTACGCGTTCTATGCGAGGTTGACTGAAATGATCAACAACCTAATGCCGCAAAAGCTGTTCGATAACGTCATACAACCGATGTTTTTCGCGGTACCTGCTGACGAATTCCATACGCGCCTATCTCGCTATTTTACGTTACTCATCGATCTCAACCTGGCACTGCAACTCCCAGCCATCGCCTTTGTGATCGTTTATCACCGCGAGCTAGTCCAGGTGTTTTTTGCCGGAAAATATCTTCAGTACTCCAACCTGTTCCCACTGGTGCTGGCCTTGTCGATTGCGCCAAGCAGCATGTCGGTGCCGATATCACTGGTTGCCCAATACCACGAACGCGCCGGCTTGATGTTGGCGAGCGAGTTATTCGGCCTATATCAGGTCGGAGCAATGCTCGTACTCATACCTGCGCTTGGATTGTATGGAGCAGCGCTTTCTACCGGCACATTCCATGCATTCCGGAACTTCTGGATCTGGTGGCAAATGCGACGCGAGGTGCAATGGCATAACTTCAAAGGAGTGCTGACGATGGGTCTGCTCGTTTGGGGCAGCGTGGTCGCTGTCTGCAGTCTCCTGCGCATGTTTCTGCCGCCGTTGCCGGCGATCGTGCAGATGGCCATCGGCGGCGTGATCTGCGGCATGGGCGCGCTCGCATTTCTGAGGAGTTCCGGGATCTCACAATCGGATCGTGAGATACTCGCGAACTTGATGCACGGTCGCGAGGCGCGCTTGCTGCGCTGGCTCGGTCTCGCACCTCAGAGTCAGGCCTTGACGTAAGTTCGCTGATCTCTATGCGAAAGAACCAGCGGCATGAAATGCGGCCTCAAGGGCTCTTGAAGGTATAGCGCCGGTTGGTCTCGAAATTCAGGCCAACCACTAAAGCAGTCGCCAGCGCCTGCGCCAGCAGGTAGGGCGCGCCGGCACGGCTGTACAGCAGCCAGAAAAACACGGTATTGACACCCAGCATGACGAGCGTCACCAGGGCGTAGCGGGCGAATAGAATGCCATGACTGCCGACGGCGGCGAACGTCCAATAGTACTGAATCGTGTAGTTGACGGCACAGGCTGCGCAGAATCCGATCGCGCTGGCCAGGGTTGCGGGCATCGCCAGCAGTTTCACGAGTGCCGCCAGGAGGCATAGATGGACCACAGTGGCCGTGCCGCCGGCCACAACATAGCGGAGCAGTTGCCGCGCCGGTATGGACATTGTATTCAAGAGCACAGGGTCAGCCACAATGTCTCAATACTTAACGCGTTCGACAAATATGTTCAGCACGGGGATATTCACCACCAGGAGCAACCAGACCGCGGCCGCTAGAAACACCACGTAGGCCATGAAGCCTCGCTCGCGATAGAACTTCTCGGGATCCTTGGTCGGCGAATGCGGGCGCATACCGATTGCCAGATACCACACGAACAACACCGCAAACAGCGGAAAACTGAGTATCAGCTCGATGCGGTACTTGATCAAGAAAATACCCAGGAAAAACGAAGATGTCAGAGCGTAGAAAACTGACGAAAGAAGTAGTGTTTGCTCCGTGTAATAGAGAAACGATCGCCTGTAGAGTCCGGCCTTCTCCGGATCCGCGATGAACCGGTATTCGGCGTAGCGCTTGACCGCCATGAGAAATGCGCCGCCCATCCAGTAGGCCATCAAAATACTCGACGGCGGCAGGTAACCCGAGACGATCGCGGACCAGCCGAGCAAAAACCGCAGCGGATTGTTCACCGACTCCGATAGGACGTCGAGATAGACTCGATCCTTCGAACGAAACGGGCGAACGTTGTAAACCACACCCATGGCGAGCAGGGCAGCTGAAAATAGCAGGAATTCGCGCGTCAGCAGGCTCGCCAAGCCCAGACCGGCCGCGGCGAACAAAAAATACTCCAGGTAAACGAAGATGGGCTTGACGTTGCCGGCCGCCGAAGGCCGGCTCCATTTGACTGGATGGTGCCGGTCGAACTCGGCGTCGAGGAATTCGTTGATGACGTAATTCGCGGATGCAACCAGGCAGGTGCTTAACAATGCGATCAACGAAGGCAAGAGCACTTTCCCAAAAGGAATGCCGACGAGCAACATCGCCAGGACGGTGCCGGGTATCATGAACGCGTTCTTGAACCAGTGGTCGATCCGCGCAATCTTGATGTACGGGTTCATAGTTCCGCCGATTTCTAGTGAATGACGTACGCCGGTTTTCGCTGAATAGGCGATATCGTTGTCAAAGTGGTCGAAAGGCTTGATCCGGGTAGCCGCAGCCTTCACGGCTTTTCGCACCGGTCGACCAGAGAACAGGCCGGTCTGGCCGCATCACTACACGTCCCTGCACCCTACCATCGGTAGAGGCTTGACGCATATAGGGCTTAGCGCGCCAACCCGCCGGAAACTGTGATCTGCGCCACATCATTGCGATCGACCATCCCAGGACACTCGCGCCGGCAGAGTCGATCTCAAGTATGCAGTCGACAGAGTGATTGAAATGATGGCGGACGAACGCGTTCTGCCTTACCTCGACATTCCGTTTCAGCACGCGATCGCGTATTCTTAAACACGATGCCCGTCCGAGTGCTCACGAAGGAAGAAGAATTCAGCGCCCTGCAGTCGACCTGGCAAGAACTGTTCGACAGCAATCCCAATAACAGCCCCTATCAGTCCTGGCATTGGAACTTCACGTGGTGGAAGCACTTTGGCACATCGGACGCTCTGCGCCTGGTCCTCGTGGAGGAGGACGGCAGGCTCATCGGGATTGCCCCGCTGTTTGTCGCCAGACGCTTCCGCGGGTTGCCGCTCAAGCACCTGACTTTCATCGCCCACAAGCGAACTGATTATCTTGATTTCATCGTCCGGCCAGGAAACGAGGCCGGCTTCTTCCGGCAACTGTTCGAATTCCTGGCCAGCGGACCGCGGGAATGGCTTTTCATTGAACTGAAGGACTTCCGCGAGCACTCGACAAACCTGCTGCCGTTATTGCGAGAAAGTGCGCGCGCTTTCGCGGCTCTCAGTCTGGAATCGGTGCAACTGTGCGTCACGGTCGCGCTAACCCCCAGCTGGGATGAATTCGTGGCCACTCTGGGCAAACGCGTGCGCAAGGATGTGGGTTACGACCGACGCTATCTGGCAAAGCACCTTGCAGTGGATTTCAGAATTTTCGAGAGTGCGCGCACAGACAGCGCTGCCCTCGATGATCTGATCACGATCTACCGCGGCCGTTGGCAGGGAAAAGGAGCGACTCATTTCGATGAGAGCGCGTCGGCGCGATTCGAGCGCGAGACCGCCCTGCGGTTCTCGGAGGCGGGCTGGTATCGCCTCTATCTGCTGTATGCCGACCAGAAGCCCGCTGCCGGACTGCTGGGCTATGTCTTGCGCGACAAATTCTATGCCGATGTCTTTGCGCATTCGCCTAGCTACGAGAAGTACAGCGTCGGCAACGTCTTGCTCGGAATGGCAATCGAAGATTGCATAGCAAACCACTGGACTGAACTCGATCTCTCTCGGGGCGAAGAAGCGTACAAGTACCGTTGGAACGGTCAGACAAAGCGCAACTACTGTTTGAGGATCTTCCGCAGCCGTGCCGGACTCGCACTCGTATCATTTGTCGAGTGGATCTACGAGCGGGGCAGTTCCGTCGCGCTCCTGCAGGGCCTATTAGCACGATACCGTCGATTGCGATCGCCCCGCACCGCCGTGCCGGTACCGGTACGCGACTGCGCCAATCACGATGAACCCGGCAACTGACGCGATCGCCTGCGGCCACGCGGAGAAGCCGCGCAGGGCGAGGAGAGCGGCGAGACCGCCGCCGACCGCCAGACTGGCGCCGAGCGATACCAGCATTCGTCGGAGCGCGGCGCCGGTGAGGGGTTGGCGCAGAGCACCTACACACAACACGTCGATGGCGGCGTATGCCGCCGCCCCTGCGTAGATCGCGCCATTGACACCGTAGCGCGGTGCCCACAGAACGTTGAGGATCACGCTCAGAATGGCGCCGACCGCGACAAATGCTGCGTTGGCGGTCTGGCGATTCGCGCACAGCAGCAGGCGTCCAAGGCCCACCCCCACCGCCTGCACGAGAGCGAATACCGCCATGGTCTGAATCACCGGTTCGGCGCCGGCGAAGCGCTGACCCAGAACAGGCACCAAGAGAGAGGGTGCAACGAAGTACAGGCCCCAAGCGACCGCGCCGCCACCGAGCAGCATGATCCACATCAAGTCTACCGCCGAACGTCGGAACGCGGGTACGTTGGTAACGAACAGCTGGCTAAGGCCGGGATAGGCGGCCACCCCCAGGAAGCTGAGCGGCATCAGGGCCACTTCGATCAGGCGCAATCCGGTCGCGAAAAGACCAGCCGCGGCATCGCTGACAGCCAACGACAGGATGATGACGCCAACGCGCGCGAACAGCTGTGCGAATATCTCGAGCAGGGCGAACGACCATAAAATTGCCAGGATCCGGCGCATACCCGCCCAGGAGAAGGTGAGTCGCAGCAGCGGTGCGTAGCGCCGTGTCGAGCGAATTGCGAGCCACAACCAGATGATCGCGGCAGGCGGGAATCCAAGCAGAGCAAGCGCCAATGGCGCGTGGGCGATGTGGATCGCACAGCCCGCGGCCGCGAAAGCCACTGTGCGCGCGGCAAGTTGGGCAAGTGCCGGCCACAACATGCGCTGCTCGGCCATTGCCGGGATGAACAGCGTAGCGACGATTGCGGCCGTGATTTGGTACACCCCGAGTGCGCCGACCATGATGAGCGTGCTCGGCGACGGCCGCGTCAACGCGAGGTACCCCGCCAAGCCAATCACCGCGGCCGCGACCATCAGTGTTTGCGTACCCAGCAGTTCCCCCAGAAAGGCAGGCCTCTGGGCCGCATCCATACGTGCATATTGCCGCAAGCCGTACTCTTCGATTCCCAAGCATCCGATCACGAACGCGAAAGTGGCGACCGCAAAACAGTAGGAATAGGCACCCACACCGGCGGGCCCGAACTGGCGTGAAATGACTACGAACAGTAATAAGTTAAGCAGGTCGCCCGCGAGGCGGCAGCCCGTCAACCAGGCCGTGTTGCGGGTCCTTGTCAAGCCGGGCACTTGGGGTGGGGGTCGGAACCACCGTAGCAGCGGAATAGTTCCAGATACTGCGACAGCGAGACGGCGTAGAAGGCCTCCGCAAATCGGCACTCGCCATCCGCGAGCGCGCTCGACCGATACGCATTCAGGCCGAGCGCTGTATGCAAATAATCGGCCTCAGCCAGCTGACTCTGGTAGTGCGCGATGGCGCGTCGCTTGGCCTCGACGGTCTCATCGATTCGCACCAGGCAATTCGGGAACAGCGGCGTCCACACCTCATACCCATGGCATCGGAAGCTCATGCCGGCGCCGCTAACGGCTTCATACAGGAGTGCGCTCGCAGCCCTGTGGTCGGGGTGCTCTTCGAGAAAGAACGGCAGGTAGACGATATCTGGGCGCGTCGCAACCAGCGCTGAACGCAGCGCATCGACCAAATCGGCATTAGCGCCGAGGCGTCCGTCTTCGGCATCGAGAAACACCATTCGCGTGATGCCGAGTTCCGCCAGCGCGAGCTGGGCCTCGTGCTTGCGGGTGGCGGCGATGCTCGTCTCTCCAGCCGCTGCGCCGCCCCCGCGGCCGTCGGTCAGGAACACCACCGTGACGTGCGAGCCGCAGGCAATGTGCCGTGCCAGAGTACCGCCGCAGCCGATGACCTCATCGTCCATGTGCGGCGCGAGTACCACGATGCGCTCGTCGGACGGTTGCCACTCGAGCGCGGATTTATTGAATATCTTGGTGACACGCAACAAGCCCTGAGAGCGCAAATAGGGACGGGAGGTGCGGCTCAGCGCGCGCAGGAAAAATTTGGTGAGCGCTTTCACGGGCGGTGTTCGCTGAGAGCGGCGAAGACGTCGAGGTAGCGGCGGGCTTCGGCGGTCAAGGAATACTGGCTCTGCACCGCGGCGCGCGCGTTCGCGCCCATCTCGGCGCGCTGCGCCGCATCCGGCAGCAGACGCTGCAGGGCATCCCGAAAACTCTCTCGGTCTCGCGGTGGCACCAGCAGGCCGAAGCGGCAGCTGTCCGCGAGCTCCGCCGCTATGCCGACGCGCGTGCAGACCATGGGCAGAGCCGCGGTCATCGCTTCGAGAATCGACAGACTGAACCCTTCATAGTCGCTTGGAAAGACGAATACGTCGCTGGCCTGCAGGTACTCGTGCACGTTCGCGACAGTTCCGGTCAACGTGACCTGCGAACCCATGGCATGCGCGGCGATGAAATCGCGCAAGACGGGCTCACAGTCGTCGAAGCATCCCTGGCCCGAGCCCAAGATGACGAGGTGCGCCTCTGGATGAAGGGGAGCGATTTCGCGCCACACGTCGATGAGCATCATGACACCCTTGGACACGGCGAGTCGGCCGGTATAAATCAACAACAGGCGGTTTACAGGCAGTGTAAGCAGTGCGCGCAACTGCGACTTGCGCGCCGCGGATACCGGCGCGAACCGCTCGACCGCGATGCCATTGGGAATTGCCACAATACGGCCGCCATCGATTCCGGCTCGTTCGAGCCCGGCACGTATCTCGGAGGAAATGGCAATGTAACGGTCGACCCGGCGCGCCGCACGGCGACGCAAGCCGCCCAACAATCGAATGGCCGCAGAGCGCTCGGACAGACCCATCTTCCTGCGGCTGTCGAGGCCCACCGGTTCGGTGACCTCGAGAGGTGATTCCGGCCGGACCACGCAGGGTTTACCGGTCAGCATGCCGGCAAGGACGGGGGCGAGGGGCATGAAGTTAAATCCCGATACCAGCACGACATCGTAGTGGCGTCTGTCACGTATCAATCGCCAAATCATCTTGCACAACAGAAGGCCGAGCCGCGGCACGGCGCGCAAGCCCACGCCCTTGATTGCGCCAAACGGCGTCAGGCGCTGTACGGGAACCGTGCCAAGGCATTCCCTGGCCGGAATACTGCGAGTCACGCGTCGGGTGATGACGAGGAGGGCGGCGCCGGCCGCTATCAAGCTCGCGGAGAGTTCCAACAGGTGATTTTCCTGCCCGCCGAGCGTGGGAGGGAAGCTCGGTGTTAGCACGTAAACCGTCAAGCCGCGTTTCGGAAGCCGTGTTGCCACCAGCAAGGAGTTTAGCCAAGGAAAGTGATTCTTTGTAAAATATTTCCGATCGCAACGTACGCGTTGCTTGATTGATTCACTACTATCCACTGGAACTACTGAAGTCTATGCTACCTGCCTTCGCAGCATGCGCGCTGCTCCGACAGCATGGTGCTGCATATGTCACACGGGTCGGCGATCACGACTTGATTGGCGGGAGTTAGCATGATGCACAGAGTCGGTCCGCTCCAGTGGGTCGTCGTCGCGATCATCACCGTGGCACTCAGTGCGGTTTCTCTCGTCCTGACCAACGGCGCTTCGATAGACGACGACGCCGCTCAGAATTTGCAAATGGCGATCAATGTCAGCCATTACGGCGTAATGTCTATGGACGAGAATCCGCCATACAACCGTACGATGTACCGAGAACCGCTTCCAGTCGCGACGAGCGCGGCGGCGGTACAGATCGTCGATCACTTTTTGGGTAAAGCCGATTCGGCGCAGTACTTCTCCGGCGATCGGGCAAAGTACATCAAGTATCAGAATACCCTGTGGGTGATTCTTCTGTGGGCGGCGGTACTTGCGGCGACGCGCTGGTTCACCGGGTCCTTCTGGTTTTCGGTTGCCGCCGGCCTGCTCGCCGTAAAACCATTCCTTAACAGCGTCACTGCCGACGGGGTTAACAATCTGTATACCGAGCTACCTGCGACGGTTCTGATGATATGCGCCTCGTTCTCGCTTGCGTCCGCAGTGGCCAGAGGGAGGACGTGGCCAATGGTGGCCGCTGGGCTGTGCTTCGGCCTTCTCACGCTCACCAAGGCCGCGACGCTATATGTCTTCGTCGGCCTGGTCCTTGTGCTGCTGTTCAGCTATGCGCGCGCGGAGACTCAGCCGGGACGACGCCCGCGCTACTTCCATATCATTATGTTGGCTGGGACATTCGCGATCGTCGTCGCGCCCTGGATCGCTCGCAATTTCCAGGCGTTTGGCCGACCTCTGATTTCGGACCGCGGTGGCTTCGTTCTCTATACTCGAGCGCTCATGAATCAGGTGACGCCCATCGAATACCGGGGGAGCTTCTATGTTTGGGCGCGACCGCGGCTGCAACCCTACGTCGGTTCAATGCTGGGGTTCAGTCCTCGGGATTTGGGCCTCGGCGGCCGCCTCGAGCGGCTCGGCGGAGGAGTTCCCGGTACGGCGGTCTATGACCACGGCAGGGCGGCGGAGATCGCGGGCCGCCCGGAAAATACCGTCAGCTTCTATCACCGGGCTCGGGCTGAGCGAATAAGACTTGAACGAGAATTTAAGCGCAACCACGATCCTATTTCCGACGTATCCGCGGACGGCATGCTGCAGAGAGAGGGCATGCGGCTCATCAAAGGTGATGTCTGGGCTAATCTTGCGATGGTCGTTCCGCTTCTATGGCGGAGCGCACCGTTGATCTTCCCCGCATTGGCGTTTGCTCTGGGCTACGGTATATGGGTAAAGCGTTACACGCTGGCGCTTTTTATCCTTCCCAGTTTTGCTACATTGAGCTTCTACGCGCTGGCCACCCAATTCGAGCCTCGACCGGCGAGCATTGCACACGCAACCGCCGTCGTGAGCACCGTCACCGTGCTTCATGCCTTGTGGCTGTGGCGACACCGCGGCCGACGAGTTGCGGCGCCGCCGTATTCGCCGGTCATCTATAATGCGTGCGGATCATAGATTCGTGGGAGGTGTGTGATGTCGAAATCCCTGCCGTCCGGGTTGACGAGCCATCGCGAAGAGCCCACACCCCTGGCACCTCTGACGGGCATCCCAGGCACCCCAAGTTCACCCAAATTGGCTGCGCGACTGGAACCGTTCGATTCCTATTGGCAGGCTCCGGCTGACGTCGACAGCGGCTATAAGTCCTTCAGCGCGTATTACCGGGCTAACTACTTGCCGCATATCCCCACTGGTCGCGACGCGAAGATCTTGGTCATTAGCTGTGGCCCCGGATACCTAGTCGATTTGCTCGCTCAGTCGGGCTACCGGCAGGTGCTGGGTATTGATTCGGATGCGACCAAAGTGGAGCACGCGCGACGTAGGGGCTTGCCCTGCGAGGTCGCGCAAGTATTTCCATTTCTTGCGGCGCACCAGACCGGCGACTATGACTGCATCATTCCGGAACAGGAACTCAATCATCTAACGATCGACGAAACTATCGCATTCCTCAAGCTGTGCCGATGCGCGCTGCGTCCGGGTGGCAGCATCATTGTCTATGCGATGAATGGCGCCAACCCGCTGGTCGGCTCCGAGAACCTTGCGCACAATATCGATCATTTTTACAACCTCACCGAATACAGCATCGGCCAGTTGCTGCAACTCGGTGGCTTTGACAATGTGCGGCCTTTCGCGCTCAAGCTGTATGTATTTTGGAAGAATCCTCTGAATTATGTCGGACTCGCTGTCACTAGCCTGCTGGAGGCCGCCATGAAAGTGATTTTCAGGCTGTACGGCAAGAAAGTGCGCATTGTCTCGAAAAAAATTGCCGCGATCGCGGAGCGTTCCGCGACCGCAGTTTAGGTGCCGAGATCTTGTCGCTGGTTGATGAGCCGGGCGGCCTATAGATGAACTCGCCGCTACCCAACTCGTATTGGGTGATTGCCGGACGTTTGCTTGCCGGTGAACATCCCTACGGCATGGATGAAGCGGATGCACGCGTCCGGCTCGGTCGTTTGCGCGACGCGGGCATCAACTATTTCATCGACCTGACACCGGGTGACGAAATGCCGGAATACCGGCACCTATTGCCGGCGGGCACCAAGTATCTGCGAAGCGCGATCGCGGATACCGACGTCCCACATGATGTGGCGCAGATGCAGGAGATTCAGGCACGGATTCGTGCGGCACTGACCTTCGGCCGATGCGCTTATGTTCATTGCCGCGCCGGCATCGGACGGACTGGAACCGTCGTAGGGTGCTATCTCGTCGAAAAGGGGCTCGACGGAAAAGCGGCGCTCAAGCAGTTGAACCTGCTGTGGCGGCAGAGCGCACGTGCGAAATCCTGGCCCAAAGTGCCGCAAACACCGGAACAGGTTGAATATATCCTGCGCTGGCCGGGGCGCCGAAAGTCAGGCGAAAAGAATTCGCCACCCACCCGACGCCTGTTGCGCTAGTTCGGCCCTGCTTGGGCGTAGGCTCGATATCTGGTCAATTTAACGATATTCTGCTCGCCTACCTACTATCGGCAATTACCCTCAGATCATACGACCGGGGAGCCCAATACGCATGAAAATTCGTTCAGTGGTGAAGGGCGCTCTGACCTACGTTCCCGGAGCCCAAAGATTCCTGCCGAAGCCAAATGCCGGCAACAATCCAGGGACGCCGTACTACTACGGCGTGTGGTTGAAGCACGTGGCGCTCTTATCGGAGAACGGAATCGACAGTGCGGTTGAATCGGTTGCCGAGCTTGGTCCCGGTGACACTCTTGGTCTCGGCATCGCAGCGTTGCTTTGTGGCGCCAACCGCTTTTACGGTTTGGACGTTGTCGCGCATACCAATCCGCCGCAAAACTTGAAAGTGCTGGACGAACTCTCGGAGCTATTGAGGCGGCGCGCGCCGAGACCCACCAAGGGTTGGCCGGATTTTGATCATTTGCTGGACAGTAAGCTCTTCCCGAGTCAGATCCTTACCGATCAACGTCTGTCGGCATCGCTCACACCACAGAGAATCGAGAGTATCCGGCAGGTGCTTACGGACACGAACACAGAGCAGGCCGGATCGATTACTCTTGCGTACCGAGTACCCTGGAGCGATACCAAGGTAATACAGAAGGACTCCATCGACCTCATTCTTTCGCAGGCGGTTCTCGAGCACGTCGTCGACATCTATAAGACGTATCAAGCCATGTATCTGTGGCTGAAACCAGGCGGTGTAATGAGTCACCAGATCGACTTTCGATCACACAACCTTGCCAGCGAGTGGAACGGGCACCGTGCGATCCCTGACTGGCTGTGGAACGTCATGGTGGGAAAGCGCGCCTATTTGATCAACCGTGAACCTTGGTCGGTTCACAGACGCGCAATCACCGATTGTGGTTTTGAAATGGTCTGCGCATTGCAGCAGTATCGAAACGATGGTATTTCGCGGTCGCGGCTCTCGGACCGATGGCGCAATATCTCTGACGACGACCTTAACTGTTCAGAGGTGGTCGTGCAGGCCAGAAAACCTAGGAGCCTGTCGGACTAATGATGCACCTACTGCGGCCGAGTCGCCCCCGTGACGGCGCCCATTAGTCAGGCACCTGGTAATTCATGATCTTATGGGTAATCTGCAGGATACTCGGTGTGAATCAACGGATTCGCTGAGAGGGTCGCCGCAAGATTGGACCATTTCGCAGCCGCGGGTACCGGCGCGGGGAAGTGTTCATTCCCAAATAAATGGGTCCAGAAAACGTGTGAGGCCTGATAGGTTTGGTTGAGGGCGTTGACTAAATCGAGCGGCGTCCACGGACCCCCGTACTTGCCAAAATAAGGGCCCTCCAATTCTGTCCCTTCCACCGCCATCATCTTGGCCATCTTCTGCCGCAGGTCCACGGCTCCGCCATATTGACTCACGCCAAACAAGGTCTGAACACCGTCCGAGAGCTGCGAAGTCCCATACGTCGTGATTGCCGATTGGCCCCATGAATCCGCGGTTCCCGCCGCAATTCGATTGGCGGCCATCCACTGCTGCAGGGCCACCCCGGAAGCGGGCTGATCAAACCAGGAATTGTCCATCACAATACTGGTGTGAGGGAAGGCGGCCGTCGATGCCGTCAGCAGACGTTTGATCTGCGCCAGCCATGCGCTGTCGGAATAGAGCGCGTTCGCTCCAAATCCCGACGCTGCCTGTGCGATGGTCGCATCCTCCTGAAAGTCTACCGCCTCGAAATACGGCTCACCGTCGTAGTGCTGTCCCAGCGCCTGCACCAAGGCGATGAGACGGTCCATTACCGGTTGGTAATACAGCGACGGAGCGTACATTCCGGTTGACGCACCCTTCGCGTTTTGTCCCCACCACCCATAGCTTCCAGTCACCGGACTGGCGCCGTACACAGAGTTCTGCTGGATATACAGGGGAATGACCGACCCGTCATTCTGGCGCAGGTGGCCCTGGCCGTACAGCCACAGATAGATCACCAGTCGTTTCGGCTTGTTGTATGCCGTCTTCAGTCGGGTCAACATCGCGTCGAGCACTGAGAAGTCATAATTCCCCTGCGTCGGCTCCAGCGCGCCCCATGAGACATAAGCCCGATATCCAACGATGGCGTCTTGATTGTTTAAGTCATCCATCTCGGATTGCACTTGGGCAATCGTTCTGCCGGCGTAGATCACTGTGTCGGAAGCCATGTAGTGCCCGGGGTTCCATTTGATCGAGCCCTTGGCGGGTACGCTTGTGACGGGCGTCGGAGCCGTGGTTACACACTGGCTGTTGACGCAAATTTGCGGCGGCGGATTGGGTTGGCTGGCCGCGCCTGATTGACCCTGCGCAGAAGCGGCCGCCAAGCAAAGCGCTCCGCTCACTACCGCCAGCATCGCAATAATGCGTCTTTCACTCATCGGCATCTCTCCTATCACCGTCACTCGGATACCCCAAGGCCTCGCAGCCCTTTACCAGCCGCTCAAGCTATCTCCCGACACTCCATACCGTCAACTGTCGACATACCGAGACAGCGTGATCCCAGCCTGCGCTGCAAATCCATTGACGCATTCCCGCTATCCCGCAAATTATCCCTGAGGTACGTCTCATCTCCCAGACTCCGTGGGACTCTCGACAAGGCACGCTGTCATTGTCTTGCGGTGCCGACAGGTTGCTGAACTCGCTTTCTCATCGTTTACTAGCGACTTCAAAAGGCAAACCCGTCGCGAGGCGGGGGCGCAAAGCTTCCGGTCTGCAGCATGCAGATAGCGGAGTTACCGGTGAACGCGCCCGCGCATTCGCCGTGACCCCTAGCTTTTTGTCAACCGGTTGCAGCGCGCTTGAATCACTCAAGACAGGAAACCGGTGACCATGGCCAAAACTTTTCGCGCTTCTTTTTTATTGATCGGATTTACGGCAGTTGCTGTAGCGCTGACCGGCTGCAATGACACGAACGGCACCAGTGCGGTGCCACCCGCTTCAGCTATAGGAAGCCCAGGCGAAAGCCCCGGCACAGGCAGCCCGGTGACCAGCAGCGGCCCAATTATTTCTGGTAGTCCTGCGCAGTCGGTATCAGTGGGCGCCGCCTACGAGTTTCGCCCGACCGCTACGGGCGTCAACAATGCCAAGCTTAGTTTTTCGATCGAAAACCAACCCGGTTGGGCAAAATTCGACGCAACCACGGGCACGCTTTCCGGTACTCCCGCCGAAGCCAATGTCGGTATCTATGCGCAGGTGTCGATCACGGTCAGCGACGGTGTCAGAAGCGCTTCACTCGCTCCGTTTTCGGTCAACGTCACGCAGCGTGTAGCCATAGCCACGCTTTCGTGGACGGCTCCGGTGCTCAATACGAACGGTACGACCGCGACAGATTTGGCCGGCTACCACATCTACTATGGCTCGAAGTCGACGGCACTCAATCAGATGATTGCAGTCGACGGTGCCGGCACGGTCAATTACACAATCAACAATCTCTCACCCGGTACTTGGTATTTCGCGATTGCGGCGTACAACGCCGAAAAAGTCGAAAGCAGCTTGTCCGCGGTGGTGCCTGTGGCGCTGTGATCTTGGCAGTTGGCGATCAGCGCGACAGCGCAACGACCAATGTATTGTCTTTAGCTTCCGGGGTGGCGGCGGGGGACGGGACGGCACCCGGGTGGTGAATCACTCGATCGACCTGATAATCCTTGGTGCCGCCCGCATGGGCGAAGATGATCAATTCCCCTAGCAGTCCCAGCGCAAAAATTTGCACCCCGAGTACGATCAAAAGCGATGCGACGAGAAGCGCCGGCCTGTCAGCCAGCGGTCTGTGGAAATACAGTCTGTCGAATACTAGATACAGCAGTTCGAGAATTCCGACAGACAATGTTGCGACACCGATCATCCCAAAAAATCGCAAAGGCCTCTTGGTGAACCGAACAAGGAAAAATACGTTGAAGATATCGAGAAGGCCGCGCGTATAGCTGCGCGGCGAATATGCCTCGTGGCGCCGGTCATTCTTGGATTGGCGCACGGCGACCTCGGCTACGCGAAATCCTTGCCGTTCGGCGAGTACCGGCAAGAATCGTTCCTGGTCCCCGTAAAGGCGAATTTCCTCCAGTATCTTGCGCCGAAGCGCGCGCGCGCTGCATCCCAAATCGCGGAACTGCAGACCTGTGACGAACCGAAGGAGTCCGTGGAATGCGCGCCGACGCAGGGTCTGGAACCATGTGCTGGCGCGCGGTTCGCGGCAGCCGACAGCAATATCGGCGCCCTCGAGCGCGGCCACCAGTTTGGCAATTTCGCAGCCCTCGACTTGTGAGTACGCAGGAAGCGTGATGATGACGCTACCGGACGCATGCTCGAATCCGATCATCAGCGCCGTCGCTTCCCCAAAGCAGCGCGTCAACGAAACGACCGTTACGGGTTCACGCTGCGCAATTAGCGGCAACAAGGCCGCTTCAAAGTTCGGCTGCGGACCGTCCAGCACGAAGATCAATTCGTACGGCACATCGAGCGACTGCAGGCCGGCTTTATATTCGCTATACAGCTCGGCCGCGGGGGTTTGCCGGCCGCCGACCGGGACGATCACCGACACCCGCGTGGCAGCGGCGGCGGGCGTAACAGCCGAATTGGGTGTCATTGCGGACTCTCTCCCGTAGGGTAGGCGGGTTTCGGTGGCGATTCGCCAGCCGCCTTCATGGTAAGGCGCGCGAAGTCCTCGGGGCGGACATCTCCGAGCTTGTACACCAATTCGCCCAAAGTACCGCTTGCCATCAATGTCACGCCTGCCATGAGAAATATGATTCCGGTGCCCGTCAGCGGCAACGACATACGGCCGCCCGCCGTCAGCGTCGCAAGCAGTCCGGCCGCGAGTGCCAGCAGCCCGACCAACGTCAGCGGCAGGCACAGCAGGCTGAACCAAAGCAAGGGACGCGAAGTGAACGATGCCACCGTCTTGATCACCATGAGATCCAGCAGCACCTTGTACACGCGGGAAAGTCCGTATTTCGACTGGCCGAATTGACGGGCGTGATGGCGAACTTTGATTTCCGCAATCCGCGGGCCGGCGATCGAGGCCATGGCCGGTATGAAGCGATGCATTTCGGAGTACAGGGGAATGCCTTTGATCAGCGAAGCGCGAAATGCCTTCAGGGAGCATCCGTTGTCCGTGATGCGTACGCCGGTGACCTTTCCGATCAGCCAGTTTGCAATCATGGACGGTATTTTGCGGGACATCAGCTTGTCCTGCCGTTTGTGCCGCCAACCGACGACGAGATCGTAGCCCTCGGCCATCTTGGCCAGGAACAATTCGATATCCGCCGGATCATTCTGCAAATCTCCGTCCATGGTGACGAGGATCTCACCGGTTGCGTACTCGATCCCGGCTGCCATCGCCGCGGTTTGCCCGTAGTTGCGACGAAACTTGACGATCCGAACGCGCGCATCGCAGCGGGCGATTTCTTCGCCGCGCAGTGCGGTTGAGTCGCGGCTGCCATCATCCACGAACACCATTTCAAAGGGAATATTTAGAGGTTCAACTGCCCTGACGATCGCCGCGTACATGGGCTCTATGCTGTCCTCTTCATTGTAGAACGGCACGATGACGGATAGTTTTGGATTGTCCATAACTTAACGAGCCGCTTTCTCCCAAGCAGAACGGCAATTTATCACACGCGTCCTAAATTGCTAACAAAGCCAATCCCAAGTAATAAATCTTGGACTTGTGTCGCGAATACGGGCGGCGATTGTCAAATCGTGAAAGCTTGCCTCCGTGGGGCCGGATACGATATATCGCGTATAATCGGCCGGCTAATGAAAGTTCTCGTCACCGGCGCGGCCGGTTTCATCGGATCGGCAACCGCGCAGCGCCTGCTCGATCGCGCCGATGAGGTCGTCGGGCTCGACAATCTCAATGACTATTACGACGTTTCGCTCAAAAAGGCGCGGCTCGCGCGGCTGCAATCGCGCCCGTCGTTCCGGTTCGCCCGTTTGGATCTGGCAAACCGCAATGAGATGGCGGCGTTGTTCGCCCGAGAAAAATTCGAGCGGGTCGTGCACTTGGGTGCGCAGGCCGGCGTTCGCTATTCGCTGGAGAATCCGGATAGCTACGTTCAGAGTAACGTCGTCGGCATGCTGAACGTACTGGAGGGCTGCCGCCACAATGCAGTCGCGCACCTGGTCTATGCGTCGTCGAGTTCGGTCTATGGAGCCGGTACGAGACTGCCTTACTCGGTCCACGAACCGGCGTGTCACCCGGTGTCGCTGTACGCAGCGACCAAACGGGCGAATGAACTGATGGCGCATAGTTACTCCAGCGTGTTTGCGCTTCCAACCACGGGCCTGCGCTTCTTCACCGTGTATGGTCCATGGGGCCGTCCGGACATGGCGCTGTTCCTGTTTGCGCGGGCAATCCTCGATGGCCGTCCCATCGAAGTGTTCAATCACGGCCATCACAAACGGGACTTCACCTACATCGACGATATCGTCGAAGGCGTAGTGCGGACGTTGGATAAGATTCCACGACCGAACCCGCAATGGGATAGCGCTCACCCGGACCCCGGAACCAGCTCCGCTCCATATCGGCTCTACAATATCGGCAGCAATCACCCCATCGATTTGTTGCGCTATATCGAAGTGCTGGAGGAGTGTCTGGGCCGCAAGGCGGAGAAGATCATGCTGCCGATGCAGTCGGGCGATGTTGCGGATACGTTTGCCGATGTGAGCGAGCTGCTGGCCGATGTGGGCTATCGGCCGACAACGCCCATCGAGCACGGCGTACGCAATTTCGTCGATTGGTTCAGGGATTATTATCGCGAGCGCGAACGGTCTTAGGCGCCCGCGGGCGCTAGTCGTTGACGCGGCGGCCTTGCGAACGGCGGCGTTCTTGCTCTGCCCAATACGAGCCGGAGGCCATGACATCCGCGGCGCGCCGCAGTGCATGGCGGCGATCCGGGTGGTGGCGAAAGTGGCAGGTGCAGAGGCGCGCGTCGCAGTCAGGAAGCGGAAAAAGCGGAGCGTCCTTGGATAGAAAGCGTGCGCCCATGGATTTTCTCGCCGCGGCGCAGGCGCGGGGGCCGGGTACCATCGACACCGCATGCCATGTATTGGTTATGTAGTGGTGCCTGGCACCGTAGGCCACGCCATGCGGCGCTTGCGGTTGGCCTCGAAACAGAGTCTTGATGAATTTCGCGATCAACAGTCAGCTTCCCAGGGGTGCAACGGGAAAGGGTGAGTGCTTCAGGCGCAGTATGTCGAATTGTGTGAAATGCCGCAAATTTAACGGATCGCGCGACCTACGTCTTTCTTGCGCAAAGAACTATCGATAGGTAATCCAGCTGGTTTCTCGCATCGGCGAATTGTTCGTCCACGGTACCGGCGTTCTGGCCGTGACTCGTGCGTTCGATAGGGGTGATAGTGACATCTACCCAGCCGTACCGTTCGAATATTTCTTTGTATTGATAGGGGCGCACCCTATTGGGTATGCCGCGGAACCAGAATGCCCGGTAGATCGAATTCGAAAATCGGTAGATATTGTTGGGATCCTTGTCGCGGATCCAGCGCGAATGAGTTTTCAAATCGATTTCGGCAACGATGGCCGCCCCCGGCTTGCACACCACACCCAGCTGTTGCACGGTGCGGACGACGTCGTCGAAATGTTCGAACGCAGCCTGACTAAACACCAAGTCGATGCTGTCGGCGCCGAACGAGGAGACGAGGTCAAAGTCGCTGCGCACCACCACGCGAAGGCTCGACGCCGTTCGCCGGCGGACGCCTTCGATCTGCGACTCGAGGTATTCGCGATTTGCCCCGGGCTGGACGGCGGTGATTCGATCGATCAGGGCGGAATAAAAGCTCTTGGGCGCATGCTGGGTCAGGTCATTGACGTCGCAGGCATTGTAAGCCGCAGCGCCTTTGGCGAGCAGATAGAGTCCAATGCCGAGGTCGGAGCCGGGTCCCAGTTCCAGCACCGCTCTGCCGCGTAACGCGGCGCTGCCGGTATAGGCGGCCAAGTGTAGCAACCACTCGTCGACTACCTTCAAGTCATACGCTACGCATCGATCGGTCTCGGCGAGTTCAAAGGTTTTCGGCGAAGAATATCCGCGCAGAATATTCTTGGCCTTGGCCAGAGTCAGAAACCCCAGGCCCGCCATGTACATGAAGGAGCCGCGCGCAGCGATCGCGAATTTATTGCGTTGAGACATGCTACGTACGTGCCCGCCATCGAGACCGGATGGGCGATCCGACTAGATTACCGCGGTGGGCGGCCGCAGACTACTGTGGTCGGGCACTGGTGTCGTATCACGCCAGGCGACTTGGGGCGGCAGTCCCGCCGCCCGTTCCATGACCTCGAGGGTCGATTTGGCGATGACATCCCAGTCATAGCGTGCACACGATTCGATGAGCCGTTTGCCGATGAGGGCGCGCTCTTCCGCGGTAATTGCGGCGAGTTCGTGCAGCCGCCACGCCAAGGCCTGTGTGTCGCCGACCCGGAAATAGCTGGCTTCGTCCAAGCACATTTCGCGGTTTGCGGGAATGTCGCTCGCCACCACCGGGGTACCCATTTTCATCGCTTCGAGCAGTGAAATGGGCAAGCCCTCATGGGAGGAGGGCAGTGCGAAAATGCCGGCATGCATCAGCAGTTCCTGTACTCCCGGCGGCGGCAGAAAGCCGGTGCTGACGATGGAGTCGTCACCCGCGATTTGCTGCCGCACCAGGTCGGCGTAGCGCTGCGATCCCTGGGCGCCGCCCACCAACAGCAACTTCCATCCGGGCAGCCCTGCCGCTTTGAATGCCTTGATCAAATCGAGTTGGCGCTTCTCCGGGACGAGGCGGCTCACCTGAATGACATAGCGCTGCGGCGTAAGGCTGTGTTTTTCCAAAAGCACCCGAGTGGTGGGCGCCTTGGGCTCGCTGACGCCATTGGGGATCAAGGTGGCTTCACGGCCGTACTTGTGCCGCGCCAACTTGAGCAGCCCGCTGGAGATGACGATGAGTTCGTCGGCGAAGCTCATGCCTAGGCGTTCGCCAAGCCGCAACACGGCGCGGGCAGGGCCATTCCACTTTTCGCGCAAGTAGTCCTGGCCGTGATGCGTCACCACCACTTTGAGAGCCAAGAGCTTGGCCAGCGGTACCATCAGACAGGGACCGATCGCGTGAATATGCAGTATGTCGGGGCGCCGCGCCGCCGCGTAAAGCACGCCGAGAAACGTGTGCACCACCGCCTCGACTCCCTGCAGCTGCGGCGAGGCTATCCAGCGAACGGTGACTCCCTGCCATTGTACCGGCGAGCCGGCAGGACGATAGGGAGTGCGGCCCATGACGATGACGTGCGCACCGAGCGCCTGTAGCCGTGGGTAGAGTTCGGAAGCATGTACTTCGATACCGCCGGGTACATTGGGCATACCGCGCAAGCCAAGCGCTATGATAGTGACGCCCGCCCCTCGATCTTTCTTCATCTGATGCCACCCTCTACGTATTATTCACCGCGCGGCGCTGATTTGCACGCCGATTTGCCCATACAGCGCCAGCATGCGGTCGCGGTACGCCGTCGGGCTGAATTCCGCACGCATCCACTCCCGCCCCGCCGATCCCATGCGTTGCGTCGCCGACACCGGGAGCCGCTGTACGCTCGTCAGGACGTCGACCAGCGAATCGACGCTGCCGCTGGTAAATATGAATCCGGTCTCGCCGGGACGGATCAATTCCGGAATCCCGCCGATATTGGCGCCGATGACCGGCCGGCCGAGCGCGCTGGCTTCCATGACGCTGATGGGCGCGTTCTCATACCATTCGGACGGTATGACGACGGCCCGAGCCGAGGAAATGGCGGCGCGCAGCGCCGATCCCGTCAGATAACCGGTGAATTCAACGTCGCCGCCCAGCTCGGCGGCCAGTTGCCGTAAGGCCTGTTCTTCGGATCCCGTTCCGATGATCCGTAATCGAACCCGCGCCAGTGCGGCGGCCCGGATCAGTGTTGCCACGCCTTTTTCGGGTACAAGGCGGCCTAAGTAGACGAAGGCGTCGCCGGGCGTACCCTCGGCCGCCATCGCCTCTACGTCGACGGAGTTGGGGATATGGACGAAACGGCCGGTGTCGACCCCCCATTCGGCGAATTTTTGCAGGAAAAACCGGCTGGGCACCACAAATCGAGTCACGGTGCTCATATACAGATCGAGCGCCTTGTGCACCGTCGATTCCAACCACACCAGTGCGCTCATCGCGGCCGAGTTTTTTATGCAGCGATTCTTGACGACGTTGCGCAACGCGCCGCCCCGGCAGCGTTCGCAGACGGCGCCCTGCGTATGCATCTTGTAAGCAGGGCAGACCAGTTTCAAATCATGCAGCGTTAGCACCACCGGAATGGCCTGGCGGTGCAATTCGACCAGTACGGACGGCGACAGGTGATGATATATGTTGTGCGCATGCGCAACATTGGGCCGGGTCAAGGCGATGAGCCCGCGAATCCGCCGTGCCGCTTCGGTGGAATAAATGGCGCCCACGGCGCGGGACAGCTTGGCCATCGGCGAACGGCCGGCACCATCGGTTTGGTTGATAAAATGTTCGGACCATTCTGAGGGTTGATTCCGTGCGTTGTGCATCGAGAAAGGTATTACCTCCCAGCCGGCGTGCTCGAACAAACGATTGTGTTCGAAGTAGACCGCCTCCGATCCCCCGCGCAGGTAATAGTAGTTATTTATCGACAGCAACTGCGGCATAGTTAACTTAAGCGGGGTTCAAGTTTGAAGCGGAAGCTCGAGCTACGAGAGCACAAAGTGCAATCAACCGGAAGGGCGTGCGTCACAGAATCGAGTTGCCATAAGCCAGCGAACCTGTGACCGGTGTGTGCTTTTCAATATTTTTCCGGATCCAGTGCGTCCCGTCGGTGGTGAGGATAGTCGCCGTGGCATATAGTGATCGCGCTCCGTGGTCGAGTAAACAATCCCGCACGGCCTCGGGCGCTCGATCGCTCAGAGCCGTTCCGCCGATGGAATTCCGTACCAGGGTTACACAGAGACATCAATGGATTTGACCGTTATTCCCACGTTCCGCTGCAACTCGCGCTGCCAGATGTGCTACATCTGGAAGAATCCCACCGAGCCGAAATTGGAAGTGACGGCGGAGACTCTGGCGAAACTTCCGGGGGGCTTCGACAACCTCAATCTCTCGGGCGGCGAGCCCACCCTGCGGCGCGATCTTGCGACGCTGGTCGACGTGCTGTACCCCAAGGCACGCATCATGGAGATCAGTTCCAATGGCCTGCATCCGGAGAAACTGGTCCCGATCATCAAGAAATATCCGGACATCAAAGTGCGCTTCAGCTTGGAAGGCAATGAAGCCACCAATAACCGCATTCGGGGTGAAGAGGACGGCCATGCGACCAAGGTGAAGGGGTTGCGCATGCTGCAGGAGGCGGGGGGCACCGATTTGGGGTTCGCCTTCGTGATTCAGGATGAAAACGTCGATCAGCTGGTTCGTACCTACGAGTTTGCCCGCTCTCAAGGCTTCGAATTGGCCACATCGACATTGCACAATGCCTGGCAATTCTACAAGAACGACAACTACTTCTACGATCGGGTGAAAGTCGCGCGTCAAGTCGAAGGCCTGATCACGATCATGCTAAAGAGCGGCAGGATCAAGAACTGGTTTCGAGCCTACTTAAACCTCGGATTGGTCGAAAAGATCCTCGGCCATCCGCGTCTGATTCCTTGTGTCGCCGGCACGGGATTCGCCTTTATCGACCCCTGGTCGGACGTCTGGGCCTGCAACGTGCGTAGCGATCTGCCGATCGGAAACCTCGCCAGGGAGAGCTGGGAAACCATCATGGCGAGCGAGACGGCGAAAAGCTCGATCGCCAAGGTTCGCGTCTGCGAGCAGAACTGCTGGATGGTCACCACTGCCCGCACCGCGATGCGATCGAATCTGATTCCCAGCGCTCCCAAAGCCGGACCGCTGCTTTGGGTATTGAAAAATAAGCTGAAGGTGGCGTTGGGCCAGAAGATCGATTTCGACAGTTATATCGACTACAGCAACGTCAAACCGTCGCCGCAGGTGCCGCGCGTGTCGTACCTGGAGCAACACGACAAGGTGAAATTGGTCAAAGGGCGCGATACCACAGATAAACACTACCCTTTGAAGGTGTTCGAGAACACCTGAAGGCGTGGCGGTTGGAACCCAGCCAAGCCTCACGATTGCTGCGATCGCGTTGCGCCTTGCCGATCATTTGTACGCCACCTAGCCTTGCAACCCATGGCGATCCCGATGAACCGTGACCTCACCGCGCTGGCTGCACGACAGTTCGATGTGTTGATCATCGGCGGCGGGGCTTTCGGCGCTGCGGCCGCCTGGGACGCCACACTGCGGGGATTGCAGGTTGCGGTGATCGATCAGAGCGACTTTGCAGCCGGCGCGTCGGCCGAGTGCTTCAAGATGGTGCATGGCGGCATCCGTTACCTGCAGCACGCCGATATACGCCGCCTGCGCGCATCCTGCGCCGAGCGCACGGCCATGCTGCGCGTCGCCCCCCACTTGGTGAATCCATTGCCCATCGTCATACCCACCTATGGCCATGGCCGGCAAGGCAAGGCATTCCTGGCGGCCGGCATGTTTGCCTACGATCTCTTGACCATGGGTAAGAACTCCGGAATTTCTGATCCTAAGCGCCGCATCGCGGGTACCCGGCTGCTGTCCAAGAATCAGACGCTCGACCTGTTTCCTGAACTCGAGCAGCGCTCGCTGTCCGGCGGGGCGGTCTTCGAAGACGGCCAGATGTACAACACGGCGCGCCTGGTCCTGGCCTTCGTCAAATCGGCCGCGAACAGGGGGGCGATTGCCGCGAATTACACCGAGGCACTGCGCTTTCTGTGGGATGGCAAGCGCGTGTGCGGCGTACGCGCGCGCGACCGCGTGGACGGCAACGACTTCGACATTCGCGCCAAGCTGGTGCTCAACGCCGCAGGACCCTGGGCGGATTATCTGCTGCAGGATCCGGCGCATTTTGCCGGCCACCGGCGCGGACATTTTTCCCGCGACGCCTGTTTCCTGGTGAATCGCAGGCCGCGTTCTGCCTACGCGCTCGCGGTACCGGGCTGGAGCAAGGACAGGGACGCCGTGGTCAGTCGCGCCGCACGCCATTTATTTGCGGTGCCGTGGCGAAATTGCATGTTGATCGGGGTGTGGCATCGATTGTTCGCCGAGCGGCCCGATACGGCCCAGGTCGAGGAAGCCGAGATGGCGTCGTGGATAGCAGAAATGAATGCGTCTTATCCGGCGCTGCGTCTGACGCGTGACGATGTCATCTATGCCAATTGTGGGCTGGTGCCGTTCGGCGATGGCCGCAACGCCGCGGGAGAGCTGAGCTTCGGCAAGGAATCGCGATATATCGATCATCGCGAACGGGGGATCGACGGATTGGTGACTTTGATCGGAATTCGCTATACGACCGCGCGCGGCGACTCGGCCAAGGCTTTGGACCTATTGCTGCAGCAAATGCAGCGGCCCCCGGACCGCGCGCCGACCGAGCGAGTGCCCCTGGCCGGCGGAGACATCGCCGATTTCTCCCGCCTCGCGGCGACGGCTCGCCGCGAGGTTGCCGCCGAAGTCAGCTCGGCGACTCTGGACGGCTGGTTGCGCAATCATGGCACCGACTACCGAGTACTGGCGCAACTGGCACAGACGCCGGCCCAAGCACAGCGGCTGGGCGACACGGATACCGTCATGGCGGAATTGACGCATGCCGTGCAGCAGGAAATGGCGGTCCACTTGCAGGATGTGATCCTGCGGAGAACCGATATGGGGTCCGGTGCTCACCCGGGGCAGCCTGCCATTGAGCAGGCGGCACTCGGTATGCAGAGCCTGTTGGGATGGAGCGACGAACGGCGGCATATCGAAATTACCGATACCGAGGGCGCACTGCGGCATCATCGCGCGTCGGTTCCGGGGTCGGCCGCCTCCAGGCCGAGGTCAGCCCCAACGCAGTAGGAGTGTGGATGATGAAAATGCTGGTGACGGGCGGTACCGGATTCATTGGCTTAAGGCTGGCACTGGCGGCGCGCGCCGTGGGGCATACAGTCGTGGTCGCCGGTCAATTGAATTCCGACGCAGAGCGGGCTCGTGCAGAGGAACTGGCGCGCGGCGGCGTCGGCATCGAGCAAGGTCCCTTGCAGGATGCGGACTATGCGCGCCGGGTAGTGCAGGGCTGTGAAAAAGTGATTCATCTGGCCGCGGCGCAGCACGAAGCCAATGTCCCCGACGATTATTTCTTCGATGTCAACGTCAACGGCACGCGGACGCTGCTCGAGGCCTGCAAAACGGCGGGCGTGCAGCGCTTCGTCTATGGCAGCACCATCGGCATCTACGGTGAGTCCAGCGGCGAGGCATTGGATGAGAGTACGCCGCCGCGGCCGGTCAATGTCTACGGCCGCAGTAAGTTGAGCGCGGAGGCGTTGGTGAATTCCTATCGCGAGGCGCTGCCGATCAGCATCGTCAGGATTTCGGAGACCTATGGCCCGGGTGATTTCCGCTTGCTCAAGCTATTCCGCGCGGTCAACCGCGGCCGATTTCTGATCATCGGTTCGGGTTTGAACCGGCGTCAGCCCATACACGTCTCTGACTTGGCGCGCGGGCTGCTGTTGGCGGCGCAAAGCGATGCCGCGATCGGTGAGACTTTCGTCATGGCGGGCGAAGAGAGATTGACCACGCGCGACATGGTGCGGGAGGTGGCCGTTGCGCTGGGCCGCGCTCCGCCGCGCTGGCGTGTGCCCATGTGGCCGTTTCTGGCCGCGGCCGTTGTGATGGAGCGCACGCTGCCGCCCTTCGGCATTCAGCCGCCTCTGCACCGCCGGCGATTGGATTTCTTCCGCAAATCCTTTGTGTTTTCCACGGCGAAGGCGAGGACGGTGCTCAAATTCTCACCGACCGTACCCTTCAGATCGGGTGCGCTGGACACGGCCAACTGGTATCGCGACGGCGGATACCTGTAGCCTCCGGCCATGAGAATACTGTTTTGCAACTACGAGTATCCACCGTTGGGCGGCGGTGGGGGCGTCGTCATGGCGGCGCTGGCGCGCGAATTGGCGCGCCGCCATACGGTGACCGTGCTGACTTCCGGCGCCCTTGGGTTGCCCGCCGAGAACACGGAGGGCGGAGTGCGCGTGCTCCGCGTGCCGGTATTCTTCCGCAAGGAACTCGCGGTGGCCAATTTCGCGTCGATGATGGCTTATTTGCCGATGGCCGGCCTGCGCGGGCTGTGGCTGCGGCGCTCGGGTGGCTTCGATGTCATCAACACGCATTTCGTGGTGCCCACCGGTCCGGTGGGACATGTGCTCAGCCGGCTTTATCGAGTGCCGAATGTATTATCAGTGCACGGGGGCGATCTGTATGATCCGAGCAAGGGTAGCTCGCCGCACCGGCATGCGTGGCTGCGGATGCCGATCCGCAGGCTGCTGCAGCGGGCGGATGCCTTGGTGGGCCAGTCACGCAACACGCTGCAGCACGTTGGGGACATCTACCAGGTACGGCGTGAGACGCAATTGATCCCGCTCGGCATCGAGCGTCCGGCGGCAACCACACAGGCCGCGCGCAGCGACTTTGGCCTTCCCAAGGATGCCTTTGTCATGGTGACGGTGGGTCGCGTGGTGGCGCGCAAGGCAACGGTGCAACTGGTGCGGGCGTTGCACGCGTCGGCTCGGCCGAATGCGCATCTGCTCATCGTCGGGGACGGCCCCGACGCCGCGGCGGTGCGCAAGGCGGCGGCGGACGCGGGCGTTGCCGAGCGAGTCCATCTTTTGGGGCAGGTGTCCGAAGAGCGCAAGTACCAGGCCCTGAGCGTCGCCGATATTTTCGTGTCGGCCAGTCAACACGAGGGCTTCGGTTTGGTATTTTTGGAGGCCATGGCGCATGGTCTGCCCATCATCTGTTACGACCACGGCGGCCAGACGGATTTCCTGGCGGACGGCGAGACGGGGTTCTTGGTGCCGTTGAATGACCTCGATCGGTTCACCCGAGGCATTGTGGATCTACATGATCGAAGCGCAAATCGCCGGGCAATGGCAGAAGAAAACCGCCGGCGGGTCGAGGGGTACTTCATAGACAGCTGCGCCCGCCGTTACGAGGCCGAGTTCGACACGGTGGTGCGCAATTTCGCGGCGACGAGCCGGGGAGAACACTGATGTGCGGCATTGCTGGCAT
>Ga0182030_10005168_pt1 | contig 27742 bp, 38 predicted proteins | sample 812S3MmetaG_FD_121299 | JGI IMG/M metagenome (GOLD analysis project Ga0182030, IMG submission 121299) | Permafrost microbial communities from Stordalen Mire, Sweden - 812S3M metaG (Illumina Assembly) | ecosystem: Environmental > Terrestrial > Soil > Wetlands > Permafrost | place: Sweden... | reverse complement strand
GAGGGAAAGGAAAGGAAAGGAAAGAGGAGATTTCTAGCTTTTTTTCCTTGGGGGATTGCGATTGCATTGGATCGGATAGAGAGAGGGAGCAGATTTTAAGAAGGCGGGGGATTAGACAGTGGAGGGGAGGGCGAAGGAGGGGGAGGTAATTGCATTTTTAGGGGGCGTTTTGAGGGGAGGAAGGGGGTTGGACCTTGATGGGTATGGGGAAGACGGGTCCTGTGAGCTTCAGATTCGATGGGTGGGACGTGGAAGGAAGGCGCGAGGAACTGGTGTGTTTTATTTCTTTTGACTACGTGCAGAGGGACTGGGTGAGGTCGAAGGCTGGCAAACTATAGAGAATAGGGATATGAGATAGAGCTAATTGAGTCTAAGACGGGGAGACCTTGTGTGAAGCCCAGGAGGAGCGATTGAATGAGCGAGGAGATCGGCCACAAGCACCAAGACAATCTAGAAACAAGCGTAATACCATCCATTGCGGTATTTATGCCTAACCTGTAAAATAATCCGGAAACGCCACGCAGTTCATCTTCTGCAGGGAAAATAAGATTCCCCGATGCAGCCGTTATTAAATACACTACACTCCGTACGAGTAATCATCTGATCACTATTTCGAATTCGTGATTCATGCGTTCCTTTGCCTTTCCTCGTCTCCGATAACCTTTGGCCATAAACGCCAGCTTAATCTCACAAATGAAGGGAATTGGTCCTTGAGATATAAAGTCTCGCTCTATGTTCCTGATCCAGCGTGTCTTCTTCCTGGAGCACGATCCAGTGTCTCCATAAAGTTCGTGTTCTCGGTGATTATTTCCCTGCTCAGCTCTCACATCTCAGCCCCGGTCTCATCAGCATCTAATTCCTCATCCGCGTCATCTTCATCCGGATTGATGACCGTCGCGTTCACCATCCCAGCCATCCCAGTCATGGTTTGATCGTCCTCTGCCTCATTCGCAGTATCTTGGTCGAAATAGTCGGAACCTTGTCCGTAAGCTGCCTCACGTTGGTTGAGATAACTCCGCAGGTCTGAGACTCCTTTTCCAGAAAAGACACAGAATACGTTTCTCTGATGTTCAGTAAATTCTAAGTCTTGTTAGTAAGGTAAGGTTAAAATCACATAGAGAATACACGAACCAACTGGGGCCTCGCGGCAAAACCTCTCAAGGTCAGAACCAAGGAATGCTTGGACTCCCGTCAAGCTGAGGTGAGTGAGTTTTTGACAGTTGTTGAGAAGAACCAAGACGCTCTGAGGCAAGTTAGCTACAGTACCAATGCAAATGGAGAATGCTTACCTTAAGAGTCAAATTCAAACAATAGCTGAGGTGGACTCTCTCTAAGCTACTACCAGAAGGAGCTGGGTAGTAAGCGGTGTGACCGTTCGGAAGTGTGATTAATGCTCGATGCGGATCTCTATATCGGGCACCAGCATTTGCCAATGCCAAAACACTATCATCAGTGATATTGGAGCACTTGACCAGACCGATTCTTCTCAACTTAGGAAGGCCTGCAAGTTTCATGACCGATTTGTCGGTGAGGTGGATACAACATCCAAGATCAATGTATCGAATACGATTGCAGGCTGCAACGAGTCGTATGACCGCATCATCTGTGATATGCCCGCAATGTCCAAGATGAAGGTAGTGAAGGTTCTTTCCGAGTTTGCTGATGGCATTTGCAGCTAGATCCGTGAGGTTTCTGCACTTCGCAAAGACCAAATTCCTTAATCGAGGAGCAACATCGATGATCTTCTCAATCGCACGATCCGTAAGACGAGAGCAACTTGTCAGATCTAATATTCGCAAGTGCTCGTACATTTGCATCGAGTGAGAAGGCAAATTGAGGAATGCATTGTCTGAGATAAGCTCACAGTTCGCAAGTCGAAGTTCACGTAAGCTCTGGCCATTCTTGAGCAGAGCGGTAACAGGTTCATTACCAATGCACTCACACTCGTGCAGATCGATCTCTAGAATATTACGACAGTTGTTGGCAAAAGCTGAAATAGCGCTGTCATCGGCTTGCTTGCAACCGTTGAGTTTGAGCTAGTAAACGTTAGCAGAGTAAAACGACGGCAGAAGAATGCTTCCTTACTCTCTTGATATACTTGCAGTTCTCAGCGACTGCTATCATAGATTCGTTAGATATCTTGATGCAGCCAGAAATATTGAGTCCTTGTAATCGTCGACAATTATCGGCAACCGCAAACATCGATTGTCCAGTAATCTCGGCGTCTCCAGATATGTCCAAGGCAAGTAAGTGACTGCTTCCATCTACCAATTTGAGAAGTCCCGAATCAGTGAGCCCAGTGCAGTTGGGTAAAGTCAATCGTTCCACTCTTGTGCAGATTGCGAGGGGTTCAACGCTTCCGTCACTGACTGAATCTGCCAAAGTCGCAAGATTCAATCGTCTCACAAAATCTCGGTATGCAAAGTATGGGTTGGGTAGACTGAGGGTTGTACATATCGAGCTGTGCTTAGGCCATGTTGTACAAGCCGGCCTATGCCACAGTAGATCCACACTGTTCCTAGCCCATCTCTTCGATACGCACATGCAATTTAATAGATCTTGTGGGTTGTTGAGCTTCGAGAATATGCCGATGAGAACCTCTGCTGGCAGACGATTGGCAGGTGCTACTTTAAGCTCTTCTGATACGGCCATATCCTGGAATGTGGGAACCCCGATAGAGGATTGCGAGTCATTATTGCCAGCATAGAAGTCAGACTCATCTGCTCGGGCAGGCGAATTGCTTGACGATGATTGTGAGTCGCCATCTGGGTCGGGGGTGCTCCGATAAGAGGCTTCCGTCCGGATTGGGATCACGACTGGACGACCCCTCATGATGATAGTGGGGAAGAAGGTATATTGAGGTAGGAGGTCAGATCGCTCGGCTCGATTTATGTACGACTGTTTTGCACCGAGCTCCGGGCGCGTGGGGATGGGGATGTTATAATATGATGATAGATGGATTGTAAGACGTTGGGAGGAGATTTGGGAGGTGAAGGAATGCTTGCGGTCGGCTCAGCCTCGCGGATAGGAAGTGAGCGATCTGTCCCTAGACAGTCGAAATATAGGTTGTGGCGACTCTGGTTAATTCATTCGAGCTCTAGATCAATGTGCGACAGCGTGGTTCGAAATTGTTGTGCTTGTAGGGTTGGGATTGTTGAGATGCGGCGTCAATGTGCTTGGTGATCAGATTCTGAAGGTGTTTGACCTGAATGCAGATGATGCAAGGGAAATCTATTGGTTCGCTTAAGTAAGCACTGCATCGTCCCTTCCCCACGTGATAGGGAGATTCAAATGTGACTCTATTTTAGGACTTGCTGACGAATAATGGGTAGAAAGGGGAATTCATTTAACTTCACTTTAAGCTTGAATTGATGGTCGCCTATCAATCCACATTTTGGAATCTTGATTGGGTTTATGGCTAGATCTCATTTTACTATGTTCTGTTCTGCCCCTACCCGACTCATAGAAAAGGATTTCCAATCCCCGAGCTGGGCCTTTGTATCCCCTTTTAAAGACCGGATGTTCTAGACCAATTCTGATGTGTAATTGACTTACCAAATCAATCGAACAAGACTTGTACTCTGCCTTCTGAAGCAGCTATATCTTACCTATTGGGCTTTTGAGTGAACCCTCCTTTCACTTGCATTTTTGAGCTTCAAGCCCTTCTTGCCAACACATCCAATTGGCTTTCTGGAAACGAATAGCCAAAGACTGATGGATGGCCCATAGAACGCGATATGCATGATAAGAGTTTCTGGTGACTTAGATGAACTTCGACACAATAGATCTTTTCTCAAGAATCCCGTCATCCACCTCAAAGATCGAACCACTTCCTTTTCAAGTAAAAGTAAAGCTCTTTACTTTTCATCATAGTTTCAAAAACAGCCATGTGGCTTGCCCGTCTCAGCCTCGTACAAGCTTCCCCAGATTCCGCCCAAGCGAAAAACGAGCGCATCATCAACATATCGATGAAAAGTCAGGCCATTCCCCTCCCTTCCCTAACAACACCCAAACCTCCAAAATGTCCCTTCTCGCACCCACCGCCCGTGCTCTCCGCCATTGTGGCCGCACATTCCCACCCCGAACCCCCCAATGCCTCTCCCGCCGCACATTGACCTCCAAAATCCCCTCCACCTCCTCACACCACGAACCAATCGACCCCGTTTCCCTGCACCGCCTCGAACTCCAACGCCGCTCCTACTACAAACGACGCACCTACTACTCCGGAGCCGGCGTCCTCTTCGGTCTCCTCGCCATCTACCTCACCGCCACCTCCCTAGACCTCGACTCCCTGCCCAACGCTAACAAACCCAGTAAAGCCGACAGCGGCGCCCGCAAAGATGACCCCATGGTCATTCTCGGGCGGGAACGCAAAGTGGTAGTGCAGAAACTGGGTGAGGAACCAGAGGAGATAAAGGATTTGGTGGAGACGGGCACGAGTACCGTGCCTACGTTTCCTAGAGTGCTGGAGTTTGTGGATGATGAGCGGGAGATGAAGAATGCGGGGAGCCCGGGACCGGGAGAGGCGGCCACGGATGGTTTGGTGGAATATCAGTTGCTCGGGTTGGGAATTAGGACGGTCAGTTTTTTGGGAATACAGGTTTATGTCGTGGGGATGTATATCGCAACCGACGATATCGCTGCATTCCAAGAACATCTCATACACAGAATTGCACCAATAGCTTCTACGCTGGTAGCAGGCGAAAAGGAGGATTTGAAAAAGGTGCTATTTGATCCGGAGAAGGGGGAGGAGGTATGGAGTGCGGTATTGAAGGAGACGGGTGCGAGGACGTTGCTTAGGATTGTGCCGACGCGGAATACGGATTTTCATCATCTGAGGGATGGGTGGGTGAGACAAATCACGGCGAGGGCGCAAATTCCGGGGAATAAGGGGGAGTATGGGGATGAGGGTTTCGGAGTTGCGATGCAGCAGTTTAAGGCGTTATTTAATAGGGGGAGTGTGCCGAAGCAGAAGGAGTTGTTGTTGAGTAGGGATAGGAAGGGGAAGTTAGCGGTTTGGTATGATGACGGGAAGAATGGCGCTCAGAGGTTGGGACAGGTGGAGGATGAGAGGATATCAAGGGCTGTGTGGTTGAATTATTTGGCTGGGAAGACGGTGGCTAGTGAAGGTGCGAGGAAGAGTATTGTGGAGGGGGTCATGGAGTTTGTAGAAAGACCTGTGGGCACGGTCGCTACGCAGGTCCATGTATAAACTGATTGTAACAATATCACATCAAAATTTTATATACCGCTCGTCACTCAGCGAGGAACAAAGTTTCAAGACAACCTTCCATGTTTATTCGTGATCTGCATATAGCAACGAGCCATCTTCTATTATTCTAGGGTATTACTACCATCAATCTCCCTCCGCCGTGCCTCCTCCACATATCTATAGTTCCCCAGCATCCTTCAACAAAGCGGGCAATTCGCTTTTTCTAGCTTGGAGATCTGAGTTGCCACCGATGTGCTTCTTATTGATGAAGATATTTGGAACGGAAGTTTGACCGGTGAGTTCTGCTAAGGCGGATTGGATTGCAGAGCCATCATCTGAAACCCATTATAAGCAACTATTCAAAGCATAGATAAGGATGAGAGAGAACATACCAACTTGATCAAGCTCAATAGAGAAGTACTTTGCTCCCTGCTGGTCGAGGAGAGATTTGGTGGCTTTGCAGTATGGGCACCAGGATTTGGAGAACACAGCTAGAGTAAAGACGTTAGCATGACTATCAACATACCGAAGAAGGGGAACACATACCAACTGCGTTCTCATCAATGATGGCTTGAGCCTTGGTCTTTGCGGCAGACATAGCGGCAGGCGACGTAGTCGAGAAGAATCTGCGTAGGAAAGAAATGTTGGGCAACTTTTTTCTAAAATCTGCTTGAGTGAAGTTTGTATAGGTGAGGGGCGGATGTTTTATATCAGACTCGAGGAATGCGATTTGATTAGTGAGTAGTGGAATCGTAATTACCCAATTCAGACGTTCTAGAAATGACGCAAGGATGAAAGATACTTTGGCCCGAGGTGCAACTTGATTGGCTGCCTCCTAAGGGTCTTAATGACAAGAGGCGATTGACATCCTTGATTGAAGGTCGCTGTGCTGGCAGATTCGATGATCATGGTAAGCATTTGGAATAATATCACTAAGACTTGATCGTGAAATTTAAATCTTGAGATAGGGCGTAGATTTTACAATGTTTCTGTGCTGACAGTGAGCTGATCCTTTGGTTTCACGGCCCCCAATCAAAAAAGTTTGGAAGGGACTCGCTTGTCACGTTCTCGACGATATCTGTCTCTCTTCAAACCAAATTCGATCAATCGCTTGACAAACCACCTCCCCCATCTCCTCGAGTCCAAAGTGCAAGGCAAGTCTGAATGACTAGAGACAATAATTAGACGAGGTGGTTTTCCAGCGCAGTGTCTTTCCATGTCTATGTCATCCCTAATACGCCTTCCTGACTCTCTTCAGAGCTACATCACCTCCAGCTATCTACCCTTCCAAAAAGCCTACACAGCTCTGCCGCCTCCCGTCCAACAGTATCTCGAATCGGCGGTGAATTACACTCATATCGACCAAGTTCCTCCGACTGCGCTTGCCGGCACAGTCTTAGTACTTCTCGCCGCCGCCCTCTCAATGAATCGCTACTTTCCATGGAGCACGCATGGCGCGCGAGTTTCACCCTTTGGTCGAAGTCAATATCCTCCTCATGTAACCGATGAAGATTTCTCCTACATCACATCCGAAGATTTAGCATCTCCTCCCCGAACATACGATCCCCATCGCCCACCGCCCAGCATGGTCCCTGAAGAAGAAGACGTCCTATTAATTAGGAATAAGACCATCACCTACCCAGTCAAGTTTCCCGCATACAGTATTGGAGACGGCAAGCTAGAGGTCCGGGATATCAAGAGTCGTGCCGTAGTCGTAATGGGATTGCCTGATGGATCGGAGAAGCGGTTGAAGTTATTATACAAAGGAGCGCAACTGAAGGACGATTATCGGCCTTGCAGAGATTACAATCTGAAGAATCACAGCGAGATACTATGCATAGTTGGAGATGTCCCGGAAGCATCAGATGATTCGGACGAAGGCAGCGAAACCATTCAAGACGGCACGGGCAAAAAGAAGCGCAATCGCAAATCGAAGAAAAAATCCAAATCCAAACTCTCGGATCCTAATCTTTCCCCATCTTCTGGCACTTCAGAGCCTTCGCGCAACGTATCGCCAGCTCCTCAGATCCCTAATAGTGCGATGGAGAAGCTGGATGCTATTTCAAGTCACTTCCACGTTAAGATCTTACCGCTTTGCGTTCAATTTACGGCGGCGCCACCGACGGATGCGAAGAAGAAGGATTTTGAGCATAAGAAGTTGAGCGAGACTATTATGAATGAAGTTATGCTGAAGTTAGATGCGGTTGAGACGGATGGACAGCCAGAAGTTAGGGATAAAAGGCGAGCACTGGTTAGGGAGGCCCAGGGCGTATTGAATGGATTAGATCAAGCTGCTGGAGGTAAAGTGGATATGTAATTTGGGCAGAATGAGAGAGAGCTCATTGCGTCAAATGCTTACTGCTGCTGGCTGGTCAACTTCTTGAGGAAGCGTCTTCAAGTTCATTATGGCATAATAGCGGCAGGAATAATACGTTCTCTGGAGATCTTTACGAATTTCCTTGGTTTGGATGCACTAGATGCATTGCATGAAGGGATCTGGTAGCTTTCTTCTCCAAGATAGGAGGCATATTTCAGCAATTCCAGGAAGGCGTTTTCCATTCTATGTAGATAGAGCAAGATGGTTGATCATTACGGTCGCGGGCACGAGCGTCTTCTCAATTTTAGAATGTAATACCTTTCTGCTCGGAAACGTGTTGACAAGAGTTCTTCTGTTATCGTGCTAGCCCTTCTCACAATTCGTAACAGAAGCATGCTTTAAGAAGCCGCATCGATTGTCAAGTCCTGATCTGGGTCATTATTTGATCTCTCTTTCATTCTTCGATGCTTCTTGATCTTGGTATCATGATCGAAATCCCAAAAGAAGACGGAGAGTGGCGAAGATCTATGAAGAGCCGTCAAGATATCCCACGTCAATCCCACACATATAAGCCATCAGATGAAATATAAGTATGTAAAGATAAAATAAATTTATAGAACACGAAAGGAACTCAATGTTGATGATTGAACACCTGAATAAAATTAAAATTATCTCCAGCGGGTTGTTAGCCCTAATGAGGCTCTTCTCGGCTAAAAACCACGCTAAGACCAGCACTCTCACAATTTGCGGTCACCTTCGCGACACTCGAAACGAAGAATTTCCACGACGAATTACAACGACAAACTCCGACAACCATTTCAAAGGTCGAGGAGAACCGACAATTCCCTTTTCGACAATTTGTCTTCTCATTCCGCCGTGTAGCAGGACAAGATGTCGTCTTTCGAGCAAGTCGTGAGTCTACACTTTTGCGATCTGAGTCAACAAATTTCGGAGGCTTTGTTGATGAGGATGGAGATGGGATTGGGGATAGCGGAGGATAGATTTGCTAATAAGGGATTCTAATAGATCACGATCGATGGCAAGGGTCACCTTCTTGGTCGGCTGGCCAGTACCGTGGCTAAGCAATTGCTTGAGGGTCAGAAGATCGTTGTTGTGCGATGTGAAGCGTTGAACATCTCTGGAGAGTTCTTCCGTGCGAAGCGTACGTTATACACTTATTCTCGAATGGCGATGGGATCGGAGGATGGGATAGCGCACATAGGACTGGTTGGAGATCAAGACTGACTTGACTTGGATTGTAGTAAAGTACCACGCCTACCTCCGAAAGATGACCAGATACAACCCAACCCGAGGAGGTAAGCTATTAAATCCACTCCGCGAAGATTTTGCGTCTGGATGTTTTATCTGACTCATACAGGTCCTTTCCATTTCCGTGCTCCCTCAAGAATCTTCTACAAGACCGTCCGTGGTATGATTCCCCACAAGACCGCCCGTGGTGCCGCCGCAATGGAGAGACTCAAGGTCTTCGAGGGTGTCCCACCACCATACGATAAAGTCAAGAGAGTCGTGGTCCCCCAAGCATTGAGAGTATTGAGATTGAAGCCCGGCCGAAAATACTGCACAGTTGGTAGATTGAGCCACGAGGTCGGCTGGAAGTACCAAGATGTTGTTGCTAGGTATGTTGATTGGGTAATGGTGGATGAGAGTGGTAGCTGACTTATGAAAGACTTGAGGAGAGACGGAAGGTCAAGGGAGCCGCATACTACGCCCGCAAGAAGGCAGCACGAAGACAACTATCCGATGCCCAAAAGAGCGCGAAGATTGACGACAAGACCAAGAAGCAATTGGCAGAGTACGGTTACTAGACTTTTATCCCTCCAGTGGTCTAATTTTCGGTTTATTACTGCTGCTTGTGTTTACGGGGAAGAAGGATTGGAATGAAACGTGTTTCTTTTTCATTTGCAATCATCAAAATACAAAACGTCAATACTTTGTTCGACCCGGAGGGGAAGATCTCAAGGTTTTTTGAGAAATGATACACATGGCTGGAGGCTGTTGCATCGGGAAAAGAGTGCGACGGTTATGGAAATCCTGCTGTGTATAGCTTTCGTATTGCATGCTGCTGATAGGAAAATGAAAATCCTGAACAAGCCATGGATGGACCAGGAGTTTGGTGATACTGATATGAAGAAGGCTAATGGCTAGGTACTAACAAGCACCGTTGTAGCACATGGAGCCAAATATTCCTACTACATTATCTCCTCGAAGAATCAACTCGAGTTTCCATAAGTTTTCGAAGTAAGTAAAATCCCATCATCTTACCCTAGCCTACCCTTCAATGCGTCCCCTCTATCATTTCGCGCCTTTCTGCTTCTCATTCAAAAATTGCGAGGAAGTGGAGGCCCCTCCCACCATCATTCCCATATACCGCTTACATACATAGCCATTCCCTTTATAATGCAGGTTCGAAACCAACGCCATGCCCTGAAAGCTAAAATATCATCGAGGTGCCGATTGCGGGCCTTAAATCTAGCCTATCCCTTCTACCGAGGGACTGGGCAAGCGGAAAGGCGCCGTCCTACCCCACCAAACGCTAGTGATCAGCTCATGGTTCTAACCAAACCAGCCATTGGGATTCCTTTAAGAACCTCTCTCCTGCATCATGTCTGTCACTTTACTCCGAGTGAGAGCAGAAAATATCTTCCACTTTCTCACTCCTTGACTTCCTCTTCCCGTACCCCATTGAATCCCTTTAAAGGATCATTACTCGTACAGCCAATATCAAACCAGTATCAACAGCAAGGAACTGTACCTCGACAGCTTCATTGCTCAAAATGTCATCCCCCGTCTCCCGCCTCCAAAAACTCGCCTCCCACTTCCTTCCCTCCCAATCAAGCTCCCCAAACGCAATTGACAACGACCACTACACTCACAGCCATCATATCCACCACCTATCCCCAACCTTCTTCCTTCCCCGCGCCGCACAAATTGAGCCCAACGCCCCAGCAATCCACCACATCGCCACGAACAACCAAACCCTCACGCGCACATACATCCAATTCGCAGACCGGGCTCGAGGTCTCGCATACTACCTCCTCAAACACAACCTCTCCCGCGTCGGCATCCTCGCCCCAAATACCCCAGCTTTTCTCGAGAGTATTTTTGGGATCGCGGCCGCTGGGGGCGTGAATGTGGCGGTTAATTACAGGTTGAAGAGGGAGGATATCACGTACATATTTGAGTACTCACAAGTAGACTCCATTATCGCCGACGCCGAGTTTCTACCCCTTCTTGATAATTTCTGTTCCCGGAATCCCAAAGTCAAGATTATCATCGACACAGACACCGACGGCTCAGAAGGGCAATTTGACCAAGCGGTGGCGGAGGGGCTGGGGGAGGATACAAGGAGAGGTGGGAAAGGTTGGGAAGGTCTGAAAGCACAGGCTGAGGATGAGGATTCCATGATCGCGATCCCGTTTACGAGTGGGACGACGGCGAGACCGAAGGGAGTAGTATATACGCATCGGGGTGCATATTTGGCGGCGCTGGGAAATGTGATTGAGAGTGGGTTGAATTATCATGTAGGGAGGGCGGGGTATTTGTGGACGTTGCCAATGTTTCATGCTATGGGGTGGAGTGAGTGATTTTCCTTCTTCTCCTTTTTAGTTTTGCGGGTTTTAATGGAGGAAGGAGGAGGGTAGTGAAGCAAGTGCTTTGAAAAATGCGTGAGGATATTCTTCTGTGGCCACTTTTTGAAGGAGAATCGAAGGCTTGACCCTCAAAAGGACAAAGTCCCAAGACCTCTCAATCTAGGTCAGTGAGACTTGAAAAGACGGAGAAAGAGCCTTCATGATCATTACAATTTGAGAGTCTCAAATTGTTTGAGAAGTTGGAATGTTTTGAACCTGGGTCCAAGATATCAACATTCTTATAGTCGCATATAGAACTTCCCTAGAATTTTGTCCCTGCTCTTTCTTTACTATTAACCCTCATTGGTACATCATTTTAAGATCCAAGCTAATATTCCCCAGCTTTCCCCTGGGCCGTAACCGCCGTCAGAGGAACCCATTACTGTCTCCGGAAAATCGACTACCCCCTAATATGGAACCTTCTCAAAACCCAACCTGTAACGCACTTCAACGCCGCCCCCACAGTCAACACTCTCCTCTGTGCCTCCAAAGAAGCTTCACGTCTGCCTAACCCGGTCCGAGTCACCGTCGCCGCCTCCCCACCAACCGCCCACCTCTTCCAACAAATGTCCAACCTGAACCTCCTCCCCGTCCACGTCTACGGCCTCACCGAAACCTACGGTCCCATAACAAAAGGCTACCACATGCCCATCTGGGAGACCCTCCCCCTCAAAGAAAAATACGCACGCATGGCGCGCCAAGGCCACGGATTCATAACTGGTCTTCCTATCCGAATCGTCAAACCCGATTTACCAGAAGGCGAACTCGTAGATATAGCCAAAGACGGCAAAGAGATCGGAGAGATTGTATTCTTCGGTAATATTTGTGCAAAGGAGTACTTGCACGACGCGGCTGCGACGAGGAAGCTTTTTGCGGGAGGTGGTCTGCATTCTGGGGATCTAGCGGTTTGGCATGAGGATGGGAGTGCACAGATTTTGGATAGGCAGAAGGATATCATTATTAGTGGGGGAGAGAATATTTCGAGTGTGGCGTTGGAGAGTATGTTAGTGCAGCACCCGGAAGTTTTAGAGGCTGGTGTTGTGGCGGTACAGGATAGCCACTGGGGGGAACGGCCGAAAGCGTTTGTTACAATTAGGGAAGGTGGTACTTTGACGGGGGAGGGACTTATCCAGTGGGCGAAGGGAGAAAGTAGTATTAGTCGGTTTATGGTGCCGAGGGAGGTGGAGGTGGTGAAGGAGTTACCAAAGACGAGTACGGGGAAGGTGAAGAAGAATGTGTTGAGAGCGTGGGCGAAGGGGGATTATAGTGAGAAGTGAGGGGCGGGGCTATCGTAGATTGGTGGGAAACAGATGTGTCACGAGGTTATGAGCATTCAAAATGGTTCCAATGGGCGGTTACTAGGAATGAGATTAATTGTGCTATGCAAAAATGCACAATGCTAGATATTTGAGTTCAAAATAGACAATCGACAAATTAAACCCCACCCCACCCTTTGGATTGTGGTCCTTTCATCTTGGCAAGTGCCACCTTCGCTAATCCTCCCTCAAGGAAAAATAAAATAACTTCTCGCATCAAAAAAAAAAAAAAAGGAAAAAGAATTTCCCAAAAGACCAATGAGTCAACCTCCTACAGACCCTTCCATAAAGCTTGATGGATGGGGTACCAAACCCAGGTCTATGATCGGTGTTCCTCTCGCCAATGCGTTGGCGAGGCTATATTTCCTGTATGAGAGTCTTGGGTCTCCCTACAAGGATAATTTATAGCATAAGTAAGGCCAGGTCCTTAACTGGTTATGTTTTGCGTGGCGCTTATTCTCCAGCTGGAGTGTCTGCTTTCAACTCTTTGACTTCGACTTGATATCAATGTCGTTTTGTGGTGTGCCTCTTCAGATTGTCCTTCCTCGTGAAGCCACCCTCTCTGCCCCCCATAGCATAGTTGCAGCTGGCATAATCACAATAAAATCGCCGTCCATTATGCTTGTCTTGGTGCCGGATGAGATCCTTTTGCAATGAAAAGGCAATGCGGCGAATGGCACATGAAGGCTCAGTGCAGTGATACGGTTTGATGTGATACTTCCTGTGGCGACTTTGTCATATTAGCAGGTAGATACTGAGTGCTTGGGAGGGTGAGAATGTACTTGAGTTTTCGACGGTGAGTGAAAGTTTTACCACAGTTGGTAAAATCGCAAACCCATGCTTCCGCAGAACTTGTATTGTCTGGGCTTGACGGCGCGTCATTACTGGAAGATCTCTCAACGCTGTGTATTGCAGGACTATCATCGGTCGAGGCGCTCGTATTATCAGTTGTCGAAGTCGCAGATTGTATCATGGAGCTGAATCTCAATTCTGACAATGCATGCTCATCTTCTTTCGAGATTTCCAGTTCCATGGGATCTCCTCCCCGTTCCCAAGCACTGAGTTGTGCATCCACCAGCTCAGAGGTGGTAGCTCCCATATCCAATCCGTTTGGATCCAGACTTTCAAGATCCATTTGATCATCACCCTCGTTCGTAGCATCAAAGGCTGCAGAACCCTCGAAGTTCCCATCCCAAATTTGATCCGTCTCCTGTTGCTCTTCCGTACCGAGCGCCTCAAATCCCATTCCAAAATACCCGAAATTCCCATCCTGCGTATATCCATCCTCGGTACCGGGGTCTCATGACCCAAGCCCGTAGTGGTCGAGACTTTCAGGCCATCCCAAAGACCGTCCATCCCAGCTAGGAGACTCCGCCGTTCCCGGACAGCAGAATTCCTCAAGACTAGCATTGGGAAGTAGACACGCTTCGAGATCGCTTGATTGAACTGGATCACTGTAACATTTGCGCGAAATGGGGTAGGTCATCTCCGCTCAGGAGTGAGGATGACGAGACAAGGCTGTGAGATTATCAGTACATTTTAACCTATAAGCTTGGGGGAGAATATGGTAATTACACTAGTTGTCCGAGGGAGGAGTGATTTTGAGAAGGAAGAAATCTGGCGGGGCCTCTTAGCCCATTAAATATTGCGATGGTCGGCCTCTTCAAAAATGCCTGGACGGCCTCACAAGTGGCTGAGCTAGGCCAAGCTGTACAGCATCGCCAGTCAGAGGCGAGCGTAGCAGCCACGGATACCCGCTAGACATGCTTGTCTCACCTCTTATTGAACAACGCAATGTGCGGCCTCTATGTAAGTAACAACCCCACGTACGGCCTCAATCACGTGCTAGCTGATTGCCATTTTCTTGTTAGGTTTTTATGGAAAACAATATGAAAATAATCTTCGCGGAAGAGGTCGGTGACGATCATTTAAGTGTTTGGAAATTTCGACATATGTGGATTTGGGAATTTATGCATTGGCAGAAATGGACATTTTGAATTGAAGGCTGTCAAATTTGCAGCTCAAGCTACATCCATAAAGGCATTATAGTCTGCCAAAAACTTTGGATCCCAAGTTCTCTTGGTAGTTTTGCTTAGTGAATTCCCTTGTAGCTTCTCAATTTCTATCGGCTTCTCGTCCTGCTTCACCTCTCACCTTGCAGCGAAGTCGCCTCGTTTGACTCCTTATATTCTGATGCCAGAACCACAACCGTTGAAACATCTTCCCGTGCTTTTCTTGTTCCTCCTTCTCCCCATCCATCACCTCAGCCCTTCCCGAATAATCCTGATTCCAAAGATATGAACGGCGAATGTAAGTTGGCGGGTTGGGTTTTGGATTATTCCACTTAGTTCTCTCCTCCCAATCCGCTTCCAACCACATATCTCCCGAAAAATATTTCCTCTGCATTTTCTACTCCCACTCTACCCTCTTCTCCATCTCATAGTTCGCCAAATTCACTACCCACTTCAGACTCAGTTGCTTGCAAAAATGGGATACTTTGATTTACAACATAAACACGGTGAGGATTGGTAGCTTCTGTGCTGGCGTTTTCGGTCATGTTCACGATGGTACTTGGAGGTGGTTCTGAGTGGGACGTGTTTGATTTAGCTTGCCCATAGCCTGCAGGTGGTGCAACATGTTCAATCGCTTCAATTGGTGATAAGATTACTGTGGCAGCGTCGCTTGACTTTGCAACCTGTTCCCTCTCTCCAAGTACTCGGCGTGACTCGAGATAAGCTTCTGCAGCACCTGAAATAGATGTGTCTATCGAGTCTATTTGATGGCGCTATTAATTCACCCTGTCGTTTGAAGAAGCTTGTCATATTCCTCAAATGCAGCTCTAGACTCATTGTCAGGGGTGGCATGGAGAACCGAGAAGCGCGAGCGTTAATGGATTCACTAAAGAAAACAGATTGTCGCGCCACGTAGTGTGGGTTAAGTAAATGCTTATAGCTGTCTAAAAAGAAGGAAAGCTTGTAGGGAGCATTTGACGTATATATACAGAGAGCTGCTTAGTCAACCTATAACATGACGCAGATCTAACGCGAATCTATTCATCATCACCTCTACCTGCGAACATATGCCCGGGTCAGCTATGTTTCTGAACCACTTCGCGCCATCGCTTGGCTGAACAAACACAAACCAACGGAAATGCCTTCACGGTATCTGTCCGTACTAAATGCATTCCAATTCATCACCACCATTTCCCGATATCCCATTCCCCTCCTCAATCTTCTTCATTTTCTCTTCCCAAACATCCACGCGATCCCTTGAAAGTCGTCCTGTCGCCCATCCATCATTCCATATCCCAACCATCTCCAACATATCTCCGCGTTCTAACGCGTACTCGTCAAGTGTCTGAGGTTGGTATGACCATATGGCAGCCACTAGAGAACCAACTTCGAGCATATCTTCCGAGTAATCATCTTTACAGGAGCTTGCTGGGGACGCTAAGGGTAATTTTTCAGTCTCAGATTCTGAGGGAACGTGAATATCTGAGGAAGTCGGGAGTCAAGCTTGGGTGTGTTCAACCCGCGATAGGAGTGCGGCTGGTGCGATACGAGAAGAGATCCGTGAGATACGCGATGCGATACTCATTCCGCTTTGTCGAGTTTTGCCCATAAACCCGCCGTTATGGGGTTCATTTCCCTTCACTGAAGGAGCTGCGAATTTGAGTGCTACTGTGTCTGCTCCTGCCATAGTAGCTAAAAAAAAAAAGAAGTTAGTCAGGGTTTTCTCGAATGGTTAAGAAACATGATTCATGCTTACAGATGGTGCCGGGGCTGAGGTGGTTGTGGTGGTGGTTGTTTGGCACTGATCTGCGTACTCGCCGTCCTCCTGGGAGCTCCTCATACTCGTCATTTCTATTGCCTGGCTGCGAAACAGAGGCAATAGAGGGGATAGATGTAGCATATTGATCATAGAGAGCTGAAGTAGCGGACGTCACTCCAGGAGTAGAATATCGCGCCGAACTGGTCGATTTTGAGCCTGCACTATGCATGGCCCCGAAAGTGGAATATGCTCCTGCAACTGCGGATGTTGATTTTGGTCGTTTTGAACTATCTTTATCGCAAAATTTGGTTGCCATGAAGGACGCAGCTGTGGGCTTGATACCTAGCAGAGTTAGGCGTAAGTGACTACCCATAGTTCGCTGATTTGCGAGCAATTCGGCCACCCGGAAGAACGATATAATCTGTACTATTTGGACCACGCAACATGGGACTTTCGGGTGGCGTGGAGCTTATGCTATCCCTTTTATTGTATTCCACAACGCCGGGAAGCTTCTTGATCTGCCTTTTATCTTTTTGGCGTCTCCTACGAACATAAAGAAGAATCGACAGGATCAGAAGAACGAGGAGGGCGAGTCCGAGTACTGATCCAACTACGATGGCACCGATTGCTCTGCTTGGCAAATTATTGGATCCATGAGAGGCGTTTTGGCTCAGAGATAATGAAGATGGGGTTGAGTTTGAGGTGGCAGCGTCATTGGTGTTAGACGCCGAGCCGGAATCTGGCATTGTCGATGAGCCACTACCAGATGTCGCTGTTCTCTTTGTGGTGGGTATTGTCAATGAGAAAGAATTGACGACGCTCGGGATTGCAACATCAGCGCAGCGCGTGTCTGAACTTGAAGCACTGCAACATGCGTCATCTTTTGAATTCTGGGCATACCAAGAGCGCAAAATTTCATTACGTCCTGCATCAGCGAGCTCCAAAAACTTCCCAAAATACCTTCAAGAGAAGGATTTCCCGAGATGCCATCACGTCTGATGCAGATTCACGAAACGTCCGAGTATTGTCAAACTTCCTACGGACGCGAGAGCCGGCCCCAACCAGCTTTACTTCGGTACTAGAAAAAAGAACATCCAACTCGAGTTCAAAATTATCAAAGGTTCTCTGAGGGAGGGCAAAGTCCTTTCGGAATTCGAAAAAACCGCTTATTCTACTTGATAGCGCAGTTGGGATGATGACAACAAAGGTACATTGGCATATTGCTGTCTGCGTCCCAAACGAGCCGCTTCCATAATTACCTTCATTGCAACGAAATTCTAAGCTTCATATGAACGATATCACACCACCAACAAGATCACGCGGTCTCTATCAAGTATCATTTTCGAGCCGAGCCCAGCGCCTCAGCATCGGATCTTTCCATGAACCTCTGAATATCGGAACACTGCCAAACCACAAAGAAGACTACGACAGGCAGAAGTCAGAAATAATGTCGGCGATAAAAGACTGGGATAATGCACCTGCAGATTTCGACCTTCCAAGTTTCCTGGACAGATTGGCAAGAGTGGCTGAAATGGAGCGGGACAGAAAGAGAAACGGTTCCGAGATGAATTATAGGCGAAACAGTAGGGAGCTGTCAGTCTATTATCCGAGGACATCTTCATTACGAAACAAACGAGAGACGTCCATATATCATGGAAGGTCAGCGCACGCGGACCCAAATTCCCAGGGCAATAAACGGGATTCGTCAACGTATGAAGGCAGCATAGACGGAGGTGATACTGATGCGGCTGGTTTTGACGAACATAGGAGTGCAGCTCCTTCCCGATTGAATGGCAATTCTAAGCTATCTCGGCGCGGTTCTCTCGAGTCGACACGTACGTTGCGAAGAGAGAATGTAATTGCAATCAGGCAGCGCGACCTGCGTGCCATGAAAGTCGACATTTCTCGCCGACGCACCCTAGAGCAGTCTCCGGATAGGCACGCATCAGCATCGACTGAAGTGCGGGATTTCGGGCCCGGCTCGGTTGATGACATTATGAATTACAGCTAAACGCAATGTTCAGGTGCGATGGTCGCCAAATTTGGTAGGTCTGGTCGCTGTTTTATGTGACGATTGTCCCAATTTAAAATGCTCGCTTCGTCCATCGCCGAAGATATTCCGCAAAACATCCACTCGGTGGAGAATAGATATAATATTCACGTGATCGTCACCTGACTCGTCCAGATCATCGGATACGGACCATCTCTAAGCCCTGTACCAGGACACGTTACTAGTACCCGTTACCAGGACAAGGTACCAGGACCAGTTACTACGACACATTACCGGGACAAGTTACCAGGATAAGTTACTAGTACAAATCTAGCGGCTCGATCTTGTGATCTAAATCTGGTTTCTTCAAGAAGCATCCAGAGACAATAAAGTTGTCGATAATAGCCCTCAATAGCAAATATAGCTAAATGCAATGTTTAAGTGTAATAGTCGCCGAATTTGGTAGATTTGATTATTGTTTTATATAATAATTATTTTAATAATCTATATATATTTGCTTTATTTATCGCCGAAAATATTCTATAAAATTATCACATCCAGCTCGGCGCTTCTTTACTTTGAGACTTTCGCATTTCTTCTCCTCCCTCTCATGTTCCACAAGGGCTGTCTCCTTGTTTTCCGTCTCAGTCTATTGACGAAAATGAAAGTGAACTAGATATGCAACGTGATGGAAATCCTGCTTACGGGCAATTGCCCAGATCTTCCAGCCATAACGCTATGCCATGCGTTTCTGATTCAGGAGGGCTGGTTCCACCGTGTTGACGTTCTGGACACTATTCCGATATAGGATCAGTACCGATGAGGATTGAGCAGATCATTGAGGAAGTAAAAAAGCTATGTTAGTAACATTGAACCACTATCCGCTACCCCCAGTGATAAGCTGTTGATACTCAGAATTCGATATACTTAACTCCGCACGTTTAATTGACAATGTTGATTGGCCGAGAGGCGCATTCTCACATTTGGTCAATAGTCCTCACTTAAGCGAATATTGACCTTGGTTGGAGCCAAGGCCATACACTCCTACTGCAGGAACTGGGGTAACCTAGGACGAGAAAAGCCTTGCCATCTTTCAAATTCTTGATTGTGAACTCTGGTTTGCGGGCCTCCGATCTCATAATATATAATAAAGGAGAAGTTTTGAAGAAGGCTTGTTTGACAGCTTGATTTCACTTGCAATCTTAGATATTTTCATAACAAATGCATACTTACATGCATCGCAGTCGCTTTCACCCAATTATTATAGATTTTCCCCTGTCATATTTGGTCGTTTTGGCAATTGTAAAATGCCATCTATAATTCAAGGCTAGCATACTCGCTGATATATCATCCCGAAACAATTTCCCGAACCCCCCGGAAACCCCCAGAGAAAGTCGTTTGACCTGCTTGCTCCTTCTGCCCCTCATGCGATTCAAACTTCTTCTTATTACCATCAAGCCGGGAAGCATCTGTCAACATAACTCATAAGCGTTCCTTAAATGCTCTAACAGCTCTTAGCATCTCAAATAGTCCCAGCATTCCACACCAACACCTTATTCGCGGATTCCCGAAATTCTTCCACATTTATCTTAACTTGAGTGATGTTTCCTTCATCATCATTTGCCTCTATGTGCCCATCCAGAAATATTGGACAATCGATGGTGGAATGGTACAGATTATTGAAGTGGTCGTTCAGCTTCTCCCACTTTCGCAGTTTCTCTTCTCCAATACGTCTATATATAGCTCCGGCTCCGGCATGAAGCGCTGCAGGAACAGCTCCAGCCACAGGCACTCCAGTGAGACCTCCGAAAATAGTGTCCAAAATCACCATTCCCATGTTCAGCCGCTTGGAAAAATCTTCTTTCCCTTGCAGAACATATTTTCTGATCCCTGCCATAGTTAGACCGATTTGGGCACCTCTATCTCTGTCATCTGGCCAATTGACGAGCATCTTGTGAAAAAGTTGAGAAAGTGCATTCCGGTTCTGCTCATTCATGTCCTCTGTGTGCTGCAGCAAAAAAGCCACAATGTCCCCAATCTCTCTCGCAGTCCTCGGAGGATCTGGACTTCGGCCGTGATGGTGTACAATGTTCCGCGCAGCGGTATGAACAATATATGGAATATCATTCAAGGTAAGAAAGGGCGGTTTGCAGAAAGGTCGTAGCTCATTTATCGTATCCGGAGGTGCTAAACCTACGAGCTCTGTAAATAAACGAGAATGGCCCCCCCTTAGAGCAACGGTAACTGATATCATAGTAGCCAGTGTGACATCGGAAAATTGTGTGTGAAAGCGGTGTTTCTTGGTGAGATGCTTCCCAGCTGCATTGAGAACGCAGATTTTTGTTGTAATCGCTGAAAGGCTCTTGAGAATATCTCGGCGATCGGAGCGACTAAGCGACTCCAAGGCTTTCGGATTGATCGCTTGGACCCTAATTGAATCTGGACACTTAGGGATTGATATGAATATTCCTTCGAAGTCTTTACGAGTCAGAATCTCCCCGAACATCGACATATTTGTGGTTCGCTTGGTGTTGAATCGTGTACGCCCTCTTGGTGGGGTGAGCTGACCCAACGGCGTACGCAGCCAACCGTTCTCATCTACGTCTTTCATTACTAAATCCTCCCCACTGAGCAAAAAGCCATCATCCGCTGCAGAAGAGGCAGCGTAGGCCGATTTTGCTGCGAGAGCCTTGGCTCGTGCAGCCGCGCTACTTTTCGAATTGCCATCGGTGCGGATGAGGTCTCTTCGCTTTCTCACCGCGTCTGCGAGAGCTTCTAAGATTGACTCTGTATCTTCCCAGCTAAGACATGGGTCGGTGATACTAACGCCGTACTTGAGACCTGCCTTTCCTTCCCTGGGTACTATCTGACTGCCTAAACAAAGATTGCGTAAGCAAGTCGTTTTGTTTTGTTTTTGGTTTCTCGGTGATATTACAGACCTTCATGAATGTTGCTCTTAAGGATAACCCCAATGATCCCACTGTCTCCACTCGCAACAAGATCTGCTGCATGTCTGGCTTGATTTTTGTACTCCGGTATTAAAGTTCCATCACTGCAATCCAACATCAATCGGTCTCGCAATCCTGCCCTTTTCAAAGCTTCCTTGACATCTGCAATACCTTCCGAAATAAGGGATCCTCTTAGATATCCCCTAAGTATCACGAAACAATCATCATTACCCACAGTTCTAGCAATAAGTGCAAGCCCTTGGCGACCCACAGACAGGAAGTGATGGGGATTTCTGGCAGCTTTAATTGCATCAACTGCAATACCCAAAGACCCATCTGTTCCGTTCTTGAACCCAACTGGAAACCAGGACCCACTCGCAAGCTGCCGATGCACTTCACTCTCCGTAGTTCTTGCGCCGACTTCTCCGAAGGAGAGGTGATCAGTCAGATATAGTGTAGAGATCGTGTCCAGTATTTCAGTTGCAATAGGCATCCCCTTCCCTGCAATGTCCGAGAAAAGCTCCCTGGCTCGTCTTACCCCCTTATTGAGATTGTAGCGATCATCGATATCGGGGTCCTTAATGAAACCCTTCCACGCAGTGTTGGCTGTTGGTACTTCCAAGTAACATCGCATAACAATCAAAAGTTCATCCTGAAGCTTTTGCTTCCAAAGCATCAATCGATCACAATATTCAAGAGCGATGGACGAGTCGTGGATTGAACATGGACCAACAATAACTAGTAGTCTCTGTCTCTCGTCTGTACCGTTGACAAGAGAAATTACTTCTCCTCTTGCTTTCAGAACTGTCTGCCTAGAAATTTCCGTTAAAGGGTGCTCGGTTTGAAGGAGCTCTGGTGGGATAAGTGGGTCGAAACTGAGAACTGCAGAACATTAACAGGTGAGAAGGGAACGATTGGGATTTATACTTCTCATATCAGAATCCATGGCGGATGTTTCAACCACGCCAGATTATTTGGAGGCGAAGACGACGTTACAGGCCCACCCAGAGAACGAAGCGAAACGCCTAATCAGGGTTCGTTCGATGGTAGTCGGTCCGAGCCGCTAACACTAAGCTTCCGTGAACGGTAAGAAATGTGTTTCTGAGTAGAGGAGCATCCATCCAGCGATTGTTAAATTTCTTCCTTCTAGACCTCTAAACATAGAGTGGTTGCCTATGCCCCTCTCGAGGGTGCGTCAGCCAGTGTGTATGTCCAATCAACCTCCTAAATTTTCCCGCTAAAAGCGCCACGGCGGTCTTGAACGACGAGAACAATTAGCGCAAGGGATCCCTGCCTAGCGTGGCTCTGGTGGGCGGTCCTATATGATTGTTGATCCCCAGACAGCTTTGCCAAAATAACTATCAAATCATAGATTTTGTTCGTCATCCCATCCTGAAGCGTGAATAAATCCAAAAGTTTGATGGGAATGCTTTCACCTCTTTCGAGACGTCGTTCCAGATCTGTTGAGAGTATACGATGACCAGGGCCATTGTGATCAGCAGTAAAACTGGATGTAATTGGAGCATCGATGACAGTTTCACCCAGGTATTTTATTTGACTCCCAAGCTGTAAACTGTATGTGCGCTCGTCTAGAAGCATTGAGTAATTTAGGATTCCAGTCATCGTCGGCCCACATAGCCTTAACCTTGGTTGAATTTTCGAGGCAAATTTATATGGATAGTAAGCTTGAATGAATCGCGTATGGTATATTCTAGAGCCGGGGTAGCCTGTTCGGGCGAGCCTGTAGGTTACCGGGCCTGGCACTGATGCCCATGAAAAGGTTGGCCCTGAGAGTTTCTTAATGGGGCCAAATCTAGTTTCTAAATACCCAAGATTGTCACGCGCCCATGCAAGATCTGTTGGCAAATTTTCCTTCCACAAGCCAGAAAAATATTCTGATTTGTGATGCTGGTAGAATTTCGTAGCCAATCCTAAAATCGCAGGCAACTTGTCTTCCATTTCCGTGAGTTGAAGCCGTGTGTATTGTTCAACCACTTGGTGCCAGGCACGATAAACAGGACTGCTAAGGCCTCGAATTTCACTTCATTATGCTTGTCGAACATTGCTGAATATCGAACCATCCTAGGTAGCTTTGCTGCCAATTTAGCTACTAATCGATGCTGATTTTGTTTGTGAATATTGCTGCTCTTTCGAAGTAAGCAAAACTGGTAAGGACGGAGTTGCCTAGGCAATACATCAGAGTTCAGGGAATGGCATTCGCAAGCAGAGATCGTTTTACAAGACCACTGGAGTTCTGCGCTGGTAAAAGATATGAAACGAGTGGAAAGCTCTCGCTCCTGTAATGCCCAGCCACGTAAATCCAGTGGATCTCTCTCGTCTAGTTTATGGGAAAAGTAATGGCCAACCCGAATTTTATCCCTCGCTTTGAGGGACGCAGGTAAACCGTCCAACTCTAAAGATATTTCGCGTGGGTTCCATTTCCTAGCTCCAAGAAAAGGGTCGGACGGTCTGTGTGAGAACGAAGCTGCAATAGTGATATGAGCATTTTCGTAGATAGTTGCCATTTTGGGGGCCTCCAGTCTCCAATCCTTTGTATCGTTCTGAATTATACACAGTGCGTCTATCCAGAGGTACCGAATACCCAGTTTCAGCGCTACCTTAGCAGCGTCTTGGAAGACGGAGGGAACCATGCTCCATTCAACTCCTCCTTTCATTTCAACGAGCGTCTCTCTTGTCGTCCTCAAAGGAAGCTCGCCACCCCAGCAATACGACAGAGCAGCATATGGGTACTTGGTATGACCTTTTGGCTCAATCAAACGAAAAAAAAGAGTCGCTTACGTCGACAAGCCTCTTAGGTGAAGCATTTTGCGACTTTCGGCATAAAGTATGGGTTTGGATACACTCAGAATAACACTGTTCCAGGAATTGAAAAGACTCCTCGGAATCAGATTTCAGGGGTACGTCTCTCGACCGGAGAAAACTAGTGAGAGCTGATTTTGCTCGCATGTCGTTCGAGAAAGGCCCATTTCTAATGAAAGAGAGTACACGATCTAACGAGGCAGGAGTTGGAGAGGTATAGATTTCAATTGCCGCTCGAGGATGACTGGTCGCTAAGACCGGCGCTGAATATGGTCTTAGAATTATTTCTACGCACGGTATCTCGTTTGAGATTAAAAGCATAGAAAACGCTTGCTGTATCAGGTAGCAAAATTTGCACCCTCTCCGTGCTGACTTTTCGACATCCTCGGTGTTAAGCGCAGGGGTAAGTTGATGTACATGAGGCGCGAGGATTAAGCCACCTTCTTTGGCAGCAGCAACAAATGTCTCCGCTGTGTGGCGGGTAAAAAGATCATCGTCAAGGACAAAGCAGGTATCACAAGTTGGTGGGTAATCCATCAGTAAATCTTGGAAGGTATCGATTAGGCAACTTGAAAATTGTGGCAAGAAAATGAAAGAGCTTCAAAGTACCAGGCACCCTAAGAGGCTGAACTATACTATCTACGTTTCTTAAACATCCGAGCTAGTCTAGTAATGGAATGGTCGCCGGCGATGCTGACTCACTACTTTAAACTTTAAAGCAGCGACTCCTTTGAGCGAATCGCTATGCTTAAAAAGTAGGCCAAGCTCAAATAGGCAGCGCACCTGCACATATATTACAGAAAGAAAGATTCGGTTCTCAGCAAAATTTCTACGTCGTTCCCTGACTATTCAGAGAGCGAAGCCAACGTACTTGCTGAGCTATTGAAGAAAACCGAGTCATGGCCAGATTCCATACATATGCCGATCAAGCTTCAGCAGCCCGCAACATTCTGGCAAGCAAAGGTTTCGGCATCTGTGTCTCCCGTCATGGTGGTCGCTAGCCAAGACCCCTTCATTCTCAATGAGTCAGCTCCTGTCCCAGAAAAATTGCCTGAGAAGACAAAAGACCAAGTAACCACTAAGGACGATCAATTGCAAGAATTAAGTGCTCGCTTGCAAAAGATGGAGCAGACAAATACACTGATGCTTCAGACACTTTTCGCCATGGCTAACATGGGAGCTAGTATATCAGAGCTGAATAAATTGCTAGGCCGCGGTCTGCCGGGACTTTCAGTGGTTAAGGAGAGCGTAAATTTGGAGTGAGATGTTCAATCTCTCGGCAAGACTTTCCCACAAATAGCGGATGTTCCTTCGGGCCAGAGTTTCTATTTTACGTATAGATTGCTAGATAATGATCAATGTCTAATTTCAATTATCAAATGGGTCCACGGAATCGTGTTCATCTCAAGAGAGTTCAACGATTTAGCGAAGGCCTTTGGCAGCCATGCTCTCTTCGCTCGCTCATATCTCCCTCGCAATACCCATGTGTCATGTCAAGGTATCTATTGGCAGAGCTCACCTTCAGAGCTCTGGCCGGTTGCTGATCGAAGATCAAGTGGGCTGGACAAAGCCGGGGGTCCATGCGTTCCGCCAAGAACAATGCAATTTCCCCATATCTGTGCGCTTCATGCACTGCCACTGCAAGATAAAACCTTAGAGTCGAGTTAGTACGGGCACTGAGGGAATAAATTAATAATACCTAACAAAGGCGCTCTTTACTGCACTGCTAATCCCTGCTCGCCTCGTCCAATACGTCCAGTTCCAACAGAAGTCGCATCTGCGGCTTAGAAACGGCCCACGGCAGCGTCAGGATAGGGTTATAGCTAAGCCCCGCGATCTTTCTCGCATAAAGTGACAACACATCCTGATTGCTTCTTATCGTGGGCGTTCGTACAATGCGACTGGATTTGCATGAATGAACATTCAGCTGCGTAGACATGTCGCTGAGCCTGAGACATGGCAAAAGAAAGAAATTTGTTGCTGGGCGCCGCCGGCGCCACCGGCGCCAGCAAGGCCGACGACCCCTTTTCAACTTCTAGGTTATATTTGGGTCAGAGATCTAGCTGATCACGACAGGAGGCATAGGCTCTTTGATTTTCGAATCATTGGCATCTTCAGTTTTGTTTCGTTCCTGCTTCTCTTCCCTGGAGAAACACCCTTGTTCCAAGTATTTTTCACACTACAGAGAAATATGTTTAGCCTCCATGTGCTTCAGTTGGGCATTGTCTTAGCTATCTACACTGTCCTAGTCGAAGCATCATACACATGGAACTCTATAGGTATATGCTCGCCCGCCATCAACAACTGCACACAGACGGGAAATGTCACCTCAACCCAGCCATCGCACAGAGTTCCCAGCAGCTTCCAAGTTGGGCGCCTCAACCTCTCCAGGACCTGTTCGAAGCGACCATCAACCAGTATGTCCACAACACTACGAATAATACCTACCTCGCTTACTCCTCTCTTGGTATGGTGTGCGACCCAACTGGGCAGCAGCCATATTGGAGCGACAGCATGAGCATCAATTCCTATGTAGAATGCTGGAGTGCTTGGTCTTCGTTCGGCGCTTATCCCTTTGGTAATATGTCAGGACACTGGTACTCCATCGTCATCGGCGGGCCCAATATCGAGTATCCGGCCTATCCTAGCGGTAGCAGCATTGGCCCTTATTTCCCCTATCAGCAACGGGAGCCCGACGATTACTACGTCACCTTCACCAAGGTCGGGGACGTGAGACCGGTGGACAACCAGTTTGGCCTATGGCCCTCGATCGATGCGTACGCACAGTACAACAGTACACAAAACCAGCAGTTATATCCATACGCAGCCCGCACGGACAACGACCTGATCGCCAACGGCTATGACGTGCCGTGCTGCAAGTTCAACGACACGAACTGCACCACAATTCCGGCCGACGGCTGGCCGACGGCGGACTGGTCGAACTACACCTTGCAGCATTTTGACTGCCCGAATATTAACCTCACCTGGACTATGCCGGTGGCTGATTCATGGGAGGGCTCGTACTTGGGCACCACGGCCCCAAATGATACCTGGGGGGATTATAAGTGCCTTTATCCCGCTCAGCCGGCGAAGGTAAGTAGGCTTAGTGGGGCTGGATCGTGGAGGTACGGCGAGTCACTATGGGGTAGCACTACGTTTTCGGTTGCGGTGGGACTGCTGCTGCCCTTGGCTTTGTCCCTAGCTTAGCTAAAATTATAGGTCAAAAGTCTTTGATACACCACCACGGCCCGCAACTGTCGCTTTAGTTCTTCGAGGTCTTTAGCTGAATCCTTCGGTGATTCAATAACCGGGAAAGAGCTCACATAGTTTCCTCTTCAGAGCCCTCTAAACATGCTCAGAGATCTGCCTAAGTTGGTCCCCGATGTTACGGTTCCTACTGTCGTTACTGTGGGTTGGTTCTCCGGTAGAGGAATATTGCAAGTGCAAGTCTGTTTGTCACGGAGCAGGTAAATCACGTGCTACGAGCACGTGACGCGCTTAGCGAAGCTCTCTATAAATACTCTTGTTTTACTTGAGCATTACTTAGTTCTGTAAAATATTATTATATACTTTACTTTATTTACAAGAGTACTATAATATATAATAATTATAAGTTTAGAATTATTTATATATTAATAAAACAATATACTATATAGTAACTATATATTTATAAACTCAAAGTTATATTTTTAAATTATCTAATTATTATTATAAAGTT
>Ga0182030_10005167_pt1 | contig 27742 bp, 17 predicted proteins | sample 812S3MmetaG_FD_121299 | JGI IMG/M metagenome (GOLD analysis project Ga0182030, IMG submission 121299) | Permafrost microbial communities from Stordalen Mire, Sweden - 812S3M metaG (Illumina Assembly) | ecosystem: Environmental > Terrestrial > Soil > Wetlands > Permafrost | place: Sweden... | reverse complement strand
CATAGTTATGGAATGCGTTACGCGAATCCTTCAACAAATTTTTCTATTTGGTAGCTCAATAAGAAAGCCACTTATTCCTTAGCTTCAATATTTGAGCTTACATCTCCACTAAGTCCGCCCAAAAAACTGTGCTTACTTATAGCAAGTTCCATCGCTTGGGCTATTTTCGCCTTAAGGAGCTGGGCAGCGCCTTTCTCGATAAAATCAAACTTCTCAAGCATGTCTATGCAACGTTGGTCTTCGGGACTATACTTCAACCGAAGGTAGCCGAATGGATTTTCTATTTGACTCTGCTGATGAAGAAATTTCTTAACAACGGCTGCATCGCGAGGAATTAATTGATTTTGATCAATTTCCGATTGTCGAAAAATTGGATTCTCGTTACATTCAAGAATGGCCCAATCAGCTTCTTTCATATAGCCCGTATTCAACTTCAACCAAATGTCCACAAAAGGTTTGTTCTCCATACTAGCAGCCGCCGACTGTCCAACGACTATTATCTCATTCACAATCTGTCGCTTACTATAATTTTCATTGCTATAAGGCCATACGGAAAAGGGTTCGAAGCACGGATCCCCGTTTATGGAACTTTCTTTTGAATTAGAAAGCTTGCTGACCAAATATGGATATCCATTTATAACCCAGTGGCAGATAAAGCCACGGCTTTCTTTCTGCATTAGTAACTTTAAATTTTCTGATAACAATGAACCGGCATGCACTTCTTCTTTTTTCAAAAGCTCTTTTTGTTTATGAGAGAGGAATGGATGTTTCTCTAGATATTTTTTATGCATTTTATCATTTTCATAAAAAATATACCCCACGAACAGTCCGGTAGCTATTGCTATATTGCGCCATTTAAAGGATGGCACGTCATAATCAATAAAAACTCCCATGCGGCGAGCACGAACATACGGGGATGGCTGAAAAGAGGTCCTAGCAACTGCGCTTCGAGCTGCACCGCAAGCCTCCTCAACAACCCCAACAAAAGGCCTTGAAGCCTCCGCATTCGGCATTGCCGCAACCATAAGTCCAGCCAATGATGCCCATTTAATAATTTTGGCACCAGACATGTATTTTGATGACTTTCTTAACATAAGTAACTCCTGCAATCTTCAAGTTTAAAACAGTTAAACCTAACCCATTAAAAGCACATGGTCATCCGTAAAAAATACTGAGAGCGAGCCCGATAGTTTTTCCGTATCGCGGGCTCCTTTCAATATATTGATATTACTGATTATTCCCAGCCTGCGGCGCATAGTACGCCACCAAATGCGCGAGTCGTTGTTTATAATTCGCCGGCTTTGGATCATTGCATGAGGTCACACCCAGGACTTTCGATATAGCAAGATCCTTAAGAGTTTGGTTTGGCCAGTTAGGGTATTCCTCTTTAAGTATTAAAAGCGTCGATTTCAGAGCTTCATCCACATCAGACTTCGCATCGAAGAAGTTGAGACTGCCCTTTTTGAGCATATGTTTTGCCACCGCTTCGCCATAAGCTCCAGCAATAGCATCGGTCAACATATCCGAAGCCGATAGGTCAGGCCTCCAAATATGCTGATACCAGAAACCAAAGACCTTGGGGAAGTTAATGATAAAATCGTCAGCGAACCATTCGGGAACCTCTGGATCGGGACTGGTCTGGCGGTGTAGGTGCCACACATAATCGACCACCACCAATTCGCTCAGCAGTGTTTGAGCTCCTTGGGAATCTCTAACTAATCCATGGCTGAAGAAGTTATTCCATACTTCACGGGCTTTTATTCCGTCTTCTTTCTTTACTCGCTTATAAGGAATCTTGGTGATTTCCGTTACAAAACTGTCACAAATAACTTTTTCATTTCGCACATGATTCTGTAGTCGGAGGCAATCATTATCAATCTTGTAAACAAGCCCAGAAAACTCACCATCCTTGCTCATCAGCAGGCGACAAGCCGCTTCGAAATAAAGTTTACGAAGGGCTGGATTTTCTCCAATCAACGGGTGTGGTGGACGGAATTTTTTATCTTCTTGCAGAGCTCTGAACACCCCATTGGCTTTGCAGAGCTGGCTGTCGATACAAAAGAAACTACCTTTTTCTTCGGCCCTTCTATATACTTCGCTGGAAAAATCGTAGGCATGGTTCGCAGCTCTGAACAGAAAATCGGCCGGACATCCATTTCGGACAAAGGCCCATTGTTGGCTATCTCTTAAAAACCCCCAGTTAGAAAAAGCTCTTTGCATCGTTTCATGGGTGCTATAATCAGCCTTTAATAGATCAGACACATAATCGATGAGGGAAGCTCCAAGTCGTGCAAGATGAGGTTTTTCACGGCGGTATTCTTCCGATTCAGCCATCATAAATTCATCTAACATGGCTTTTTGTAATTTCGGATTGCGCAGGTCAGTCGGGTTACTCTTAAAGCGGCTTACTTGATCAGAGCTAAGCCCTGGCCAAATCGCCCCCACAGTACAATATTGAGCCTCCGCCTTAGCCAGCTGTTCCTCGTAATCTGCCGGTGTCAGGTCCGTGCGTGAGGTTACCCCCAGCACCATTGTAATGGTCAAATCGTCTACGACTTGTTTTGGAAAATACGGATAGGTTGTCCTAAGATTTCCCTTCGCCCCCTTCATCTCTTCTCGGACAAGGGCTATAGCCCGATCCAATGAGGGAGTCCGTGCAATCAGCATGGTGCGGGCGATTTTTTCCTTCAAGAGAGGGCGGATAAGGTTATTCTTAATCAGGTTGTCATAAGCCGTATTCCAGGCTGGAAAATCCATCATGGCAAAAACATGGGCAAAGCATGTGATGAATTTATCTTCTGGCAGAACGCCCCACAATAGATTGCCGTAGTCTTTTTGGCCACCTTTTTGTGAAACCATGTTGACAATAATATGTACTCGAACGTCTTCGAGCATACTGTCGCCTCCTTCAGGGTCGGTCCAGTTCTTTCGCAGCCAATCACGAAAATATCCTCGCCAATAATCGAAGGGCTCAATCTGTCTCTTATCGTCCTGAGCGGGATTATGCATGTGAGCTGCAAATTGACGTGCCAAGGAGAATCGGTGAGCCTCTTCATGACTTGGGAAAAACCAGCGATCTGTTTCGATGTCTGGACCAATCCACTCATCCGCCCGCAAAAGGCGCGCAAACATGAGGTCATAATAAGTTTTGCGTAGATGTTCCCTCTCCATAATAAGGTCATCGGGTGCGCGCAGCTGGGGATACTGTTCAATAGCCAACCGCAATCCCTTTTGCATATCTTGGAGATTGTCAAAAGCAAGGTTAGCCGCCAGATGTAGGAAATCGAAGGGACAGTCTTTCCTAAATCCATGGTGTTCGTAATTTCGGAAGAAACCATAGACGAATTTCGCCCTCAGCAAGGATATGGCGCTATCGTGTCCTTCTTTCAATTGCAAGGAAACGAATCGTTGCAAATCACCATTTTCCTTGATGCCGCTTGGCCCATAAGATGGTGTTATATCGATCAGAAATCTTACGAGTTCTTCACGTCTGAACCACTCTTCCTCATTCAGGTACATCATTGTCCAGCAACCTGGTTTCAGGTCTTTCAAATATTCCGCAAACTTCTGAACCTGCCACTCAGCTAAGCCCGGCCAGAATTTCTGGATAACCTGATTGCGCCTATCATGGAGCACAGCGGAAATGCTTTTTCCTGCTATGACCTCGGCAGCAGCAGCTCTAGCAGCTTTCGGTCTCAGCCAAGAGGCAAAATATCCTTTGAGGAGAACCCCCAAAGTAGGTTCACCACCATACTTCTTCACAAATTCAAATACTGATCTCTTCTCAATTGGGTCCAGCTTATGTACGGCGCATTCAGCTGAGAGTCGATCCTCATATGAGATTGCGGCTGGCACAGCTCCATCTGCCTCTCTAACAGCTCGAGCAGTAACTGGATTTTGATAATCCTCATATACGCCAGCAGCCATTGCCTCTAGATGTTCCTGAGGAAACCATGTGGCGTGACTTTCACAACACAACGCGAAGCTCGCGACAGATAGTAAACTAAAATAACTTCGCACTATGCAAAGACCTCTTTCTATAGCCGTAACTGCCCAGGAAGTTACGGGTAACTCTTCAGATAGTGCTTTAGCTACGTGCGGAAGCCGAGCACCGGATAACTTCCTTAACATGGGTCACTCCTTAATATTGAAAGGCGGAGTATAGAGGTCGGATAGAATGTGCGCATCCGTAAAAAATACGGAGAAATGGTTTGTTTGCCCAAACAGATTACAGATTAATCCGGGATACTTCTTCGTATGTCTGGTTTTTTTGACAGTTTTGTGAACATTAGGTCACTCCCCAGGGCCCAAAAACGCATGATTGCGGAACATCAACAAGGAGAGTACCTGACACAGCGTTGTGACAGAATCCTCCGGTTTGAGCTGGTTAAAAGAAGCAGTTGCCCACAGGCACGCTCCTTACTGAGACTGAAGTTTTCTGATCGTCTCGTCCCGAACGTTCTTTACAACCTTAACACTGGCTTGGTGTCTATATAACTGCTCTAGAGCAAAATAGAGGGCTTGTTTTTCACCCTTGTCATTGATAAGCCAAAAGCCATTTTGACGACCATCAGCACCGATCTCGTTATTGTACATTTGCCAGTAGAATATAAAGGGAACGCCTGACCCGAGAAATCTTACGAGAATATCGCAATTCACCTTTTTATGGGCTGCCTCAAGAGAGATTTGGTCCATTTCGGCGGTTTTTCTTATTTTCTCCCCATTGTAAGGTACGCCGAATTCCCCAATGAATACCCTACGCCCTTTAATCTCGTTCCGAGGGCGTAGTTGTTGCTCAATGTAATTAACTGTTTCCATGATTGTCTCTGGACTTTCTTCCTGCACGTCATAGCTGGAGTAAGAAACAAAATCCACATAGCTCAAAGGAAGTACTTTGTTGACGAGACGATCTTTTCCGTGAAGCATGGCATCTCGTACCAGGTTAACCTCAGTATAATGATAGACCTCAGATCTTGTCCATTCTCCAACAAATCGGCGAGCATCTTCAACGGCTTTTTGACGAACATTCAGCCAGTTGATCATGCCTTCAATTCTCTTTGGATCAGGGTTTTTCGAAGTATCATAATTATCTAAAAGATACCAATCCCCTTCCCAATGACCTATGAAGAACTTACAAGGGGCATTTCGGTTACGTTCTAGCAGGTAACACGCGAACTTGAATGTTTCTTTATATTCATCGGTCTCCTTGTATTTCGGATCCTCCAACGATATAAAGCCATTGGCCCAGGATGCTGAATCGGATCTCCACCAGAAGAAAAACGTATCAAACCCCATATCCAAAATTTCATGGAAGTTTGTGTCATCTTCAAAATTAACGACCTTGGTTTTAATCATACGAGCACCCATCTCGTGTATTCTCTTTGCCTGCTCCAGAACGACATTGTCGTCTGTAAATTTGTAAGCAGCATCGAAAGCCTGAACGCCGACAATCTGATTAAAGGCATCAGGCTCAGGTAGGTCTGAAGAGTGTGCATCGAATGCTAATACGAACAAAAATGACAGAAATACCTTAAAAAGAATTTTAAACATTTTACTAACCTCTATACTATACCTATGTGACCGCTTCATAACAATTAACTATGCTATAGAACATTTTTCATCATTATACAATCTTTTCAACATTCTCCAGGCAACTCTCCTAACCTTTATTACAAAGAGAAGCCAAGCTTGGGCATGTTTTAAAGCTCAGCCATCGCAATATCAGTCTACTCTAAATAGGCTTGTTTAGTGCTAGTGACAGGAGCATGAATGAAAGGTCTCCAGCCCCGTAAATACAAAAATTTAACGTAGCTACTCAGACAGCCAGATAGATCTGGCCTCGTCGAGGCGATATCAAGTATTTTGCTTGAAATCAATGATCTAAAATGTTTTACTTCCTCATGCAAGATGCAGTAAATACGCATAGCGCTGCAGGACTTTAGTCTGGATATGTAAAATAATACCTATGGGAGTAAATATGAGCATTATTTTAAGAAACGTAATTTTGTTAACAAGCATCCTTCTAAACATATCCCCATCCCTTGCAACACATACGGATTTAGAAGCTGATAAGGGAGCGCTGAAACTTTCATTCCTTCGGTTATGCGATGATGATCAAATAGAAATTGCACAGTTGAAAGAAACATTGAGTGATATTGATCGTCTTCCCATGAGTGAAGCATCGAGAGTTACCTATGATGCATTGATTAAAATTGGTGTATATGCCCCTGCTATAGACAGCTGGTTTCAGACAAATGGCATAGAAATCCCAGAAACGTCTTATAACGCAATCGGCTCTAAAGGCATATGGTGGAATCCTGGATTCAGAGGATCCTGGACAGCAAATGTAGCATCCATTAAAAAAAATTGGCAGCGTTGGGTTTTAAATAACGGGACATTTCTTTTATCATCCTTGGCAATAATAGATTTTGTAAGTTCAGTGCCGGCAGCTGCGGCATCAAGCATATATTCAAAATGTGAAGCGCCGAATGGATCTTATCGTCAAACTTGTGACGTGAGGAGTGCCAAGGAATACCAATCAAGCGATCCAAATCTAAGTAAAGTCCCCATGTGCAAATACGATATTATGTGCCGCAAATTAGATGGAAAGAGTCAACAACAAACTATATACATGCCTCAGGCAGATGTTCAGTGCCTTAAATATCGTGAAAATTGCGATGGTAACTTAATTATGAGATCATGGGATCAAAGGTTATGTACGACAGAAGAAGCAATTAAAGCGCAAGTTAATCAATACAGAAAAGAGCTCTAATAAATAAGCATTGCATGACCCATGTGAACTTATGTGCTCCGAACCGTCAAGGCCCAAAACCTCAGGTTACCGGACTTAATTTGTTGATCATTGGAAGTATACGGGCTAATTATCTCTATAAAGGCAATATATATTTATTGACAATTCGACATATTACACTATAGTGCCCTCCACTAAGACCATTACGGAATGGTCTCATGCGTATTGAGGAAGGCATCTCCTGTTGAGATGCTTATTGCGTTGTTAAGGAATGCTTGTAACATGAGAAAATTATTAATTACCGTTAGTACCGTTGCCTTGTCATTTAGCAGCGTTTGTTGCGCTCCCTCGTGGGCTTCGTATGATGCTGTCAAGCAAATGGACGAAGAATGGAATGCAGTTGAAGATCTCCGTACGCCGTCATGGGCAGTTGAGGAAGATCGGAAGCGTAAGCTAGAAGATATGGAAGCCGGGGATGAGCTGGCGGTGTCAAGTCAAACAAACCCCTTAACTCAGCAACCCGCAGCTAAAGCTTCGAGGGCTGATGAACGTAAATTTACCTATTTAGTTAGGGGGTCGACGACCCTCCTGGTGGACAATTTCCCGGATCTATTATCGATTGAAGGTCACACCTGTCTAGATAACGCGTCGAGAAGTAGCGTGTCGAAAAGAGTCCTCGAGGCTAAGGACCCTTTAGTTGAGACCGCTCCTGTTGACTTTTTTGAATCTGTTGGCTTTAACGATTTTAACTTTGCGGAAGCGGGGACTGATGAATACAAGCACCGCTTTTATCGAGTAATAGAAATGGCCGAGGCCTATGAAGACCAAAGTCTAATTGGGTTTCACAATACCATCAACGAAGCATTCCCCGATCAGAAATATTATCATGCTGAGCGAGATAAGTACATTGTATGCCAGTTTGAAATTGCTGAATTTTTCTGCAATATGCCAAATCTGGCTGAAACGAATCCATTAGAACTGCAAAAACTTATATATAACTTAAACAGTATCGCTAAACGTCTCGATCTTACAGTTCAACAGCGTTCTAATGCTTGCCTCGCTATTGCTAACCTGGCAGAGAAAAGATTAATTCCAAGACTAGCTGGACACACGACTTATGAATTATACGTGATACATTGCAATCGTTTGGCTTTAGATTATTTGAAGCATGCGAAAGGGCTGGGAAGTGGTGTGGCTGCCTATAGAGCGGCAGAATTAATAGCACGTCTCAAGCGCGTCGGCAATAGCATTCAGGCTAGCATTCAGGAATGTCTGACCTTATATAGCTTTGCCGCAAAAGAGGGCATTCAAGACGCACATTATAAAATTGCTCACGAATGTGTCTGCCTGGGCGATTCGCAAGCCTCTCAATTACACGATACTATATTACCTATCGTATCGCCCACCGCCACATATCTGTTGCAGAACAATGATACGGCAGAAGGCGCTTACAGGCTTGCCCAGTTATATAGAATGCATCTCGTGCCAAAGCCCCTCGTGCCAATCAACCCAAAACCAAACAAGACAGGTGTACCCAAGGCAAGCATAGGAACATCTACCGCAGAGCCGAAGCCTTTGTATGATGGTAGCGATCAAGGGTACGCGCTCAAGTACTTTTTGAAGGCAGCAAACTTGGGGCACATGCCTGCCGCCAGCATGGCATATACCATGCTAAGCGGCGGTATAGGTTGTATGCCTAATCCATCTGAAGCGAAAAAAATGCTGCGGATTGCTGCTGAGCTAGGTGATATTTCAGCTAAATGGGATCTCGTTAGCATGATCTATAAAGATTTGAATAGATCTAGGGAAGATCAGCACGTTGCAATTAAGTTTCTAGAAGAATTGTCCGCGCTAAACGATGCTCGTACTCATGCTTCAAATCTTTACCTAGCACGAATTTTCCGTCATAATGTTGAATCGTCGAGCAGGATTTATACGACAGAAAATAAGCGCTTCCAAGCTATCATCCTAAAGACAATACATTACTATTTTAAATTCGCATCCTCATCATTGGTTAGAGGCCGGTCAGCACACAGAGGTCGGCTTGAAGACGCTATGCAAGCATTCCGCCCGTTCTTGGAACATTACCAGGATTTTATGACGGATACACAGCAGGAGTTTTTCGCTCTTAGCAATAAAATTTTTGATAAGAAGTTTCGGCATCCCGAGTGGCAAGAATTATCTAAAGCTGCAATAGACCAACTTGACCCGATATTGCTAGATCAAGTGGATAGGCAACTTAAGAGTAATATGGCGAACGCGACAGTTGAGCAGCTTGAGCCGCTATTGCTAGACCAAGTGGATGGAGCTACTAATACTAAAATAGAAGAAAAATAATTTTCCGAGGGAACACACCTGGATACCGTCACCCTATTCCAGTCGTTGGCGTTCTCTCGCTTCTTCTTCTAGCGTAGGAGAGGCTTCTTCTTGGGTTTGCGTGTCTTGTTTTTGACTTTTTCTTAGCTGACACAGCTCGGCATTTTTAGACTTTAACTGGCGGTTCAGCTCTTGGATTGTAAGTTGCTGTTGTTCGAGTTCGATTGCTCGTTCCTGAATAGCTTGGTCTGCTTGAGTTAATTCTTTTTGCTGTTTGGCCACCTTAGCACTGATCTTATTAAATGACAGCTCTATCTGAGTTGTTCTTCTTAAGAGCTCTTCACAAAGATCTTTTTGCTCGCAATTTTCGGATTCTAATTTATGAATTTGTCCTCTTAAGTCTCTGATGGTGCTTTCTAGGGAAGTGACTGTAGCAGAAAGTGTTGTATTTTCTTCTGCCAGCGGCCCCTCTTTGGAGTTTGCCCATTCTCGAGCCGCCGCTTCATATTGGCGCACTAGGTGCTCATTCTGCTGTGATAATCTCTTTACTTCTGCATCGGACGCTCTAAGCCTTGCTCGGAGGGAATCACGCTCCTTGCTGACGGTCTGGCTTGTACGTTCTAGCTCTTCGAGTTTTTGGGATTTGGTTTCTAGAGTGGCGATAAGTTCTGTTTTTTCTTCAGCAAGGCGCAGCATGACACTTTGAGCCATATCCTCTCTGCCGGAACCTAAGCCAAAAGATTTTTTTACGGCTGTAATCCTAGGACCCTGTCTTTCATGATTTGCCAGCATAGTATTTACCGCACTGCGAGGTAAGGGGCTCTTGGATCGCCATGCCAGGCCCACATCCTCCGGTTTTTTCATTAATAAGCGACAGGTGCGCAATACATTAAAATGACGATACCACGGTATATATTCAATACGACGTTCAGAGTGATAATCGAGAACGGCGAGAAAGTCAGGGGAAGAAGCATACTGGCATAAAGCTATTAAGGGCTGAGCCAAAGCCAGTTTCATATTTTGTTCTTTTATGCGTCCATACTTCTTGCCACATGCTTTAAGTAAAGACCATGCCTGGTATAGGTAGGAAAAATAACCTTTTTCTACCTTTTCCGGCTCAAATAAACAGAAGTGATGACCCGCGCCAACTTCATAGTGCTCCCCAACAACGTCATAAGACTTCGGAAATTTTGCTTTCCAGAGACCCTCATAGCAATGGCACAGGTTCTTAAGATAGTAAACTTGGGAAGATTCGGCTTGAACAGGTGCGTAAGCACAGCCGGCCCATAGGGAATCGGGCGCCTCCAGAAGCGCATACTTGAGAACATCAAAGTATAGAATATTTCGATGCAAAGTCGCTAGATAGGTTTTTAACTGAATAAGACTGCAATCTTTAAGCAGATTGTCCAGTTGCTGATCAATATTTTCATGATTGGCTACTATGCTCCAAGTTGTTTGTTCTACTCGGTTCTTTTCTATAAGAATCTTGCCATCTTTGGGGGTTCTTTTTTCTACTGTTTTGTAAGTAAATTTAATCAGGCGGTGTTGTAATTTTTCTAGAGGGTCAATGGTTTTGCCGATTTTCTGAGCCAAAAGGCTATACACCTCCCATTCGAGAGCATGCCCTTGCCTAGTCATTGCCTGAATGGCAACCATAACTTGGGCTTTCTTTTGGTTGAATGCATTTTCAACCTGACCCTTCGTCCTAATACTAATGAAAGCTCCATTGGGGTTGAGGCCTTCGCTGGCATGAAGAGTGGGCAGGATCAGAATTAACAAAAAGCAAATGACCATACTCTTTTTCATTTTTTCGACCCTACCTCTGAGATTGTTTCTATCCATCAGCACCAGGTTAAAGTAAAGGTGCAGGCAGATCAATGGCATAGCTTTTTTTGTAGCGCCGTTGACATGAAAAAACATGAGCCTCTTACTGAGGCCTTCCATCTGAATCACATTGCAGGATGCTGAGACTTGCAACTGAGATAATTAGCCGGCAATCCTTTGCGCCCATCCTACAAACGCATGCTTGTGGGATGTGGGGCAAAGCATGCCAATTCAAAAATAATCTTGTCCTGGTGAAGGGCAAATATGCATTTGTACAATTGATGTGACTGACAAGAGGTGTCTGATTGACTTGTTTGATTGCTTTTGGGTTAACTTACAAAGAGTCTCATGCAAATATTAAAGACTTGAGTTTGTCAAAGCTATCGCTACATAGAATCTTTTTGATCTCTTCCAAGCTGAATCCTAGCTCGAGAAAGAACATGATTTGCTGCAACTGCAACAACTGTTCTTCCTCATAATAACGACAACCATCTTCCCCATAATGATCAGGCTTTAGCAAGCCAATCTCATCATACCAATGCAGCGTTTGCACATTTACTCCAGATAACTTCTCTAAAGTTTTGACTGTATATGACATTATGAGCCCCTAACGATATTACAAAACATCTTATGATATTCTATTGTTAATTCCTTCTATAGCAATCTTGAGCAGTATGCTCAGCTCATAAAAAAAATCAATCCGTAAAAAATACTGAGACACGGTATGCGGCAATTCCAAAACCAGGCGATTATAGGAGGTGTTCAATGCTGGGGGAAGGCAGCTACGAATAAAAGCAACTCAATTATAAGCTATACTTTATGACAATAATTTGGTATTATGAAATATGTTTTGAATGTTTTTATAAAGGTTATTTGGTATGAGAAGATTTTTATTTCCAGCTCTTTTGGCATCTACAGCTCTGACTACAATTGTTCCGCAAGAATCCTTTGCAAGCGAAAACCAGGGTCAACCTATGGAAGGGGCAGCGAGGAGACTTTCCTCAAGCAGCCCCCTGGTTGAAAGTAAATCTAGCAAACAAAAAACACCGCTTAAAGATAAGAGCCTTTATGAAGACAATAACTTAAACTCGGCTTCTAGTTGCATAGCTTTTGATAATAAGCCAAGCCATGCTGGCGAAACAAAACGCATACTCTCTCTAGCTGGCGGCGGTATTCGCGGCACCTACGAAGCGGCTCTTATTTGTGTTCTGGAAGAACTTCTCAACGTGGGAAACTATGGACCTTGGAAACATATTGTGGATAAGTTCCGTGTGGTGGGTGGCACGTCCACGGGAGCATTATTGGCTACTGCGCTAGCCTACAACCCAATAATTCCAGGCCTTGAAAGATATAAGGCCATGGACATCCTCAAAATGTATATGCGTTATGGTTATAAAATATTCGATGAGCATGCAAGGCTTGGCAAAGGTGTGAATGCAGCTAAATATGGCTCTGAGGGCCTGGACAATATCATTGATATCTATTTTGGAAGCGACACTAACTTTAGGGATAATGTAACAAAGCCTTTATATGTTTTTGCTCATAATATGGATACGAATTTACCAATTATCCATTCCTCAAGAAATGCGCCTACACCTACGACGTCAGGCCCTAATTATCTGCTTGCTAAGGCTCTGGGCGAGTCAACAGCCGCCCCTTCATTCTTCCCTGGTCGAATAATGTCTCTTAACGGTAGGGCTCAAAGAGTAAACGACGGCGGAATGATATGCAATCAACCGGCAAAAATAATATATGATCAAGAACTGCTTAAGGATCAAAGTTTAGCTCAAGATTTTAACTACGAGATATTTGCCTTCGGAACAGGAGCCATTAATAAGCCAACAGAAAAGACCCTATCCGAGGCAAAACAAGTAAAACCAGCTGATTTGGACCAGGGGGTGGCTAGCCTGTCCGAAATCATAGGTGGTGTTTTTTCTACACAAGTTAACACGGCCGTCGAAGCCTGTAATAATGTTGTTATGGATAGGCAATCCGGGGCAAAGTTCTTTGCGCACTTAAACCCCCGTGTTGAAAAAGACTATATGGATGACACAAGCCCTGGCTACTCTCAATATATGATGCAAAAGGCTTTTGATATGCTGATGGATGCGGCGAACACTCAAGGAAGTGTGTTTCAAATTGCCATAGAAAGGCTCGGATTGAATATGCCGGATAGCCTCACGATGAGTGAAATTATAAATGCCGTAAAAACTAAGCTGTATGAAATTTCCCTAGATACTGTCGATGAGGTAATGGGTAATAAGCTATCAGAGTTCGCTAACCCTCAAAAGACTGCTTTGGAAAAAGAGTGGATGTTAAAAGTTCTATCCACCACAATTTCACCAGCCGTGGACCCCAGTAGCGTTGAACTTTTTAACTATTTGCGTCCAGAACACAGCACGGGCTTTGATAGTTTAAGTAGACTTAGACTTCTAAATAACCTTGTTGAACAAGATCAAAGATCAAATGGAACCTCGTGGATTTCAGAAGGTTGGACAGGAGCAAACTGGACCATGATGAAAAAATTATTATCAGATTATGCAGAATTTGATGAAAGAACTATCAACTTATCAAGCACAGATATGAGTAAGAATGAACCTGAGACTGCCTTTGCCCTAGTGGAAGGATTCAGTCAATTGTGTCAGCAACTGCAAAAACCCAGATTAGCTAGTGATAGCAGCACTCCATTTTTAGCAACCAACTTTATCAAACGCCAGCTAACGACATTTGAGGAAAATCTGATCAAGGCCAACGGAGATGGAAGAAGAGATATCTTCAAGAAGATGGAATCAATAGCTGTCGAGCTTGTTTCTGCCGGTAATGCGCACAATAGGGCTACTGCCGAGGCCATCGCAGCACAAAATCAAAGCTATGTCCCGCTGTGGGCAAGTAACATGGTCTCGCAAGCTTATACCGCAGTAACCGAATCCCCCAAGGCGGCCATAGCTGCAACTACAGCTGCGGTTGTGGGGACGGTAAGCCTTCCAGTTGCGGTTACTGCTTATGCCGGCTATAGCTATTATAACGCGCCCCAATTAGAAAGCGGAACGCTTCCTTACGATCTTTACAATGCGTATAAGCTGCATGTAGATAACTTAAGGAAAAGGTTTGGACAGGATTAATTAATTGAATTTTCCTAGCTCCGATGATCTTGGTTTAATATTTAAAATTCGCTGTTGGATTGAGGAAACGAAGCCGAGCTCCCACAACATGCATAAACCTCTTTGAGTGTCAGATTCATGTGTTACTGGATCTTGAGGTTGTATTTGACCCGTTTTTGTGGATTTGAATAAGAGATCATTGGCCCTTATGCAAAACGGGTGGGTAACTTATTCGCAGGGACCCTGCCCCTACAACCCTGAGATATTTGATTGAAGCAATCATAGACTAGAATATTTGATTCAGAAGACTCATTAAATCAGGAGATGTATTTTGCTTAGAAAAGCAATATGTGACGACAAAAGACTCGTCCCTGATTCATGAGCATTTGCGATAGATCGTCGACCAAGTAAAGCGTAACGCAACTTCTTTACATAAAATATTTAAAAATAAGCACTTGACACATTTCCATCTATTACTTATTTGTTATATAGGGTCCTCCGTTTGGATCTACATATAATTAAGGAGAGTTAACTATGACTAATTTCAACTGCTGGCGACGATGTGTCGATCAAAGTACTTTACCGCAGATTTGCACACATGTAGCCAAGGAATATTATTATGAAAAGGAACTTAAACAGCACGTTAATAAAACTTAGCCTCACGACATCCCTGTCGTTGGGGATGGTTATCTCTATTCCCGCCGTCTTTTCGGCACCGCCTTCCAATGAAGCTCCCAAGCAACACAAAATCCCAGACCACCTGATTGATAAAATTGCTCTTATCCTTATAAGCCATGCGTTGACTTATGACATTGATAAGCTCTCTGTGGATTCGTCCTTGGATAAATCCAATACGCCTCCGCTTAAGGGTATAGACCAAGTTAAGGCCAAGATTGCGAAAGCCGTTGAGCTCAATCAGCCTATTTTGCTTAATTTGGTAGGATTCCCTTATAAATCAACTAATGCGTCTAGAAAAGTCTTAAAGCCTCAATTGGACTATGCTGAAAGGCACTCGCTTGAGTACCTCAACGCTATGTTAGATGAGATCGCTAATATTTACCCACCGGGAGCAAAAATAACCATTTTTACGGATGGTACAGCTTTTTGCGACATGGAAGGCATTGGTGATGAGGTAATTGCCCTGTACGAGCAACAGCTCAAACAGGTAGCAAAAGACCTGACGCATATTCAGATCACGACCCTGGCGGATCTCTTGCCCGGCAAGACGCCTCAGGAAATGCGGGACCATATTGAAAGCTTTGCCCCTGATCAGGCGGAATTCCAAGCAAAACTGGAAACGGACCCCCATCTCAAAGATGAAGTAAATGTGCTTACCCAACGGATGACCCTTGAGCTGGATCACCCGGAGGGCCATGATTATACCGCTACTCATCCCGTGAGAGACATTGCGACGAAATTGACACAAAGATCTCTACAATACAGCGCCTTTCTCAAAAGTTACAGACCAGCTGAGGCCATAAGGCTGTCTGTTCACTACCAACCGGACGTATCGACAAAAATGGGCATAGGGCTCAGTTTCCAATCCCATATCACCCCATGGCATGGTGTCTTTATCCAAAATCAGGACGGATCCGCTGAGATTCGCCACCTGGAGGATGTGGACACCGAAAACTATACCCATACCACCCGCGTGGTAAATGGGATCTCTCTCTCCCTTCTCCTTTGGCGACGACGATAACCCCAATCGTTCTACCGCGCCGTTTTAGGCTTAATTAAAACTTTTGAAGCCCGAGTCATGTCGGGAAATTCATGTCTAATTATTAAGGAGAAGAATTATGTCTTGTTTACTAAAGAAAGTTAATTTACTTGTACTTACCACGATTATCACATTGCCGGTGATATCTGCGAAGGCTTCTGAGGCTATACCCGAGGAGTTTGAGGCTGCATTGACTCATTATCGGTGCTCACTTCCCGTCATTGACCTCGGATCGGGCGACCCGATTGAGTCAATATCCGCGTTTTTGTTAGGGATGAGGGCGCCCAATTGTCCCGTTGAAAACCTTGAGGGCCTCATGGGTAAGCTAAGGTGCCAATACCAATCTGACCAGCCTATGAAGATGTTATTACTGGGGTTTCCCTTTAAGTCGACCAACCGCGATCTGAAATGCATCAGTGCGGAGGTTGATTTGGGAGAATACCTGGGGTTGATGACCTTACAGCATCTAGCAGATCAGATTGGGGAGATATACAAACCAGGGGTCCACGTCACGATTGTTTCCGACGGGCTTGGCTACAAAACTGCCATTGATGAAAGTGACGACAATATTGAGCGGTATCATACGGGTATCACGAAGTTGTTGGCCCAGTTTTCCTCCATTTCCTTCATTGGGTGGAAAATCAATGAGACAATCCAGTCCATTGATCAGCTGCGGGCGCAAGTCAGTCAAGTGAAAGTGGCAAGGTCCCAAGAAGCACAAGAAACCATGCAAGACATGAAACTATTTGTGGCAAAGGAGTTCAAGAGCGCTTATTGGGAAGCCCATTTCAGAGCCCTGGCAACTGAGGCTACTTTGGCAGAGTGCAGAGCGTTTGAGCATCCGGCACCAAATGCAAAGGCACCCAAGCCCGGATATTTGGAAACAAGGAAAACAGAATGCATCAATCGGGAGCTTAATAGGTTGCGGAGGGAGAAAACCCTGGAAACCACTGCGGCCTTATCGGATTGCTCAATAAAATTCGGATTTTTCGTTTCCCAGAATTTCCCGGATTACCCAACTTACCTAAGGCTTTCAGTCCACCCTCACAAAGACGTAAGTCAAAAGCTAGGCATACAACTAGTACAGGGCCAGAGCGGAACTCCATGGCATAATGCCGTTGTGCAGGACAACGGCAAATTCAGGTACTTGGATGAAAAGTCCAAAGGGAAAGACCAAATGATCGAACTAACTAAAGTTAGGACAATCATGCTAAATGGTTTGGAATTGAAGTACCTGACTAAGTAGCAGAATAAACGTGAGCAGGCCTCGAGGGGTCTGCTCACTTTATCTAACCCAAGTTTATGCTATTTCTTTAACTTCACCACAATGTCGGAATTAGACATGAGGAAATTTTGAATGGTAAAGTTTGTAAAGTCGATGGTTCCCTCAAGAAGAGCTGGACTTTTTTTAGGGGTGCAGTTTCTCTAGAGCAATTTCAACGCTATTTTCAATAAAAATATTCTTGTCCGACAAATCTATTAACTTTCGCTTGAGTTTGTCCGCGATAACTTTTTTAGCACATATAACTGTATTCTTGTTGTTTCTAGACAGATCCATAACCATTCTTTTGATTGCAATCATGCCTGTCATATCTACAAATGGCACATCCATTAAATCAACAACAAAGGTGGTCGTCTGGGGGGCAAGGATTTCAATCTGTTCCAAGATCTCTTCCGCATTTCCAAAAAACAGTGACCCGTTAATGTGATAGATAGCAACATTGCTCGGAATGGATCTGTGGTCGATTTTAGATTCTTTATTTTTGTGGTGGCTCATCTGCAGTTGGGTAATTGCTGAAAATCTTTTCATCAGGAGAAAACAGGCGGTGATAATGCCAACCGTTACACCAGCTATCATATCAATTGCGACAGTAAAGCCGAAGCAAATTATAAGGGTTATGGAATCCTCAAGGGGGCCAAATTTTAGAATTCTCATAAATTGCGTAATATGTGACATGCGGTATGCCGTAAACAACAACAATGCAGCAAGAGCAGACATGGGAACATAAGAAAGATACTGCGCAAAAAGCAATACATAAAATAAAATGAATATCCCATGAAAGACCGCAGCCAAGGGCGTTTTTCCTCCATGTTGAATATTTGTTGCTGTACGGGCAATGGCCCCTGTTGCAGGGATACCAGAGGCTAAACCTGATAGAATATTACCAATACCGATGCCTATGAGTTCCGCATTAGGGTTATGTTTAGTATCGGCCATGCCATCCGCAACAGCTGCTGAAAGCAAAGATTCCAGAGCTGCTAAAGCGGCAATGACTAGAGAAGGTACAATGAGAATTTTAAGTTCTGTGAAAGTAGGCAGAGCAAATAAGTCCGACTGACTTAACCCATGAAACCCAAAAGAAGGCAAAAAGGGAGGAATACCATGGCCGGTCGTACCATCAGCGAGGAGATAATGAAAACGTGTGCCAATGGTATCCACCTCAAAACCTGAATGAATTAATACCGCACCTAAAAAAGCACCCACGGCAATTCCAACAACGGGGGAAGGAAGTTTATTAATGAGATGATTAGACCAGAACATAAGCGACAATGAGACTACTCCCACTGCGACTTCAGGCCACTGGGTTGAAGGGAGAGACTGAAGTATCAGCGTAACCTTTTCATAAAAACTCTCTGGCATATGCGCAATATGCAAACCAAGAAAGTCATTAATAGAAAGTACGGCAATAACAACAGCTATGCCAGATGTGAATCCTGTTATAACAGGATAGGGCACATAACTGATGTAGCGCCCTACTGTTAATAGCCCTGCGATAATCAGTATGATTCCAGCAATGAGTGTTGTGATAATTAACCCACGCAATCCATGAGCAGCAACAATCGGAGCAATGACAACGACGAAAGCAGCAGTTGGGCCACTCACTTGATGTAAGGACCCCCCTAAAAGGGGTACGGAAATGCCCGCAACAATAGCCGTATAAAGCCCATATTGTGGTGGCAAGCCAACGGCGATGGACAAGGCCATAGCCAAAGGCAAGGCAACCAGAGAAACGATTAAACCGGCAGTTAAATCGCTTTGCAACGTGGTGCGGTTATAGCCTGCCAGTGATTTCTTTAGAGCCCAGCCTATTGTCATCCTAAACCTCTTTCTGATCGGAGTCTGGAGGCGACCAAGTTATTTCATATTTGATCAAAAGCTCTCGAATCATTTGGCGTATAGCCTGAGATGGGGTCGTATCCAATCTTTCACATAATTCTTCAAAGGCCTTCTTTTTATGCGGATCGATAAGAATTGTTAGCCGCGAAGTTCTGTTTTCTTTAAATATTCCCGCATTTGTGTCTGAAGATTGGGGCATGCACGTCACCAGATAAAGTTATCATTGAGTTATAACTTGATTATAATCTGATGATATTAAAGATCAAGGGTATATTCACGATGTATGAGGATTTTCATTGTCAGATTCCTTAACGGGGGGACATATTTCTCGTTCTAATCTTTCACAATTTTTCTGGCAACCATCATAATGCGCTCGCTTTGTGTTTCAGCAAACTCTGTGCCATCAATAGCGCACGGCCCCAGGGGTGCAAAACCACTACTTTGAAGCATCTCTTCCAGTTGCTTCACATTATAAACTTGCATGGTTTGTGAACACATCAAGCGCCTGGGTGCGGATGCTCCTTCCTGGATAAAAGTTGTGGTAAATGATGCCAGCACGCCATTTTCATTAATGGTGCTATATTGAATATCCCGGCTTTTAATATTGCCATTAACTTCTGTTTGATCGATGGTCAACTTGGCAATGTTATTGCCTTCCAGTAGGTAGCTTAAGTTAAATATATCAAAGATATAAATGCCGCCAACTTTTAGGTTCTTGTGGATGTTAACCATAGCCTTTTCAAAGTCCGCTTTCGATAAGTGGCCTATGGCATGGTATATGGTAATGACTGCGTCAAACTGGCCAAAATGGCTGGTGCGCATGTCCCCTTCATGGAACGGGATTTCTAACTCTTCGGCAGCCGCTTTTCTTTTGGCAACTTTTAGCATATTACCATTGATATCAGACCCTGTTACAACATATCCCCGCTTGTTAAGCCAAAAAACCTGAGACCCAGTGCCACAAGTTAAATCCAAAACGGTTTTACATGATGTCTTTCCAGGATGCTTTCTACTGTTCGATTCGTTTGTTTGGAATTTTCTTCATTAAACACATCATAATCTTCCGCACTATGATCATAGTGCGACGCCTTAGCGCTCTCATGGGATGAAAAAGTCGTCAAAGTTTTATACCCTTACCAATTTAAATTTTATACGATCCTGGCGACTATTGTAATGATTCAAGAAATTATTTCAATAGACCTTAAAACTTTCGTCATACCCACACCTCCCATTTGGTTTCGAGTGGTTTGAGTTTAAGCATCTTAGGTAAACTTCTTGGGCACACGCAGGCATCCACTACACAAAGATACGCGCTAGGACTCGTATTTATACCGTCCCTAAAGCACCTGATAGTGGGATTTGCGGAAAACATATTTAATGCATCAATCATAATTGCGATGTGCATTAAACATTATTTTTATCAAACCTCCTTGACTTCTATTTATTAGTTCTTATGTTAAAGATAACCTGGTGAAGATTCATCCGGCATTTTTGTAATTAAGTATGACATAAAAGGTCATATAAAATAGTTAGTAATTTAACATGTTAGGATATTATATAATGATTACGCTTCGAAAGACTCTTCATACTCTTTTTTTGTTGGCAATATCTATGTCAGCGCAAGCTTCCATGATTCCCATTTACGACGATAATAATTCCAGCGATGAATCCCAATCAGGGTCTTACGAAAACGATTCTTATGAATCCGATGAGCCATCAGAAAAAATAGAAGAAGTGCAAATCATCGGATCAACCTGGGAGGAGATGAAGCTAAAACTCGAAGCTCTCATGGAAGAAACGATGACAGACCAACGTTATGAAAAACGAGCTTTTGCAATGGATTTCACCCTAAAAGAGCAAACAAAATACATAGAATGGTTCTGTGGGGAATGTCTTGAGAAATATGAATACCGCAAACGAATCGCTATTGGTGGCAGCAGCAGCCGAATCGCTATTGGTGGCAGTAATCGTGAATACAAAGGGCCAGACCCTACGATAAATATGACATATATTTTGACGATAACGAATTACGCCCTTGCAGAAGCAAGAAGTCGCCAGTCCGAGGCTTACGAATTCTATAGCATGCACAAATCATCCAACGGGAATAAATGCAACTTTTTAGTGGACAATATGGACCTCACCAAGATAAATGAAAAAACATTCCACAGCCTAATGGTTAGGGCAAAACTAAGTGCGGAAGAAACCAACCGAGGCGCCCACGATTCGGCCCAACAATCGCCAGTAGATGTTCTTGCAATTACACTAAAGAATATTGAACTCGATAAGGCGGTTCAGGAGCTTATTGCTGTCATAGATTCTTTCCTTCTAAACTCTATGAAGCCTGTGGTTGTAACAGTTTTTAACCTGGCCCCCAACGCACAGTTCCTACCCGATAAACTTCTGTCAGGATGGACCCAGATATTTTCTAAATCATCTCGTTTTTGTTCAATAACGCGTGCCATCACATATGAAAATGACGAAAGGCGCCTATATCTAGCGTTAAACAATGACTTGAGAAGGGTGCGAGATCTGCACGGCCTAAAACCATCTGAAGCAAAAGCAAAAGTGGTGGAGTTTATTTGCGGTAAGTACGATAGTTTTCAATCTGATCTGCAGATAATGACTGGAAGGGGTAATCATGGCAATGGATTTAGCATATTAAAAGAAAGCCTCCCAAGATGGTTAGAGGATGATTCAGTGCGAGATTTAATTCTTTCACATGGGCCAAACGATAGAAACCCTGGTATCTACGACGTTTTCTTGCGCAAACCTATAAGCATGCTTAGCCCTGAATTAAATAGGGCGCCCCCTCATGTTCAGCACATGCTTAGGTGTGGCGCTATAACAGCTGCAAGACCTTCATTGGATGGAAAGGGTTGGATTCTACAATACGGCGAAGAGACTGAAATTAAAGAAGAAAACTATATCGAAGTACGCTTGGCTGATGAAGAAAGGTATTTAAAGGTTAAACATAAGAACAAAAAAGCAAATCCACGCTTTAAAGCTGTTCAGCAAGCAGTTGCTCCCAAGGGAGCTCCTAAAGCTGCTAAGCAACAGGCTGCGCCAAAGGCAGCACCTAAAGCTGCTAAACAACAAGCTGCTCAAAAGGCAGCGCCCAAAGCTGCTAAGCAACAAGCTGTTCCTAAAGCGGCTCCTAAAGCTGTTAAGCAACCGGCTGCTCCAAAGGCAGCGCCTAAAGCTGTTAAGCAGCAGGCGGCTCCTAAAGCTGTTAAGCAACCGGCTGCGCCAAAGGCGGCGCCTAAAGCTGGCAAGGTAGGTCCGGCTCCAAAAGTAGAACAAAAAGTAGCGCCCAAAAAACAAGGTGGAAAAAAGTAAGCCCCGTAATCAATCTTTTGTAAAAAACCAAGTGATATTCTGATGTGATGATAGACTTATTACAATCCCTAATTCATGTGATTAAGCGGCAGAGCAAATGAGGGGATATGATGCCATAAAATGCCCGTTGTTATTAGGTCTGGGTCGTTATGATGATTACAGTCTTCTACAGGTGAGAAGGCTTGAGCTCCAGATTTACAGATCTGATGATCGTATATTCGAAAAGAGAGCCCACCCCACAAATTGAAGATACAAGTTGTTTGATCAGGAATTATTAAGATGGATCACGGGCCATTGTTCGCAGCTAGCATGGCCCATGACCTAGAAATCAACAAAGTTAAAATAGGAGTATTTAAAACTCATTTATAGTTCATCTAGAAAATCCACTATAAATTTCTGATTTAACGTTGCCTCAATAATTTCTTCATATTTAGCTCCAAGCTTTATGGCCCTAATCACTAAAGAACAAATTATCCCTTTCTCATAGTCGCTAAATGCATATTGCCTAGGCTGCAGGCAACACTGAAATAAGTCATGCAATAAAGGAACTTCACTATACTTATACAGATCTATTGAAAGAATCGGTTTTAATTTTTTAGCTTGTTTATGAGTTTTGTGTGATTCATAGAGCTCATAGACAGTAAGCGTGCCCTCGACAAGTGCCAAAGTAGCCAATATAGGCATACTGAATGTACCAGCTGCTGCGAATGAAAGTGCGGCTGCAGCATTTGTTATGATTTGGGCAAAACCATGGTGTAAACCATACTCAACTAAATGAGCGGAGAAATGCGTAACAATATCTGCCACAACAGTTAAAGAGGTTGACTGTATAACCATCCCAGGAGAACTTTGATGTGACTCATGCATGTTGTGGCGAAGTGCGTCCATAACTAGTTTAGCAACAAGTCTTTCTTTTTCTCTACCTTTCCTAATTTTAATATTATTAAACCGGGCGCCCATGTTTTGTACAAATAGATCCCCTACATCGGATAATTTACCAAGGATATCCCTATTAATTTCCTTAATCCGCCATATTCGGATCGAGGTCCAATTAAATAAACTAAAAATTTGATTAGGGCTACCATAGATATCGTCATCTATGTTCTTATATACGACAACTTTAACAGCAGTCTCAATATAATCATCTTTAAGAGCAGTAGTAAATAAACCCCTGCTGTCTAGCCTTGCCTTCAACAATACAGGTTTATAGCGCCGCACTTTATCATAGTACTGCTTTGTCTTTGCGGGCAGAAACCATTCAGTTTTTGAGCACATATGGGCGTAAATGATGCACAGATTCAACAAAATTAAAGAATTACCTCGCAGCTGATCATATTGTCCATCCTTCAACTGAAAAGGATCCCTAATCTGAAGGGGTGTCCGTATTTTCTCATCGTTCTGCACCTCCAAAGCTGAGGATAGGCAACTCAGAAAGCCAGCTCGTAATGACCTTATTTTAATAAGCCCTGGAGGATCATAAAAATACCCGCACATGTCTGAATCTGTTTCACTCGCCAGACTTAGAAGGTACGATAGTCGAAGCAGATCCCTCATCAACGAAAAATCATTTTGCCACAAAACAGATTTGGTCAAGTTGTTGCTGTATTTAGGCTTCAGAAATCTTTTATTAATTAATCTAAATCCATCTTCCTGGGCAACAACGTTTTTTGCCACATCATCAATAACTTTATAATTTACCTTATGTAGATTCTCATTGAAATCTATAAGAATCTCCAAAGAATTATTCATTCTAAATGGATTTAACTGGGAGGCAAACTCTGCATGAAGTTGTTCTGCAGTAGAATTATATAAATTACTAGCAGAAGCACCTATCTGGCATGATGCAACTAAATACAATAAAACAAATAACCTTTTAGTATGGGTAAACATATTTACTACCTTTCTATATGATCTGATTTAGACCTAAAACCAACATACGGTTAATCGCACAAATAGAGCATTGCGCCATCCGCGTTGAACACGGAGGACAGTGTGGCATAACGTTGAAAATATTGCAAAATAACTTTAGAAAAATGGGTTCAAAACATTGACGTGAAACTCATTAGTGCTCACATGACATACGTAGGAATTCTTTTCAGACTCACTGAGGTGCTTTTTGTGTCAATAATTACAAATCCGAGCTTGTCATATGCATCAGCTGGCTCGGCGATTAAAGAATTAGCGAGCTTAATCCAAATATACTCCGAACAGTTAAATCTATCTAATTGGCGTTAGAGTTAAACGGGATGGCAGAACAGGCGGAGCTTACACTCTAGTTTCGCGAGATATTTACTGTGTTTTAAAAAAAGGCGACGCTCTAATTATAAAGACTCTCCTCAGCCCCGAGAAGCAAGTTACCCAGGGCTTATTTTTTTCCGCCCCATAGTATATATGCCTTAATAGAACTTCCCTGCTTCATGTGATCGTGGGATTGTGCATAAATTGCCACCCGATCTGGAATGTGCAAACGGACATTATTCTTTCGTTAATGTAAGAATCAAGTACGCTGCTAGCAAGACGCCCAGAACAAGGTCCAAAAGTTGACATTATGGGATATATGAATTATAACAACGTGAAATTGTTAAATATGATGAGGTAATTATAAATGAATAATATTTTATTGAGAGCCATTTCTACTGGTACTTTGGCTAGTGTCTTGTTTTTAGCTCTGAGCTCAGTGGCCATTAGTTCTGAGACTGGGCGCCCTCTTAGTCATAGCTTCCTGTACGACAAATATCCGGAATTAAGAGTGCAAGCAGAGCAACTTCCGTTTTTTGATGACGGTGAAGAAAAAGTTGCTGAGATTAAGAAGGAAAACAGTCCCGACAGTACATTTGAATAATTCATTTTTAATGAATGCTTCTGTCAAGACGGTATGTTTATGACAAAGGCCAAATCTACAATGCAGGGAGATGAACACTTGTCTGTACTTGCGGATACCCAGATGGATAGGCATAGAGAAACCCTGGCAGGCTCTGCATTTCATGACTTTCTGCATTTCATGACTTATTGTTTTACGGTAAAATTGAAAACCCGGATTTAACCGTTCTTGAGGACATCATTCTAACAGCATTAGATATACGCTCTACTATTCAGGAAATCGGACCTGACCCTAAGTCCAGTGCAATGGTATTTCTGGGACGCAGTCAGTGCCTTTATCAGGTTGCTATGGAGGAACTAAGCAAAAAAAGCCCCCAAAACACTAATTTGCCCCTTATTCACATCAACTACTCTGGCCATGCGGATGCTTTGACGAAGAGAGTTGCTAACCTTCATAAGGGAAGCAGAGGGATTGCTCTAAATATGGTGTCTGAAGATAAGCTGAATTTCTATATGGCGTATCTGTCATTTAAAAAACTGCAGTGCTATAAGCATTTGTTCGTCCTCGATATTATAGGTACGGGAGGTGGCATGAGAAGCTGGCTGGGCATGCTAGAAACATTAATGGATTGTATGGGACTGTCCATGCCAAAGATTCATCTTTTGGCGCTCACACCTTTCGTGCGCACAATTGCCGCCTTTGATGAGAACCAAAGTGGATTCTATAAGGATGAAACAAGGCTTTTTTCTTATTCAGGTCGTACCAAGAAAATTATCTTTGACGAAAATAGGGAGTTGAATGTCAAGGCTATGGAGATTGATGCAACGCCCATCCATGTGAGTAGTATGACGCAATACATTATAGACCAACATGCATTACAAAGACATTGTACCCATGGATTTTTCTTTCCGGCACAAATGTGGACTGTGGAAGGCTACGAAATCGCAAAAAAAGGCGGTGATTGTCATCAAAAAGTGTATACCAAGCTTAGGTCTTTAATAGACGGCATCTTGGACATTTATCTTCAAGGGTTACAACAGATGGAACGTGGGTTACTTAAATAGAACCTATTCTTGCCACACCTAACCTAAATGAATCCCCTCAATCGAGAGGGCGGTAGAGTTCTTTGTTAGGCAGAGAGAGCGTTAGTGTGCTGTATGCGTTCCAGATGCATGAGAATACGGGATGGCTGAAGCCCGTAAATATGGTGGATGTTTCCTCGCAGGCGTGCAAAGCTTTCCTCAGTTGATCAATACGTACGGTCAGAACCAAGAGCAGTCGGTGCTGGACCTGTTCAACACGAAGATCTTCTTCCGTAATACGGATCCTAATACGACGAGCTGGATTTCTAAAGTTCTGGGCGAGGCAGAGATCAAGGAACACGTGGAAAACCTGTCCTATGGCGCTAACACCATCCGCGACGGCGTATCGTTATCTCAGCTAACTAAAACCAAGCCGCTAGTTCTGCCTACCGAAATAGCCTCACTTCCCGATCTAGAGGCCTACGTCAGGCTACCTGCTACTATACCAACCGGACGAGTTAAGATGAGATATAAGGTTGTGGAGACGCTGTCAAAAGGGTTTATGGAGCGTACGACCGTGGTCGCGTATACCGAGAGTGCAGATGAAGAGCCCCAAGCTGAACAACAAGATAACTCGGAGGAACTCCGTATCAGCCCAGATTTACGACATCAGTATCTTAAAGGGGTTGAAAAGTGAGGGGCTCAAGTCATACACAACTTTTGGCAATAACTCCAAAACGTAAGGGGTTACCCCATCGGACATCACTTGTGGGCATCTTATTGAATTTAAACAGATTTTGAATGGGGGAATGGGTTTCCCCCTTTTGCCCTGACCCCATTTCACATGGTTTAGGAAATGATATTGCAACCTTCTGACGGGTGCATGGACAATCTCATAAATTCCTGCTATATAAAATATTAAAAAGATTAATCAAACGGTTAATCTCCGTTCTGAATATAGGTGAAAAAATATCAAAGGCAGATCTATGACATGGGTCTGGATGATTCGTTTATCTACTATCATCATCTGACATCGTGCTCGAGTTATCTACTTTGCAACTTGCTCTAATATTAATTATTTGCCGGATCGAGGAATAGAATTAATGATCTCAATACGTTATTCAAAAAAAGCTGCACCCCTATTAGTCCTTTCCTTTTTGATGGGGAGCATTGCAGTCGGGGAATGGGATCCGATTGATGACATCAAAGAGTATGCTCCATCAAAGAAGACTGTAAGATTTACAATAAGCTTAGCTCCTCCGAGAAATCAGGTGATGTGGGAGAATTTTAGAAAAGGAGAGCACTCGGGTGGAGCTCACCCATGGCTATTTACTCGAAATATACCAAGTTTTTTTGATGCTCATCAAATTGTTTCTTGCGTAGACCCTAATGCTTGCTTTCCCTTTGCACGTCTGCCTAGGGATGTAAAGTTCTTAGTAGCAACATTTTTGAGTCCTTATGACGTTTGTGAGTTTGCACGAACATCAAAAGCTAATTGGGTGGCAACTCAAACTTTGCCCCACAGACAGTTAATTAGAGAAATGATTAGGGAGCAGAATGAACGTGAAGAAGAAAAAAGACGAGATAGCCTCCTGAAAATTGTTCCAGGATATGATCTCCACCCGTGTGTTAACTCTACAGATTGTTCTCGTATTATAGAATTTCTATTCTTAACTGAACTAAATCATTTAGAAAAGGGGGAAAAGTTCATTTCCTTTTCGAAAATGATTTATGAT